>Ga0137389_10002938_pt1 | contig 10446 bp, 9 predicted proteins | sample 15con2h14BmetaG_FD_104645 | JGI IMG/M metagenome (GOLD analysis project Ga0137389, IMG submission 104645) | Vadose zone soil microbial communities from Angelo Coast Range Reserve, California, USA - 15con2h1.4B metaG | ecosystem: Environmental > Terrestrial > Soil > Vadose zone > Saprolite...
CGCCGGTAGTGGAGGTGGCAGTCGAACTCCCAGGTGAAGCCCATGCCGCCGTGCACCTGGATGTTCTCCTTCGCCGCGTGGTAGTAGGCCTCGCTCGCGGCCACCCGCGCCGCCGCCGCAGCGACGCCCAGCTCGGGGGCGTCCTTGGAGAGCGCCCAGGCGCCGTAGTAGGCGTTTGACCGCGCCAGCTCGATGCCGACGTACATGTCGGCCAGCTTGTGCTTGATGGCCTGGAACGAGGCGATCTGCCGCCCGAAGGCGAAGCGGCCGAGCGCGTACTCGCGCGCCATGTCGAGCGCGGCCTGCGCGCCGCCGATTTGCTCGAAGGCCACCAGTACCGCCGCGCGGTCGAGCAGCCGCTCCACGAGTGGCCAGCCCTGGCCGGCCGCGCCCAGGGGCTCGGCCGCGGCGCCCTCGAGCACGATCCGCGCGTGCGAGCGGGTCGGGTCCACGGTGGCGAGGCTCGCGCGGGTGACCCCCGGGCCGGTGAGATCTACCAAATAGAGGCTGGCGTGGTTATCACCCTGCGCGGCGAGGACGATCGCGAAATCGGCGACGTCGCCGTCCATCACCGGGAGCTTGGTGCCGTGGAGGCGTGAGCTGTCGGCGCGCGTTGCGAGATTGGCCGGCGTTGTCACGTGCGGGCCCTCGGCCAGCGCGAGGCAGCCGATCGCCTCGCCCTGCGCGATGCGCGGCAGCCAGCGCTTCTTCTGCGCGTCGTTGCCCGCGATCCGCAGGGCCTCCGCGGCCAGGTAGATCGTGGAGGCGAACGGCGTGGGGGCCAGGCTCCGGCCCAGCTCCTCCGCGATCACGCAGAGCTCGAGGTAGCCGAAGCCGGCGCCGCCGTGGGTCTCGGGGATGGCGGTGCCCATCCAGCCCATCTCGCCCATGCCCTTCCAGAGATCCACGTCGTAGGGCGCGGCGCCCTCCAGGATGCGGCGGACGCGGGTCGAGGAGGCGTGCTCGCCGAGGAACTTCCGCGCCTGCTCCCGGAGCAATTTCTGGTCGGCCGAGAAGTCGAAGTTCATGGCGCGAGGATCATACGGCATCCGCGGGAGAGACACCAGCCGGCCGCCGCGATAGACTCTCCGTTACTGGTCGAGGAAGGATACCGTGACCTCGAGACCAGGTAGCTCCCCAGGGGCAGGAGGTATCCATGGAGCATGAGATCACCCGCCGCGTCTTCGTGATCCACGTCGGTACCGCCGCCGCCCTCCTCAGGGCCGGGGTTCCGGCCCGCGCCCAAACCGGTCCCGCACCCGTGCCGGGCAAGGACAAGCTCATCCTGCGGAGCCCGCGCCCGATCAATCTCGAGACACCGATGAAGGAGCTCGGGGCACCGATCACCCCGAACGACGTCTTTTTCGTCCGGAGCAACTACGACGGGGCCGAGATCGATCCTGCGCAGTACACGCTCAAGGTCGACGGCGATGTGGACAACCCACTCGCCCTCCGGCTCGACGATCTCCGGCGGATGGATCAGGTGACGCAGACCATCACGCTCGAATGCGCGGGCAACGGGCGCGGCTTCTACAGCCCCAAGGCCGCCGGCATCCAGTGGGAGACCGGGGCGGTGGGTACCGCCGTCTGGAAGGGTGTACGGCTGGCGGACGTCCTGCGCCTCGCGAAGCCGCGAGCCACCGCCTCCCACGTGGTGCCCAATGGGAACGACGTGCCGCCGACGCCCCAGGCCCCCGACTTCATCCGGAGCCACCCCGTCTGGAAGGCCATGGAGCCCCACACCATGATCGCCCTCGAGATGAACGGGCAGCCGCTCCCGCATCTCCATGGCGGCCCGGCGCGCCTGATCGTGCCGGGATGGATCGGCTCGGCGTCGATCAAGTGGCTGACCGAGCTCACGCTCGCCGATAAGGAGTGGGACGGGCCTTTCATGCAACGGAGCTACCGGTCGCCGCGGGCGGAGGACTCCAAGGACTCCTACTCGCTCCAGTCACTCGAGTGCAAGTCCCTGGTCATGAGCCCCCCCGACGGCACGCAGGTGCCGGCGGGCCCGCAGACCGTCTACGGCTATGCGTGGGCGGGGGAAGGGGTTGTGACCGGGGTGGACGTCTCGACCGACGGTGGCAAGACCTGGGCGGCGGCCTCGTTGACAGGCCCGGCGCATCGGTACGGCTGGCGTCGCTGGGAGCACCCCTGGGTGGCGCCGAACGGGGCGCAGACCATCATGGCCCGAGCCACGGACTCGCTCGGCCGCGTGCAGCCCGGCAGCCGGGCCCGTGACCCGCAAGGGTACCGCTGGAACGTGATCCACGCCGTGCGGGTGAATGTGGCGTAGTCCGCTGGCTCGGCTGGCGACCGCGTTGGCGCTGGGTGTCGGCGCGGGCTGGGCCTGGAGCGGGGGCGGAGCCCCGCATCCCCTGGCCGCTCAGGTCGTCAACCCGCTGCCCCTGGACCCGGATCAGCAGTTCGTGACCGGCCGCTGCGTCATCTGTCACAGCCTGGAGATGATTGCCCAGCAGCGCCAGACCCGGGACGAATGGGCGGTCATCGTGGATCGGATGATCACCTACGGCATGCCGATGGGACCCGGCGACCGGGAGCGGATGCTCACCTACCTCGTGAAGCACCTCGGACAGTGAGGCCCTTGCCCTGAGGCCCCGGTGTCGTCCACAATCTGCGCGGCGAACGATCAGGACCACTCACCTCAACACGGAGGCGGACATGCGGGCGACGGCGGCGGTGCTCTACGAGGTGAAGAAGCCGGTGGTGGTGGAGGACGTGGAGGTGCTGGAGCCGGGGCCGCACGAGGTGCTCGTGCGCTGGGCGGCCAACGGGGTCTGCCACAGCGATCTGCACGTGATCACCGGGGACTATCCGCATCCGCTGCCGGTGGTGCTGGGCCACGAGGCGGCCGGGGTGGTGGAGAAGATCGGGGCGGGGGTCGAGACGGTGAAGGTGGGCGATCACGTCTGCTCCAGCTATATCCCCTCGTGCGGGCGGTGCTCGTACTGCATCGGCGGCCAGCCCACCATGTGCGCGCTGCGCGACAAGCCGCGCTGGTTCATGCACGACGGTACCTCCCGCTTCCGCCGCAACGGCCAGCCGCTCCATCACTTCCTCCAGGTCGCGGGCTACGCGACCCACGCGGTGCTGCCCGAGCAGAGCGTGATCCCGATCCGCACCGACGCCCCGCTCGACGTGGTCTGCCTGGTGAGCTGCGGCGTGCTCGCGGGTGCCGGGCCGGTGTTCAACCGGGCCAAGGTGCCGCCGGGCGCCAGCGTGGCGGTCTGGGGGGCCGGGGGTGTCGGGCTCAACACGATCCAGGCCGCGCGCCTGGTGGGCGCGGGCAAGATCATCGCGGTGGACGTGATGCGCCAGAAGCTCGCCTGGGCCGAGGAGTTCGGCGCGACCCATGTGGTGGACGCGTCCAAGGAGGATCCGGTGGCCGCGGTCCAGAAGCTCTCGGGAACCGGCGGCGTGGACTTCACCTTCGAGGTGGTGGGCACCCAGAAGACCATCGAGCAGGCCGTGCTCGCCACCCATCGCGGCGGCACCTGCGTGATCGTGGGCGTCTCGCCCGCGGGGACGCGGATCTCGCTCGATCCGTCGCTCTTCCTGCAACAGCGGGTGCTCACCGGCTCGTCCTTCGGGGGCGGGCACCAGCGCACGGACGTGCCGATGCTGATCGACCTCTACATGTCGGGCAAGTACAAGCTCGACGAGCTGATCAGCCGACGGCTGTCCCTGTCCGAGCTGAACGAGGGCTTCGACCTCATGCTGCAGGGCGAGGTGAAGCGGAGCGTGATCGTCTACTGAGGGATGCCTACGGACTCCGGCACGTCGCGGGGCGAGAGTCACTGCCTCCAGGGGGCCGAGTCGAGGAACGTGCTCAGCTCGACCAGCCCGACCTGGACTCGATCCACCGCCGCGGACACGTCGGTCAGTCGGCTCTCGCGTCCCATCGCCTCGAGGTCGGCCGCAGCCTGCCGCACCCCCGACGCCTTGAAATAGCTGACGGCTCCGGTCACCCCGTGCGCGACACGGAACAGCGTCGCGGAGTCGCCACTGGACGCCGCGGTCCGGAGCGCGGTGATCCAGCCGGGGACCTCCTCGGCGAAGGTGCCGGCCAGCTCATCGAGGAGCTCCCGGTCGCCGTCGACGCTTTCCAGCAAGGCCTGAAGGTCCAGGATGGGCTTTGGCTCAGTCATGAGGCGCGCCCGGCCTCGACGGGTCGAGGGATCCACCTCGCCAGGATCTCGGCGAGCTCGGTGGGCTTGATCGGCTTGGTCAGATAGTCGTCCATTCCGGCGGCCAGGCAGCGCTCGCGATCGGACGCCATCGCGCTCGCGGTGAGCGCGATGATCGGCACCCGGCGGCTCCGGCCGGACTCTGCCGCGCGGATCACGCTGGTGGCCTCGAACCCATCCATCACGGGCATCTGACAGTCCATCAGCACCGCGTCGTAGTCGGCGCGCGTCACGGCCTCGACGGCCTCGCGGCCGTTGTCCACGGCGTCGGCGACGTATCCGGCCTTCTCCAGCAGACGGGTGATCAGCTTCTTGTTCACCGCGTTGTCATCCGCCGCGAGCACCCGGCCTCGGCGGCCCGGGGCCGCCGGGAGCGCGCTCGGGGCGACCGCCCGTTCGTCGCGGCGCGGTGCGCCGGTCGTCGGTTCGAGGACGTCGCCGAGGGCTTCGAGGAGGCGCCGAGGCCTGACGGGCTTGGGCAGGCAGGCCGAGATGCCCGCCTCCACGGAAGCGGCGCTCAGGCTCGGCTCGAGCCACGATGTCAGGAGGATCATGGGAATGTCCCGGGAGCCCGCCTCGGCCCGGACCGCGTGGGCGACATCGAGTCCGCTCATCCCGGGCATCTGCATGTCCAGGAGGATCACGCGGTACGGATCATCGGACCCGGCCGCGGCCCGCACGCACGTCAACCCCGCCGGCCCTCCCTCCGCTTCGTCGACCCGGAGACCCCAGGTCTGGAGCTGGACGCGAAGAATCTGCCGATTCGTGGAGTTGTCGTCGATGATGAGGGCGCGCATCCGGTGCAGGGCCTTCGGCGAAGCGGACACCGCAGGCTTGACGGCGCCGGCGGCGTTCGTGAAGCGCACCGTGAACCAGAAGATGCTCCCGCGGCCCGCCTCGCTCTCCACTCCGATCTGCCCGCCCATCAGGTCGACGAGCCGGCGGGAGATGGCCAGCCCGAGGCCGGTTCCGCCGAAGCGTCGCGTGGTCGAGCTGTCGGCCTGGCTGAAGGCCTGGAACAGACGGGCTCGCGCCTCCGGCGGGATCCCGATCCCCGTGTCCCGGACTTCTATCCGCAGGACGAGGGCGTTGGTCTGCTCCTCCACCAGCCGTGCCGACACCACCACCTCGCCTTGCTCGGTGAACTTGATCGCGTTGCCGATCAGGTTGGTGAGGATCTGACGGAACCGCCCGGGATCGCCCTGGACCGCGTCGGGCACCGACGGATCCACGCTGCTGAGCAGCTCCACGCCCTTGCCCTGGGCCCGCTCGGCGAGCAGCTCGACGACGTCCTGGACGGCGGACCGGAGGTCGAAGTCGATGCCCTCGAGGTCCAGCCGGCCGGCCTCGACCTTCGAGAAGTCGAGGATGTCGTTCAGGATGGTGAGGAGGGCGTTCGCGGAGCTCTGGACGGTGTCGACATACTCGCGCTGCTCCGGGCCCAGGTTCGTGTCCCGGAGGAGACCGGTCATCCCGATCACCCCGTTCATGGGGGTCCGGATCTCGTGGCTCATCATGGCGAGGAACTCGGCCTTCGCGCGCGCGCCGGCCTCGGCTTGCGCCCGGGCCTCCCGCAGCTCGGTGTCGCGGACCTGGACCTCGCTCAGCATCGCGTTGAAGCCGTCGACCAGGTCGCCAACTTCGTCGGCCGAGCGGCGCGGGGCGCGAATCTCGTAGTCGCCCTTCTGACGCACCCGCTCCATCACGCTGACCAGATCGAGCAGCGGCTTCGTGAGCACGCGGGCCAGCCAGAAGGAGAGGGCCACGCTCGCCCCGAGTGCGGCCAGGACCAGGACCCCCCCCCGGACGAGGCTCCGCTGCGCCTCGTCCTGGACCGCGCCGATCTGCGCCTCCATCGCGCGATGGGACTCGGCGATGAAGCTCGCGTAGACCTGGCTGGCCTTGTCGTGGTCCGCGTTGGCCAGCCGCATGAACCGCCGGGACACGCGCGGGCCCCCGCTCACGCGCTCGATCGCGATGGTGGCGGTGATGAGGTACGCGCGAACCTCGGTGACCAGCGTGGCGTGCAGGCGCGACTCCTCGGAGCCGAGTCGGAAGGTGGTGCCCAGCCCCTCGATCTCCTTGAGGATGTCCCGGACACTGTCGAGCAAGGGCAGGGCCTGCTCGTACACGGTCCCTTCCTCGAGGCCGTCCTGGGCGTCGGTCAGCAGGTTGTGGATCGCGGTGTGGTTGCGCGACAGCTTGTCGAACAGGATCGTGCTCTTGGCGTTCTGGGTGAGATCTCGAGAGAACTCTTCGCGCAGCCGGCTTTCGGATCTGAGAACGGCCAGGGCCGCGAAGGAGAGCACCAGGGAGACGACCAGGAAGATCGCCGGGAAGGTGAGAAACTTGGTCCGGAGGCGGTACCCCATGGCGTCGGGTGCGGCGGCGACCTAGTGGCGCTCGCCCGCCGCGGGTCCCTGCGCAGCCACGCCGGCTCGGCGCTTCCACGCCTCGCTCGAGACCTCGCCGACGTAGTCGAAGCCGCCCTCGGGTCGGGGCCGGAAGACATGGGCCTCGCCTTCCCGCTTGGGCCAGACGCCGGTGGCTTCCTTGAGGTTCAGGTGGTGGGCGACGAGCACCGTGTTGGTACCCCGGGCCGGTGGGGTCGCGAGCATCTGGCGCAGCGCCTGCACCTGCTGCCCCCGCTCCGCCTTGCCGACGCCGATCGCGAAGTAGAGCGCGTCGGAGACCTCGTGACGGCCGAAGGCGAGCGTCGCGGTGTCCACTGTCCGGCAATAGGGACTGCTCACGACCTTGCCCACCGGGATTCGAAGCGTCTTGAACGCCCCGCCGATCTCGGCGGCCATCCGGCGGCCGTCGGCCGAGAGGTTCCGCTGGGCCTCGCACCGGCCGAGCTTCGGATCAGTCGTATCCGCCTGTTCAGGAGTCGTCGTCGCGTGGTGGAAGTAGATGACGTAGCCACCACGCCGCACCGCGTCGATCAGATCGCTCTCTTGAAGGATCGCGCCTGGGGTCGTCTGCTGAGCGGAGGTCGGTGTCGCCGCGAAGCCCATGGCGACGAGGAGCCCGAAGCCGAGAACTGACTGGTATCGGGTTCTACTCATGAGGACACTCCCATCTTTGGTCTCGGTGGCTGGTCCTGGTGCACATCCCAATCGTACGCCAAATGCAATTAATGCAAAAAACAGTAAGATAGAGCGTATGAAGGCAGACCGGAAGCGGGACGACCTCACGCTGATCACAACCGGGGAGGCCGCAAGCCATTGCCGGGTCTCGCTTCAGGCGCTGCGGCGGTGGATCCGGGATGGCCGGCTCAAGGCCTTCCAGACTCCGGGAGGACACGCCCGGATCGAGGTCGCCGAGTTCCGGCGCTTTCTCAAGGAATGCGGGATGCCTCCGTATCCGGCGGGGGAGCTCCCGACACCCCGGGTCCTAGTGGTGGAGGACGATGCCGACATTCTTCAGATCCTCACGAGCCTGCTCGCCGGTCGGCCGCAGCGGCTCGTGGTGGAGACCGCGGTGGACGGCTACGACGCGCTGATCAAGGTGGGTACGTTCAGGCCTGCGTTCCTCATCTTGGACGTGGTGATGCCGAAGCTGGATGGCCTCGAAGTCTGCCGCCGCCTCAAGGCGGGGCCGGAGACGCGAGACATCAGGATCCTCGCAGTCACGGGACACGCGGGCATGGCGGAGCGGGTGGTGGCGGCGGGAGCGGACGCGTGCATCGCCAAGCCGTTCGACTTCGACGTGCTGAGCAAGGAGCTGGAGCTGTTCCTCGGCTCCCCCCGGCGGGAGCAGGCCATTCGGAGGCCCAGGTGAGGATCCTCGTCGCGGATGACGACCCCGTCGGGCGCCGCGTGTTGGAGAGCGCGCTCGGCAAGTCGGGACACGACGTGCTCGTGGTGCCGGACGGAGCCGAGGCGTGGCGCGTGCTGGCCGCTCCGGACCCGCCCGCCCTCGCGATCCTGGACTGGATGATGCCGGGGCTGACCGGCATCGAGGTGTGCCGGAAGGCGCGCGAGACGGCGTGGGCGGTCGAGCCCTATCTGATCGTGCTGACTTCCCGGGGTGCGTCCGCGGATGTCGTGACGGCGCTTCAGGCGGGCGCCAGCGACTACATCACCAAGCCGTTCGAGATCGAGGAGCTTCGGGCCCGCGTCTCCGTTGGAGAGCGAGTCGTGACGCTCCAGCAGCAGCTGAGCGATCGGGTCCGGGCGCTCGAAGAGGCGTTCGCGCACGTGCATCAGCTCCAGGGGCTGATTCCGATCTGCGCGTGGTGCGGACAGGTCCGCAATGACGGAAATTTCTGGGAACAGGTCTCCAGCTATCTGGAGAAGCGCTCCGGGCTTCAGTTCACCCACGCCATCTGCCCGCCCTGCCGGGAGAAGGAATCGTCCCGGATCAAGCACACTCGGCCGCGGCGCCCTTGATCGGCCGGCCGGCGGGCTGAGCCGAACGGAATACTTAGCGGGGATCGATCGGGGTCGCCATCGGAGCGCGCGCCTCGATGGCGGCGGCCGCCTCGAGACAGAGATCCTCCCGGAATCGGCCGGCCGTGATCTGCACGCCCATCGGCAGGCCGTCCGCGACGCCGGTGGGCACCGACACCGCGGGCAGCCCCAGCACCGGCACCGCGAGCTGCATGATCTGGGCGCGCATGATCCGCCGAGTCGTGTCGGCGTCCACCAGGTCGAGATCGACGGGGAACGCCGGCTCGTTCGAGACCGGGGTCACGATCGGGTGGACGACGTTGTCGAGATCTTTTCTGACGACAACCGCACGTTGTTCTGGCGTGGGCATGTGGCCTCCTGGTCTCGACGCCTAGCGGGAGACTTCCTCGCGTCGCAGGCGGATGGGATGGAGCGCGGGGGGCGGGACGGGCGGGGGCGGGAGGCTGGGCGCGTAGAACGAGGCCTCCTGGGCGCCGCGCAGGCACTGGCGCGTGAACTCGATCAGGTGGTGGCTGACCACCGCCGCCTGGATCATCTCCTCGACCTGCCCGGCCCGGAGGGCGGGGCCGGTGACGCGCCAGAATGTTGCGCGATAGTCGCCGCGGATGCCGATTCGCCAGACGATGCGCCCGAGCAGGGCCAGGCCGGACACGACGTTGCGCCAGGACGCGCGGTGCCGGCTCCGTGGGTAGGGCGGGCGCTTCGCGAAGGTGTGGGCGAGGTTGTGGGCGAAGCGCCGATAGATCGCCTCCGGCGCGTAGGCGGCCGCGATGCAGCGCCGCCACATGTCGAGCACGGTCTGCTCCGGCAGCCGGAAGACCACGTTGGACTCGCGCCCGCCGTCGGGCAGGATGCGCCCCTCCGCGGCCAGCCGGTCCCACAGCGGGGTCCTGGGCAGGGCGTAGAGGAGGTTGATGGTGAGCATCGGGATCTGCGAAGCCTCGATGAACTCGATCAGGTGACCCGCGGTCGCCTCGGTGTCGGTGTCGAGCCCCAGGATGATGCCGGAGACCACCTCGAGCCCGTAGTCGTTCAGCTTGGCGACGGCGTCCAGGATCGGCATGCGGAGGTTCTGCTCCTTGGACATCGAGCGGAGCGCCTCGGGCTCCGGCGTCTCGATCCCGCAGAACACCACGTTGAAGCCGGCGTCGCGCATCAGCGCGAGCACGCGGTCGTTCTTCGCGATGTTCAGCGTGGCCTCGCACGCGAAGCGCACCGGGAACCGGTGGCGCCGCTGCCACTCGACCAGGTGGGGCAGCAGCTCGAGCGCGGCCTTCTGGTTCGCGATGAAGTTGTCGTCCACGAAGTAGATGGCGACCGCGCCGCCCGCCACCAGCGCGTCCAGCTCGGCCAGCACCTGCGCGGCGCTCTTGAGCCGGGGATTGCGCCCGTAGAGCGCGGGGATATCGCAGAACTCGCACGTGTAGGGGCAGCCGCTCGAGAACTGGATGCTCGAGATGAAGTACTGGCGCAGCGCGATCAGGTGGTAGGCGGGGAGCGGAAAGTCGGTGAGGGGTAGGCGCGTCCCGGTGTCGAAGCGGAGCTGCCCCTCCGGTCGCTCGGTGTGCTCGTCGAGCCACGCGATGATCGCGTCGGTCGAGTCGCCCATCTCCCCCACCTGGACGAGATCAGCCCCCGGATAGTGCTCCGGGCAGCCCGACACCGACGGGCCGCCCAGCACCACCGGCTTGCCCAGGCGATGGGCGCGCGCGATCACGTCCTCGATGAAGGGGCGCTGCACGTGCATGCCGGAGAGGAAGATCGCGTCGGCCCAGGCGAGCTCTTCCGCGGTCGCCTCCCGCGCGTTCTCGTCCACGAAGCGC
>Ga0137389_10002948_pt1 | contig 10435 bp, 12 predicted proteins | sample 15con2h14BmetaG_FD_104645 | JGI IMG/M metagenome (GOLD analysis project Ga0137389, IMG submission 104645) | Vadose zone soil microbial communities from Angelo Coast Range Reserve, California, USA - 15con2h1.4B metaG | ecosystem: Environmental > Terrestrial > Soil > Vadose zone > Saprolite...
ATCGTCGTCCCGGCGGGCGAAACCCACAACGGCGATCTGGTCGCCTTCGGCGGCAATATCGAGGTCGATGGCACCGTGACCCAGGACCTGGTGGCCTTCGGCGGCAACGTGGTCGTCAACGGCCGGGTCGAGCGTGACGTGGCGGTGGTCGGCGGAACGCTGACGCTGGGGCCTAACTCCTATGTCGGCCGCGACGTCTCGTTTGCCGGCGGCTCGCTCAATCGAATGCCCGGGGCCTTCGTCGGGCGCAACGTCGTGGAGGGTCGCGGCCAATTTGACCCGCGCGTATTCCGGCATTGGGGCAGCGCCTTCGGACATACCGGTTTTTCGGATCTTGCGTTTGGCCTGGTGACCGGGCTCGGCATCCTGGTGCTGGCCCTGATCATCCTGCTGTTCTTCCCCACCCACCTGCAGACGGCGGCCTCGGTAGTCGAGCGGCGACCCGTGGAAACGTTCGCCCTGGGCTGCGGGGGGACCATCGCGGGCATCGTGCTCAGCGTCCTCCTGGTGATCACCCTGGTCCTCCCCTTCGTCGTGCTGGGGGTGATGACGGTCGCCTGGCTCTTCGGCTGGGCCGCCATCTTCCTGCTGATCGGCCAGCGGCTGCTGCACTCCATGCAGCGCCCGCAGGAGCTGGTCCCCGCCCTTCTCATCGGTGGAGTGCTGGTCGTGATCCTGGCCAACATCCCGGTGCTGAACGTACTGGTCCTGCTGATCGGCGGCAGTGTCGCCCTGGGGGCGGCCCTCCTGTCGCGATTCGGAACCCAGGGTCCCGGCGCGCCCCTGCTGCCGGTGAGCTCTACCACGCCCTCGGCTCCATCCGGGCCACCGGCGCCCTCGACTCCGCCTAGGGCTTAGTCTTCCCCGGACTGGTCGCCCGCCGGCTGGCGGGCGACCAGCTCCATCAAGAAGTCGCTCTGCAACCGCAGCACATGAATGGTGATGTCGCGCAGCGCGCGGTTGAGCTCGGCGCTCAGCTCGGCAGCCTCCCGCTGGATGCTTTCCTCCTCTTCGGCCGTGCCCGCCGCGGCCCGGCGCTCGAGAAGGCGACGCGTGCTGGCCTGGTATTCCGTCACCATCACCCCGAACGCCTTCAGGAGCTTGCGGGTTTCGTCCGGCTCGAGCCGCTCGGTGGACATTGAGTCGTAGGGTACGCTCCCCACTGGTGACGATGACTCGCGCGCAGATCGGTGTCCTGGCGCTCGACCTGGGGACCTCCTCGGTACGCGCGGTGGTCTATGACCAGCGCGGGCGGCTCGTGGACCCGACCTTCGCCGAGGTCCCCTACCAGCTGGATACGTCGATGCCTGGCCAGGCCAGCTCCGATGCCGACCAGCTCGTCGATCTGATCGAAGGCGCCATTGACGACGCGGTCAAGGCCGCCAAGAAGGAAAAGCTCTCCGTCGCGGCGGTGGCGGCGTCGTGCTACTGGCACAGCCTCATGGGCGTCGACCGCGCCGGTCGTCCCACCACGGAGCTGCTGACCTGGGCCGACACCCGCAGCCAGCCCGCGGCGGCGGCGTTACGCGCGTCGCATGACGAGCGCGCCTACCATCGCCGGACCGGGTGCTACTTCCACGCCAGCTCCTGGCCGGCCAAGCTGCGCTGGCTGAAGGCCACCCGGCCGGCAGCGTTCGGCAAGACCGTGCGCTGGGTCTCGCTGGCCGAGTACCTCTACGGCCGGTTCTTCGGGCCGGCTCCGGTCAGCCTGTCGATCGCCTCCGGCACCGGCCTGCTGGATGTGCACCGCTGCCGCTGGGACGCCCAGGCGCTGCGCCTCGCGGGGATCGGCGGCACCGCCCTCTCGCCAATCGCCGATTGGGACACCCCCGCCACTGGCCTCCGGCCTGCCTATGCCCGGCGCTGGCCCCGATTGGCTCACCTGCCTTGGTATCTGCCTCTGGGCGACGGCGCCCTGAGCAATGTGGGGGCCGGCTGCCTGAAGCCGGAGTGGCTGTGCGCCATGGTGGGCACCTCGTCGGCGCTGCGGGTGGTGCTGGAGACGCCCGACGTGCAGGTGCCGTGGGGGGCTTTCGCCTACCGGCTCGACCGCCGCCGGTTTGTGCTGGGGGGCGCCCTCAGCGAGGGCGGCAATGTCATCCGCTGGCTGCACAAACTCCTCGGCTTCAAGAAGCGGGCCGAGGCGGAAGCCGCGGTGCGGACCATCCCCGCCGACGGCCACGGCCTGACCGTGTTGCCCTTCTGGGCCGGCGAGCGCAGTCCGAACTGGCGGGGCGACGTTCGCGGCGTGATCAGCGGGCTGTCGCTTAGCACCCGGCCGGAGGACGTCGTGCGGGCCGCCATGGAAGCCATCAGTTTTCAGATCGGCCAGGTCTACGGGGCCCTGCGCCAAAGCACTCGCCGGCCTCGCCGGGTGATCGCCACCGGCGGCCAGCTGCTGCATTCGAACACCTGGATGCAGATGCTGGCCGATGTGCTGGACGTGCCGGTCAGCGCGTCCGCGGAGCCCGAAGCCTCCAGCCGCGGGGCCGCTTTGCTCGCGCTCTACGCGCTGGGCCGGCGACCCGCACTCTGGCGCGACCAGCCCCGAATGGGCCGCACCTTTCATCCGCAACCCACCGCCCGGCGGGCTTACGCCGCAGCCATGAAGCGGCAAGCCGAGTTATACGACCGGCTCTTCGCCGCCCACAGTCAGCGGCGGGGGACCATCAGGTCCCAGAAGGCCGGGTCTTCGAAGCCGAGCCGCCAGACGCTGACCCCCCGCAGCTGAAACTCGTACAGCAAGGGCAGCTTCTGTCGGAGCGTGTCTCCGCTCTCGAACCAGAGCTCGTGATGCACGCCCCACCGGGTCACGTAGCTGAAATGCATCTCATCCTCGGTGGGATCGAGGGTCGGCGTGACGTGGTAGCGGCCGGCGAGGATCAGCGCATCGGCGTATGAGCTGGAGGTCAGGTATCCCACTCCGGTCCAGTCGTGATAGTAGGTGGGCAGCCCCAGCATCGCCTTGCCGGGCGGCACATCCCGGAGCGTGTAGTCCAGCGCCTGGCGCATCCAGGGGATCCCCGAGACCGGTCCCGCCAGGGTCACGCCATTGTGCTCGTCGTAGGTCATGACCGAGAGGTAGTCCGCCGCTCGCGCCAGGGCCGGAAAGTCGTAAGCGCCTGACCACGCCTGGTAATAGTCGAGGGCCGCGCCCGTGGCATTCTCGTCGCCGGGTAGCCGGGGGATGACGGCAATCGACAGGCTGAGCCCGACGGGATGGAAGACCCTGGCGCAGTCCTGCACCAATGCTGTGAGCAGGTTCCGATCGGTCCAGCGGACCTGCTCGAAGTCCAGCTGGAATCCGGCGTAGCCGTAGGTTTGGGCCTCCGCCACCAATCGGTTGGCGAGGGCCGCCCGCCGAGCGGGGTCGGCCAGGATGGCGTGGGCCACGTCCGGATCCACGTCCGCGTTCACCACCAGCGGCACGATCTGCACCCCGCGGGCGTGGGCCGCGTCGATGATGGTCTGCCGGGCGGAGCCGGTGATACTGCCATCCGCGTTGGCGTCGTACCAGCCTGGGCTCAGGACGTCGATCTGGTTGGCGTGCGCCAAAAACGAGGCCCTGGCCTCGGGCGTGTTGACGTAATACATCTGCACCACCCGGTCCGGCGTTACGACACTGAGGATGGAGGGGATGGCCAGGCCGGCGCTGGCAAAGCCGGCCGTGAACGATTGGTCGGCAGCGACAATGCCGGAGTCCAGCATCACGACTTCCGACGTGCCCAGCGACAGTCCGGTGGAGACGATCTCCAGCGTGCTGGCGTCGACCCAGCGGTACGCGGACGTCCCGCGGGTCACCCGGACGTGCCCCTGGGCCGCCGCCTGGTCGAAAATCGGATGCGAGAAGTGGATCCGAGTCCGAATGATGGGCACCGTCTGGATGGCTAGCGGCCCAAAGCGCATCTCGACGCTCGCTTGCAGCGGCCCGACCACCCGGAACGCCACGTCGATCGGCCTGGAGCCGGTCTCGATCCGCAGCCGGTGGCTGGTACCCAGGCCCAGTGGCCCGGGCAGGGCCAGGTCGAGGAAGCGGGCCGGCCCGCCCGCCATCGGGATCGACACCAGGTGGCCATCGAGACGGATATGCCAGTCCTGCGCCGCCAGCTGCCGGCTGAGCGCCACATGCAGACGGGGGGTAGGCGACACCTCGGCGGCGCCCCGCGGCGGAACACGCTGGCCGTCCAGCTCCACCGCCTGCACCGCGACCGCGGGCGCGCTCAGCCGGATGAAGACCAGACCGCCGGCGAGCAGGCCGCCGGCCACGATTCCGAAGCGCACCAGCCGGCCCCTCATCCCGGCCGAGTATCGCGACCTTTGCCGGTGGCAACAAGCCGCCGGCGTGCTCCCATAAGCTGCTCAGCCTGCTATCAGGTGGCCGTTTTGGGGTCCGCGCGATCGGGGTATGAATCAAGCCGTGGATCTTCTGGAAGTCCTGCGCCGCCAGGCGGCCCGGTATCAGTGTCCGAGCTGCGGCCAGAGTCTGGCCGAGTGTGAGCTTGACCTGGTCTCGTCCACCGACCACGAGTCCGTGGTCCGCATCACTTGTGGCCAATGCGAGGCCAGTCGGCTGGTGGTGGTCCAGGCGGCGGCCTGGGTGGGGGAGTCCGTACCCGTCCTCGATCAACCCCTCTCCGACGACCCGGCCATCGACGTCGATGACGTCCTCGATGTCCGGCTGGCCCTGGCCGGCCACGCCGGCGACCTCAAGAGCCTGCTGACCCGCTAACCGAGGAACCGGCCCAGCCGGAAGTGACGATCTCGTAACGGGCCAAAGCGCCCAGCGGGACCGCTGGACTTCGGGCCCGGCACTCCGTACGATGGCGCGGTGAAGAGGGCGCTGGTGCGAGCCGCGTGCACCCTGCTGGCGGTGGCAGCGGGGGCCGGCGGAGCCGTGCCGGTGCTGGCCGGGACCAGCACCGTTCCTGTGTTCACCCAGCGCTCGCCGGTGTGGGCGCACGAGCCCCTGGGCACGGATCCGATCGATACGATCGGCTCCTCGGGTTGCGCGCTGACCGCCGTGACCATGGTCCAGGCCGCCTTCGGCTACCAGACCAACCCCCATCTGCTGAACCTGTGGCTGACCCAGCATGGCGGCTACGTCGAAAATGACGCCATCCTCTGGCGGACGGCGATGGGGCCGACAGCCGGCAGCGTGCGGCTCAAATGGATCCACATCCCCGGCATTGTTCCCCAGCTTCGTTGGGACGACCAGGACAGCAGCGACCGGCCGCCGCCGGCGGTGATCCGGCAGGAGCTGGGATCCGGCAACCTGGTGGTGGTGGAAGTGCGGTTGCACGGCAACATGCACTTCGTGGTCCTCACCGGGTCGGCTGGGCAGGACTTCCTGATCAACGATCCCTGGTACGGTGACCGCACCACCCTGGCCCGCCGATATGGCCCGTATGAGACCGGCGTGTACTCGGCGCGGGTCTACTACCGGGTGCCGGCGAGCACGTAGGTCGGGGTTAAGCCGCCGCCCCCATCGACGCCCGGGGTTCCTCAGTCCGGCCCAGGTCCGCTCGACTGAGCGCCCGCACCAGCTCCACGTAGGTGTCCTCGCGGAAGAGCGCCCGGGGCACCTGGAACACCTCGGTGGTGGCCGCGATGGTCAGGTGGCCGCCGTCCCGGGTGACGACTTCCCGGGTGGCCTGGATCAACGACCAGGGCACGAGCTTCGGCTGCCGGCCGAGCCAAGCGAAGCCGATGGGCCGGAATCCGATTCCCTCCGGTCGCACCGTGACTTCCAGCCAGGCGATGAAGAAGGTATGAAAGAGGAGGCCCAGGCTCAACGCCAGGCCGCACCCCATGGCGATCGCCAGCGCCGCGAACGAGGATTCGCGGGTTCGGCTGATCTCGATGGTGGCCAGCACGTATCCCAGTGCGCAGGCGGCGATCGGGACACCGGGCCAGAGCAAGATGAGCCGGTTCAGCGGGCTATCTGGCCGAAAGGTCATCGGTATTCTTAGGGTAGCCCCCCGGCCTTGCCCAAGCGTTGCGAGCGCAAACGCGTGGCAGCCTCGTCAGGCGGCCGTCACGGTGGAGCGGCGCTCAGCTACACGTCGAGTTCGCGCACGTCGAGGTCGCGCAGTTCCGAGGGCCCGGTCAGCCCGTTGTCCTGCAGGATGCGCAGCAGCCGCAGGATGTAGCGGGCGCCGTTCAGATTGACGCCGTGCACCCGGGTCAGGGTCTGAATGGCTTGCAGCTTGCGGATGTCCCGCTGCGAAAACCGGCGCCGGTTGGTCGAGGTTCGCTTGGGAATTACCAGCCCCAGGTGCTCGTACATCATCAACGTCCGGGGATGCGTTTGCAGGATTTCGGATGCCACGCTGATGGTGTAGATGGGCTTGTCCAGGGACAGGCTGGCCTCGGCCGGGGCGCGGCGGGTGGTTACTCCCTTAGCCAATCGTCAATTCCCTCCGACAGACTGCTAGGCGTGGTGCGGGCCTTGATCAGGTACTCGTGCGCGCCAAGCCGCAAACCGCGGGCAACCAGGTCGTCCTCCCCATAGTTCGAAAGGATGATAACCGGTATTTCCTTGGTCGTTTCCTGGCCGCGCAGCCGGCGCAGGACCTCGAACCCGTCCATCTTGGGGAGCCGGATGTCCAGGAAGATGATGTCGGGGCGCAGCGTCTCCGCCTTGCGCAGCCCCTCCTCCCCGTCGGCCGCGGTACTCACCCGGTAGCCATCCAGTTCGAGCTTCAACCGGTACATCTCCAGCACGGATTGGTCGTCTTCCACCAGCAGCACCTCGACCACGTCATCGTCGGCCTCGGCCGCCGGTCCGACCCGCCGCTTCGGCTGCGGCTGACTTTTAATGATATGCCCCCTATCAACCTGCAGCATAGAAAAAAGGCCCTCCGGCGAGGAGGGCCCGAAGAGGGGGGCAGGTGGAAACAAAGTTCAGTTTAGCGGCGGTGGTGAGACTTGTCAACACCCCCGGAGTCATATTGTCGGTCAACGCCTGAGTGCCGGCCTAGACTTCCAGCCGGGAGACGTCGATGTCCTTGAGCTCTACCGGCGGGGCAACCCGGTTCTCGTGCAGCAGCTTGAGCAGCTTCAGGATGTAGCGCACGCCGGCCAGGTTGACCGAGTGGTGCCGGGTCAGCTTCTGGATGGTCTGCAATTTCATGACGTCCCGCTGGGAGAAGCGGCGCCGGTTGGTGGAGGTCCGCTTGGGTACCACCAGGCCGAGGTGCTCGTACATCATGAGCGTCCGGGGGTGCGTTTCCAGGATCTCCGACGCGACACTGATGGTGTAGATCGGCTTGTCCAGCGAGATGCTGACATCACGTCTGGTCTCTGGTTGGACGGCAGTGGCCATGTTCGGCGCGTCTCCTTTTACCCCGGGGGCTGCTCTAGTCACTTCTTCGCCCGGCCGCCGTGGCGGTTTGTCTGATAGCCCGCCCGGCCGGAAATTGGCTAGCAGTATATTCCTCGCCACACATTCCTCTCAACCGAAGTTTTGTAAAGACTTATGAAATGAGCCTCCGCGGCGAACGGGCGGCCGGCGTTGGGATACCTGCAGTAGCAGGATCTTGCCCTCGACTGGCACTGGTATACTGGCTAATCTGATAGCTGCGCTATCAATATCCTACCGAGGGGTGCATCCGTGGGTGAATACAAAGATCCAGGGAGAGGCCAAGGACGTGGGCGGCAGGGTGACAGGCGACAAGAAGATGGAATGGGAAGGCAAAGGCCAGAAGGCCAAGGGCAGGATCGAGGGCGCCGGCAACTGGGTCCGGCGGGAGATGACCAAGCCGCCAAAGGAGCCTACCGAACCGACCGCCCCCTAACTCCGCCGAACTCCACAGCCGGCTCCCGAGGGGCCGGCTATTTCTTTGTGGCGGGCTCCTTCGGCGCATCCCCCCGGTCGGGCGCCGCTCCCCGGCCGGCGTGATGGCGCCCCGTCGAGGCATCCGAAGCCTGGTCGATTCGGGTATGAGCCAGCGTGGCATCTCGGTGCATGACAAAGAGCATCAGGAGGACGGCGAACAGCAGCCAGGACAGCGCGTACAACCCAGCTCCCAGGGGGGGAAACAGAGCCAGCAGAAAGCCGACCACCCCGATCACGATGGCGGCGATAGTCAGGAAATGGGTGATCTCGTCCTGCAGATGGTGCCGGGGAAAGACCCGGCGGAGCCACCGTTCCAACCCCATACCTCCTAGCATGTCATCCAACCGGGTCTTCGAACCGGAGCCGGTCGCCGCCTTCGCGCCCGGCCCTGCCGAGCCCGCCGCCGGCCCCTCCGCTTGAGACTTCCCGCAAAAGCGGCAGAAGCGGGCGTCCGCTTCGATCTGCTTGCCGCAGGCCCGACAAAACACCGGGAATCCCCTCCATTCATACAGCCCCTGGGGGTTGCATTCTGCTGAGCTAGCAGGCATTATAGGCGGCCAGTTGCGGACGTCCCGAAGCCCCGGCGCCCAAGCGCGCCGTCAGAAATCACATGGACGTTTACTGATAGGAATGGTATATCTACTTATGACACGCACAGTCGCTCGAGCGCGTAACTTCCCACCCGGTGGGTCGTTGGACAGTACGCGGGCCGCCGACGGCCTGCGAGAGAGAACTGAATGTCCTTGAGGATGCCGATCATGGATCCGCGGCAGCCGGCCAGCGTGGCCGCCGTGGCGCCCGGCATGCTGCTCCGCCGTGAGCAGCTGCGCCGCCGGCGCCGGCAGGCCCTCTGGCGCTCGCTCGGCAGGGCGTCGGTGTGGGCATTCGCTCTCCTGCTAGCAGCCTGGCTCATGCTGGCTGGCATCGCTGGTTTCGCGCACGCATGACGCCCAGGCAGCGAAGCCGGCGTCATGTCCAGCTCTGGCGGCGGCGAAGCCGCGCCGATCTGCGGCGCGTCCTGCTGCTAGGCTTCCTGGTTCTCTTCATCCTGACCGCGATGGCCATCCCGGCCGTCGCCGCCCAGACCGTGGGGCCGCTGCCCACCGTGCAGGGCCTGTCCGCCAGCGGCCTGGATCAGGACACCCTGATCTTCGACCACAACGGCGTATTGCTGGCCGATATTGGCGCATCCGGCGACCACCGGATCGTGGTCCCGCTCAGCTACATGTCGCCCCTGCTCGTCCAGGCGACCCTGTCCAGCGAGGACCGTACCTTTTTCCAGAACAGTGGCATCGACCTGGGCGGCATCGTCCGAGCCGCCTTCGCCAACCTCACCCATCGCAAGATCACCCAGGGGGGCAGCACCATCAGCCAGCAGCTGGTCAAGCAGGTGTTCATCGGAGCCAACCCGGCTCCCACCCTGCAGCGGAAACTGCGCGAAGGCATCCTGGCGCTGGAGTTGAACCAGCGGTATACCAAGAACCAGATCCTGGAGCTCTACCTCAACACCATCTACTACGGCGAGCAGACCTATGGGGTCGAGTCCGCGGCGCGCAGCTACTTCCAGACCAACGCCCACGACCTGAGCCTGGCCCAGGCGGCCATGCTAGCCGGCCTGCCCCAGGCGCCCACCCAGAACGATCCCCTGCGCAATCCAAAGCAGGCCAAGATCCGCCAACGCGAGGTCTTGCAGGGCATGGTCGAGCAACACGACATCACCCAGGCCCAGGCTGATAAGGCACTCGCCGAAAAGCTCACCGTCTATCCGCCCATCAACAAGTTCCAGGCGCCGCACTTCGTCGACTACGTGCTGCACACGCTGCAAAAGGACTACGGCATCGCCCCCAGCGATCGGAAGGGGTACCGGATCTTCACCAGCCTGCGCATGGACCTTCAGCAGATCGCTGAACGGACCGTCCGAGACCAGATCACCTCAGTGGGGAACTACTACAACTTCCACGATGCGGCGCTGGTCTCCCTGGATCCCCGGACCGGCGAGATCCTGGCCATGGTGGGAGGCGATGACTACAACCGCCCCGGCGGCCAGATCAACATGGCGGTCTCGCCGCGGCAGCCCGGCTCCAGCTTCAAGATGTTTACCTACACCGCCGCCATCGAGAGCGGCCGGGTGAACATGACCACGCCGGTCAAGGATGAGGCGCTGGTGTTCCCCATCGGCGGCGGGTTGACCGGTCGCGAGCAATACAGCCCGCAGAACTATGACGGCGCCTATCACAACACGCTGCCGGTCAAGATGGTGATGGGCAACTCCCTCAACATCCCGGCGCTGAAGGTCGAAATGAAGGTGGGCATCCCCACCGTGCTCAGCGCCGCCCGGCGGATGGGCGTCACCAGCCTGGACCAGGAGGACAACTACTACGCGCTCAGCCTGACCCTGGGGTCGTACGGGGTGACGGTGCTGGACATGGCGACGGGAGCCTCGACCCTGGCCACCCTGGGGATCCGCCACCAGCCCACCGCCATCCTCAAAATCCAGGACGGACTGGGGCGCGTCAAGTACACGTATGACCCCTCCAAGAATGAATACCGCGCCCTCTCCCCGCAGGTCAGCTACATCGTCGGGGCGATCATGTCGGA
>Ga0137389_10002950_pt1 | contig 10432 bp, 11 predicted proteins | sample 15con2h14BmetaG_FD_104645 | JGI IMG/M metagenome (GOLD analysis project Ga0137389, IMG submission 104645) | Vadose zone soil microbial communities from Angelo Coast Range Reserve, California, USA - 15con2h1.4B metaG | ecosystem: Environmental > Terrestrial > Soil > Vadose zone > Saprolite...
ACCGAAACCCCAAAACAAAATCAAACCCAAATACCATGTGCCTGCCGATCACCCTTGGAGAAGACCATGGAAGCGGACATTTCTATCTTGCGAAAAACCGGACATTTCTACTTTGCGTTGACATGAAGATAGATAGGTTGCCCCGATACGGAGTCCTCAGTTGACGAAGAATTTCTATAGCACTCACAATCCTCGGTCAGGCCACTTGGTGGATGGTCGGCTAACAAGAAGTAATTCGATTCCTTGCGGTTTGCCCGTCATCCGCCAGATGGTCCGGTCTGCGTAGCTGTGGCAACCTAGGTTGCTGGAAGCAGCGGAGGGTGACCTCCGCTATTGACGCGGCTCTGTTTTCAGTCACAATGATGGCCAATTTTTGCATTGAGGAGTTTCCCATGCGACGCCTGAGCTCTATTCTCGCCGTCATTCTGTTTTTCACCGCGACCTCACCTGCACAGCAGCCCGATTTGAATCAGCTCAAACGTGAAGCGGTCAGCGAAGTGGATTCCATGCAGGCGCCCACGCAGCAGATGGTGGACGAAATCTTCAGCTACGCCGAGCTGGGATTTCAGGAGCACAACACTTCGCGTTACGTGACCGGCATCCTTGAAAAAAATGGATTTGTGGTGCAGCGCGGTGTCGCGGGCATACCCACGGCGTGGGTGGCAACGTGGGGCTCAGGCAAGCCGGTGATCGCTTTCATCACGGATATCGATGGCATTCCGCAAGCGTCGCAAAAACCAGGTGTGGCTTACCATGATCCCCTTGTTCCAGGCGCTCCGGGGCACGGCGAGGGACACAACTCAGGCCAGGCAGTAAATGTCACTGCGGCGCTGTCAAGCTTTGTCACCAGCTACGGCGAGGGAAACACGGGATTAGTATCGGTGCAGTACTTTTTCCATGGCAAAGCCGCGCATGCGGCTGTCGCACCGTGGGAGGGCAGGAGCGCACTGGAAGCAGTAGAGCTAATGGACGTCGGCTGGAATTTCCGGCGTGAGCACCTGCGCTTGGAACAGCGATCGCATTACGTTATTTCAAATGGCGGCGACCAGCCTAATGTAGTGCCGCCCGAGGCAAGCGTCTGGTACTACTTCCGGGAACTCGATTATCCGCACATCAAAGATCTGTACGAACTCGGCAATAAAATGGCGCAGGCCGCGAGTATGATGACAGATACCAGCGTTACGCAGCGCTTAGTCGGCTCGGCGTGGCCCAGGCACTTCAACAAAGTGATTGCCGAGGTGGAACACAGAAATATTGAAGCGGTCGGCATGCCGGAATGGGCCGAAGCTGACCAGATCCTGGCTCGCGCGGTACAGAAGGAAGTCGGAGCGAAAGAAACTGGTTTGAAGACTAAAGTCGAAGAGCTCCGCCTGCCGCGCGAGAACATGGGTGGTCAATCCGACGATATCGGGGACATCTCGTGGAACGTGCCAACGGTTTATCTGCTCTATCCGGCGAACATTCCTAACCTGCCGGGGCATAGCTGGCCAAGTGCAGTCGCCATGTCATGGCTACTCCTATCGCTCATAAGGGTTCAACTGCAGGCGCGAAGGTGCAGGCAATGACGGCCCTTGATTTCCTCACCGCGCCTGCGCTGGTAGAGCAAGCATGGACGTACTTCCGCGATGTACAGACGAAAGAGATCAAATACACGCCCTTCATCGGACCAAACGACAAGCCCGCCATCGAATTTAATCGCGACAAAATGGAGAAGTTCCTGCCTGAGTTGGAGAAGGCTTACTATGACCCGGCGCGTTACAAAACTTACCTCCAGCAGCTAGGAATTCAGTATCCGACGGTGAAGAAGTAGGAATTCACGATTACCTGTTGAAGCAATCCGTGGCAACTCCCTAGTTGTCGGCAACTCTCACCTAATCGTGTTACGTCAGAGTTGCCCGTCATCCGGGAGCGTGACAATGCACGACCTTCGTCGCACCGTTCGTTGGCGTACTTTGCGAGCTACAACCACTGCTGAAACTCAGTCTTCGGTTAAAAAAATTGTGGTTGTGGCTCAATTTCAGAAGCGTCACGGCAGCAGGGCGAGGCGCCGTAACAAATCTTGGAAGCGCTGATCCGAGCGAAAGCGATCAAATACGGGATCGACAGCGAGATACGATATCCATACGGCATGCTCATCAAAGGCGGTCTGAAGCCACGCGAAGGTCTGCTCTTTGTCGTTTAGAGCAGCGTAGATTTGCGCCAACCCGTAAGGTGATACATAGCGCTCACTAGAAACCCTTTGTAGCTGACCAATAATCCGAAGGGCCTCAGCCTTCCTCCCTGCCGAGGCATAAGCAACCCCGACCTGAGCCAGATAAAGTGGGCTATTTCCGGAGAGGCCAGCCGCTTTCTTCAGCTCAGCAAGGCCTTGCTCGTGCAGTCCCGTTTGTATGTAACTTTCACCGAGCAGAAGATGGGCAGCCGCGAAGTTTGGGTCTAACTCAACTGTATTCCGGCCTTGCTCAATGGCGCGGTCATATTTGCGTGCGAGGTAGTAACGTAGCCCCACCCAGGTGCCGATCATGAGGTTGAGCGGATCGAGCTGCAACGCCTGTTTCGCCTCGAGCAGCGCCTCGTCGTGCCGCCCTTTTGCCGACAAATTATCTCCGTACCAATGGTGTGCATTTGCATAGTGAGGGTCCAACTGCAACGCGCGCTTGAACTCTCTCTCTGCTCCAGGCCAATCCAGCATGTGGTTAAGAACCAGACCCAACGACGCGTGAGCCTCAGCGGACTGTGGGTCGATTTCAATGGCTTTAAGCGCCGCGGCATTAGCCCTTGGAAGTGTCTCCGCCGGAGAGTTGAAGCCGTGCCATGTGAGCCCACTATTGCAATCTGCCAATCCCGAGTAGGCTGCGCCGTACGCTGGATCTGCATTTATTGCTTGTTGGAAGTAAATCGAGGCCTTTTGCATGCCCTCGGCAGTCCGCTTGTTCCAGTAATAGCGGCCTTTCAGATAAGCTTCATACGCCGCAGGCTCTAACTGACGCGGTCTTGCCAGCCGCGTCTGCTGTTCCGCCGTCAGAGTAATGTGGATTTGGTCGGCGATGCTTCGCGCGACCGAATCCTGCAAGGCAAGTATGTCCTTCAGTTCGCGGTCGTAGCTTTCAGTCCAGAGATCGGTTTGGTCTCGGACCTGAATCAACTGAACGGTGATACGCACGCGATCGGGGGCGCGCCGAACGCTGCCCTGGAGCAGATAGTCGGCGTGCAGCTCTTTCCCGATTTGGCTCACAGCCATGCTGCTACCTTTGTACTTCGCAACTGAACCGCGGGCAATAACACTCAACCATTCTGGATTCAGCTTGCCGAGCTGGGCGATCATTTCTTCAGTCAAGCCGTCGCTAAAGAACTCCTGGTCGGGATCATGGTTCAGGTTGTCAAAGGGCAGTACCGCTAAGATGGCCTTCCCAGAAGATGGCCTGGTACCCAATGCGGATCGGTGCCACGCCGCATATGCCAGAACTACGAGCAACGAAGCGGCAGTCAAGCCGATCAAAGCAGTGCGGATAGTGCGTAAACCAAAACGCAACGGTGGTTGGGAAGAACGCTCTTGCACCGCGCTTACAGGACTGAGAAAGCGATAACCGTGTTTTGCGACTGTCTCGATAAATCGAGGATTATCCGCTGAATCTCCCAGAGCTTCGCGCACTTTCCTGATCGCGTTATTCAGGCCCTGATCAAAGGCGACATAAACATCGCTCGGCCAAATTTTCTGGCGTAAGTCTTCCCTTGTGACCACCTGACCAGCTTGGGCAACCAGCAATGCGAGCACTCGAAATGGCTGCTCCTGCAGCTTGACCTTCACGCCCGCCTTGTGCAGTTCGCGGGCTTTCAGGTCGAGTTGAAAGGTACCGAATCGAACCATATCCGCGAACGGAGTCGGAGCTTCCATACTGGGTCGGTAAGGAAAGCTAGGTTACCTCAGAAGAAACATTCGTCCAAGCACCTCCACGAGTAGGTTAGGCGAAACAGTCATGCCATTGAGGAATCAGGGACTTAGCCGGATATAAGAAATTCAGGAGAGGAGTATTTGGAACTTGCGTCGCCTATGCGCCAAAGTGCGGTCCTGTGGTGATATCTGAAAGGAGCTTATATGAACCGATTCCCTCCCAATCGAATAGCAATCACTGCCTTAGTAGTCTTGGCGCTTTTCGTTTGTGTCGGCGCTCAGCACACAGGCAATCAACCTGAAACAAGGTACACCATCACTGAGCTCGGCATGCTAGGGGCTTCGTTTAATGGAGCGCCGAACATTGACAACGAGGCCCTGACCGGACGGTCCACACAGGACGACGACCAGCCAGCCCAGATCAACTTTGTTCAAGGCAAAGTCGCTTTTGAGTTCGTGGGGCAGGTGACGAACTTTGGTCCCACACCCGCGGCTCCGCTAGGCACCTCAAACCAGTACGGCTATCTGACCGTGGTACGAGGAATCGACAATGTGTTTAGCGGCAGTCCCCACAATGAAGCGACTGCGGTGCTCACCTTTTTCAATGAAACGACCACTACGGAATCCCTCAGTAACGGGCCCCTGCGCTTCGTCGATCGGAACGGCACAACCACGATCTATCTGAACAGCGCCCCCCGCGAGCTTCGCGAACGCCGATTCTTTCCGATCCGGCATCCCAGTTCAGATTTCGAACTTACACCAGCAAGGCATAGTGGATCCGGTTGCAGGCACATTCACCGCCGTGTTCGCCAACACCATCTCGTCGACAAGCGCGTTTGCTATTAACGGCACAACGTTCACGCTCGGTCAGAAAGGACAGCCGTTTCGTGCAACGGTCACGGGCCATGTGAATGCGACACCCCCGCCAAATGGCCAGTTTGGTGGGTACGCTGTAGGCGTCGACGAAGAATAGCTGGATGACATTCCGATGAGTTCAGACTGCCGTCATGGGATTCGGCGTAAACAGCCCTTTAGTTCTGCATATAAAGAGATATTTGCCTGAGAGGAAGGAAACATCCATGAAGAAAATCATTCAATGCATGCTCGCTTTAACTGTCTTTGCGACCGCCTTCGTGCCGAACGCCAAAGCGAACGACCCAATCGCGGATTGGAACGCGATCGCTGAGACCGCAGTGAAAACCGCCAAGCACGCGCCGCCTGTTGCCGCGCTGGATTTTGCTATCGTGCATTTGGCAATCTACGACGCGGTTGAGTCGATTGACGGCCGGTACGAACCGTACCACGCCCTTGTGCCCGGGGCGACCGGCTCGCTGAGCGCCGCAGCGGCCAAGGCCGGCCATGACGTCCTTGTTGGGCTCTTCCCGACCCCGACACAAATCGCCGCGTTGGACTTGGCCTATGAGAATTACCTCACGGCAAATGGCATCGACCCATCGGAACCCGGAGTGGCCGTAGGCGCGCAAGCTGCGGCTGGTATCCTAGCGCTGCGCTCGAATGATGGGCGATTTCCCCTTAATCCGCCGCCCTTCCTCGGCAGCACCGCAATCGGCCAGTGGAGGCCCACGCCTTCTTTCTTGCCTGGGCCGCCACAGCCGTTCGCACCGGGACTCACTCCTTGGGTGGCCACTGTCACGCCGTTCACAATGAATAGCAACTCACAGTTCCGCGTTGATCCGCCACCTGATCTAACCAGCGATGTCTGGATGGCGGACTACAACGAAGTGATGGCAGTTGGCTCGCTGACCAGTACTACGCGCACTCCCGAGCAAACTGATATTGGCTACTTCTGGGCTGATAGTGGTCCGGTGTTGTGGCAGAATGCCCTGCGCTACATTTCGCGAAACTACTTGAATGACATTGGCGACTCGGCTCGCATGTATGCGCTGGCTGAAGCCTCGCTCGCCGATACTCAGATTGCCTGCTGGGACACCAAGTACTCTTATAACTTCTGGCGACCTGTGACAGCAATCCGTGCGGGTGGAGGCAACCCGGCCCTAGTTGCGGATCCTGCTTGGCAGCCACTCATCAATACACCCAATTTCCCCGAGTACACTTCCGGGCACGCCTCCACTAGTGGCGCGATTTCTCACCTGCTGCGGCTTTTCTTCGGTACCGACGAGCTGAATTTTCAAATGACCACGACTAACCCGAACGCCCTGCAGAAGACCCGCACCTTCACCCACTTTTCGCAGGCGGAGGAGGAGGTTGTGAATGCGCGAGTCTACGTCGGTATCCACTACCGCAACTCGGACACTACCGCACGAGCTCAGGGCCTCCGCGTCGCGAATTGGGTATTTAAGAACTATTTCCGCCCAATCGGCGACCCGCGCTTCGGGCCGCAGTAGAAGTCGGACACCATTGATTGAAATAAACGTTATGTCAATCAAGAAACTCGACAGGTGATCAGACCCAAATGCCGACGGGCTTCGCCTTCCGTCTTTGCAGAAGATACCGATCCCTGGCTGCGCTTAATGTCAATGTGGGCATACTAGATGAGTCTTCGTTGTGCACTCAACTCCGATTAGAAAACGTGAGGTTGACCAAACTCGCTCAACTCCCGGATTGTCGGCAAACCGGAATGTATGGTCCGCCGCTTCGCCGCAACCGAAAAGTGAGTGTCACAAGGTTGGTCTGCGCAAATGTATACGGCCTTTATTGGAGTGAATCACTCCTGGCCAGGATGGAATGCGCTGCGCTCTCTTCCCCATTAGTAATTCAGTCTCGCGAGAGACTTCTTCCGGTTACGGGTTTGGAGAGCGCCGGGTTCGACCGTTGTGCCATCTCCTCATTCGCCAGCAGACCTGGCAAGAAACCACAATCTCCGAGGGAATCGCTAAGCTGCAGCTACATCGGCTAACACCGGGGGCCGATATTGTTCATTCTTCGCGAGCACGGCCCAGGCCACGCGGGCGAGTATACCGAGCAGCTTTTGCTTGCCGCCGGTGGAGTGTTCACGCGGAACTAACCCCATCCAGGCGCAATCGCGCGTCAAACAGGTTATCCGCTCTGCGCAACTCAACCTCACCGCTTGTTCCATCAGCGGCCGCGGTTAGTGCGGCGTCCGAAATGCCGACGGACAAATAGTGCAAGTCGTCGGTTCGAAACCATTTCTCAAAGTAACGAGGAACCAGGCTTATTTCGCCCGCATCGTAGGTGAGTCTTATCATCTCAGAACGGCGCAAGCCCAATTCAAAGGAACCAGGCCGCAACGCCATGGCGAGAACCGCCTGATGCTTCACCCACATGCGCGGCTCTCTGACAGACTCAGGTGCGTTGAGTTCAACCCTCATCTCTACCTCACTCCTCGCTTCGTTTGATGCTTGTTGCTAAACGGAAGTGACTGCTTTCCGCAAGAAACGACGAAACGCCCCCACTGCGATGGTCGGCCTGGCGCACCGTGACGAAACTGTGCCCGGTAGGAAGAACCCGCGTGGTCGAGTCTTATTCCGCGCGAGAAGAACGTAGGTCACGGCGCTACGTGTGCTTGTGATTGGCGCCGCGCAGAACCGCATCCTCAACTCCCTCAGACGCGCGCTTTGGCAGACTCCATTCCGGGCCTCGCATAAGGAAATCGATGCCGGATACAGAGCTTTGTGGCGATGAGTGACTGGCTTCTGATCGAGCGGAATATCAGGGTCGATCTCGCCGCCGATGTCCGAGAGCAGGCGAGGAAGATCAAGGCACCGACATTGTCAATCACCGGGAAATACGGCCAGATTGTGCCACCCTTCTATACTCAGGAGTTGGCTGATTTGATTCCCAGTGCAAAGAGGGCCGAAATCCATTCCGGACACTTGTCTTTTCTCGAAAAACCAGTCGATCTAGCCTCGGCGATGTTGACATTTCTACTTGAGAAGCATCCATAACAGTTACGCGAAGCAGCTAATTGAGAACATCGAGTGGCGCAAAAAATGGGCTGAGAAGGTGGGTCTCGAATTCAGGCTCCCGAGCCTGCCGCTCGGAATTGGCCAACTTGGTCAACTTTCCGAAGTCAAAAATCAGCCCGCAAAAGCCGCATAGTCATAGGTAAATGTGGGAGATGTTTGGCTCCCCGGGCTAGATTCGAACTAGCAACCCTTCGGTTAACAGCCGAATGCTCTACCGTTGAGCTACCGGGGAACCGCGCAACATATTTGTTTTCATTCTAGTACAACCATCGAAATGATGCCAGTTCAGCCGTTGGTTCCAACTTCGGTCCAACGGCGTGATTTGTCGAACTTCTTTTGGTGAAATCAAAAAAATCGGATGCCTGATTTTCAAAGACTTAGATGTAATGTTCTGCGAGAAATTCACGATCATTCGGCACCACACCGAATGCTCTTTTCCTATGCAGAAATGGAGCTGAGCGCGGCTGATATATGGGATTCACTTCTGGTGGCCACACAACGGGTTTGGGCCGGGCCCCAATTTAGGAAATTAGAGACTGTAGCTTCTCGTTTGAGTCATTGCGATCACTTCAAACCGCTTTTTCCAGCCAAATGGATTATCTCCGAGTTGCCCGTCATCCAGAGAGAATCAACTGGAACCAGCCAGCTCGAGAGTCCCGTCTGTTTACTGTCAATGCGAGCGGCTACTGAGTGCGAAAGAATGACCGGTTGTGTCTAATATCATCTTGGAGGCTGGAACGGGCGACACCTCAGAAGTGTGGAGCGCCGTGCAAACGGAGGTCGAGAAATTTGCAAATGTCTGTAGCTACGACCGTCTGGGCCTGGGGAGAAGCGACAAGCTCGCCGTGGCGCATACGGCCGACGAAATCGTTGCCGACCTCCATGGACTTCTGCACGCCGCTTCTATTCGTGAGCCGTACGTATTGGTCGCGCACTCCATTGGCGGAATCTATACTCGCAAGTATGCAGACCTTTATCCGGCCGAAGTCGCAGGAGTGGTGTTGGTCGACTCCGCGCACGAAGAGCAATTCACATGCGTCGCGCAGATTTCGCCGGAATGGGCTAAGCGCATTAGCAGCCAGTTCCCGGTGGACGAGCAGCGCTCGCAAGGATTCCTACCGGGAAACGAGCGGTTGGGCTGGCTTACGTTCGCTGAACCGCTTCAACTTCTGATAAACGCGCATCTCGTCAGTGGTTGATTTTCCTGACGAGATGCCGACTTCTCGGTACCTATCTTGATCGCGACCTGGAAGTTCTTGGACTCTGGAGCATTTGGACAAGACTGGCAAGATCTCTACCAAACAGATGTTTCTTTGAGGGCCCGATTTCGATCTGGCCTATGAACCCTAAACCTGCAACATCGGTTGACTGCTACTGATGGGCTGGGACCACTTCTTACTGCTGGGTGACGTCGGCGCCACCCCGGTGTATCTTGTTGAGATGCTTACGAAATTCGATCAGGCAACGGATAGTACTCATACGTTGAACGTCACTTACGTGGACGACGCCGGACAGTGATGAGTGGCAAGGTCCAAAGAGCGGTCGACGACGGCCAATGATCTGCCCGATCTTTCAGCTACATCTTCCATCCCGGCTCGCTTCGACGAGACCGATTACCTGCGCGAATGCCACGAGGGCGGAACGAATCGCATGAGACATACACGAGTCCGAGATCACACCTGATTCATCAAGGTTCTTGCCCAGAAGTGGCACAGTAATGGAGGCATCGCTAACCAGCCTTGCCGTCATCACTTTGAGCGTCTCCTTGAGAGATGTCTCCGCAAATGTTGCACGCGGCGAAGCGCTGAAAAGCGCCACCGGTTTCTCATATAACTCTCCGCTCCTCACCAGCCAGTCCAGAGCGTTCTTCAGGACACCCGGAACTCCGTGAGCGTACTCTGGACTCGAAATCACCACGCCGGAAGATTTGCAAACCCGAGAGCGAAAGTCTGTCACTGCGCTCGGCACGGCATCGTTATCGAGATCAGGGTTAAAGTGGGGCAGGCTGGCAAGCTCGCGATAGACGATGACCTCGACATCTTCCGGAGCCAAAGCCGCCGCGGCGTTTAGAAGAATCGTGTTTGAGGAAGCGGTGCGGAGGCTTCCAGAAATGGCAAGGATTCGCATCATTTCACTTCGACAAATTCGGGATGGCTGCCCCAGGGGTCAAATGGAGCGGCTGCTACCATGCCGGGGCGACACCGGCCTCCCCTCGTCTATGTTCTCCCTGTAATAGTCGCCGAAGTTTTTTGCGAGCCTTGTGCACCTGTGATTTGGAACAGCCGGTCGAGCAACCAACGAGTCCGGCGATCTCGCTGTGCTGGTATCCAATGACGTCGTGCATCAAGAAAAGCTTTTTGTAACCGGCCGGCAATTTGCGGATCGCGCGCATGAGGTTCAGCCTGTCGATCGCACCTAGTATCGAAGTGTCGCTGGAACCGTCTTCAAATGGACCTTCGCCATTTGAGCTGTGGCGCTCCAAGTCTTCAACTGGGATTTCGGCCGGTTTATGCCGGCGTATATGCATCAAAACAATGTTCACGGTCATCCGATGCAGCCAAGTTGAAAAACCGGACTCACCGCGGAACGTGCCGATCTTTCGAAAGAGCTGCAAGAATGCTTGTTGAGTCAA
>Ga0137389_10002964_pt1 | contig 10416 bp, 7 predicted proteins | sample 15con2h14BmetaG_FD_104645 | JGI IMG/M metagenome (GOLD analysis project Ga0137389, IMG submission 104645) | Vadose zone soil microbial communities from Angelo Coast Range Reserve, California, USA - 15con2h1.4B metaG | ecosystem: Environmental > Terrestrial > Soil > Vadose zone > Saprolite...
GGGGTTGGCGTTGTACGAGACGTCGGGCGCGCCGCGCACACCGCGCGGATTGGCTCCGATGCCGAACAGCGCTTGAAAAAGTGGCTGGTGCTCGTACACGCTCAAGCCACCGCCACTTCCGCTCCATGCCGTTTCGCTCTGATAGTTTCCACTAGCGTCAAGATGGAGTGCGGTGCCGCCGACGCCAACGACGTACGGAGAAGCGGCGGGATACGCAACACCTGTGCCGGTGTCACCGGAAGCGGCCAGAAAAGTCACGCCTGTTGTGACGAAGTGATTGTCGAGGCGCAGTTCCCCGGAAAACTCACCCGCAGTCCAGCTCATGGAAACGACTGAAGCCCCGTTTCGCACCGCAACGTCCACCGCCGCCAATAGGTCGGCCAAGCTGTTGGTTGCTGACTCAACAAGCACGATCTTCGCTTGCGGAGCAATCGCATGCGCCCACTCGACATCGAGCGCGATTTCGATCCCCCAATTGGCGTTTGTCGCCGGTTTGCGGCCATTGGCGTACACCTTGCTGAAGCAACCGTTACTGCTGGAGCAAGCGGGCAAACCGAACTGGCGGTTGAAAACGCCCAGGTCGGATTCAATGTTCGGGTCGTCATATGCGTCCACAATGCCGATCACTTGGCCGGACCCTTGATTGGTTACCTGGTCGAAGCAATATGCATGGCGCAACTGTGACGGTTTGTAGGCGGACGACGGCGGGCCGGCGAGGTTGCTCTCTGGATCCGCGTGAATCACGTAATGAGGACGCATGAAGCTGATTGGTTCCCGATTATCTTCACTGGTCTGCAGGCGCAACGGAAGTGGGCGCTGGGCAAAAAGTGGCTGGCAGAAAAACAAGGACATCGCCAGAATCATGGTGATGCGTGCGGACTTCCTCTTTCCCTCAGATTGCATTTCGAATCCCCCTGGCCGATTGACTAGCAACGAATACAGCGTACCGGTCCCAAGGGACTGGCGACGATAGACCAGAGGATTCTATTTGATGGTACGAAAGTCTATTTCATGGCGTGCCTTGGAATGGCACAGTATGCAGAAAAACGTTATAAACAGGCCCTAAATCGCATCGAGGCTGCTTGGTGGTTGATAACTGAGCGGAGGGGTGTGGGGACCCGCAGTACACACAACGGCGCGAGACGATGTCTCTTCCCGTCGCCCCTGCGAAGCAGGCAAGCCCGCGCGGATCCTAATTTGGCTTCGACGGGCTCTCGGAGAGTTCCTGATAAATGAAGTACGTGGCAACCCCCACGATGGCTACGGCAGTGAGTTTGATAATAAAGTGGGGATTCACGGCCGGCTTCACACCCGTGCCGTAGGGACCCTGAGGCGCAGCCGCATTCGGCTGAGGCTGCGCGGGATCTAGATCCATGGACACGCGGAATGATTTCCCCTCGGGTATGGTGTGGAGTTCGCCGTTGTTATCAACGATGAGATCCCCTCGGTAAGCGGAAACGATCATCTCCCTCGGTCCGGTGAGCGTCACTTGTCCGTAAGTAGCGCCAGCCGCAGGGCGAACGATGCCGAGCGGCGTATCCAGCTCAAATGGCTCGACCGCTGGAGAAGAAAAGCCAACCGTTCCTCGATTCACCACCGCGTGGAATGCGCTCGCATTCTCCGCCAGTGTAGCTGCGCTGGCAGATAGCAAATAGAGCTGGCCCGAGCCAACCTTCAGCCTCATGGTGCCGCCTGTCCCAGTAGCGATGGAGTCGCCGGGATAGACCGTGGCGCCCACGGTCGCCTTGGCGCTGCCGAGCTGAGCTTCTTCCGCCTGAATAACCATCCCGAGCGGCTTTTCGTTTGCCGCAAAAACAGGCAGGTTCAACATGCCAACCACCAGAAAAGCAACGAGGCAGGAACGAGCGATGTTGCGCACGGCTTCCTCCGAGAGGGCTGCACCCACAAATTAGTCGCAGTGGCGCTCGATGTCAATACCCGAAACGAACGATCGGCGGGAAGTCAGGCCGGCACAATGCTGACGCGCAGGACGGAGGCACCGATGCGAAATTCGGATTTGTGCTCGAGACAAGCAGAAAGGATGCGCTTCTCGTCCAAATAAGTCCCGTTCGTGGAACGAAGATCGCGCAAGAAGACTGCGTCCGTTTTCACCTCAATGGCACAATGCAGACGCGAGACCTGCGGGTCCTCGATTTCGTAATCCGCGCCGCCACCGAGCCGCCCGATGGTGAGAAGCGGCTGCGTCATCTGGCGCTCCATTGCGAGCGATGTTCCCGCGACCACGGAGATAGTGATGAGCTTGTCGGAAGGGAGGTCAAGCGTTGCGCTTTGCTGCGACAGTGAATCGTTAAGTCTCACTGCGCCCGCTAGGCCATCCGGTGGCGCAAACGGTTCTGCTATGAATGTGGATGCATCAGGGTCAGGTTTGGCCACGTCGAATAGCGAACTCCGCCCGCACATCCAGCACCGGACCTGCAGGAACTTCCGGCCCTTAGTTTGCGCGTCCTCCAGATCTATTTGGGCCTCACAATGGGTGCATCGAAGTCGCATATTATTTTGACTTTACCATCTCGACGAACCATTGGGACCGAATCTGCCCACGCCATGTATCAGGGATGTAACTCTCGCCTGCAAGACGAAGAAGAATCGAGCGAGGAACTGACCGCCAAAGTTCGCGTCTATTGCGGACGCGGTCCCGGCGGAAGGTGCTCCTCGAGGTAGCGGATGAGCAGGCTGCGGATGTGAAGCGCGGTTCCGGGCCCTTCGTTGATCGCATGAGTCCGGCTGGGATATTCCATGAAGTCGAAAGGTTTGCCGAGCTCGATCAAGCGATTGATCAGCAATTCCGTGCCCTGAAAATGGACGTTATCATCACCCGTGCCATGAACCAGCAAGAGTTTGCCGCGCAGGCCCTCGGCAAAATTGATCGGCGAGCTGGCGCGGTAGCCCTCGGCATTCTGTTGGGGCAGCCCCATGTATCTTTCCTGGTAAATCGTGTCGTAGAGTCGTTGATCCGGCACCGGAGCAACGCTCATCCCCACCTTATACAGCTCCGGCGATCGGAACATTAGGTTCAGCGTGCTGGAGCCGCCCCCGCTCCATCCCCAGACGGCGACGCGGTCCGCATCGATATAGGAACGCGTGCGCTCCAGCGCCACGAGCGCGGCGGCTTGCTCCTTGGAAGAAAGCACGCCCACCGCGCCGTAAACCATTTTGCGCCATGCGCGTCCTTTGGGAGCGGGAGTTCCGCGGTTGTCAACGCTCGCAACGATGTAGCCCTGCGTGGCGACGAGGTGATGAAAGGGTCCATGAATTATTTCCCATTCGTCACGCACGGTTGTGTCCGCGGGTTCGCCGTACACGAAGATCAGGAGCGGATATTTCTTCGCCGGATCGAAATCCGGTGGCTTCAGCATCCAGCCATCAAGGACGACGCCATCGCCGATATCGAGCCGAAAAAATTCCGCGGGCCGTTTCAGGATTGGCGCAGCATTCGCGCGGAGGGCAGCATTGTCTTCCAGCACGCGGACGGCGCGGTGCCCGGAAAGCTCCACCAGGTCTGTCACAGGAGGAGAATCAAACGTCGAGCGCGCGTGGAACGCCCACCTCCCATCGGGCGAGATATCGTAAGAATTGATTCCCCACGAAGCCGCCGGTGTCACCCTTTCGGCGTTTCCGGTGCCATGCACTCGCACGCGATACAGGTAGCGCTGCGCGGCGTTCTCCGGCGACGCGATGAAATAGACCCAGCCGGCCCTTTCGTCAACTCTCTCCAAGTGAATTACGTCGAAAACGCCACGTGTTAGCAGCCGCTCCTCTTTTCCGTCGCGAGAAACGGCGTAGGCGTGTCTCCAACCGTCCTTCTCGCTCAACCAGACAAACTCTTTTCCGCCAACGAGCCATGGAATTTCGTCCATCACGTCCACCCAGGCGGAATCATGATCCTGGTAGATGGCGCGGACAGCTCCGGACTCTGCATCGGCAAGCAGCACATCATCGATATTCTGCAAGCGGTTCAAGTGCTGGAGCACGAGCTCGTTTGAGTTGCCGCCCCATTCCATCCGTGCGATGTAATTCTCGCGTGGGTCACCAGGAACTTGCATCCAGCGCGTCTCGCCACCCTCAGCGCTCACAACGCCCACGCGTGCAGCCGGATTCGCCGTACCCGTTTGCGGGTAGCGGATGTCGAAGATCGCGGGATAAATTCCCACCCGAGGATATGGAATGTGCGTGATCACCTGGCGAACAACACCAAGATTGTACAGTAGCGGAAAATCTCCCACGCCCCGCGTGTCGAATTGCCAGTAGGCGATCTTGCGGCCGTCCGGGCTCCAGCGAAATCCGTCGCGGATGGCGAGTTCTTCTTCGTAAACCCAGTCGGAGGTTCCGTTGATGGTTGTTTCAGAACCGTCGGGCGTGAGTTGTGTGATCTTGCCGGTTTGCAAATCCTCCACGTAAATGTTGTTGGCGCGGACGTAGGCCACTTTCGATCCATCGGGAGAGAATTTCGCGAACATCAGAGAGGAGGGAGCAGCGTCGCCGCCGAGTTTGCGCAGCGCGTGTGTCTCACGGTCGACCACCCAATAATCGCCCCGCGTGTTCTGTCGCCAGACCTGGCGCGAGTTGGTGAACACCAGCAAGCGCTTCATCCCGGCCGACGACTCGTAATTTTCGATCTGAAGCGCGGACCGTTCGCCCGCTGGAATCAGCTCCGACGCCGCAAGCAAAATCCCCCGTTTCCCCGTAGCAGTGTCGTAGCGCACGATGTCCGCCGCGCCGTTTTGCGATGTGGAGCGCTCCACATTCGTATAGCCCTCGCCGCCATCCAGCCACCGCGCTGGACCGAAGACCTTCACCTCAAAATCGTCCGACGCGTAAATCTTGTGCAGCAGCGTCTCGAGGTCAGACTTCTCTTGCGCCCCCGCCGAGCCACCGGTTGACATTGCGCCGGCAAGCAACAGAACAAGCAGGATCGCAGGAGTAAGATTGCGCAGAGCAATTGCACCGATCGATTCGGGGCGAAGCGCCGTGATCCTTTTCATTCGAAAATTCTCCTAATGTTCGACAAACCCGTAATCCCAAAGCAGTGAGCTGGCGCTGCATGCTCAGGGAACCGCAAGGACGGGCTTGCCGAGGACATTCACGTTCGGCGCGATTCCCAATCCCGGATTCCCCGAGGCAGCCATGCGGCCGTTTTTGCGTTGCGGAGCGCCGTCTGCGATGCTCACGGTCACGTAACTATTGAAGTCCGTGGATGAAAACAAGAATTCAGGTGGTGTGCTGTGGGCCAGGTGGGCGATCGCCGAAGTTGTAATGTCGCCGCCCCAGGTATCTTCGATGGTGAGTGCAATTCCAAGTGAGACGCATAGGTCGCGGATTTGCCGGGCCTTGGTAAGCCCGCCGACTTTTGAAATCTTCAAGTTAACGACGTCCATGGCGCGATCCGCGCAGCCTCGAATCACCATTTCGACGCAATCAATCACCTCATCCAGGATGAATGGCCGGTTGGTGTGCTCGCGCACCGCCAGGCATTCTTCGTAACTCGCGCAGGGCTGCTCGATATACACATCCACATCGCGGACAGCATGGGCGACGCGCAGCGCTTGATGCTGCGTCCAACCTGTATTGGCATCGGCAATGAGCACGTCGCCGGGCAGCAATTTCATCGCAACGGCGTTGATCCTCGCTACATCCGTGTCCGGCTCACCTCCTACCTTCAACTGAAATTTCGTATAACCCTCGCCGCGATATTTTGAAACCATCGCCGCCATGGCCTCGGGCGTGTCCTGGGAAATCGCGCGATAGAGCGCAAAATCATCACCGAATCGCCCGCCCAGCAGCGTCGCCACCGGCTGACCGGAGGCTTTGCCAAGAATGTCCCAGCAAGCCATGTCAATTGCTGATTTGACGTAAGGATGCCCGCGCATCGCCTGATCCATGTGCCGGTTGATCGCGCCGAGTTCGATGGGATCCAACCCGATCATATTAGGAGCCAGCTCACCAATTCCAGTGCGCGCTCCTGCGGCATAGGCTGGCAAATAGGCCGGGCCAAGCGGGCAGACTTCCCCATAGCCCGTGATGCCTTGATCCGTTTCGATGGCCACCACAGTCGAGTCGAACACGCGCACGAAATTGCCGCCGGACCATTTGTAAGCGCCCTCGTGCAGCGGTAATTCGACTCGATACGCTTTGATTCCCGTGATGCGCATGAAAAACGACTTTTCGTCCGCTAAGTTTCCGGCGGGGAGTATATATCAGGTCAGCATATTCTCTACGGGCGCGAAAGGCTCGCATCCATTCGCATGGTGAAACCAAAGTAGGCAGGCCGACAGCTATTGTTCCTTGTGGAAGTGCAGGAAGAGCGTGAGGTAGCGGCGCACATTGCTGGTAATCAGGAAGTGTTCGCGGACATGTTCGTGTCCTAGCTCGCCCAGCCGCTGCGCGATCGCAGGATTCGAGAGCAGGAAACGAATTTGGTAAGCGGTTCCCTCGATCGAATGTGCAAGCAGGCCTGTATGTTTATGGATCACTTGCGCAGGGATTCCGCCAACTGCTGCCGCCACCACTGGCTTCTTTTTCCAGAGCCCTTCGGTGACGGTCAGACCAAATCCTTCGCGGAGACTTTTCTGAACAATGATCGTTGAAGCACGCTGCAGCGCGTTGATTTCCAACGCACTCCAGGGAGGCAGGTCCAGGATGTGGATGTCGGCATCCTTTCCTGCAGCTTCGCGGACTTCTGCCAAAACCGCTTCCCCCTCGGGATCGTCCGCCGCGCCGCCACCGGCAAGGACCAACTGGCAATCGAAATAGCGCTTCACAATCTGGTAGGCGCGCACTACTCCAATTGGATCCTTCAGTCGATCGAACCGGGAAATCTGCGTGAGAATGGGGCGTTGAGGATCAATCTGATAGCGGCGCAGGATTTCGGCAATTACATCCGGCTCCACTTCACGGTTCTTGTCCGAAAGCGGGTCAATCGAAGGATAGAAAAGATACTGGGAGATGGGCAATTGGCGCGCGAAGGCCGGCGAAGAAAAAATGGCGGCATCGTATCTGTCGACAAACGGCGCCAAGAAATCCCAGACCTTCAAATCCGGTTGGGATAAATCAATGTGACAGCGCCAGACCCAGTGACCGCTGTGGTTTGCCCGAGACTCGATCAAAGCGGCTGGCTGTGGATCGTGAATCACAATGAAATCGGAATCGAATTTAAGCCGGGCGCGATTCTGCTCCGAATAAGCGAGGAATGTCTTGAAACTTTCATCTGGCAGGTCGTACCGCCCGCCATGTAGCGCGTTGTGAAACGCCTTGGTAATCGCAAAAAAATCGTCGCCGCCGGTGATTACGTCCCAGCGAATCGAAAGATTCAGTTCCTCCATCAGGGGGACGATGCGGTTCAACATTTCGGCCACCCCGCCGCCGACGGATGTCGAGTTAACCATTTGAACGGTGCGCCCTTCCAGGCGGGAGGCCAGCGCGCGCAGCTCGGCAATTTCTGCGCTACCCAGCAAACCGGCATAGTCATCGATCTTGTTGGCACGCGGCTCCACACAGGCCTCGGTCATTGGACAGGTTCCCTCTCGATGAGCTCGATCATCCTTGTTCGAACGCTGTCGAGCGTGTTGGTGTAAACATCAATCTGATCCACCCGCCGCCCCAGTTCTTTGAGCTCGAGTTCTTTGGCGAGCCATTGTGAGAAATCATTCGAACGCAGGTGGAGCCGCAAGCGTGAGGTAATGAAGTGGAACTGCATGGAGGCGTGGCCGAGCCTTTTCAGTCCATCTCGGAATTCTTCGAGCGTCCAAGCCTCGAATCCCAGCGGCACCTCTTCCTCCACAGTTTCGCAAAAGTAGAAGGGCTCGAACGCTGCTTGCTGTGCCTCACGTGGGTTCGAGTGGCAATAGTCGCCAACAATCCGGCGCAGATCACCGCGCAGATCCGCCAACGAAACGTAGTCACGAATATCGAGCGACGCCAGTTGCTCGGCCAGAGCCGGTCGGTTACAGGCGCTGAAAACCCACTCCGCAAAGTCGTTTGAGAAACCTTCGGTGAGGAAATGGTGCCGGCCCAGACTCTGGAAAGTGTGGTAGAAGATCGATGCGTCGCTGCAACCTTCGATGCCGTGTTGCAGCTCGAGCAGGCTGACAGATTCCTGATTCCCGATGCGGACCAGGTACGAAGCGGTGACGAACTGAAACGGCTTATTCGCTTTCACGGAAGCTCCTTTTCGAGCCGCGTCAGGAAGCGCAGAACCTCAGCCGGGTTTTGAAGATGAAATCGCGCGCATGTACTCTTCTTTCTCCCAACTTGCACGGTAATTTGATCCGGAATTGCGGCGAACGCCGACTCATCGGCAGCATCATCGCCCGCGTAAATTGCCAGTGTCCGCCCGGCACGCCCTGCCAGTAGCTCCTGAATTGTGGCCCCTTTGCCGACAATTTCTCGCGGCAGGATTTCCCAGACTTTTTGTCCGTTCATGGTAGAGAGATTCCGGCGAAGCGGGCCAAGAATTTTTAGCAGACTGGCGTGCGCTTCGCGGACGATTGCCGGACTCGCTCCCCGATAGTGCACGGCCAGACTGAGAATCTTGTCTTCGAGCCAGATGCCCGGCAAGATTCCCAACTGTGAGCGCGCATCGCGCTTGGCACGGGCCAGCGCGCGGCGGGTCGGCCTGCTCAGTGCCGTTTGTTTCCCTTCCCTTTCCGCACCATGCAAGCCGAGGGTATGCACGCCCTGCAGCCCAAACATGGTCTGAAGATCGCGAAGCCTTCGGCCACTCACGATTGCGACAAACACGTTTGAATGCCGCGCCAGTCTCTGCAGAACTCTCTTGATTCGCCGCGACACTCGAACATCGCCGGGACGGCGGCGCAGCTTTACCAGTGTGCCGTCAAAGTCCAAAAACACCGCCAGTTGCCTTGCAGCTCGAATGCGAGCTCGGACTTCCGGCCAGGAACTAAACAGAGGCCGGGGAGCTGGGAGTGAACGGGATTGCGCGCGCCTTGCCGTAATCACTCGAGCAGCGGGCTGCAAATAATTTCTGGCATTCTCGATTTGGTCCTCCCCGGAGGCTCGCGCGCGAATCTGCTTCTCTTTGCGCGGGGCGGGCGATGTCAATTTGGGACTCTTCACGAGGGATGACTCGCAGCCGTCTCCGTCTCCTCGATTCGAATTTCAGAGAGTTCGGCAATCAGATTTCCCGCCCAGCGATACACGTTGTGCTCCTTCACCGTGCGGCGCATGCGCTGCATTCGCGCCCGGCGCTCCGCCGGGTCCATTTCCAGGGCCTGGCGAATGGCTGCGCCGCGTTGATCGGTGTCATACGGATTCACGATGATGGCATCGCGCAATTCCCTGGCGGCTCCAGTGAATTGGCTCAGGATCAGAGCGCCCTCCTCATCGTCGCGCGAGGCCACGAATTCTTTAGCCACGAGATTCATCCCATCGTGGAGCGATGTGACCATGCAAAAATCTGCCGCGCGATAGTACGGCTGTATTTCGTGGTGGCTGTGGTGCCGGGAGAGAAACGCAATCGGCTTCCAATTCGCTCTCTGGAAGCGCGCATTCACGCGTGCCGCCTCCGCTTCCACTTCCGCAAGGAAATCGTGATAGCGCTGAATGTGCGTGCGGCTGGGCGCGCCGATTTGAACAAATGCGAGTTTTCCCTGGTAGGCAGGCCACTTCTCCAGGAAACGTTCAATCCCGCGAAATCGTTCGATCAACCCTTTCGTGTAGTCAACGCGATCCACGCCAATTCCGAGAAAGTTCGCTTCGATGTTCAGGTTCTTCAGCAAGGCAGCACGCAATTCATAAGGTGAAGTGGGTAACGTGGATTCCATCTGGGATTCGCGGATGTCAACGCTGATCGGGAACGGCCGGACGAACGTCAGATGCTCATTGCGCTTCACCGCGAATCGCTCCCATTCGATCCGGGATTCGAGCGCCTGATCCACGGTTTCGAGAAAATTATTGCAGTGAGCCTGCGTGTGGAATCCAACCAGATCAGCTCCCAGCAATCCATCCAGAAGCTCGCGTTGCCACGGACAGATTCCGAAAGCCTCCGGGTTGGGCCAGGGGATATGCCAGAAAATCGCGACGCGCGCGTCAGGGCGCTCCTGCTTGATCATCCGCGACAGCAGCGCGAAGTGATAATCCTGCACGAGCACCAGCGGATGGTCTGCTCCGGCCATCTCTTGGAGCAGAGCGTCAGCGAATTTGTGGTTAGCATCCTGATAACTCTGCCAGTCGGAAGCCCGGAAAATCGGACGAGTGTGAGCGATGTGGCAAAGAGGCCAGAGGCCCTCGTTTGAAAAGCCGTAGTAGTAGCCTTCCTCTTCTTCCTTCGTTAGCCACACGCGCCGCAGCGTGTATTCAGGTTTTTCCGGTGGGACGCGGAGGCGGTCATGTTCGTCAACCGTTTCGCGATCAGCGTCGCCTGAACCAAAGGCGATCCAA
>Ga0137389_10002966_pt1 | contig 10414 bp, 10 predicted proteins | sample 15con2h14BmetaG_FD_104645 | JGI IMG/M metagenome (GOLD analysis project Ga0137389, IMG submission 104645) | Vadose zone soil microbial communities from Angelo Coast Range Reserve, California, USA - 15con2h1.4B metaG | ecosystem: Environmental > Terrestrial > Soil > Vadose zone > Saprolite...
GAGCACCTCTAACCGTTCTGAAAGATGATCGCGAGAATGATGATCAGCAACAGAAGGCTCGAAATGGCCAGGCCGATGATACCGAGCAGCCGCCCCGTCCGGGCTTTGTCTTCGCCCTGATACTTCTGCGGCTCTGCGCGGACGGCCTTCACCGCATCGCCACCGAACACGATCGAGAGGATGCCGGTAGGGATCGCGATCAGCGGCATCCAGAAAAAGATCAGGGTCGTCACGCCCCACGTCATCGCACCCGAAGCGTTGCGGTGGACGGGTCGCAGCGGAGAGATGCCCTCGCGCTCCGCAAGCTGATCGAGCGCCGCCAGAGGCCCGGCGGTGGCGACGACATCCGGAAGCGCCGCGCGCAGGGCCGATTCCGCGCTCACGGCCAGCGCCTGGCGCCGATAGGCCGGCAGCAGCTCGCGCCGGGCCGCATAGGCGACCACGAGGCGGCGGAGGGCCGGGTCCAGCGGACGGTCGATCGCCGCTGACGGCTCGCCCGCCGCCGTCGGCTCCGTGCTGGGGGTTGACCAGATGGAAGAGACGGGCTTGGGCTCGGGCGCGGCCGCCGGTGCGGTGCTGGCCAGGTCGTAGAGGCTGATGCGTTCACGGTCGCGGACGACCAGCGTGCCGGCCGCAAAATCGCCGAGCCGCTTGGCGCGGCTGTTGCTGAACATGGTGACGATGCCGATCGCGTAAAACGCCGGGAGGAAGTCGACCACTCGAACCAGGTTGCGGATCGCCGCCTGGCCAATCGTCAGCGGTTCGCCGTGGTCGCCCACCGCCCGCAGGCGAACATAGCGCTTTCCCAACGTCTGCCCATTCCAGGCGGCCTCGCTGATCAAGAAGTAGCCCGCGATCAGGATGAAGGTCAGGATCAATTCGACCAATCCGAAGACCTGGATCGAATTGAAGATGCCGCCAAGCGCACCGGCTCCGATGGTGATGACGATCTGGATAACCGCAATGACCACGACGTCGATGAACTGCGCCAGGAAACGACTGCCGATGCCGGCGATCTCGTACTGGAACGCAACGCGTTCCGGGGTGGAGACAACGAGGTCGTCGGAGGCATCCGGCGGCTGCACGCCTGCAGTCTAGCGTCCAGTTTTGCGACCGGGCGTCGCGATTCTGCTACGGGAGGGGAGGGAGCTTCGAGGGCGTCGTCCGTCATCATGGATAGGTGCGCGCCGATGAGTTCGTGACCCGGCGGCGCCCGGAGTGGGACCGCCTGGAAAAGCTGCTGCAGAGGGCAGGGACGAGCCGCATCGGCGGTCTGCTGCCGACCGAGGTCCTGTCGCTGGCCGCGCTCTATCGCCGCGCGACCGCGGACCTTGCCCGAGCCAAGCGCGACTGGCCGAGCGAGCCGGTTGCCGGGTACCTGAATGGCCTGGTCGCGCGGGGACACGCGGCGGTGTACCGGCAGGGGGGCAATCTGGGTGAGCGCATCGCGGTCTTCTACAAACGCACGCTGCCACAGACCTACCGCGGAGCCGCACCTTATCTCATCGCCGCGGCGCTCTTGCTGTTCGGGCCGGCCCTGATCGCCTTTGTCGCCGTCAGCCTCGACCCGACGCTGGCCTACTCGTTAGTCCCCGCCCAGATCGTGCAGGGAGTCCACAACCATCAGCTGTGGACCCAGATTTCGCCTGACACCCGTGCGCTGATGTCGGGCGTGATCATGACGAACAACATCAACGTCTCGATCCTCGCCTTCGCGTTTGGGGTGCTCCTCGGCCTGCCGACTATCTACGTGCTGATGACGAACGGAATCCAGCTGGGCGGCCTCCTCGGCCTGACGAACGCCTACGGCATCGCCCCTGGCCTGCTCGATTTCGTCGTCGGCCACGGCGTGCTCGAGCTGTCGGTCGTCGTGGCGGCCGGCGCCAGCGGATTGATGATGGGCTGGGCGCTCCTGTTACCGGGCGCCTACCGCCGTCGCGATGCGCTCGTCCTCGCCGCGCGCAAGGCCGTCATCATCCTGGCGGGCCTCGCGCCCCTGCTGATCGTCGCCGGCATCATCGAGGGTAACCTCAGCCCATCGGACGCGCCTACTGCCGTCAAGGTCGCCGTCGGCCTGACAACGGGCGTTCTCCTCTACAGCTACCTGCTCCTGACGGGTCGGTCCGGTCGTCGGCGCGTTCCGCCAGCCTAGCGGCCTAGAGCAGCGCTCGCTCCTTCAGCTCGAGATAGCGTTCGACCAGCGAGGGGCTGAGCCGGCCCGCCTCCACGTCGAGGCCCAAAACGCCCCCCTGCCGCAGCTGCTCGAAGCTCGCCCGTCGGGCGGAGAGCAGCTCTTCGGCCGCCGCCCACTCGTAGGCGCGAGAAACCCGCTCGATCGGCGCGTCGCGGGCCGCCAGCACCTCGGGGTCGGACATCGCCACCACCATCACCAGGTGGCGCCGGCTCAAACGGATCGCGTGGGCGACCAGGTCACGCGAAGCCTCCGGATCGAGCACGTCCGTGAGGACAACAACCAGGGAGCGACGGCTCACGCGCAAGGCCAGCTGCGCGAAGGCTTCAGAAAAATCGGGTTCCGTGTACTCGGCCTTCACGTCATAGAGCACTTTGTTGAGCTGGGTCACTTGGGCGGGACCGCGCTGCGGCGCGACGAAACGGCGCACACCGTCGCTGAAGGTGAGCATGCCGACCTTGTCCCCCTGGCTCTGCGCCACCCAGGCCAGCAGCAGGGCGGCGTTCACGGCGTGATCCAGCTTGGTCAGGTAGCCCGCCGGGGCGGTCATCAACCGTCCGCAATCGAGCGCGATGATCGCCTGCTGTCCGCGCTCGGCTTCGACTTCCATCACGACCGGGCTATCGCGTCGCGCGGTCGCCTTCCAGTTGATACGCCGCACGTCATCTCCGGGCAGGTAGTCGCGCAACCCCGCGAATGCCGTGGTGGCACCCGGTGGGCGGGCTCGCCGGAGTCCCATCATGATCCGCATGCCGCGGCGCAGCATCAGCTCGTAGCGCTTGATCGCGAGCACGTCGGGATAGACGGCGGCCGGCTCGTCGGCCTTGAGTCGCACCTGCCGGATGAGCCAGCCGCCCCGTCGCCAGACGCGCAGGTCAACCGGCCCGAACACGTAGCGGCCGCGATGCCGCGGCTGCACGGTGTACTCGACACCCAGCACGCCGTCCTTGTCGAAAGTGCCGGTCATGATCCGGCGATCGGGCTGCAGGTCCGCGGGCACGTGGTCGGCGACCTGCGCGGGAAGACCGGCCGCGTCCGGGTGGGCGACAAGCACCTGGATCCACTGGACTTCGCCGAGCGAAAACGGTTGGGGCAGCACGCGGCTCGCCATGAAGCCGGACTTTTTCGGCAGCCGCCCGGCGTCGGCGAGGGCGAATCCCAACAGCGCCGCGTAGTAGCCAAGAAAGACGACCAGAAACACCGGATGCACCAGGACGAGCAGGATCAGGACCGCCCCGAGCAGCAGGGCGATCAGCAGGCGCGGCTGCGGGACCAGCGTCACCAGCGCACCCTAGCGCGGCGGCGTGACGCGGGCGATGACGGAGTCGAGCAGGCTGTCGGCGGTTTGTCCGCCGACCTCAGCCTCGGGCCGCAACAGCAGCCGATGGCGGAAGGTGGGACGCAGTAACCCTTTGACATCGTCCGGGGTCACATAGTCCCGTCCGTCAAACGCCGCGGCGGCCTTGGCGGCGAGCATCAGGAGCACCTCGGCGCGAGGACTCGCGCCCAGTACCAGCTCCGCAGCCTGCCTGGTCGCGACGGCTAGTTCGATGATGTACCGTCGCACCTTCTCCTCGACGGTGACCTTGCGCGCTTCCTCGCGGCATTCCATGACGGCCGCCGCATCGAGCACGGGCTCGACACCGGCACGCGCCGGATCCCTCAGCTCGATGCCGGCATCCCACCGCCGCAGCATCTCGAGCTCCTGCGTCGGACTCGGGTAGGGCATCACGGCCTTGAAGAGGAAACGATCCTGTTGCGCTTCGGGCAGCGGGTAGGTGCCCTCGTACTCGATCGGGTTCTGCGTGGCCAGCACCATGAACGGGTCGGGCAAGGGCTGCTGCTGGCCTTCGAGGCTGACGCCGCGCTCTTCCATCGCTTCCAGTAAGGCCGCCTGGACCTTGGCCGGGGCGCGGTTGATTTCGTCGGCCAGCAGGATGTTGGTGAACACTGGTCCCTGGCGAACTCGGAACGAGCGCGACTGCAGATCGTAGACCGACGTCCCCACGATGTCGGCCGGCATGAGGTCGGGCGTGAACTGCACCCGGCCGTACTGCAGCGACAGGAGACGGGCAATGGTTTTTGCCAGCAGGGTTTTGCCAACCCCCGGCACTCCCTCGAGGAGGACGTGGCTTTGCGCGATCAGGGCGAGCGCGCAAAGGCGGACGGCCTCGTCCTGGCCCACGATCGCCTTCGACGCCTCGGAACGAAAACGCGCGTAAAAGTCGGCAGCCTTCATGCGGACTCCTTTTGATTCTCTGCAGTCGCCAATGGATAGGCCAGGTCGTGCAGCCGCCGGGCCAAGTTCAGCACCGCGGCCTCCGAGGTCAAGGCCGACGGAAGCTCGGCCTCGGCCCGGGATAATTCGGCGGCCGCATCGGGGGAGCGTTGCGCGATCGTTTCCAGTAACTGCGCCGACGGCGTGGCGCTGCCAAGTCCGACGTGTTCAGCCACCGCGCGGCGAGTCGCCGAGAGCAACGTCTCCAGCGTGACCCGACGAGCCCCAGTCCGATGCAGCAAGCTGCCCACCGCAGCCGCGTACTCGCCGCTGGAACGATCCGCGGATTGGCGCAATGGGATGGTTGGACCGAAGGCGCGGCCGCGGAGGGCGAGGCCCGCGACGATGATGATCACCGCCAGCGCGAGGGCGCCGCCCCACGCGGTCAGCACCCAGGCGGTCGCCGGTGGAACGTTGCCGGCAATCTGCCCGTGATGAAACTCATCGAAGAGCACCGGCCCGCCGTTGGGCGTGAGCGCAATCAGGTCGGCGGCGAAGCGGCCGTTGTCGGCCAATCGAAGGTAGCCATTGCAGAGCACAAGGGGGTCGGTCATGGCGATCAGCTGTCCGGACCCGACCGCGATCCGGATCGCCAGGACGTCGCCGTGCGCGTTTCGAAGTAAGGGCACCTGTGATACCGATGGCTTGAAGGCCAGGGCCGACGTGGCACCGGAGAGAGAGTCGACCCCGCCGAAGATGGGCGCCGCCGCGTGGGCGGGCGCGTCGACAGTACCGCTCGACAAGTGGAGCCCGAAATGGGTGTCGAGCTGCGGATCGCGTTCCTCGGTCGCGTAGACCGCCACGTTGCCAGCTCTCAACCAGGTGTCGAGCTGTTGACTCTCGGCGTTGCTGAAGCCCTCCGTCGGCCTGAAGACGAACATCAGAGCGGGCGATGACGGAAGGCTGTAATCGCCTTCGACGGACCCTGTCGCATGACCGAGAGACTCGGCATAGAGGCGGAGCGCCGAGGTACCGTTGCCGGCGTCGCTGGCCGAGCTGTGGTTCGGTGAATCGCCGCCGGCGGTCCCCCGCAACACGACGACAATCGCGATCAGCGCGACCACCGCACCGAGCAGGATCCAACGGCCGCGGCTCACGCGGCGGACCTCCGATAGCGTTGTGCCACCTCGACTGCCTGCGCATACATCGGCCGATCGGGTGGACGGCGGCCGTAGCTCGCCTGCTCGAACGACCTGAGGAGGGGCCGGAGGAGCTCCGGATCCTCGGTCCGCGCAAAGAGCTCGCGCACCGTAAAGGGGCTCCGGTCCCAGGCGCGTTCGCCGCTGATCCTGACCGTCACCCCGCCCGCCAGCGCTTGAATCGCGCCAAGAAAGTCGCCGCCCGCTGCCAACCGGTCAGCCTCGGCAAAGAAATCGACCGATGGGCGGACCGCCGGCGGCGTCGCCCGCGGGACGGCCTCGCGCCCGCCGCGGCTCAACGTGCCCCGAATCGGCCAGACGATAATGCCGAGGATGATCGCCCCGGCTAGTGCCAGCCAGATCCAGAGCGGGACGTTCGGGTGGAAGTTGCCGAGGCCAAGCCAGCGGAAGAAGCGGCCGAGCGTATCGACGACAGCGTTCACGATCCGGTCGACTATCGATGGACCGGATGCCAGCCCGACGTAGCGCGGCATCGACAGGACGCTGTTCAGCTGCTGCTGGGCGCGCCCCGGGTCCGGAGTATCGACGCGCGCCTGGAGCGCGGTGTACAAGGCCTGCAGGCGCTGGTCGGCGTCGGTGAGATTGGGGGGATCGGCGCCCAGATCGTGCAGAATTTCCGGCTGGCTGGGTCCCGGCGCGGTCTCGAGAACCTGGAGCGCCTGCACTGCCGATGGAGTGTCACCGCGCTCGGCGAACTGGACCAGCGTCAGCGCCCGGTGGATGGCGTTCGTGTAGTCGTCGACCTGGCTGGCCGACGCGGGCATGGCGGCGGCCAGCGTGAGGAGGAGCGCCGCCAGCAGCGGCTCCCCGCGGGCGAGCGTAGAGCTTCTACGCCGGAGCAGGGCCCGGGGAGGTCTGCTGGGCGAGTTGGTCCAGGTCGAGGCCTTCTTTGCGAACCCGCAGGTCGAAGTAGAGCAAGGTGATGGCGATGGTCGTGATCGGAGAGACCAGCGCGGTCAGGAGAGTCCCACCGACCTGGACGACCGCGGCCTGAAAGTCGCCGGTGCTGAAGAGGGCCGCAATCACGCCGAACAGGATGAAGAGCCCGTAGCTGATGATGGTCTGCAGGATGCCGACAATCAGCAAGATGCCGAAGGTGCGCCACCAGGAGCCGCTGACCAGGTTCCAGCTGCGTCCGAGGCCGCGAATCGGACCGATGTCCTCGGCCATCATCGCCGCCACCGTAAGGGTCCAGCGCACCGCCAGGTAGATAGCGGCGCAAAACACCGCGAGCCCGGGGAGCACCAGCAGGACGAATCCGATGATCTCGGCGATGATCCAGCCAATGAAGATCAGGATGCCGAGCCCGACGAGGCCGAGCAGCGGCAAGTAACGGGCCAGGGTCTCGCGGAGGACTGAGCCGATCGTTGCCGGGCGTCCCAGAGCAACGTCGGTGACCGCGCGATAGACGGCTCCAATGCTGATGGGCAAGAGGAAGAAGCCGCCCACCAGGCCGAGGAGAATCGGCCCAAAAAGATTCAAGAACTGCTGGCTGTTGAACACCGGTGTCGTGCTCCCCGTGGTCACAAAGATGTTGGCGAACGAGGCAGAGTTCAGCCTGTAGGTGCCGGTAACCAGGGTCCACACCAGCCCCGGCAGCGCCACGAGCAAGGACACCCCCACGATGAGCGAGAAGTGCCGCCGATATAGTCGAAACAGTTCATCAAGGAGCTCCGGCAGAGGCATTGGCCGGAAGCGAATTGGCGCGGGGGTGGACGCCACGGCCCTCATCATGCCGGATAGCCGAGGCTGGTGTCTAGTTGTTGGCGCTCAGTTCGAACAGGAGCAGCTGCCGCCACAGGCGCAGCCACCCGAGGTCGATTGGCTCGACGCCTCGCCGGTCCCCACCACCGCGAAGGTCGAGAACATCACCTTCGTATTGGTGCTCTCGCACTCAGGGCAGACCTGGCGCTCATCGCGGCTGGCGTAGCCGCCGAAGACATCAAACGTTTGGCGACAACTCAAGCAGGAGAACTCGTAGATCGGCACGTCAATATTGTAAGGTTGTGCCCCCGAAAATTCAGCAGTACGCGCAACTCCTGCTCGAGTGGAACCGAAGCATCAACCTCACGGGCGCCCGGACACCCGAGCAAGCCGAGGCGCTGATCGCCGATGCCGGCGTCCTCGTCAAGGCGTCGTGGACCGGCATCACCAGGGTGATCGACATCGGCAGCGGCGGGGGGCTGCCGGCCATCCCATTGGCGGTGGCGATGCCGCAGGTGGAGTTCACCCTGCTGGAGGCCAACGACCGCAAATGCGCCTTCCTCGAGCACGTGGCCGCCACGCTGAATCTGACGAATGTGGTCGTGGCGGCCGGGCGGGCGGAGGAACTCGGCCACCGGCCCGCCCTTCGGGAGCAATTCGATCGGGCGATCTCGAGGGCGGCGGCGCGACCGGAGGTGCTGCTGGAGCTTGCCCTTCCCTTCGTTAGAACCGGTGGAGATCTTGTTGCCCAGGTCAGCCCCCTCGACCCGCTCGTGCTCGAGCCCGCCGCCCGCCTCCTGGGAGGGGGCACGCCGCGCCTCGAGCACCCAGCCCGCGGCCATGCGCTCCTGGTGGTGCCGAAGGTGGCCCCCACGCCAACTCGTTTTCCGCGCCGAACCGGGGTGCCGGGCCGCAAGCCGCTCGCGTAACTCACCACTCGTGGGCGGCGTTGCATGAACATGAGGTCGGCTCTCCGCCTAATTCCCCTGATGGCAATCGGCGCCGTGGCGGCCTTTCTGCTGGCTGGGCCGCTGACGTCTCTCTACAAGACCCACGCCGTGGCGGGCCGGCCTCAACTATCCGCCTCGCCGACCATCGATCCCCACGCCTCGCCGACGTCGTGCCCGGCGTCGCTGCCGATGCCCAAATCCGCACCGACCGTGACGCCACCCTCGGCGCCGGCGCTGCCGTTCATCATCTGGGTCAACGAGCCGCTGGGTGCGAGGCTGCGGGCGGGCGCCAGCGCATCGACCGCGCAGCTGGCCATCCTTTCGCAGGGCACTCAGGCCATGGCCGATCAGCGGGCGCCGGATGCCTCGGGCAACGTCTGGTATCACGTGAAGGCGGCGAGCTTGGCTGGATGGGTGCGGTCGGACCTGGTCGTGGCGACGCCGCTCCACGCGGCGAGTGGGTTCGGCTGGAGCCTGATGCTGCCCCAGGGATACCAGGTCGCCCCCTCCTCCGATCCATCAGTGACCACGATCTCGAAGAGCGGCGACGACCTGCCATTCCTGGTCCTGCAAACGAGCTCCTCGGACACGCTCACCGTACAACTGCCGGCTCAACTCCGCGCCGACATGGCTCCGGTCGCCGACCACACGACGACGGTCCAGGTTTGGAGCTATACCCCGCTCAACGAGCAAGTGTCGAGGGTCGCCCTCGATACCTGCAAAGTCACGTCCGCCTGGGCCCGCCCCGATCAAGGTTGGCCGTTCATGGCGTCGGTCTACGTCCACACCAAAGGCCGCAATTATCAGTTCTCGTTCTTCACCGCCGATGCCAATTCACCGGTGGTCAAGCAGGTCCTGGACAGCGTCGCCTTAAGCTGATCGCGTGAGCAGCGGGGCACGCTGGGAGAAAGCCGCCGAGGCGTACGCCACCGGCGAGCACAAGTCAGGGCGCGAACTAGAACTCGTTGTCGACTTCGCCGCGCCCACCGGGAGCGAACGTGTGCTCGACATCGGCACCGGAGCCGGCCACACAGCCCTCGCCCTCGCACCCCGTGTGTCGAGCGTCGTGCTGACCGACCCCGTCCCAACCATGCTGGCTACCGCCCAACGCCTCTTTACGGTGGCCGGTGTTCGCAACGCCGAATTCGTCGAGGCCGTGGCCGAGCGGTTGCCCTTCCCGGACGCAAGCTTCGACATCGTCAGCACGAGGCTGGCCGCGCATCATTTCGACGAGGTCGCCGCGGCGATGCGCGAGGTGGCCCGAGTCCTGCGGCCAGGCGGCGTCTTCATCTTCGTCGACACCCTCGCACCTGACGACCCGGAGAGTGCGGCCTACCAGGACGAGGTCGAAACGCTGCGCGATCCGACCCATCGGCGCATCTACACGCAGCGGGAATGGATTGCATTTTGTGAAGAGGCCGGTCTTCGAGTCGCCAGGACGGAGGTAGTCCGGAAGACCCACGACTTTGAGCCATGGCTCGAGCGCGGCGGCGAGGGCGCGACGACGCAGCAGCGAGTTCGTGCCCGTTTCCTCGACGCTCCGGCATCGGCGGTCCGCGACCTCGAGATCGTGGTTGCGGACGGGCGAGTGACGTCCTTTACCGACCGCAAGCTGGTTCTCGCCGCCCGGCGCTGATCACGCCCTTCCGGGAGGTCAACCCTTAACGGTTCTGTTGCATCTCAGTTGCGCTGAAAAAGGACAATTTGCTCATTGCACTTCGTTGCACCGCCATGAACCTTGGCCCCGGGGAATCGATCGTCATCAGCGCAACTCCGGCTGCAACGTTTGGCGTATGGGCCCGGTGGGTCTTCACATGTGGTCTTTACGAGATCTGGCGGCGGCAGCATCGATTTACAGTGACCAACCAGCGCGTCGTCGTCACCAAGGGCATATTGAACCGCACAGAAAGAGTGGTCCCGCTCAGCAAGGTTCAGGATGTCACGGTGCGAACGGGGTTGTTTACCGGTTACGTTGTTCTCTCCTCGGCTGGCGGCGGGTTGGGTATCGAGCAACTCGGTCCGGTTTGGAGGCGACAGGCTGGCGCGATTGGAGATGCGATCACCCGCCAGCTGCGACAGGCAGCCTAGCGCTTGCGCCGGTGAATCAACGACCTGGCCTTAGCTGCCGGCC
>Ga0137389_10002967_pt1 | contig 10414 bp, 6 predicted proteins | sample 15con2h14BmetaG_FD_104645 | JGI IMG/M metagenome (GOLD analysis project Ga0137389, IMG submission 104645) | Vadose zone soil microbial communities from Angelo Coast Range Reserve, California, USA - 15con2h1.4B metaG | ecosystem: Environmental > Terrestrial > Soil > Vadose zone > Saprolite...
CAGGAGAGGAGAAACGCAACCACTGGAATGCCCAATGTGGCGAAGCACACCAGGACAAACCAGGTGATGTTGTTGGGATGGAGGATCAGTAACAGGTGACCGATGCTGACGTAGTAGTATGTCAGAAAGGCTGAGGCCGAGAAGGTCAGCGCCAGGACGAAGAGCGACCGTCCGAGACGGTCATGTGCTACAGGCAGACAGATGGCAGCCAGGCCCACCAGCCATGTCACGTACCAGTCGGTGAACCAGGGTGTGACCAGCAGGAATGCTGCCAGAGTCGTGAGTGCAGCCAGTGCCACGGTGCGGGTAGTCGGCGCACGCCACAGCCAGATAGCTCCCAGGCCCACGCTCAGTGCGATGGCGGCAACTGTGATCACATTCCATGTGTGACGGCTATTGAAGAGTGCAAGGAAGGCGGGTAAGCCATGTGCTCTCTGCCAGACGCTGATGGCGGCAAGGAAGGAGTTGAAGGAAAAGTTCTCGGTGGGTTGTGAAGAAAAACTGAACACATTCTGCTGAATGCTGTGGCCGAGCCAGAATGGGGCATAGCAGACGAGGGCGAAAGCGATGCTGACCATACTTGCGAGCAAACCTGCGAGCAGGGCAATGCCCCAACGATGTATACTGCTTGTACGAGTAGTTGGAGCCGTGGCTTTGTATATGTTCCAGAATAACTTCAGGATCGGGAAAGCAAGGATAGGGAAGGCGGTCAGTTTGACGAGTCCTGCCAGGGTGAAGGCCACCAGCGCCGGGATCGAGTCAAGCAGGCGGGTTGCACCCTTGCGCTCCGCACGTGCACTGAGCAGCAGGCCGAGCAGGATGAAGGTAAGCATGAATACGTCATTATGTCCCCCCGCGCTGCTTTCGAGCAGGACGAGCGGATTCCAGGCGTAGAGCAGGGTACCCAGGGCGACGGTGCGGGAAGGGCGTCCCATTGTGCGTAAGGTGACGGTGACCAGCCAGATGTTGAGCAGATGGGCGGCGAAGGCAATGAGACGAAAGGCGATCAGGTACTCCAAACGGTCAGGGCCGGAGATCAGTCCTACCACGGCGCTGAGCACGATCCACACCGGGCCGTAGGGGGCGAAGGCATCTTTCCAGTGAATCAGTGGATAGGTAGGGTCCTGTGGGAAGGCCGATGGAGAGATCACATAGGGGTTGGCGTGATGCACGCTGAGCAGGCGACCATAGCTGGCGTAACCGTAGACGTCGTCTGATAACGAGGCTGGCATGAAGAGGTAGATGCAGCCGCTTACGATGGTGGTAAGCCAGATCAGGCGCAGCGCAAACGTGTGGTTGCTCCGTGGTCCCGTGCGTTGAAGGAGGTAGGCATACAGACCATAGACAGCGAAGGCAAGCAGCACCGGCAGTAAAAGTTCCAGGTAGTACGTGTCCTGTTGTGAGACGTAGTGATCTGTGCTTATGCTCAGGTCATGCGGGAGATGCAGCCAGTTGTCCAACGCGACGATAGCATTGCTGATCCAGAACTGTGTCTGAAGTCCGACGATGCTATGAAGCGGGGCAGTCGTTACCAGGATGCAGAGGACATAGGCGAGCGCACAGCAGATGAGTGCGACTTGCCAGCGCAGTGATGGTTGCTGCTGCGTGGGTGGAGGTTCGGGTGGTTGGACAGGTGATGGGGATACTTCAACAAGTACGAGTTTTTTCATTATACGCTTCTATGTTCTTCTGCCCAAGTCTGTGAATTATCCTGCTGGATGGTAAGGCCAAAACGCATTACACTACGTGATGGCTGATCTGTCAATATTTGGGCCAAACATCCTATTCGGCTTCACTCACATACCTACATATCACCAAATCACAGGATGTATGAAATCTCTGTAGGGGCCGATTCATCGTGCCCATCGCCGATTTATCGGCCCCTGGGATCGACAAATTGCCCTGCTCGCCGGATGAATCCGTGACCGTTTTGTCTCTGCTGTGGCACGGCTTATGGCACAGAGGCCGATAATGGATTGTAACTTTTTCATTCGGTTCAATGTCTTGCTCGATGGCCGATAAATCGGCGGTGGCCGCGAAGGATTGATACGCGCTCCGCAAGCTTCGCTGAGGGCCCTACTGCCATAGCGTGCCCGTTCTTGGTGTCTGGTTCATTCGGTTCAATGCCTTGCTCGAAGGCCGATAAATCGGCGGTGGCCGCGAAGGATTGATACACGCTCCGCAAGCTTCCGCTGAGATAACGTCTCATTGTGTGGTGGACTTTTTTGAAGTAAAAAAAACAGAGCTAGCTAGGTTATTGTATTACAGCGGTGGTTGGAATGATTGAGCCCATGGCAACTTCGATGCATTGATCGAGGCAGCTATAGGTTCTGTCACCTGGCTCAATATTTCTGCGCGCTGCTGTAGGAGCACATTCTCCGAATTGGAAGAGAGAAAGGGAATTTCATAGAGCTGACATTGAGGAGATTGCCAGTGTCGGAGAGTCCGAGGAGGAAATCATTGAACCATGGGGAAAGCGGAGTCACCTCATCAGCGTATCGGCCCTAACCGTAACGAGCCAGCGGAGGGGAGCGTCTTGGAAGTGGGTTCACGCACCTTGCGCATCGAATCCAGGCTGAAATAGCGCCGTTCGACCTGCCATTCATCATCGATTTCCAGCAACACCGAACCCACCAAACGAATGACCGAAGCGTGATCGGGAAAGACCCCGACAATGTCTGTCCGGCGCTTCACCTCACGGTTGAGCCGTTCCAGCGCGTTCGTAGAATAAATACGCGTCCAGTGTTCCTGGGGAAAGGCCATATATGCCAACACATCGTCTTCTGCGTCCATCAGCACCGTGGCGGCTTTTGGCCAGCGTCGATCTCACGCCTTGACGACTTCCTGGAGTTGCTGTCCTGCTGCTTGCCGGTTGGGTTGCGCGAAAATCGTTCGCACAGCCGCTGCCACAATCGCTTTGTCGCGCCTTTAGCACGTGTGCCAGTACATTGCGCAAGCAATGCACTCGACAGCGTTGCCAGCTTGCTCCTTGAAAGACCGTCCTAATCGCCGCTTTTAGTCCCGAATGAGCATCACTGATGACCAATTGCACTCCTTGCAATCCGCGTCCGACCAGACTTCGGAGAAACGCCAACCAGAAGGCTTCTTCCTCGCTGGCTCCGATATCGAAGCCCAAGATTTCGCGTTCTCCGGTCTCTTTGACCCCCATCGCAATCACGACCGCCTGGCTGACAATTCGATGATTCTGCCGGACTTTCAAGTAGAGCGCATCGAGCCAGATATACGGATAGGTCGCTTCCAGTTTTCGTTCCCGAAACTGGCGCACCACCTCATCCAGAGGCTTTCTGATCCGCGATACGGCGCTTTTGTCGATGCCGGTCAAGCCCAGGGCTTTGACCAGTTCATCGACCCGGCGGGTACTCACGCCTTGGATATAGGCTTCTTGGATCACTGCGAGCAATGCCTGTTCCGCTCGCCGTCGGGGTTCGAGCAGGCTCGGGAAATAGCTCCCCTCGCGCAGTTTGGGAATCTTGAGCGAAATCTCCCCTACTCGAGTATTCCAGGCGCGATCCCGATAGCCATTGCGGTAGGTCGTCCGTTGATCCGTGCGTTCATAGCGGTCAGCGCCAATCTGTTGTTGCACTTCCACTTCCATGAGCAGAGCACTCATGACCTTGATCGCCTCTCGTAAAAAATCGGGATCCAGCCCAGCACCGATGTGTCGAAGATACTCGAGGACTGCGTCCTTTGCATCAGTCATGAGCGGCTCCCCCCTGTGGATAGAGCCAGGTTCCAATGCGTCGAGCCGCCTGCCAACTCGCCCACGCCACAGCGCTCACGACCAAACCATGGTCGGGCTGAAGATCTAGATACTCCTGCATTGTAGATGCATCCATCTGATAGGGAGCAAGCGCAGCCAGTAATGCGACGCGCCCGATCGGGCGTTCCGCATCGGTGAGCGGCACCATAGCGTATTCCACCCAACTACGGCTGATCCCTGGCTCACGACCATTCCATTCTCCCACTGTTCGGTCAAGAAGCCTCCGCACGGTTTCGGGAAGCGCCTGTGTTCCCAGGTTCTCCACGATGGAATCCCAGGCTGCAAAGGCGTGGGCAACGGTCGGCCACTGCGCCATCCAGTGCAGCTCCGCTGGGAGGGCAGATGCTCCATCGGGTTCACTTGCTGCAAAGGTCCGTCGTCCCATGCCTGCAAATAGCCACCCGCCCAATCGCCGCGATGCAGCTCGCATCCAGGGTATCGTCGGCAGAAAGGTTTCGGTGAGAAAGACACTCACCATCCGGTTGAGATAATGGAAAGCCAGTGCCGTTCCCAGGAATTCTCCGGCCTGTTCAGAACGAAAGGGTGGATGCGCGAGTGCAGGAGCCTCTGGCGTGCGGGTCGCATACGCCCAGTCGACGATGGCGCGCATGTCTTCCGGAAGATGGGAGCGGTCTCCGTCACTGAGAATCGCCTGGGCAGTGTGCTGTTGCCCAGTCGCATAGAGCATCGTCGTATGCGCATCCACGCACCACGGACAGCGATTCAGGTCCGAGACGGCGGCAGCGACCGCTTCTTTCGCGCAGCGTGAGGCCGTCCCCACTAGCAATGACGCACGAAACAGGCCCCAAAAGCCTGCCAGGAGGGTAGGAGCAGGAGAATGCAGGGTAAAAGGCTCAGGGACGAGCCCCAGTTCCTGACGAATCTGCTGATAGACCGCTGCGAGTTGTCCCTGTGCCTGATTGGGCGCAACAGGGGTGATATAGCGGACACGGTTCGTCATGTCATGCCTCCATAGTCTGAAGTCGAGTGAGTCCGATCACCTGGAGCAGGCCCCAACCTGCAACCAGCAACGCCAGCCCCCCGATCATCCAACGCCCCACTTCCGTCAAGGGCATTCCAGGGAGCAGCAACAGCACCCCACTGCCGACGACCCACCCACCGTCGAGGAGCGAGGCCAGCAACGCCATGCGCCACTGCGGCGTTGGTCGAAAGGCGAGCCAGAACAGGAACCCGGCATATCCCATTAAGACCAGTCCGATGGCTCGCAGAACAAAGGAAGAGGGAACGCCCAGCATAAGCGCCAACGGATTGGCCCAGACAAGCGAGATCAGGCCACTACTCAGAGAAAAGAGGCCATTGCCTCCGAGGGCGCGGCGGAGCAAAAGCGGGGAAGATAAAACCGAGGTGGACATGTCTTAACCTCCTCTGTAGTGCATTTGGAATAGACATTCCAAATACAGAGCAAAAAAAATTACGCGAGTGTTGTCAGTGCTACGGAGACGACTTCTTCTAGCAGCGCCCGGTCGGGTTGGGCTTTGGCCAGAACCCGTAGTCCTTGCATGGTCGTCAGGAGAAACCTCGCCAGGGCTGGTGCAGTATGTCGACCAGGAATCTCCCCCGTTTCTTCCCCACGACGGAGCACCGTGATGAGGGCGGATTCTAGTTGTCGGTAATTCAACAGGATCCGTTGCGCCACGTCAGTATCGCGCAGCCCCAATTCGGCCAGCGTATTGGTCATGAGGCATCCAGGAGGATGCGAAGGCGCGGTAGCAAGATCAAGCACGCGCACAAATACCTGGTGGAGAGCATCACGCACCGGTCCTTCCGACTGGAGCGGAGGCATCAGCGCGGTGAACACCATCTCACTGTAGTGGTCAAGCGAGGCAAGAAACAGGGTATGCTTGTCACCGAAAGTATCATACAGACTGCCTCGCCCAATCCCCAGAGCATCGACCAACTCCTGAACCGACGTCGCTTCATATCCCTGGCGCCAAAACAGTTGCATTGCACGATCAATCACCAAAGCCGGGTCAAATGTTTTGATGCGGGCCATCTCGTTCACTTCCTCATTGAGAGTATAGCATATTCTGGAACGATCAGTCAAGTATTATCAGAAAATAAGTCCACCACCTGCTGAGACACTATCTCAGTGCGCTGAGGGCCCTACTGCCATAGTGTGCCCGTTCATGGTGTCGGGGTTTTGGTTACAATTCATAATCGGCCCTTGCGCATTGACAAGGCGCCTCAAGGGGAATAATATTAAACACGTGGTCGAGCAGTGCAAGTGGCCGAGTGTAGGCAAGTGGCACCCGTAGATAAACGAGGATTCCGACGATGTCTCAACAACATACTAACTCCGATGATAGCACCCAGGAGGAACTGGAACGATTGCTTACACAGGGCGTAGGCCCTTTTGCGTTTCCTGTAGGGGCCGATTCATCGTGCCCATCGCCGATTTATCGGCCCTGGGGAGGTACACCCCACGCCGGTGAAGACGAAGATGAGAACACAGACGTTCATGCAAATGGTGATATTCAGGGTGCGCTGGGACTATTTGCGGAGGCCACGCAGGATATGGCGACCGCAGGAGTGGAACTCGGCTTAGGGCGGCACTTTGCCTGTGTAGACTTTTGCAATCAGGCAGTAGAGAAGGCTGCACAAGCAGTCAGCTTGCTACGTTTTGGCCGTCGATCCATGTACGACCATGACCTGCGTGCACTTGGCGCATTAGTAGGCGCACCACAAGAGATTCAAGATGAAATGGCCCTCCTGACGCCCTTTCATCCAGAAGCCTTCTATGCAGATACTCCCCCTGAAGAAGCTGATGAGGTGATCAATGCTGAACAGGCCAGTGGGTACGTCCAGCATGCTCGTCATGTGCTCAAGTGGGCAAAAAACATTGTATTATATGCTTGATATTTCACGCAACGGCGCAATGTACTGGAACCCTGTCTGGGGGACAGGTAACCCCTTGCGGGTACCAGGCACAAGAAATGAGGAATAATTGTGACGCAGACACGTTTGACATTAGATGAAGCGGTGAAACAGTCACCGCGCAAGTGGGTCTATCTTTTTAGTGAAGGCAATGCCAACATGCGAGACCTGCTTGGTGGCAAAGGCGCAGGTGTAGCCGAGATGACGAATGCGGGGCTACCGGTCCCGCCTGGCTTTACGATTACTACCGAAGCCTGCAACGCCTATTATGATGCGGGCAAGCAATTTCCGGAGGGCATGTGGGATCAGGCACAGGCGGCGCTGCGGATTGTTGAGCAGCAGACCGGCAAACGTTTTGGTCAGAAGGACAACCCGTTGCTCGTCTCTGTTCGCTCCGGCGCAAAGTTCTCAATGCCCGGTATGATGGATACAGTGCTCAACCTGGGCATCAATGATGAGACTGTTCGGGGCCTGGTAGCGCTAACGGGTGACGAACGCTTTGCCTATGACGCCTACCGCCGTTTTATTCAGATGTTCAGTAAAATCGTGCTGGACACCGACCCCAGGGACTTTGAGCACCTGCTGGACAAGTACAAGCAGCGTGCGGGCGTCGCAAGCGATGCTGAGATTCCGGCTGCCGACCTCAAACGACTGGTTGTCGAGTTCAAGCAGGTGGCCGAACGCCAGTCGGGAGAACCATTCCCGACCGATGTCTACCAGCAGCTACACAAAGCTATCGAGGCGGTTTTCTCGTCGTGGAACAATAAGCGCGCCATCGACTACCGCAACTTCAACAAGATTCCTCACAACCTGGGTACAGCCGTCAACGTGCAGAGTATGGTCTTCGGCAACATGGGCAACGATAGCGGCACCGGCGTCGCCTTCACTCGTGATCCCAGCACCGGCGAAAAGCAGCTTTATGGCGAGTATCTCCTCAACGCCCAGGGTGAAGATGTCGTAGCGGGTATTCGTACCCCTTCGAAGATCAGCCGTTTGCAAGATGACTTGCCGGATGTATACCGGCAATTCCAGGAGATTGCGCGCCGCCTGGAGCATCATTACCGCGACATGCAAGACCTGGAATTTACGGTCGAAAAGGGTCGCCTCTACATGCTTCAGACGCGGTCGGCCAAGCGCACAGCACAGGCAGCGGTGAAGGTTGCTGTGGATATGGTGGAAGAAAGTCTGATTAGCCAGCAGGAGGCGATCAAGCGCGTCGATCCCTTCCAGGTCTATCAACTGCTGCTGCCGCGCTTCGATGAGGCTGAGAAAACTCGTGCCACAAAGTCAGGGAAGTTCTTAGCGAAGGGCCTCAACGCTTCGCCGGGGGCAGCCACAGGCAAGGCTATCTTCAATGCCGACCGTGCTGAACAATTGGGCAAAGCAGGCATACCGGTGGTGCTGGTGCGCCCGGAAACCAGCCCGGACGATGTACACGGCATGCTCGTTGCGAAGGGTATTCTAACCGCCCGCGGTGGCGCAACCAGCCACGCGGCGGTAGTCGCACGCGGCCTTGGCTTGCCCTGTGTCGCAGGCACTGAAGGTATTCGCGTCAATGACGAGGAACGTCTCTTCCGTGTCGTTGGCTCCGATGTCGTGATCCACGAAGGAGATGATATCTCGATCGACGGTGCAACCGGCGAGGTGTTCGCAGGGATCATCAAGACGGTAGACCCCGATTTTGATAAAGAGGTTGACTTGAAGAAGTTGCTTGCCTGGGCTGACACCTTCCGCAGGCTCGGCGTCTGGGCGAATGCCGACTACCCACGTGATGCCAGGCGCGCTGTGGCCTTCGGGGCCGAAGGCATTGGTCTCTGCCGCACCGAGCATATGTTCATGGAGCAGGAACGCCTACCGATCGTGCAGAAGATGATCCTGGCGGAGACCAAGGAAGAGCGGCAGGCGGCGCTTGACCAGTTGCTCCCTTTCCAGCGCAACGACTTCATAGGTATCTTCGAGGCGATGGTCAACCCAAAGACCGGCGATGGCTACCCCGTCGTCATTCGCCTGATCGATCCGCCGTTGCATGAGTTCTTACCTTCTTACGAAGAGTTGCTGGTAGAGGTGACGCGCCTGGAGGATAAAGGTGGCAATGAGCAGGAACTCAAAGAGAAGCGCAAGATGTTGGAGGCGGTAGGTGCAATGCGCGAGATGAACCCCATGCTCGGCTTGCGCGGCTGTCGCCTGGGACTGCTCTTCCCTGAGATTAACGTTATGCAGACCCGCGCCATTCTCGAAGCTGCACGCGAATTGGCCAAGGAGGGCAAGAAACTGCAGCCCAAGATCATGATCCCGCTCGTCGGGCACGTCAACGAGTTGAAAGAGGTGCGTCGCCAGCTTGAGGCGGTGGCTAAAGAGGTCACATCCGAGGCTGGCAGTACCATCGAGTACAAATTTGGCACGATGATCGAACTGCCGCGCGCAGCGCTTACCGCCGACCAGATTGCAACGGTGGCGGAGTTCTTCAGCTTCGGCACCAATGACCTCACGCAAACGACCTTTGGCATCAGCCGCGACGACGCCGAGGGCAAATTCCTGCTGAAGTATGTCGATGGGTTGCAAGAGCCGGGGATTGAAGGCAGGGTGAAGATTCTACCGGCTAATCCGTTCCAGACGCTGGATCGCGAAGGTGTGGGGCAATTAGTACGTATGGCTGTAGAAAAAGGTCGCAAAGCCAACGATCACCTGGAGTTGGGTATCTGTGGTGAGCACGGCGGCGACCCTGATAGCATCGAGTTCTTCCACATGGTCGGGCTGGACTATGTCAGTTGTTCGCCCTTCCGCGTGCCGGTTGCACGCCTGGCCGCTGCGCAGGCAGCGCTGACGAGGGGGGAGAAGGATAAATAAATTATTAGCTGGACCTGGCACCTCCGCGGAGGTGCCAGGTCCAGCTAATTGAGGCGTGGTCATAAATTCTGAGTCCGCTTCCCCTTGTGCTGCACCTCTTCCTCTGCTATACTCCGCAATCAGGAGAATGTGCGAGATCCTGTCGTGCTGAGAAAGCCTCATCGGGTCTATTTGTCAGCATCACTCAAGGGAGGCAACCATGGCTGAGCGCAGCGAAGACCGTGTGGGACAGCAACTGGGGAACTACCGCTTGCTTCGGTTCTTAGGACGCGGAGGCTTTGCCGAGGTCTACCTGGGCGAGCATATCTATCTGAAGAGCCACGCTGCCCTCAAAGTGCTTCACACTCTACTCAAAGACCAGGACGCTGAAGCCTTTTTGAAGGAAGCACAGACCCTGGTTCTCTTGACCCATCCCCATATTGTGCGTGTCCTCGATTTTGCAGTAGAGGATGGCACGCCTTTTTTGGTGATGGAGTATGCGCCTCAAGGGACCCTCCGCCAGCGACATCTCAAAGACACTCCTTTGCCCACTGAGACGATTGTCCGCTACGTCCAGCAGGTCGCTTCTGCCTTGCAGTTTGCCCATGAGCAGCGCTTGATCCACCGGGATGTCAAGCCAGAGAATATGCTGCTCAGTTCCCGTGACGAGGTGCTGCTCAGTGACTTCGGCCTGGCCATGCTCGCACCGCAGTCGCTCGTCGCAAGCACGCAAGAGATGGCCAAACCGCTGGCGGGAACCGTCCTCTACCTGGCTCCGGAGCAGATTCAAGGCAAGCCGCGCCCGGCCAGCGACCAATATGCTCTTGGTGTGCTCGTTTACGAATGGCTCTGCGGGAAGCCGCCCTTTCGGGGCTCGTTTTACGAGATTGTCACCCAGCATCTCTGGCAGCC
>Ga0137389_10002968_pt1 | contig 10413 bp, 10 predicted proteins | sample 15con2h14BmetaG_FD_104645 | JGI IMG/M metagenome (GOLD analysis project Ga0137389, IMG submission 104645) | Vadose zone soil microbial communities from Angelo Coast Range Reserve, California, USA - 15con2h1.4B metaG | ecosystem: Environmental > Terrestrial > Soil > Vadose zone > Saprolite...
CAGCACCTCGCGAGGAATTTTCTTGAAGGCCGCATCCACCCGAGCTTCGGCGGCAACTTGCTTCGCCGTCTCATTCATGTCGAGCGCGAACTCCCAGCCCAGCACATCCACGGCGGGCTTCTGCGGAGAGTTGGGGCCTTTTCCGCTGGCTTTCCACACCTCGGCGGCAATGGCGTTCACGTCCGCTCGGGTCACCGGCGCATCCACCGCAGCCACGTGGACCATGCGTCCGCCCTTGACGCCGTGCAGCCAAACGTGGCCGCTGACTGGCGTGGCGTGGTAAAGCTCAAGGATGAACTTACGATAGGCGGTTTCGCGTTGGAGCTGCTCCTTCAATCTGTCATCCTGAGCGGAAGAACCGGATTCGCTTGCGAATCGGGTTCTGGAGTCGAAGGACCCCTTGCCTGCTTGCGGTGATGACCGGCGCTGCGGGGCGTTTTCGCCACGATCCGAAAACCGTGCAGAGAACTCCTTGCCAGGTCGCTGCTGGGTGCCGGCGGGCATGGGGTCCTTCGCTTCGCTCAGGATGACAGTGGATGGGGACGGAGTAAACTCGGCGACTTGCCACTGTTGGCGCTCGTACTTGCCGAGGTTTTGGACGACGAACGGCTTTACGCCCGGGATGCCGAGCAGGCGCTTGCGGGTGGTGTGGATGGCGAAACGTCCTAGGTCGCAGGCGATCCAGCGGCGGTTGAGTTTCTCGGCGGCGACAGCGGTGGTGCCGGAGCCGCAGAAACAGTCGAGGATGAGGTCAGCTTCATTCGATGATATGTTCAGAATGCGCGCCAGCAGTGCCTCGGGTTTTTGAGTTGGATAATCGACGATTTCAACGTTCTTACCCTTTAGAGTCGCGATATCATCCCACAGACTGTTCACTGGTTGTCCCACATACTCGTCGAGGTAAATCTTCTTGTATATCTGCTTGGACTTGTCCTCGGGAAAATACAACATTCCCTTGCGGTCGAGTTCCTCCATCGTTTTTCTTGGTACTGACCAACCATTCGGAGGCATTTTGTAACCCTTGTAGTCATACATCAGATTGGGTCGGGGAGAGGGGCTCCTCATCACAGTCGCTTGAAATTTCCTTCCGCTGGAGTCGACCTTGCTAAAATTTTGCTCGATATAGTCGGTTGATGGCATTTCATAACGGACTTTCCATCGATAAGCTTCGGTCTTGCCATACAAGAGGAGACTGTCAGTCGCCGTCGATAGGCGACGCATCGTTCCGAGTGCTGAACCACCTTTCCGACGCCAGACTATTTCGTTGATAAAATTCTGAGCACCAAAAACCTCATCGAGAACTGCCTTCGCGTAGTGCACGACGTGCCAGTCAAGGTGGACATAAAAACTCCCAGTTTCGCTTAGAAGCTCACGGAGCTGTACAGCCGAGTCATTAAACCACTGGAGGTAAGAGTTAAGTCCAGCGTTCCAAGTGTCACGATAAGCCTTCTGCTCGATCATTGAAGGCTCTTTCAAGAACGTTTCGATGTCGTCTTCATCTCCCGAAGGTTCGCTCGGTATGGTTGCGATGAACGAGAAATCCGCGCCCGTATCAAAAGGCGGATCAATGTAGATCAAATCCACCTTGCCGGCGAACTCGGGCAGGAGCGAGGGCAGGACGTACTTCTTGTCGCCCCAGATGAGGCGGTTGCGCCACTCCGGGTCGTTTCCCGAAGAGGAGAGTTCCAGCGTGCGCTGCCGCTCCTGCACGCTCTCGTTTACGGTCTCGACGGTTTGAAAAGGCAGCTCGATACGAACCGGAGCACGCTTGTTATGGTGCTCGTCGTACTTTCCATCCCAGATAAGTTCAGCCATGTTTGAAGTTCGAGGGGAAGCCCATGAGAATAGTACATGGGCTCGTAGCCAGTTAGAAGGACGCAGCCCTCGCCTTCGCCCATCCAGGAATCTCATCACAAACAAGTGTGAAGGCCATCACAGACACGCGAACAGCCGTGCGCGATAATGGTGACGGCCTCGGCACGGGCGCGCGTTAGCCCAAGCCAAGCGAAGGTTTGAGATCTTGGAGCTAAGTCCTTAGTTTTGTAGATGATGGAAGTAACTCCTTTGTATTGAATGGTTTGCGGGAAATTGGGGGGGGTACAAACCCCTTTTAGCTGGGCAAAACAAAAATCCGAGTTTGGCGCTAGGCTCGGAGTAGCGCGCAAGAAAAACCGGCTGCACGGGGAGAATTCCCTGACGCACCTGAGGTCGTGACAAGGTGTAGGGATCCTTCGACTCCGCAGAGACTTCACTTCGTGAAGTCCCTGCTGCGCTCAGGATGACAATTGTTTGGGGCTACATATACGGATCCCGGGGCCTGGCAAAATCACACTGTTAGTTACGTTCCAGACCGTGGCTTAAGTACAAGATTGACCGCCTTGGTTTCGTTCGCTCCCACTGTGATCTGCTGGGTTGATGTGCCCAGCTTCTCGTGCCAGGCCTCAACCGTGTAGGTGCCCGGAGGCAGACTGCTCAAATCGAAACTGCCGTCCTTGCCCGTCACGGCAAAGTATGGATGTTTGAACACCGCCACATAACCATGCATCCAGGGATGAATGTTGCACTTTACCGGGATCGCAATCTCGGCTCGCGAAAAAGTTTCTTCCGTTTTGGAATTGGGCGGCTCGGACTTGTTCCATTCGCGGTTGTTCGCGGGTATCGGATGGATATTGTGAGAAGTGGGATCGTCGTTCACTACTTCCAAGCGCTGATTCGCCTGCATCGCCAGCACGTGAGGCTGATACATGCATCCCTTTTGCGTGAGAACGACCGGCTGACTGGGCGGATCGAAAGTCTGATTGCCCAACCCGTCAGAAATAAACACGATTGCGTTCTGCAGCCCGCCGTTTGCGTCGGTGACCACGTCCTGAGTAAGAACTGGAGCTCGATGCTGTTTGGCGCAACTTTGGTCAGCCGCCATGTTGACGGTTGTGGACTTTGGCGCCGTGCCCACGAACTTGACCACTCCTCGGAGAGTGGCGGTGGCAGCGGTGGTGTTGCTTACCGCAGCGGGAGGACCTGCCTTCACAGGCTTTAGGCTGGAAATGCAAATCAACGCTGTCAGAGCGAGTATGGGAATGAGCCTCTTCGTTGCCTTCGTTGCCTTCGTCGTCTTCGTTGTCTTCGTCGTCATGGCAAACCACTTTTCTGCCCTGGGCGCGGGGGACTGATTTTTCTTCTTTATGAACTCTGCTATCACCGAGCATATGGACGAAGAAAAGTGGAGTTGTCATCGCGCAGTCAATGTCAGGTCATTTTTGTGTCGCGTTTTTGTCACGCGCGATTTGCGTGAAATTGACAATTTTTTGGGGACGACAATTTCTCGAGAGGTTGGCGGTGCAAGGAGAATTGCGGAAAGTTGTTGCGGGTGTATCAACAGCTGCCGAGCTGCGCTCGGCTTGGACGGGCGAGGCGCCCGTCCCCACACTGGCAAAACAGCAGTCGGGATCGCTTAGGCAGCGTGGCCGCGCCAGTCGGCGATTTCCTTCAGACCTTCTCCGCGGGCATGCTCGAAGAGTCTGACTTTGTGGCGCGTGTGTTCGAATTCGTGGATGTCAGCCCAGACCTCGGCCTGCCACGATGTCTCGTGGGTCGCGGTCTCGCCGCAACTGGCGCAGCGGGTGTGGAAGGTGACGCCTGGCTTCGGAGGAGTCTGGACGTCCTGCAGTTCGAGAAAGACGCAGCGCACTTCTTCGATCTCTTCGTCAGGACCCACAATGTGCTCGTAGCGCAGCAGGTATCCGAAGCCGAGTTTGCGGGCTTCGACTTCCGCTTCTTCGCGGGTGTGGAACGGCCCGTATTCGGCTCGCAGTTGCTCGGTCGAGTCGCACGCCATCCAGAAAATGTCTTTGTAAGTCATGCCTACCTCAGTCTTGTCTGAACTGGTGAAGCGCTGAACTGGTGAGCGCTGAACCGATGAAGCGCTGAATTTGATGGATCAGATCGAACGGGTCCGTCAGCATCCAAGCAATTTGATTACCGGAATTGCGGTCGCCGGCGCGCCCATCCAAACGGCTGCTTCTGGGAGAAGCTGGTGGACTATTCCTCTGAAAACACGTTGCTTAGGCCGGCAGTCCAGTGAAGACCAACGGCTCGCAGGAACCGCTGCTTGCAGCGACCGGTGTGCAATATGTTTCCGTCCGCAACGATCAGAGGGAAACAATTTCGAGGTAAGAGGCGGGATAAAAAAATACAGCGATTCAAAAATTTCGGTTTCTTGTCGACAACACTTCCGAAGGGGGACAGACGGTGCTGGACGACTGGGATCATCGCGTGCAAAAGATCCAGTAAGATGCGAAGCCAGTAGTCCGCACCGCCGCTTCTCTACAACTGGCCTCCGCTTGCGGAGGGCTTTTCTTTTATCGGTGAGCTGATTCCTGAGCTGATCCCTGGGCTCCCGGAAAACTGAGGTTGCCCGCCCTGGGCTATGCTCCATCCTGCTCCGGGTGGCAACAGCCCATTCCCCAGTTGCATATGCCAGTTGGCGCCGCCGTGGCCGGCCACGTAGAGCGCGAGTTCCAGGCGAGTCCAGACGCCCAGCTTGTCGAAGGCGGTGCGCAGGTAGTTCTTCACTACCTGCTCGCTGGTAAGCAGCACGCCGGCGATGTCTTTGTTGGTAAGACCCTGCCAGACCAGGGTCGCAACTTGAATTTCCTTGGCGGTTAGCCGATCACGGGGTTGCATGGTTGCACCTGCTCCTTGATGAACATCGCGGTGGCGAGCTTCACTCGCTTCCGGCCTTCTTTAATGCCCGCACGCAGAAACAGTGTGCGCAGGTGCTGTTTCACCGTCCGCGGGCTGATGTTCAGATGGCTCGCGATTTCTTTGTTGCTGCATCCCTGCACGAGCAGACGCAACACCTGCTGGTCACGGGGAGTGATCTTAATTTCATTGAGGTTAATCATGGGCTTTTCGTCTGCTCCTTCAGTTCAGTCTTGGGGTCGCGACCCGCTAGAATCAGAAGCAAACTGTTCGCCAAATCTTCGCTATTCAACAACGCATTTAAAACCATACAGTTACACTGCAATCTATTCCCTTCCCCCGCCCTCTCTTAGACCGTTCTCATGAATCGCTACCAGATTGGCATCCCCAATCGGGAATTCCTCCCAAAAAGCCCTCCGTCTTCTTTCGTATTTAAGACAGCCCAGACTTGCACTACAATGACCTCAGTCTGGACTGTACGTCTCCCCCAGATGCCATGCCCGCGAACCGGCCCAACCTGACGCTGGACGAGCAATCCTTTCAGGGATTGCTGTCGGCCGCCTTCATCATTCAAGAGCGTAACGACCGGCTGAAGCTGGCTGGACAGACAGCGGCAGAACCGCAAGCCAGCCTTGAACCGGAAGCCAGCATATGCCCGCATTGTGGCGCTCCGAAGGCAGCAGCTGCGAAGCCGGCAGAAGGATCGCGCTGCGAGAGCTGCGGCCTCGACGAGTTTCGCCCAGGCGAACGCTTGCAGCACAATTGGGCCTCGATGTGGCTGATGAGCCAGGAGCAGCGCTTATGGCCCGAGCGTTCTCCGGAGATTCGCGAAGGTATAGGAAAAGGCGTGCCGCCGCTTGACGCCGAGAGCAAGCCGCGAGCTGAGACAGCGCGCGATTTCGCTGCGTCCGGCATTCACGCCTTGCCGGTTGCAAGAAACTCTGCGGAGGAGCCGACGGCGCATGAAGAGGCCGCGACCATTAAGCGTTGGGCATCCGGCAAAGCAGCGGCGGAAGACCCGTGGGTCACTGATGCGACCGACGACTTTCCGCGAGAAGGCTTGACGCCAGAAGATTTGACACAAGAAGAATTGCGACCAGAAGACTCAGATCTAGCCGTCCAACCATTCCAGTTTTCCGCCACCGGCGATTCGTACCCGATCGATGCAACGACCGATGCCAGCATCAGTATCCACGACAATGGCCCGAGATCCGTAATTCAGCGCTTTGCGGACTGGCATGTGAAGCTGCGCTTTCACCGCGCCGACCTGTACCTCGGAGTGGCCGTCGCCGTGGCGACGCTGGCCTTGCTGTGGCCGGCGGCAGCCGCGCCGCGACCGGGAGCGCTCGGCCCTTGGGAAAGGGCGCTCGTGACGCTCGGGATCGCCGAGGCTCCCGCGCCCGTAGTCCATCTTCACGGAGACCCCGGCCTCGCGGTCTGGGTCGATCCGCACACCGCTCTCTACTACTGTCCCGGCGAAGAGCAGTACGGAAAAACCGCCGACGGCCGATTCAGTCCGCAGCGCGAGGCGCAGATGGACCGCTTCGAACCCGCCGGCCGCAGCGCCTGCGAGTAAACCTGGATTGCAGAGGTTAGAGGTCAGATTGCAGAGGTGAAAATCCTCCCTGAAGGGTTCTTACCTCTGCAATCTGACCTCTAACCTCTGACCTTGTAGTACTTAAGACCGGCAGCCCACGTGGGTGACATTCGTCACCAGGGGCTATGTACCGTCGTACTTTGACCCTTTTTCAGCCCACCCCTACCATGAAACAAGCACTCGCACGCTCGTGAACCAAAAGGCGTTCGAGTCCCAAAATATATGCTGCATTCCACGACACAGAAAAGAGGTCGCGGCTTCTCCCTGATCGAATTGTTGATCGTGGTCGTCATGATCATGATCCTGGCGGCGATTTCTGTGCCGCGCATGTTGAACACAATCAGCGACATCAATCTGCGATATGTTGCGACAAACATCAGCGGCCTTTTGCAGTCGGCTCGCATGCAAGGGGTCCGAAAAAATACCTTTTACACGGTCCAGCCGACCACATTGCCCACGGGCGGTACTGGATACTATGTTCATATTCAGGGCGGAACGTACGTCGTCGGTGATCCACTCTTACCCCTCGGCAGCCACGTAACTGTCTACACCGGATTAGGCAGCGGCGCACCCAACGAAGGGACCTTTACCAGCGGCACCAGCAGCAATGGCTTGAGTTTCGCCCCCAACGCGGGGACGGACGCCCCGAGCTTCAACGCGCGCGGACTCCCTTGCATCGGGGTTCCTGCCACGGGTGCCTGCCCGTTTGTCCCCGGTCTGGGCTTCGTTATGTTCCTGTCGAAATCCTCCGCTGTGGGAAATATCTCCTGGGCTTCGGTCGCCATCACCCCGAGCGGACACATACAGATTTGGACGACCGACAGCAGTGGCAATTGGATACAACGGGATTGAGGGCCAAAATGTCTAAGTCGCCAAACACTCTATCGTGGAGTACCCGGCGTCGGGCGAGACTCGGTGAGAGCGGCATGTCTCTGCTCGAACTGATGATCGCCATGACCGTGCTCACAGTTGGAATGCTGGGGTCCATGGTCATGATCCTGACTGCCATGGAATCGAACTCGCGAAACAAAACGGATAACCTGGCAACCATTCTGGATCAGGAAGTCATGGAGAAATTTGCCACGTTGAACAATTATCCGAAAGCGTTAACGGCAACGATTTATGACTGCGCCCTCAATGGCGGGAGCGCGGATTCGCACCTCGTCTCGCTGGGTCAGGGGACGTATGCAAGCGGCGGAAACGGGGCGGTTCTTTATACATCAGCCACGGTACCTGCGGGTTACAACGTGGGAGACGTTGACTGGTCTCAGGCAAGTCCTACGCTGGCGACGTCGACGACCGCGGGTTACGCCATGATGTACCGGACGTGTAGCGGAGACAATTATGAAGTCCGCTGGAACATTATGGACGCCAATTCGTCTGTGCCAAACGGAACGGTGAGCCGCATCAGCTTGCTGACGGTCTCGGCGCGGGAAACTGCGGCCAAAGGATCGCCACTGGGCATGCTTTTTGCGCCCCCCACGACCCTCCGCACTCTGATTGAGAGTTCACAACTTTGACATCGGCCATTGATTATGAGCATTAGCGACATAAAAATGAAGACACCTGGACAAACCGCAATTCGATCGCAAGCGGGCTTCTCATTGCTTGAACTCGTCATCGTGTGCGCGATTCTGACGATCGTGCTGGCGTCCGTCTTCAACGGAGTCAACCTGGTCACCCAACGGAGTCAGGCAGAGCAGACGAAGGTCGATCTGACTCAGGAAGGGCGGGAGTTCGTGGATGAGTTTGAGCGCGACCTGCATCAGGCGGGATATCCCAACTGCCGCATGGTCGCGGCCCCGGGAGCTGCGAGCAACTGTCCTGCCGACATTTCCAATCCTACGGTATGGACGAGTTCGACGGTGGCGGCTGGTCTGGCTTACCTCTCCAATACCCAGATCATTTTTGAGGGTGACGTGGATGGCAACGGCACGGTCGACTCGGTCCAGTACCGGTTAGTCGACTCTGCGGGCAACTCCCCGCCCACCGGAACATGTCCCTGTTACATCCAACGCAGCCAGCAGCCGAAAGATGGTCTAAACGATCCCCTTTCCCAACCCACTTCGTGGAGTCAGGAATTGCAGAATGTCGTCAATAGCGGAGTGCCTGGGGTCGATGCGTCTGGGAACCCTTTGCCCTACGGAGGCGGGTTGAACATATCGGGCAATACGGCTTGGGGAGCAAGCAATACCTCCTACTACGCTGCCATCAGCAGCTTCAAAGATTTTCCGGTCTTTCAGGCCTATGACCAGTTTGGCAACATCGTCCCCCTGCCCCAGAGCATCAACAATGCGGCGGGCTCGGCAATACTGAACTGCGGTACCACCTCCACAAATTGTGTCAAGTCGATCCGCCTCACGATCAATCTTCTGGCGCCGGCAGCCACGGGCGTTGATATGAGGACCCGCGTCCGGCCGGTGATGACATTGGTGGGGACCGCTCGCCTGGTGAATAACTAACCTCGGTGAACAACTAAGGAGGACTTCTTCCATTATGGGCAAACGCAATCTTCGGAATCGCAGCAGTCGCAATAACGAAAAAGGCATCGCCCTGCTCATCGTCCTCATGGCGCTGTTTCTGGTTGCCGCCGTCGGCATGGGCATGATCTACATGTCGAATACCGAAACCTCGATCAACGCGAATTACAGGGACACGCAGCTGGCTTTCTTTTCGATGCGGGGCGGGCTGGAAGAAATGCGCGACCGGATGCGCACCAGCGCCCCAAACCCGATTACGCTACCGACGGTGATGCCCAGTGCCACTGCGGGTTCCATTGTCTATATCACCAACCCCGGAGCCTCGGAGACTGTGGATCCAACGTTGTTCGTCGGTAACAACTACTTCGATGACGAGTTCTGCCATGAAAGGTTCGCGGGGTCGGGGGTAACGTACCGCCCTCAAGGTACACCGTGTGGCTCCTCCGATGCGCCGCCCTCAGGCCTGACGACCGTGGCCAGCGTTATGCCTTACACCGGCACATCTTCTTCCCTGAAGTACAAGTGGGTTCGGCTCACGCTGAAGCAGAATGGAACCTTCCCCAGTGCTCTGGTGGATTCCACCCAGGGTACCTCTTCGGGGCTCGCTTCGCAGGTGTGCTGGGACTCGATCAACAGCAAAGAGGTGGTGTCGAGTGCCATCGGATACGCCAACTGCACCGCGGCGTCTGCCGCTGGCCTCCTAATCGCACCGGTATATATTGTTACCGCCCTGGCATACACTCCGACGGGCAGCCGCCGCGTCGGGCAATATGAGACAGCAGCATTTTCGATCAACCCTCCGTACACGGCGCTGGGTGTAGACGGAGCCGGTGCGAACTTCAATCCGACGAGTTCGAATAATTTCTTCATCAGCGGGGTTGACAGCGGGGTCGCCGGATGGAACGCCAGCGGAGGCGCGCTCAACGCTTGTACGCCCACCGGCCCCGCCGTCGTACCGGCGGTGGCCGTCGCCAGCGCCGCCGACCAGGCCGCTGACATCATCGCCGTCGCGGGCCCTCCGAACCGTAGTGACCACTACACCGGGTGTCTCGCAGCAGCATCTTGCACCATCTCGGCAGGCTACGGCTTCCCGTCAATCGTGGACGGCAGCGCCGCCGGCACCAACCAGTTAACGGGTTTGTGGTCATCTCCATCGCAACTGAACGCAATGGTCGCGAGCCTGGCCAACGGAGCCGATGTCACCCTAAACTGTGGTATTGGGACGCCTTGCAGCGGGACGGCGCCTTATGGCACCTCGGCCAGCCCGCAGATCACCTACGTGAATGGCGATTTCAATTTTGGCAACAACAGCGGCGCGGGCGTGATGGTAGTGACGGGAACATTGAACATGAGCGGAGGCTCAAACTTTAACGGTTTGATTCTAGTGATTGGCCAGGGAATCATAACGGTAAGCGGTGGCGGAAGCGGACAAATCAACGGCACGCTGTTTCTGGCCGACACGAATTCCCACACCTCCCCCTATGCGCAACTTGGCACGCTGGGACCGCCCACCTACAATTGGGCTGGAGGCGGAACGAATGGTATCCAGTACAACAGTTGCTGGGCCGGCGTCGGAAACAAATTGCACTACATGGTGATAGCCTCTCGGGAAGAGATGTACTAAGCCGCGCCCGG
>Ga0137389_10002981_pt1 | contig 10395 bp, 10 predicted proteins | sample 15con2h14BmetaG_FD_104645 | JGI IMG/M metagenome (GOLD analysis project Ga0137389, IMG submission 104645) | Vadose zone soil microbial communities from Angelo Coast Range Reserve, California, USA - 15con2h1.4B metaG | ecosystem: Environmental > Terrestrial > Soil > Vadose zone > Saprolite...
GTGATACCGGGGATCACAGAAGTTCTACTTCTATGGCTCTGGGGAGAAGTTTCAGTTTGACTCCGCTTTGAACTATAAAGGCTGGATCTACCCTGTGTGCCCCTGTGCCCTCTGTGGTTAAATGGTTTGCGATGGCTGATGCCAAGATTCGCGTTCTTGTAGCCAAGCCCGGGCTTGACGGGCATGACCGGGGAGCCAAGGTGATTGCGCGGGCACTGCGCGACGCTGGCATGGAAGTCATTTACACCGGTTTGCGGCAGACGCCGGAGATGATCGTCAGCGCGGCATTGCAAGAAGATGTGCAAGTGATCGGGCTGTCGATTCTGTCGGGGGCGCACAATGCCATCGTGCCGCGCGTGATGGATCTGCTCAAGCAGAACAAGATAGAGGATGTGATCGTGCTGGTGGGCGGGATTATTCCTGATCAGGACGTCGCTGGGCTGAAGAAGGCGGGTGTGGCGGCGATCTTCCAGCCGGGAACGGCGATGGACGACATTGTGAAGTTCATCCGCGGCAATGTTAAAGGCCAAGGCGTTCCGGCGGGAGGTTAGCGGAGGAGTTAATTCGCCTTGCCACGCTGGTCGCATCACTCCTATCTTTTCAGAGTTTGGGGGCGCGCAAGCGATAGCCGGGCCTTGCCCAGCCGGACAGCCGAGGGCGGCCGTCCCCCACATGAGCATTGCTGGAGTCAGCCGCTATACACTTAACTGCTTCCCATCTTGATCGATTGCATGCCTACTCCCAACCTCTCCACTATTCGCCAGCAACTGGAAGGCACTGTTGGTCCTTCGCCGTGGTACTGGAAGACTTTTCCTGCCTTCCGTTCGCTGGCCGGCCAGCGTTTTGAGTGGACTCATCATGGCGAGCAAGGGCCGGTCGGATATTTAGTTACGCTGGCGCTTGAGCAGGAGCCTGAAAAGCCGCGGCTGGCATTGAATACTTACTGCCGGCCGTTTCTTGTGCCGCCGAATTATCTCGGGATTTGGTGCCCGGAAGGGCGCAGCCTGCGCCTGATTTGTTTTGACCCCGACCAGCTTAAGGCCTTCGATCTGGCTGAGGTTGCCGGATGGTTCAAGCCGTCGAGCGATCGCATTTATGCAACGACCGCGCCGGTGGCGGATTTCGAAGTGCCGCTTGCGCTGGGACCGGGCATGCATAAGATCCAGGTCCCTCAGGAATTCGCTGCAGTTGACGAATTGATCGCTCCCACCAGCTACAAGGCGCTGTCGAAGGACGATCCGGCGTTCGCTCTGTTTGTTTTCTATCTGCAGGCGGGATTGGTGGAAGTTCTGCCACAGAAGTGGTTCACGGCGGCGCAGTACGACGTTGGGCGGCAATGGATTTCGCGTGCGGCGCGTGAGGCGACGTCGCACCGCATCTTTGGCGACTGCTTCGGGGTGGGGACTTTTCTGCTGGAAGAGGACGGCTGCCGGCTGGCGGAATGGGTGGAGAGAAAGTCTTGAGCTTATTCCGGGAGGAGGAACTGACCCTCCCCCGCCGAGCGTTGCCGTAGCGGCTAAAGCCGCGGCTGATTTTGCGGCACTTACGGCGTGGCTAGAAGCCGCCCCCTTTCACAACTCAGATCCCAGATCGGATCAGCCGCAGCCTGCCGGGGGCTCTACGAACCACTCGTCGCAATCCACCCGAGTTCTTCCGTCGATGTCTGGCTCACACTTCGAACTCGCTAGTCAAAAGGATGTACGCATCTTGCGACTTCAGTCCGGGGACGGAACAAACCGGCTGAGCCGGGGGTGCATTCTTGCTCTGACTGAGGTGCTCCGCGAACTGGCTGCGGAAAAGCAGTCGCTGGTGATTACGGGCAATGACAGATTTTTCTCGGCGGGCGCAGAACTCGAAGTGATTGCCGCGCTGGACGCACCGTCCGGCTATGAGTTCTCAAAGATGGGCCAGGCACTGATGCAGTCGATTGACCAGTTTCCTGCACCGGTGTATGCCGCAGTATCCGGTTACTGCATGGGCGGAGGGCTTGACCTGGCGCTGGCTTGCCACCGGCGGATTGCATCGCCTCATGCCGTCTTCGGACATCGCGGCGCTGCGCTGGGACTGATCACCGGATGGGGCGGAACACAGCGGCTACCGCGGCTGATTGGCCGGGCGCGAGCACTGGAAATGTTCGTCGGGGCGGAGAAAGTCAGTGCGCGTCAGGCGTTACAGATTGGGCTGGTCGATGCGGTGGTGGACGATCCTGTCGGAGAGGCGGCACGGCGAGCCAGGTCTGCGAAGGCTCTCGACCGTTCTGCTCTTTAGCTGCGTTTGCGCGTGTCTGCTTGGCTGGTATACCGTAAACAGTCCGCTCCCTTCGACCATGGCTGACCGCAACGAGGCCCCCACACAGAACGCATCCGCGCCGTCGAATGTCCTGACGACGAAGGTGGATCCCACCTCGGCGGGCTTCGAGGCCAACATGCGATTCCTGGCAGACCTGATGTCGCAGGTGCGCAATGAGGGGGAAAAGATTTGTGACGGTGGCGGTCCTAAGGCTATCGAGAACCAGCATGCGAAAGGACGCCTGACCGCACGGGAGCGAGTCGAGAAGCTGGTCGATCCGGAAAGTTTCTTTGAGCTTGGACTCTATGCGGCGCACGGCATGTATGAAGAATGGGGCGGCGCATCGGCAGCAGGAGTAATCACCGGCGTGGCGCGCATTCATACGCGAATGGTGATGATCATAGCCAACGACGCCACGGTCAAGGCAGGCGCGTTCTTCCCCATGACCGCGAAGAAAGTCATCCGGGCGCAGAACATTGCCATTGAGAATCGCATTCCTACGATCTATCTGGTCGATTCCGCGGGCGTGTTCCTGCCGCTGCAGGAGGACGTTTTTCCCGACACCGACGATTTTGGGCGTGTCTTCCGCAACAACGCGGTGATGTCGGCCATGGGTATTTCGCAAATTGCCGCGATCATGGGGATGTGCGTGGCCGGTGGCGGATACCTTCCGGTGATGTGCGATCACGTGCTGATGACGGACGGCAGCGGCTTGTTTCTGGCAGGGCCGGCGCTGGTGCAGGCGGCAATCGGGCAGAAGGTTTCGGCGGAGGAGCTGGGCGGCGCGGCTATGCATTCGAGCATCAGCGGGACGATCGATTTCCGCGAACCGAACGATGAAGCGTGCATTGCGCGGATCCGGTCGATCGTCGAGAAGTGGGGATACCGGCGGCTTTCTCCGTGGGACCGCAAGAAGCCCGTTGAACCGCTGCTGGCCGCGGAGGAAATTTATGGTATTTACGATTCCTCTCCGGCTCGGCCTTACGACATGAAAGAGATTCTGGCGCGCATACTCGATGGCAGCCGTTTCGACGAATACAAGGCGGAGTATGGCAAGACGCTGATCTGCGGCTACGGTCGCATCGGCGGCTTTGCCGTCGGGATCGTTGCCAATCAGAAGCTGCACGCGCAGCAGACGGACCATGAAGGTCGCAAGCGTATCGAATTTGGCGGAGTGATTTATACCGAGTCCGCCGAAAAGGCAGCGCGCTTCATCATGGACTGCAATCAGAATTTGATCCCTCTGGTATTTCTCCACGACGTGAACGGATTCATGGTGGGCCGGGATGCGGAGTGGAGCGGCATCATTAAAGCGGGTGCGAAAATGGTGAATGCGGTCTCGAACTCAGTGGTGCCGAAGATTACCGTGATTGTAGGCGGATCGTTTGGCGCGGGGCACTATGCGATGTGTGGAAAGGCTTATGATCCGCGTTTTGTGTTTGCGTGGCCGACAGCGCGATACGCGGTCATGAGCGGCGACTCGGCGGCGGGGACTCTGGTTGAGATCAAGGTAAAGCAACTGGAACGTGGCGGGAAGAAGTTGAGCGAAGAAGAACGGAAAGAACTGTACGAATCGGTGAAGCGCACCTACGAGGAGCAAACAGATCCCCGCTATGGGGCGGCGCGCTTGTGGATTGACAAGATCATCGATCCCATCGAGACGCGTGAGGCGATCACGCAGGCGTTGGAAGCGGCTGCGCTGAATCCCGATGTGCCGGAGTTCAAGGTGGGCGTGCTGCAAACGTAACTTTTTTTTGCCACGGATTTGCACAGATGAACACGAATACGGATAAGGAACAAATCAACGCGGTTTTTGATCCGTGGAGATCCGTGTTAATCCGTGGCTGAGATTTTGTATGTCTGAAGTCAAACTGATCGAATGTCCGCGGGATGCCTGGCAGGGGCTACAGGGGCAGATTCCTGCCGGCTTGAAGGCGGACTACTTAAAAGCCTTGATCAGTGTGGGATTCAAGCACATTGACGCGGTCTCGTTTGTGTCGCCGAAAGCAGTACCGCAGATGGCGGATTCGGAGGAGGTTTTGAAAGAACTTGACGCTCCGGACGACGTGGAAATCATCGGGATCGTAGTCAACGAGAAGGGTGCGGAGCGTGCGATCGCAACCGAGGCGGTGAATACGCTGGGATTCCCCTATTCGATTTCCGAGACATTCTTGCGCAAGAACCAGAACCAGTCGCCCGAGGAGGCGCTCGACGAACTTGAGAAGATCCAAAGGAAGGGTGACGAAGCACGACTCGACGTGGTGGTCTACATCTCGATGGCGTTCGGCAATCCTTATGGCGACCCATGGAGTGTGGATGAGGTAATTGAGGCCATCGGATTGTTCGAGGTCGAGAACCTGCGCATGATTTCCCTGGCGGACACGGTCGGTATGGCCGGCACACAGCAGATCAGCGAACTCGTAGGCGCGGTGATTAGCAAGTATGACTATCTCGAGATCGGAGCGCATCTGCACAGCCGTCCTGAGCAGGCGGCGGAGAAGATCCTCGCGGCTTACGATGCGGGCTGCCGGCGTTTTGATTCCGTGCTCGGTGGGTTGGGTGGGTGTCCGTTCGCGCAGGATGCTTTGGTGGGAAATATTCCGACGGAGACAGTGTTTGAGACGCTGAGGCACCGTGGCGCGGAGGTGCCTGCGCTGAAGGCTCTGGATTCGCTTTTGAAGGCAACGGCTGGGATTGGCGCGAAATTCAGCGGCTCGCACGCGGCGGATTGAGATAGAGGTGCGGACAGGAACCGTCACACTTTGTCATGCTGAGCGGAGCGGAAGCATCCCTGCCAGCTTCACTAATGAGGGTAGGTATCCTTTGACTGCGGAAGTCGCTTCGCTGGTCGCGAAACGATTTCCTCCGCTCAGCGTGACAGAACGTTAGGTCGGTATAAACGTCAGGTCAGTATGAACTTCACGACCATCCACCTCGCGTATGACTCCGGCGTGGCTACCATCACGCTGAACCGGCCGGAGAAGCGCAACGCTATCAGCTTTGAATTGATTGACGATCTGCTGCGTGCGCTGGATGAGGTGGCGCAATCGGACGCGATCGTCGTCATCCTGACTGGCGCGGGGAACGCCTTCTGTTCGGGGATGGATCTGGACAGTCTGAAGGCTTTGATCGGACGTTCTCCGGAGCAGAACCTGAAAGATTCGGAGACCATGGTGCGGCTGTTTCGGTCGCTCTACGAGTTTCCGAAGGTTACGATCGCCGCCGTCAACGGCGCCGCGATCGCTGGTGGAACGGGGCTGGCCTTGCTCTGCGACTTCACGGTGGCGGTGCCGGAAGCGAAGTTCGGCTATACGGAGGTCCGTATCGGCTTTGTGCCGGCCATCGTGTCCACATTTCTTTTGCGCCAGGTTGGGGAGAAGCAGGCGCGTGATCTGTTGCTGACGGGACGGATTTTTGACGCGGAGGAAGCGGCGCGGATGGGGTTGGTGAATGAAGTCGTACCTGCGGACAAACTCATGGAGCGGTCGCGGGCATTGGCGGCGCTGCTGATGGAGAACAGTCCTGCCTCATTGCGAGCGACCAAGCAACTGCTCACTGATCACGCTCGCGCCGAGCTCGACGCGCAGATCGAGGCGGCGGTGCGGGAGAATGCCGCCATCCGCACTACAGCCGATTTCCGCGAGGGCGTCTCGTCGTTTCTAGAGAAGCGCAGGCCGGTCTGGAGCGGGAAATGAATTCGAATCATCATGCGGCAGTAAACGAAACCCGGCTGCGGGTACGCTATGCGGAGACGGACCAGATGGGCGTGGTGTACCACTCAAATCATCTGATCTGGTTTGAGGTGGGACGCGTGGAACTGCTGCGTCAGCTTGGCTTTTCTTATCGCGACATGGAACGCGAAGATGGATGCTTCATCGCCGTGGCGGAAGTGAAGTGCCGCTACCGCGCTCCGGTGTACTACGATGACGAGGTTGTGGTGCGCACGCGGCTGAGGAACGTGCGGGAGTCAGTTGTCCATTTTGGATATGAACTGGTTCGGGCTGATAGCGGCGCGCTGCTGGCGGAAGGCGAGACTACGCACATTGTTACGGATTCAAACATGAAGGTGGCTGCCCTGCCGGCGAAATATTTGAAGGTGTTTCGAGAAGCGGTGGGAAAAAGTTCGCAATAATTTGTCATTCCGAACCGGCTTCAGCCGGTGAGGAATCTGCTGTCTGCTGGTGGCGGCAAACAGCAGATTCTTCGCGGGCTTCGCCCACTTCGGAATGACAACACTAAGTTTGGAGATTGAAAACTAGAAACCAGAAACTAGAAACCGGGAGCTGGAGCCTTTCTTGAACGCACTTCACATCAATGGCAACGACCTCACGCTGGCGGCGGTGCGCGAGGTCGCTGCCGAACGCCGCGCTGTTTTGCTGTCTTCCGATGCGCGCGAAGGGGTTGACCGGGCGCGGGCTGTGGTTGACACGCTGGTCGCGGGGAACAAACTTGCTTACGCCATTACTACCGGGGTTGGAAAACTTAGCGACGTGCGCATCGTCGGCGACCAAATTCGCGAACTGCAGGTCAATCTCGTGCGCTCGCATTCCGTGGGAGTCGGCGAACCGCTGTCGATGGCTGAGACCCGCGCCATGATGCTGCTGCGCGCGAATTCGCTCTCCAAAGGTTATTCGGGCGTGCGCGCGATGGTCATCGACACGATTTGCGAGATGCTGAACCGGGGTGCCACGCCTTATGTCCCGTCGCAAGGAAGCGTGGGGGCCAGCGGAGACCTTGCGCCTTTGGCGCACCTGGCACTGGCTTTGATTGGCGAGGGTGAGTGCGTCGACGAGAAGGGCACGCGAATTCCGAGCTCCGAGGCGCTGAGGCGGGTGCAAGTTAAGCCTCTGGTGCTGGAGGCAAAAGAGGCGGTGTCGCTGATCAATGGCACGCAGGCGATGCTCGGTGTGGGCACGTTGGCACTGCTGGCGGCAGAGACGCTGGTTGACTCCGCCGACGTGCTGGCCGGGCTCTGCTGTGACGCGCTCAAGGGAACGGATGCGGCGTTTGACGAGCGCATTCACCAGGCGCGTCCGCACAACGGCCAGATGAAGACAGCGGCGAACCTGCGGCACATGCTCGAGGGCAGCCAGATTCGCGAGTCACATCGCGAGTGCGGACGGGTACAGGACGCTTACTCATTGCGCTGCATCCCGCAGGTACACGGGGCGGTTCGCGACACACTAAGCCATTGCCGCGAGGTGTTTGAGATTGAGGTCAATTCCGCCGTCGATAACCCTCTGGTGTTCATCGGCGATCCGAAGAAGGCGGAAGGCGATGTCATCTCGGGCGGAAATTTCCACGGTGAGCCGGTGGCGTTCGCATTGGACTTTCTCGCGATCGCTCTGAGTGCGCTGGCAGGCATCAGCGAACGGCGGATTGAGCGTCTGGTGAATCCCGCGCTCAGTGAAGGTCTGCCGCCATTTCTTGCGCCCGGCGCCGGGCTGAACTCGGGCTTCATGATGCCGCAGGTCACGGCGGCGGCGCTGGTCAGCGAGAACAAGGTTCTGTCGCATCCGGCGTCGGTGGACTCGATTACGACCTCGGGCAACAAGGAAGATTACGTTTCCATGGGGATGACGGCGGCGATCAAGCTGAAGCGCATCGTCGAGAACACGCGCAACGTGCTGGCGATAGAAGCCATGGCAGTGGCACAGGCGCTTGACTTTCTGGCTCCGCTGAAGACTTCAAAGCGCGGGCAGGCGGCTCATGCGGCGATTCGGTCGGTGTGTCCGACTATGGAGAAGGACCGCGTGATGTACAAGGATTTTGCGAAGCTTGCGGAGCTGATCGCTAGTGGGAAGGTGGCGGAAGCGCTGCGGTAGCTAAATGGATCTTCGGGGGGCGGCGTCTTGCGGGCGAGGCGCCCGCGCCGCATGGGCTTTGCCAATTCGGGCGAAAGCCCGACCGGGCTTCGCCCGGCGGACAGCGGGGGCGGCTGTCCCCACATTCAACATCGATTACACTGGCTTCGGGGCGCTTGCATCCAGCCCCAGTTCTACTGCAATCCCCTTCATGGCTTCTATGCAATTGGAGATGTGTTCGTCGAGATCGACGCCTAGCTCCGCCGCGCCGTTCACTATGTCTTGGCGGTTCACCTTGCGGGCGAAGGCTTTGTCCTTCATCCTTTTTCGCACCGACTTTACGTCGACCTCGGACAGGGACTTGCTGGGCTTGATCAACGCTACCGCCGTGATGAATCCTGCGAGTTCGTCGCAGGCGAAGAGGGCCTTTTCCATGGGCGTGTCTCGGGTGACGCCGGTGTATTCGGCGTGGGACATGACGGCGCGGGTAATGACCTCGGGCCAACCGCGCTGTTTGAGTATCTCGTTGCCCTTGTAGGGATGGTCGTCGAGGCTTGGCCAGCGCTCGTAGTCGAAATCGTGGATTAATCCGACTACGGCCCACAAGTTTTCGTCCTCGGGGGAGCCGTTGCCTAATTTGCGGACGCAGGCGCGCATGCAGGCCTCGACCGCGAGCGCGTGTTTACGCAAACTTTCGGATTGGGTGAACTCAGTTAGTAAACACCACGCGGATTCGCGATCGATCATGGATTTGGCCTGTTTCCTCGGGCTTCTTGCCGTGTCGTTTTGGTTTTCATGGCGAAGAAGTCTTGGTTTATGTGCATTTTACCCTTGACTTCCACAGGCGTTGTACCGCAGATTGGGCCCTGCAGTCGGAACCTCTCCCCCAAAGATTCGGTTCCTGTTTCTGGCTGTAAGGAGTTGCCCGCTCTGGCACTCCCACAACCCGATGGCCACGACTCTTGCCCCGGTAGATTCACGGGAAGTCGTTCGTTGCGATCACTGCCTGTTGGTTCAATTCCGTACCACTAATAACAATTGCCGGCGTTGCCACGCGTCCATGGACGAGGAGCCTGAACCGGAGCCCGTTGCCGTCGCACTGCCGGTAATGATGCCGATGCCGGGCACCGGCCGCGGACACTTGAACCTGGCCGCGTCGATCCGTTCGCTGCGCCTGCGTAATGGGCTGAGCCAGCGTCAACTGGCGGGACGCATGTCGGTTCCACGCACCTACGTTTCCAAGATCGAGAACGAGAAAGCCACGCCCACGCTGTCTTCCCTGGAACGGCTGGCGCGCGCATTGGAGGTAACCGTGCCAGACCTGCTCACTGGCGGAGAACGCAGTCGCCAGGAAGAAATCAGCGAACTGATGAAAGATCAGTTTATCGCGGAAATATTGCCGTTTGTGTCGCAACTGAATGGAATGCAGATGTCGAGCATCCTGATGCAGGTGCGGGATTTGACGGTGCGGCCGCGGAGAAGCGCGTAGGTAGATGGAGCGCTTGTGGTGATGACAGGGCCCGGCCTTGCCGGGCCGGACAGCCGAGGGCGGCTGTCCCCACATTAGGTTTTATCCGGGCAACCAGCCAACTCAATGCCGGGACCATACCTTGGTCCCGGCTTTTTTTTACTTGTCACATTTGTCCCGTCCCGCCGGGGCGGTGAATCCCGAGTAGATTGACCGGCATCTATACAGCATGAACCAGGAAGATGCTGGACGTTTCCTTTCTGAGTCCGATGCCCCGTTGTCGCCACTCGTATCGGACGGGCTCTGGGATAGTGAATCTCCGGGGGAGTCAGCGGTTGCGCCAGAGGGCGCTACTGCTGACGATACCCTGCTGGATGCCTACTCCCGCGCCGTCACAGGCGCAGTACGGTGGGTGAGCCCGTCAGTGGTGAATATTGAAGTACATCAAGCGGCGGGACGCACGCGCTCGGGAGAGCCTCGGGAGCGGCGGGGCGGAGGCTCGGGATTTATCTTTACCCCTGACGGTCTGATCCTGACCAACAGCCACGTCGTACACGATGCGAAGCGCATCGAGGTTACTACGACCGACGGACGCCGGATGGCCGCCACCGCGATTGGCGACGATCCGGGAAGCGATCTGGCTGTGGTTCGCGTGGATGAGCCGGGGCTAACGGCAGCCGTTCTGGGCGATTCGCAGCAGCTTCGCGTCGGGCAGGTCGTGATTGCGATTGGCGCGCCTTATGGGTTTCAGTCGACCGTGACCGAGGGAGTCGTGAGCGCACTCGGGCGGTCCCTGCGGTCGTACTCCGGACGACTGATCGATGATGTGATCCA
>Ga0137389_10002984_pt1 | contig 10392 bp, 10 predicted proteins | sample 15con2h14BmetaG_FD_104645 | JGI IMG/M metagenome (GOLD analysis project Ga0137389, IMG submission 104645) | Vadose zone soil microbial communities from Angelo Coast Range Reserve, California, USA - 15con2h1.4B metaG | ecosystem: Environmental > Terrestrial > Soil > Vadose zone > Saprolite...
GCCTACCTGCATCTGGTCCCCGGCACCATCGCCAGCGACGAGGTGATTCGCTTTGTCCGTCGCTTACTGCGGCGGATTCCCACGCCCCTGTTCCTGTTGTGGGATGGTGGCAATCCCCATCGCTCCCGCCGTACGCGCGAGGCCTTGGCGGTGTACCGCTCCCGCCTGCGCGTGTTTCGCTTACCCGCCTACGCCCCGGAACTGAACCCCGATGAATGGCTCTGGGCATGGCTGAAACAGCACGCGCTGCGCGGCTTGTGCCCACCCGACCTCACCGTGTTACAAAAAAGTATCCGCCTCGCGATCCGTCGACTGCGCCGCCATCCCGACATGATCCGTTCTTTCTTCCACGCCTGTCCTCTCTCTTTTTGATCCTCTGTCAAGCTATTTATGCAGATGTCTTTAGAAGCTGCCCCGTATGGTGGCGCGAGGTTTCCGGTCGAAGCTCGTCTTGATGGCCGCATATTCGTGGGATTTCACCTGGACGTAGGAATAGGCGATGCTGTGATGGAGCCACTCGAAGTCATCGAAGGGCGCGACTGGCTGGGGTTTGCCGGTATAGCGAGCCCGTCGTTGTACATGATCCCTCGTGAGCAACAGTTTGCCGAAAAACTTCACGCCTACACTCTGCCACGACAGGGCGCGTTAAATAGCCGCGTGCGAGACCTCGTGGACATGGTTCTCTTGATTCAATCCGGCACGTTGGCCAAGGCCAAGATTGCTGAAGCAATACGGGTCACGTTTGAACGCCGGAGGACTCACAAGGTGCTGACCGTGCTTCCGCAGCCGCCGACAGATTGGGAGAAGCCATACGATGCTCTTGCCAAAGAGTGCGGTTTGTCGGGGGAAATAGATTGGGGTTTTGCGACCCTCCATCGGTATCTGAGCGAACTCGAAACCGTTGAAGCTAAGCCGAGAAAGTGATAGCAGCGACTGCGTTGACGCTTGGCCACACAGCCACAGATCTCAACGCAGAAGGCAGTCACCTCGATCAGAGCCGCATTCCCACGGTTCCGTCTGATCGTCCTGGCAAGCATCCAAGATTACGCTTGACATTGAGAACCCTCGTAGTAAAGTACCCTATTCGTTACCAGATACGGGACACCTACCTTAGGTCATCGCTTAGCTTCTCGTTTCACGCACTCTCAGCAGGAACAGTCTTAAGGAGACCGCAATTGAAGACCTTCTCCAGATTTCTAATCGGGCCTCTAGCTCTGTGTATCACCGCAACGTGCTTCGGTCAATCGCCAAGCCCCAAGTTGGATGCGAAGGGAATGCAGGTGATTGAAGAAAGTGTACGCGCGGACTCACTTCAACCGCTTTATATCAACGAGCAAGATGGCAAGAAAGTACGAGAGCTTGCAGTCCCCGTAGACACGACTTATCCGGCATTTGTTAATACCGTTCTGACGTATCTTGATGCGGATACCCCGCACGAGCCAACGCGCACGTACAAAGGTTGGACTGAGATACTCCAGCCAATTAACAAGGAATTCGATGCAGGAATGAGGCAGGCACTCAGTACTCAGCTAACTTCGAATCAGAAAATAAGCTTTATACAATTTCAACAACTACTCGTGACCCGATTGAATTCAGTACGCCCGCTTCTCAACCCCAAGAACCTTTCCAGCCGATCGGCCTCAACTCAGCTTCAGTTTGTATTGAACTTTGATAATGCAGAGGTCTCAAAGGCAGTGAAAAGGCTGACTGTGCCTCTGGGGGCACGACAGTTGAAAAGCCTGACTAAGCAGCAGTTGGCCGATAGACAGAGTGCTGCGTTTGTCCTAACACCTCTCGCGGTCATAGTCGGATTGAAGATGCTCCAAGATACCATTGACCATGCCCTTGACCGGGCCGATGAAATAGCGACCAGCCAATTGTTCGCAATGAGAACTCACGTTGCGATATCAATCCAAGACATGAATGTTATGTTCAGAGATCGTATGAATCAGACTTTCGACAAACTCAAACAAACGGAACAGGTGGCGATCAATGCGGCGGTCCAACTGACGAACGAAAGCCTGGTTGCAATCGATCGATTGGAAGCGAAGGGCTATTTGGATGCTTCTGACTTGCTTTGCCAGTCAGCCGTTGCGATGGCAAATTTCAACCTTCTGCCGCTGTTCAAGAGGACGCCACCACCGGATATCATGTGCTTAACCACGCCATACGTTAGAGATTCCGGGACGCTTCATGAGAGATTTCTTACATTTCGGGGGGTTAGCTTACGGAAAGGGGGAGATTATCCTGACGCAAATCTTATAGTTCCAACGCCGGAAAAAAACTACAAATTGCCTGCAGGAGGAGGAAATACTGTTCTACAAATTCCCTTGCCGGGCGGGATCAATGGTGGTCCAGACGATATTAAGCCGCGAGGAAGCCTAACTGCGTTAGCGGAGTTCAATTGGAATCAAGGCGAGGGGGACAAGTCGAAACTCAAGTCGAGATGGATGTTTACGATTGATCCGTATCTGGTCAACAGTCTCGACGTGTCTATTACTCCGAAAATTCGCCAAGCAACCTACCAGACCAAGAGCCAGCAGTTTTACGTACAAGCCGACGGAGGGGAAACTAACACCGCGACATGGGGCATCCCAGTGGACAACGGCGGTGAAGTGGTCGACTGTTGGTATGTAGTAAACACAAAAGTAGGAGACTCCGGCCTGACAAACGGTCCACTGAAAACTCCTGGCGGCTGTGAAGCCACGGCAATCGCGCGAGGACCAGGTCATGGTCAGGGGGGAGGTTCCTTCGGGATTACGCTTTGGATTAAGGAGAAATTCCTAAACGAGATAGCGGGGCCCACTTGGCGCGAAATAAAGCATATCGTTAACCAAACTCAAGCCGAAGCAGTTTTTACGTACGACAAAAATCTGATCCCCCAAGACTCCGAAGTGATCGACTACGACTTCGACTGGCGAGTAGACATCCATCGCAATACGGAAGAGCTATTCATTTTGACAACGTCGAACAAGAGCGATCTGCGAATTGGGACCGCCACGATGGACACTGCCGGTAATTTGACTGTTAAATTCAACGATCCAACTGTCCACAGCGATTTATTTAATCCTGGAACCATCGACGCGATCCCAATCGACGGTGCCCTTGATCATGATTTGATGTTGGATTCTTCGCAGTGGACGGCAGTTGCCGATTTGGGCTACTTGCCCGTCCGCTAAGAGGAAATTGCATCCCAGAGATTTGGTCAACCACTTGCTATGGCCCTTACGATGACAAGATCGCTCGTCCAAAGGATGATCTGGGTACCTTCTGTGCTTCTTTGTTGCTGGAGCACTGCTTTGGCTCAACAAGTCGCATATGTTGTAAATTCAGATTCGGACAGCGTTTCGATACTAGATATTGCGAAGCGAACTGTTACGGCTACTGTGCCAGTGGGTAAAGGTCCCTTTGCGTCGGCTTTGAGTAAGGATGGGGCATTCTTGTATGTCACCAACACAAGCTCCAACACAATTTCTATAGTCGACACCCGAAAAAAGGTCGTATCCAGCACCCTGTCCGTAAACGGGAAAGGGCCTTCCGGCATTGCGCTGACTCCCGATGGAATGTTTGCATTTGTGGCCAATGAAGAATCGAATGACGTTTCAGTTGTCGACTTAACAAAAAAGAGCCAAATCGCGACGATTGCAGTTGGCGGTAATCCCTTTTTTGTCGCCATAAGTCCTGACGGCCTGAGGGCCTATGTAACGAACTCCGGTTCGGATTCCGTCTCAGTCATTGACCCAGTCGCTCACGTTGTCTTGAAGACGGTGCCCGTGAAGTGGTTCCCGATGGGGTTGGTGGTAACAAAGGACGGGCGTCAAGTGTATGTGGCGAATACGAGCAAAAACACGGTTTCCATTATCGACACAAATACCAACGCAGTAGATAAGACGCTCGTTGTGGGGTCGACAGCGATTTCAGCTCCCGAACAGTTTGCATTGGATCCAAACAGCACCGAGATTTATGTCACGCTCTATGGTGAGACCTTCGTGGTAGGAATTGACTCTTCGACCTCCGCTGTGCATTCGCCTCTTCCAGCAGGCGGCAGCCCGATGGGAATCGCCGTAACGGCTGATGGGAAAACCATGTGTGTGACCAATCAAGACTCTAATACAGTTTCTTTGATCGATTTAAGAACGAAGACGATCCAGGCCACCCTGCCGGTCGGCAACAAGCCGTCCTTTGTCTTGATATCCAAATAAGACGACGAACAACAACATGAGGTCAGCTCGAAGATGCGTTCGCTGTCCTGCGAATGCTCACGGAACAAGTCTTGGGCAGTTAGCGGAGCTGTGTCAGAATGTTGCGATGGGGGCTCCTGCTCTAGAAGCATTCGGCGCGGAGCAGGCGCGTCCCCTGTGCCAAAAGTGTGCCAGAATCCGATCTTTTCATGCCATTGGGGTTAGCTTTGAGCGAAAAGCAGATTCCCCAAATTACTGAAAACACAGAGAAGTCAAAGTAGAGAATGGAGCTGTTGGAGGGGTCCGCGCCCAAGGCAGTCGGACAGAGTTTCGGCTAGACACAGGTAGTTTCCTCTAGTTACCACCAATCTGTGACCCGACAATGTGGAAGCCTGTTAGCGGCTCGCACGAGCATCGACGGTTGTTTGCCTCCGGGGCCTTTGTGCATTAGGGAAGATTTCTTCATAAATCGTTTCGGCGTGAACAACTTCGCCTGCCGATAGCGGGCCGGATTTGCTTGTCGCGAGATTGTCCTGAAGCTCTGCCATGCTTCGATGGCCGGGAACGACCGATGAAACTTCCTTAAACGCTAGGGTGAACTTCAAGGCTGCGGATGCTAAGGAAGACACACCGTTGGTAACTAGTTCCTTGAACGCATTTGCGTTCCGAATCATGGCTCCGACCAACTCAGGTGGCTTTGTAGCGCGAAACGGTCCCTTTGGATAATCGCCGTCGGCGATGTCTTGCTAGGTAGAGTAGCGGCCGCTCAAGTATCCATGGCCGAAAGGGGAATTGATGACGACGCCTACTTCTTTGGCTGCGGCTGCGGCAAAAACCCGGCGCGCTTCTGGAAAGAGCAAGTTGAAACGTATCTGAAGGATGTCAATTCCCTGTTTCAAGGCAATCAAGGCTTCCTCGGGTTGAGCTTCGAGCGATACACCAATGAATCGAGCCATGCCTGTTTCTTTAAGTCGGTGGAGGAGCTCCAATGCGTAGCCAGCCTTAAGCACGTCCATCGGTGGTGCGTGGAGGGTTAGGATGTCGAAATAATCTGTTTTCAGACGCCGTAACGATTGCTCGAGGGACTCCCGAAGCTGTCTTTCAGACCAGAATCCATGATAGGTGCCATCTTCCAGCACTCCAACTTTCCCCGAGATCAGGACGTCTTTTCGGTCAGCCTCGAACGCTGTTCCTACCAAGGTTTCAGAACGTCCGTTACCGTAAGAGGGAGAGACGTCGTAGAGATTAATCCCGCTCTCGAACGCATGCCTCAGAAGAAAGAGACAATCCTTTTCGCCAGGTGAAACCCAGCTGATGCCGCCCAACTGCCAAGTACCGAACCCAATTTCTGAAACATCAAGTCCGGTACGTCCCAGCATGCGATGTCTCATGAACTCCTCTCGTCACTTTCTGTCTCAGATTGGAATCTTCCCATTTCATATGAAGGAAAGCTTTTCACAACATTACCAGCCATGCCGAATTGACTCGATGAACGAGCGAAGCTCTGGCGTCTTAGGCTCTGCCAGTACTTCTTTGGGCGTGCCAGATTCCATAAACTGTTCCCCTTGGAGGAAATAAACACGGTCTGCATTCCGTCTGATGAAATTTATTTGATGTGACACAAAGACTATGCCCATTCCCTGTTCCTTTAACTCCACCATGCAATCGACAATCTCCCCAGCAAGAACTGGGTCGAGAGCAGAAGTGATTTCGTCCAATAGTAAGAACTCGGGCTCCATCAGGACAGCACGAGCAATCGCCACACGCTGGCGTTGCCCACCGGAAAGCATTTGCGGGTACTTCCCCAGCTGATCCTTTATCTTTAAGCGTTCTGCCCACAAAATCGCATTTTCGATGGCTTGCTTTTTCGACCACCGCCTGACATACACGGGACCCTCAATGATGTTTTCCAAGGCAGTCTTGTATGGCCACAGATTCAGATGTTGGAATACCATGCCGACTCGCTGTCTGATCGCCACCGGCGTGTGGTTTTTGCTACCGGCCATGAGTCTTAGGTCTCCAACGGTGACCATCCCCTCTTCGAACCTCAGCAAGCCGTTGATGCACTTGAGGAGTGTGGTCTTACCGCAACCGCTCGGTCCAACAATGCCTATTAGTTCTTTGGGCTTCGCAATCATGGTGAGGTTGCGAAAAATCCATTTCCCACCGAATTGTTTGCCGATATTCTGGACTTTGATCATTCTGAATCGCCTGGGTTGACTGAGAACATCGGGTGTCTTTCGAGCGCCTTGGCGGCATAAGTGGTTGGGACGATAACGGCAAGATAGATCAAAGCGATGATGGTATAGACCTCAAGCGGCTTATAGGTGTTGATGATAATCGAATCTCCAGTATGCAGAAGTTCCGACACCGATATGACAGAGGCCAGTGTCGAGAACTTGAACATGGTGATGTACATCGCCGTAAGGGCGGGGACCGATCTCCTGAATGTCTCTGGAATGATGATTCGGCGAATTACGGTCACGCGAGACATGCCCAGGGCCTCGGCCGCCTCCAAGTGTTCCCGCGGGATCGCAACTATTCCTCCTCGAAGAATGTCCGCCGCAAAGGCGGCAAGGTTTATTGCAAGCACCCACGCTGCCGTCCAAAACGCTGACAACGAAACACTAAGCAAATTCGGCATTACGTAATAAAACCAGATTAGCAATACGAGAATTGGGAGAGCGCGGACTATCTCCACGAGAAAATTCGTGATGCCGTAGAGTACGGGGCTTCTGCGAGCAAGAATCAGAGCGATCGGAACGGCAAGAATAGTTCCGACTAAGATGCAGAAGCCGGTCAGCGCAAAACTGACCAAGAGCCCGTGTAGGAGGGTGGTCCGTGCGGCCCAGATTATGCTGAAATCCCAGTGATAATTCATTCCCTTACTTCCAGGCTTTTCCCTTCGAATGCCATGCAGAAGGACATTCCTTGTATTGGGCTTCCAATTTGTCGGTTACCCCTGACAACTCCATTTCACCAATCGCGATGTTCAGAAAATCAGTCCACTCTGGATCGCCTCGCCTCACCATGAAGGTTGTGCCGTAGACTCGGAGCGGACTATCCGCAAAAACATCCTTTGCTTCTGGATGAGCCTTTGCGAATCGACAAGCAGTTAGTGAGTCTCCCAGTGCGATGTCGGCTCTTCCGGTCAAGACTTCCAACATGGGGCGGGAGATATCTTCTGTCTGCATGACCGTCACTTTCGCATCGGGCAGAAACCTCTTCGCGTATTCGTCGCCTACCTCGCCACTGGTAACAGCTATCATTAGGCCGTTCTGAGTGAGATCTGCGGCCGACTTGAAACGTGTGTCATTCTTCCTCGTTACGCCACTTAGCCCGACATATAGAAGTGGTGTCGCGAATGTCACTTCTTTCGCCCGCAGAATTGTTGGGAATACGCCGGAAACGATTACATCGCATTTTCCCGTCTGCAAGGCGGTTATCATCGTTCCCCAGTTTGTCTCTTCATAGTCGACAGTGAAGCTCCCCTCTTTGGCGATGGCCGCCATTAAATCGATGAAGTAGCCAGAGAGTTTGTCGCTCCGCGGATCTTGAATCACAAACGGCGGGTACTTGATGTAGCAAGCTTTTAATCTGCCTGTTTGTTTGATCGTTGCTAACACGCTCTGACTTGCTGAGGACGGTTGAGTGCCCGATTGTGGGGAACGGCAGCCTGAAAAACACGCGCCGGCGGCGACTAACAGTCCGGTCACCGCGATCCATTTGATTGAACGAATGGCTGAATTATTCATTTGGCAGATCCCTTCTAGGTTCAGTTGCATGACTTAACTTCTTGTCGCATTCCTCGAAAAGAGTCCTGAACCTCTCGCGCGCGTCGAGTGACGGCACGTCCTCATCATCCTCCAGCCTAAATCCCCGGAACGGCTCAGACCCAAGGTAGTATTTCTCGTAAAGCGTCAGAAGGCTCCTGATACCTTCCGACATCAGAGAGTCCATGGCACGATTGATAGTTCTCCGCCAATCGATGTCGTCCTTCGGTAAGCCGAAAGCGACTGGGTACGTCGCCAAAATCGGAAAGTCCGACAGGTGATACAAAGCCTTTCTGGGCTTGAGAGCGACGGATACGGGATCGCCAGAGTCAGGATCACGCAAGGGCTTGAATATTTTTTTGCCCTTATCGTAGGCGTATACCGCCTCGCAGGTACCAATGTCCGCCAAGAGCAAGTCCGCTTCGTTATTCGCCAATTTCTCGTAGAGCCTGTCTCTTTTGAGGCTTGTCTCAAAAATGACCTGATTCGAGCTGCTTAAGTCCAGTCCCGGTAGAAAGGAACGAGCAAATTCATGGCCGACTTCGTCCTGAATCAAGAGCACGCGGATTCCGGGGGGTATCCCCTCGGATCGTTTCACCCAGTTGAGTACCTCGGCCGCAGTTAAGTCCTTCCGTTCTTCCCGCACAATCGCGCTGAGAGACACGCGCAAGTATGGAAACGGGCGTGAAAAGGACATAAACGATTCTCTGTGAAAGGTCGGTAAGACTCCTGCGACGATTACGTCGACTGGTTCTGTATCCTTTCCTGTGAGGTGGTCTTTCATTAGCCTCAACGTGGTGGGAACTGGCCTCACTTCGACTCCCAGGAGCCAGGCGATCTTCTCAAATAGCTCGACCGCGAATCCCTCATTAAGACTTAATGCGAACGGTTCGTTAATAACGACACCTACCGTCAAGAAGCCCGCCCGTTTGACACGTTCAGCCCGCGACGAGTACGGCAGATCGCCGTCCACCGGAACTTTCGCAACACCCAGCATTTCCCGTGCGAAATCATCGAGATCGCGGCCCGGAGGGCACAGCACCTTGGCGACCCGAAGCGCGATGTCTTTCGAGAGCGGCCGATTCCCTGTGAGGATCATGGAGATCGTCGACGGCGCGATTTCGGCCCTTTTAGCCAGTTCGGCATTGCTTTCTAACTTCTTGTACTCCAGCTGCTTGCCAATCCATGACTCCAAAGCCGACGCTCTGGCAGGAGAGGCACTCCGGCGGAGTCTAGGTCGGGCCACCAAAGTCACAGCACTCCTTCTTAAAGGAATCTCAAAGAACTACACATGATTCACAGTAGCAGGTTTTTGCAGGTGGAGTCAACCTTCCCGAGTCTGCCAGGTGTTCTATCTGCCAGGAAGCTGTCATCCAAATGTACTTTATTTTTTGGATATAGTCTGTCTGTGAATGTGCATCACTGTGATGGACACAGAGAAGCGCATATTGACTGGCCTTGTGAACCTCTGCTAATGTTGGTTGAATGAGAAACGAGATTTGGCCAGCGTCTTCTTTGTGAGTGCACGGCAGGGCAGAAAGGAGCATCACGATGCCGCCCCACGATGATCCAGCCAATCGAAACAATCAAATGCATCACCCTCGACACGTCGGACATCCGCCGCACGCCGGGAGAGAAATCGAACGCGCTGGCGGGCTGTACCGCCAATTAAAAGAGCTAAAAGATATGGGAGCGTCTCACGAAGATCTTCACACATTGATTGACGGCGAGAAGGAACGATTTGTTTCGCGACTGTCGGATCGCACGAACCTCGCGATCTCCGATCCGGGTCGCGGGACCCCCGACAATACTGTGGACCCGATGGAGCGTGCGCGGATGTTGTTCTTCCAAGCCCGAGATACCGAAGCGGACTGGATGATCCATCTGACCGGCAAAGCTGTCTTGGTAATCGCCGAATTCCCGCCGCACATTCTCGACCGGATGCTCCGATCCGCGATCAATGTCACGCAGATTCACCCCCCGACGCCGGATGGTGACACCCCACCCCATTTCCACCACTTGGCCCAGCGAGGCTTACGAGGCGTGCTTGACTTCAAGGGGCTCACTGAGGTTGTGGTGCAAGTGGCGTTGTTCGAAGGCGTTCGCGATTCGCAGCGGATTTGCGTTTCACCTCTGGTTCCCGTGGCGCTAAGGATGTTCCCCGACGTCGAAGTGGCCGTAATCGACGCCGAGCATCGCGCCCCGCACATGACCGTTTCGATAATTGATAAGGGATTTGTCCGGATTCCGCGTTTCGACTAACGAGGTAAAGCAAAACGGCGGAGGATATCTATGATCTCTAACCTACCGATTTATATCCTATTCCTGATGATGGCGGCACTCCTGTACTGGCCATCGAAAATGATGACGATCACGTCTGTTGCCGCGCTTCTCGCATTGATTTCATCAGGTGTCTCCGCGCCGGAAATCCTTCAGCA
>Ga0137389_10002985_pt1 | contig 10392 bp, 8 predicted proteins | sample 15con2h14BmetaG_FD_104645 | JGI IMG/M metagenome (GOLD analysis project Ga0137389, IMG submission 104645) | Vadose zone soil microbial communities from Angelo Coast Range Reserve, California, USA - 15con2h1.4B metaG | ecosystem: Environmental > Terrestrial > Soil > Vadose zone > Saprolite...
CCAGCGCGAGTACTACACCAAGACCGCGGGCCGCTACGACCAGATGCATGCGCATGAAGGCATCGAGGATGAGAGTGATTTACGGTTGATTCTGGCGGTGCTGCAGTCGCTGAAGATTGACAGCGTGCTGGATGTGGGCTCGGCAACGGGGAGGGGACTTACAAAATTTGCCGCTGCCCTACCTGGTGCACTGGTGTGCGGCGTAGAACCGGTCGCCGCGCTCTTGCAGGAGGGCTTAAGCGCGGGAGTAACAGAAAGTGTGAAACTGCTGCAAGCGTCAGGAGAAAGACTTCCCTTTGCAGATGCGAGTTTCGATGCGGTATGCGAGTTCAGCATCCTGCACCACGTTGCAAATCCGCGAGTGATCGTTGCAGAAATGCTTCGGGTCGCGCGCAACGTAGTCGTGATCGCAGATAGCAATCGCTTCGGGCAGGGCTCCTTTCCGTTGCGTGTTTTGAAACTTTTTCTGCACAAAATGGGCCTGTGGAAAGCGTTCAATTACATTCGAACAGCGGGCAAAGGCTATCAAATCTCGGAAGGCGACGGATTGTTCTATTCCTACAGCGTCTACGACACGTACGACCTTGTGGCGGAGTGGGCCGACCGAATCATGCTGCTTCCCAGCTCGACATGGTCATCCCATAGCTGGTTTCACCCGCTGCTTACCTCAGAGGGGGCGATCCTGATTGCGATCCGCGATCCGAGGAAGAATCCTGCTCACGATTGAACGCGAAGCTCACGGGCAGGCCGTCAGTTATTTTTTCAACTTGGCCACAACGGCTTTTCGAGTGGCATTCAAAGTAAACTGCAAAGATTCTTTAGGGATGCTGGTGACGAAAGGCTCGATGAGCCAGCCCAAGCCGGCAGGGATATCGCGGGTGAGGCTGACGACTTCACTTTGGATGTAGACGCCTCCGTCGTTCTGTTCCATGCGCCACCAGGTTTCCATGCGCCACAAAAAGCCGCTGTCCTCGCCGGGATTTTTCTCTTTTTCATCGGGAGTGCCGGGATGATCGACTTCGGCGATTCGAGTCGCTGAACTGCGACTGTGCGCGCGAGTCGGCGAGTCGCGGTAGTAGTGCACGTCGTGCTCGGTGTCGAGAACAACGGTCACCACTCTCCGCCGGCGGAAGCGGAGGAACACGCGGAAGTGATCGCCATCGCGAGATTCGATGCGAGAGCGTTCAACGTCTGGAGCGTAAATCGTCGAGTGGTGGTCGTAATCCTGAAGCACTCGCAACACGTCGTCGAGGGAAGCGCCGGGAACGAAGACCAGGCCCTTCCAGTGGTGAATCATCCCGGAGGGAACCGCACCTCCTCTGGATGAATCGCCTGGACGGACGCGTTGCATTTCCACTTCACCAGACTTCAGCTTTGCGTAAGCGGTAGTGCATTCTCGGTTCGGCAAAGCTTCGATCCACAAAAAATGGGAAGCCTGTAGGGTCGCCGACTGGCTGGCCTCCGTGGCGGCCACATAGCGATCAAAGGCCTGCAGAGTAGCAGCGCGAAGGGAATAAAGAACTGAATCGTTGGCGAGCGAGGCAGTAGCGGTCGCTAGGAGCAGCGCTGCGAGGGCCACGGCTGCGCCGGGGGAGCGAGACCTGTCGGAAAAGGCTGTCATATGCCCTCAGATGCTGCCGGTAGAAGCCCAGAGTCACCTGTGCAAGTTCAAGTAAATCATGGTCTTACCGATAGCGCCAATCGTCCAAGTGCACGGAGATGGCCCTGGGTTTAATGGATTATCCTAGATGGGGATGAGAGAAAAACGAGGCGTGGAGAAGAATGAGGGGAGCCCGAAGTACAGGCGGGTTGGGTAGCTCGCACACGGCCCCTTGCGGGACCGTTGTCCCCGCGCGGCCCCCAACCCGTCGTAGATGGAGAATAGTAGGGAAGCAAAAAAGAACCAATGGCCCGGTAGCCCCATCAAAAAGGGTACGCAGGTCGTGGTACGGAAGCCCTATAGGTTGGGAGGGCGTTGGCTTATCTATAACTAGCAAAGGAAAGGGGTTATTTTAGCTGCAAAGACGCATGATAGGTCGAACGATTAGTGTTTCTTCTTGGGTGGGGGTGTGCCGACCAAGGCCGTATTTCCGTTCAAGAGCCGGAGAGTAATTTCTTTTGTCGCGCCGAGGCGGACAGGAATATTTCGTTCCCAGTCTGAATAGGCTCCGTTGGCAGAGGCTCGCAGGTCGTAGTTGTCCTGCTTGAGTCCCGTGATTCGGAAATGGCCTCTTTCATCGGAGTGAACCGCGCGTGGATGTATGCCGCCGGAGGACTCGCAGGAAACAGCGGCGTGTGAAACCGGTTTTTCATCGGCACCGAGAACTGTACCGGTGAGGATGCCCGCACTTTTTTTCGGGGATTGTGCTTCTGCCCCCGGAGAAAAAAGAATCGTGCAAGAGAAAAAAAGCGCTGCGATGATTGGGAGTTTCATGGGTATTCGGCTCCTCAACTGACACAGCAATTCTAACCGGCGGAAGGTAGCTGGAGGATGGCGCGCAGGATCAAGTTTCTCGGCAGGAAACTGGCACAAAGAGCAGGTGCGCGCCGCGGATATCAGGGTAATTTTAAATCGATGGAGTAAACGTCGACGTCGCCGTGGTCAACGGTGACATAGACGGCGCCATCCGGGCTTAGGCCGGTAAAGATGCAGCGCTTTGCGCCGGCGCTGAGCAGATCGCCGAAGCCGGTGACACGTTCCGTTTCGCGGGAAGCCATGGGAACACGGAAGACCGCCTCTTCGACTTCGTCGGAGTCCTGAAAATAAAGGGCGTCGCCGCCCGGGGACCAACGAAGCGTCGAAGGAAAATTCGCGTCCGCGATGACGCTCCACTTTTTCAACTTGCAATCGAACAATCGAACCTGCTTTTTTCCGGGATCCAATGCGGCGATGAATCGACCGTCGGAAGACCAGCGTGGCTCGATTAGGCCCTCGGAACCTTGCAGTTCGGTAAGCACGCCACTCTCGAGGTCCAAGATCCGAATGGTTGGCTCACTGGCCTTTGCGGTGTCCTGAACGTCAAGAACGATTTGACGCCCGTCGGTGCGCCAGTCGCCGGAAACGGAAGCCCACTGATTATCTGTGGGCAAGACAGTCTTGGGTGCGCCGCCTTGAGCGGAAACCACGTACAAGCGGGGCTGCTTATCGAGTAGAAATCCGGTGAAAAGGATCTGCTTTTGATCGGGCGACCAGTGAGGAGCGAAAGCGCCCGCGGCGCCGGCGGTCAGTTGGACGCGATTGCTGCCATCAATGCGGCTTTTCCACAGGGTGCCATCTTCCCGAGCGGCGTAGACGGCCCATTGACCATCCAGGGAAAAGTCCATGTCCGTGGCGCCCGATTCGGAAAGCATCGCGGTTTTCGCTGAGGTTTTCGGATCAATGCGGAGCAGAGAATATTCGTTGTGAGAGCCGATAGCAAAGATGCGAGACCCGTCGGTTGTGGCGGTGGGATGATCAAGCGCGATCGGCCCTTTGGTTAGTTGGGAAGGATCGCCACTGTGGTTGCGAAACAACCCCTTCTTTTCTTCCATAAGCCAAAGATTTGCCTGCGTATCGATGGCCAGGCTGGCGCGCAAGTCCAAGCCGGAAGAAAATGCAAAATATTTGCCGCCGGCGAGCCAGGTGCCGCTGCCTTCGTGCGGACCGCGATGCCCTTCCGGAAGCACGCGGCGCAAGGAAGTACCATCCACGCCGATTTCCCACATGGAGTCGGTATTTTCGGCGAGATTGGTTTGGGTAAAGCGGAGACGTTTTCCGTCGGGCGACCAGACGAGGGAGTGTGGCGCGGGGTGAAATCTGGCGACCTCGCGCAGATGGCTTCCTTCCGCGTCGGTAATTTGGATCAGCTCACCTCGAACAGAAGCGATCGAATCTCCTTTCGGAGACCAAACTGCTTCTTGCGCCATTAAGTCGCCGATGCGGCGGGGAGCGCCGCCCTGAACAGGCCAAAGCCACAAGGCGGTCTCCTCGCCGCGGTGCGTTAACTGGCCGATCAAGAATTGCGCGTGATCGGGAGAAAGATCAAAAATGCGGGTGTTGTCAAATGGAGTTGGCGTACGTTGCATGCTGCCGCCTTCGACGGAGGTCTGCATGAGGTTCCAGCCGGTGACATCGCGCACGACGAAATAGATGCGGCTGCCATCGGTGACCAACTTGCCCCAGGGATCGACCTGCCCGGAGCGTGTTAATTGGCGCACTGCCGCCACGCGCACTTCTTGCGATGGCCAGAATGCGAAGGCCAGGAGCGCTGCGGCAACCGCCACGATTGAAGCGGATTGCCACCAGTTCAAGGAAAATACCCGAACCCAAGGTCGAGGCTGTTCGCGGGGTAAGAAGGACTGGGTGGTTTCCTCTGACTCCAGAGGAACAACGACTCCATCGAGGTCGGCCTCCTCGCTCTCGATGCGAATGGCGGTGACTGTTGGTGAGTCGACACGAGCGGCTTCGACTGGGGCGATGAACCGGTAGCCCTTCCGCGGCAAGGTCTCGATGAAAATTGGATTATCCGCGTTATCACTCAAAGCGGCGCGCAATTTCATCAAAGCAGTATTCAGGCTGCCGTCGAATTCGACGTAGGTGCCTTCCGGCCAAATTCTTTTCTGCAGATCTTCGCGGGTGAGAATTTCGCCGCGAGCTTCCAGAAGGAGGGCGAGGATGCGGAAAGGCTGCTCCTGAAGTTTTATTGGGCTGCCCTGGCGCGTCAAAGTGCCCTGCTCGAGGTCAGCCTCAAAAAGGCCAAACTTGTAAAGGCGTCGGGTTTGAGAGGAAGAGGTGTCCACCTGGCAGCTGCCCTCGTAAGTGCACAGTGATACTACACCAAAAAGTCTGTTGATAACAGCCTATAAGTTTCACGCATGACAGGGGTTAACGGTTCATAAATGGGATACAGCAAGTTCGTTTGACGAAAACGAAGTTTCCCGGCATCTTGGCACCCTAGCAGCAACCGCTCTGATCGGGTCCCCATATCCTGGTTGGAGCGTGCCCTTAAGAGGAGGGTCACTCTACTCAAGTGAAGTAACCCTACACTCTGAACCAAACGGGGATTTTCGCGCCTTGTGTCCACCGTCAAGAAGTGCCGGACACGGGCGCGGAGATCCCACTCTTCGAAAACTAAATTGGCGTGGAATTTGCGAATTCTGCTTCTCCGCCTCCGGGGTAAGGAAGGGCAATAAACCCGTAGACGGCCATCGCGGATCAGCGAGTCTTGCGGCAATAATTCCTCGTTCCAGTACTAGGCAACAAGCTCTTTGAAGATGGTATTTCCTCAGGTCATCTCTTTGAAAAAAAAATAGTTAGTGCCACTCTTGGAAAAACCTCCCGGTTTGGCTTGGTTCGTGCACCCTTTACTAATCCCAGTCGAAATCCTTGTGTACGGAGGCATTTTCGACTATGCGATTCCGCGCTGCAGTTACATTGGCCACATTTTTCGCTGTGTGCTTCACTATTGCGATCTGGGCCGCGCCGGCGGCCTCATTGCCGACATCCTCAACTCTACCGGGCGCAACAACTCAAACAATTACAGGAAAGATTGCGACCGTAGGCGATGCGGCGTTCACACTGGATATCGGCCGGAGCGACAATCCCAACAAGCTGCAATTCCTCATCGATGAAACCACAAAGATGGAAGGAAAATTGACCGTTGGCGCACGAGCCACGGTGGAGTATCGTTCGGACGGCGATAAAAACATAGCCACACGCGTAGTGGTGACACCTTCATCCGGATTGAACAACTAGCTGTTGAAAAGGCGTGCCTTCCGGAACCACTAATGCTTCCGGAAGGCGGGCCCGCTTCCATTTGTTACCGATTCCCGGTTTTGCAAACTGCGGGCAGGAAAGTTGACTTTTCGTGCAAGGAATTCGCGAAACCTGAAACCGAGAACGGGCAGCAGCAAAGCGACGCGATTTTCCTCAGGCTCAGGGGGAAGACCAAATGCGCACGACCTTAAAGCTTGTTCTGCCGTTAACCATCAGCGTGCTTTGCGTGTCTCTGCTCTATGCCGCGCACCAGGTCCGGGCGGAGCGGAGGAACATGCGCAATGACTTGTCGCACCGCTCAGCGGTCCTCGCGGAGAACTTACAGGAAAATCTGGAAGCTTCGCCGGGGCGGGCCACAGACCGCAACCTCAACCATTTCGTTACGCGTTACGGTGAGCGCGAACACCTGCTTGGCGTGGCTGTTTACGACGCCACGGGAGGCGTGGTTGCCATCACGCCGGGGCTCTCGCCGGCTTTCGCGTTGCCGCCGCCCGAAGCGGAAAAAGCAGTGCGCACGGACGAGGGGGCAGAGAATTTTACTTCGGTCAACGGAGCGAGCATCCACATTCATGCCGTTCCGCTTCACCGGAATGGGGCGGTATCCGGATCGCTAGTCGTCATTTTCGATACCAGCTTCATCCGATCGCGCTTGATGCGCACGCTGCGGGCTTCGCTGCTGACACTGGTGGTACAAACGCTGCTGATCAGCGCGCTGGCATTTCTACTGGTGCGCTGGATGTTTACCGCGCCGCTGGCGAAAACGGTCAATTGGCTGCGTACCATGCGCGTGGGCGCTTCCGAGACTTCTCCCGCGCTGCCAGAAGGTGAAATGTTTAGCCAGATTCACGTGGAAGTGCAGCACCTCGCCCGGGATTTGAGTTCGGCGCGAGCAGCGGCGCGCGAGGAAGCGCAATTGCGCGAGTCCAATTCTTCGATGTGGACGGCGGAGAGGCTCCAGGTCAGCTTGCACAGCAAGTTGCAGGGCAACGCGCTCTTCGTGGTTTCCAATCGCGAGCCATACATGCATGTATTGAACGAGAAGGACAAATCTGTTCAGGTGTTGGTTCCGGCAAGCGGCGTGGTTACGGCGCTGGAGCCAGTGCTGCTAGCTTGTCAGGGAACTTGGGTGGCCAATGGCTCCGGAAATGCCGACCGCCTGACGGTGGATGAGCATGACCGGCTTCTGGTGCCGCCGGAAAATCCTACCTATACCTTGCGGCGCGTGTGGCTTACGGAAGAAGAGGATCGCGGTTACTACGAGGGTTTCTCGAATGAAGGGCTTTGGCCGTTGTGCCATATCGCGCATACCAGGCCCGTATTTCGGCCGGAAGACTGGCTGTACTACCAGCAGATCAACCGGCGTTTCGCTGATGCGGTGCTAAAGGAGATGGAAGGAACGCAATCACCGGTGCTGCTGGTTCAGGATTACCACTTTGCCCTACTGTCGCGGATGATCAAAGAAGCTCGCCCGGACGCGCGGGTGGCCATCTTCTGGCACATTCCTTGGCCGAATCCGGAAGTATTCGGCATCTGCCCTTGGCAACGCGAGTTGGTGGATGGCCTGTTGGCCGCGGACCTGGTGGGCTTCCACATTCAGACGCACTGCAATAATTTTTTGGAAACGGTGGAGCGGGCGCTGGAAGCGCTTGTGGATTGGGATCGTTTCGAGGTGAATCGCCAAACACATATCACCCGTGTGCGGCCTTATCCGATCAGTATTGCGTTTTCGCAAAACCACTCGCTCCCGACGAATGCACCCAATGCGGGCCAGGAACGGGCCGCGCTTTGTGAGGAACTTGGCATCGAGGCGTCTCTCTTGGGCGTTGGGGTGGACAGGGTCGACTACACCAAAGGGATTCTGGAGCGATTCCGCGGCGTGGAGCGGTTCTTGGAAATGTTTCCGTCGTTTCAAGGCCGATTCTCGTTTGTCCAAATCGGGGCGCCCAGCCGTACGGATATTCCCCGCTATCGGCAATTTCTCGACGAGGTAGTGGCGGAGGCGGAGCGCATCAACGCGAAGCTGTTGAATGGCGGGCGCGGACAGAACAGTCGCTGGAAACCGATTGTCCTCTTGAAAAAGCATCATTCGCACGAACAGATCGAACGATATTTTCGCGCGGCCTCGGTTTGCGTGGTGACTTCCTTGCACGACGGCATGAATCTGGTGGCCAAGGAATTCGTAGCGGCACGTAGTGACCTGCGCGGCGCGCTGATCCTGAGCACGTTCGCGGGTGCGGCGCAGGAACTGAGCGATGCGCTTCTCGTGAATCCATACGATGTTGATCAATTGGCGCATGCGATCCGGCAGGCGCTGGATTTGACCGAAGAGCAGCAGGAAGAGCGCATGTCGCGGATGCGGCGAATCGTGTTGGAGCATAACGTGTACCGCTGGGCGGCAAATTTGCTATCGGACCTGACGGAGATTCGTGTGGAAGTCTTGGAACGCGCGGAGGTGGCCCAACCCCTATGAGCACAATGCTGAGATCGGCCATTGGGACGGAGAATGGCGACTCTCAAAAACTGGCAGTGGGGCAAAATCCGGTGACCGTTGCGGAGACCCCGTTTGAATTCTTTACCGTCGCGCACCTGACACGCATCGAAAATCTTTCCGCGGGTACGCTGGCCGAGTTGCTGGCCGGCCTCGAGCAGTGCAGTGACGCGTCCATTTTTCATCACACCTTTCAGACGCTGAGCAGTCACCACTTTTTGACCGAAGGATTTTCAAACGATTTCGCGCAATGGGTGCTGGCGGACGCGAATCGCGACGCGCTGGCGGAGCATCTGGCGGCGCTCGACATCCGTGACTATACCTCGCTCGCGGCCTTGCGGGCCGATCTCTGCCTAGTAGTGAAGGAGTACTTGGAGACGAATCCGCAGTTCGCGGACCAGATTGCCCTGGAGCGATTCTATTTTTGCGAATCGCTTGAGACTACATTGCCCTTTGGGGCCAGCGCGCGGACCCTGGAAGAGCTGCGCGACGGAATCGCGCGACTGAGCCATGCCGGATTTTACTTTCATTTCATTTCTTCGAGACTGCGGCTGCATTTGAGCACCAATGATTTTTCGCACTGGCTGGGGAATTCGCTGGGGCTGACGGCACTGGCGGCGGAAATCAACCGGATCGACATTTATACCAACACCCTCGATGGAGCGCGCGCGAAGGTATTGCGGCTGCTGGAGGCGGGAAGGGCGGTAAGGGGAACGCATGATACCGGTAGAAACCGTTAGCCGTATCCCGCTAGGGGAATATGCAGCAGTCATCGGAGAGGGCGAGTTGCAGGAACTGCGAGCACTCGCGAAACCGCTTCTGGGGCGATCCGTCCAGATGGTGAATTCGACGGCTGTGGGCGGCGGAGTGGCGGAGATTCTGAGCCGGCTGGTACCGCTGGCGGAAGACTTGGAAATTCCCATTCGTTGGGACGTGATGCTCGGCGGAGAGGATTTTTTTGGGGTCACGAAGGCGTTTCACAACGCGCTGCATGGCGAACCGTATCACGCCGACCCGAGGCATTTTGAGATTTTCCTCTCGTATAACAAGCAGAATCGCGAGCGGTTGCCGCTGGATGCGGAGTTCGTGGTAATTCACGATCCGCAGCCGGTTGGATTGATCGAAGCGCGCAAGGCGGGAAAAAATCACTGGATCTGGCGCTGCCACATCGACCTGTCGCACGCCAACCGTGCGGTGTGGGAATTTCTGGAGCCGTTCGTCTCCCGCCATGATGCAACGATTTTTTCTTCTCCGGAATTCGCGCGCCAGCTAGCCATCCCACAATATTTATTTCATCCGGCGATCGATCCGCTTTCGGAAAAGAACCGCGAACTGGAACCGCAGTTCATTGCAGCGGTTCTGGCGAAGTATGGGATTGATTCATCGCGGCCAATACTGACGCAGATCTCGCGATTCGACCGGCTGAAGGATCCCGTGGGGGTGATCCGCGCCTACCGCATTGTGAAGCGCTATTTCGATTGTCAATTGGTGCTGGCGGGTGGCGGGGCTTCGGACGATCCCGAGGGCGCGCAGGTATTGCGCGAGGTGCGCGAGGCTGCTGCTAATGATGCAGACGTCAAAGTGCTGGAACTGCCAGTATGGGCTCCGCTGGAGGTGAATGCGCTGCAGCGTGCCTCAACCGTTGTGATTCAGAAGAGTTTGCGAGAAGGATTTGGACTGACGGTTTCGGAAGCGCTGTGGAAGAAAAAACCTGTGGTTGCTTCGGCCGTTGGGGGAATCCCCACGCAAGTGATTCACAAGCACACCGGGATGTTGGCGCATTCGGTGGAAGGAGCGGCGTACCAGATTCGCTTTCTGTTATCGCATCCGGAGATTGCGGCGAGGCTTGGAGAGCAGGGGCATCTGCACGTGAAAGAGAATTTCTTGGTCACGCAAAACTTGAAGCGTTATTTGACTTTGTTTTTGGCGTTGTCTCGGGAGGGATAGGCCGGGGATGTGACTAGCGCAATTGGCCTGGTTGCACGCCCTTTTTTCTGGCTTCTTCGAGGATGGCGTCCATCTGCGCTTCGATCTTTTTCTTTTTCTCCCTTAAGGCGGTGATCTGCTGGTCTACCGGAACGCGCACGTAGCCTCTATTGAGTTGGTATCCGCTCTTGGATACGGAGTCACCCTTTTGAAAATCCTCTAA
>Ga0137389_10003002_pt1 | contig 10378 bp, 8 predicted proteins | sample 15con2h14BmetaG_FD_104645 | JGI IMG/M metagenome (GOLD analysis project Ga0137389, IMG submission 104645) | Vadose zone soil microbial communities from Angelo Coast Range Reserve, California, USA - 15con2h1.4B metaG | ecosystem: Environmental > Terrestrial > Soil > Vadose zone > Saprolite...
CAGTGGCGGCTGACCTTGCCTGCGTCCTTCTTCGATCGGTTGACCGCAGATGACACACTTCATGGATATCCTCCCGATTGCCTGTTCGTGAGCTGGCGCTCGCCATTGATGGAGGTTCAAAAAGAACGAACTTGGCGAGTGCGTTTTCCCGGAAGACCAATCTGGTTGGAAGAGACAGGCGCGGCGGTTAAGACAACTCCATGCCTAAATCGGGTATTCAAATGTCATCGCGCATGGCCCAGAGGAGGTTGGGAGGCAGTCCAAAGGCTGCCTCCCGTGCCCCTGCTCACAGCAATCGAACGGTTTTGATGCGATCAATTGGAGGAGGCTGTGGCCAGCTCAAGGAACGACGCGAGCTTCGCGGTGGCCCTGAACTGCGGGATTGGATCGAGGTCTTTGAACGCGCTCGTGAACGCATTCGAGAGACTCCAGGTCGTCCGCGGGGCGAACTCCTCGATCTGTGGATTGAAATATAGATCGTGGATGCGGCGCGCCAGGTGTTTGGGGACATCCAGTTCGTCCTCGACGAATGCCCCGTAAATGACCAATTTCGCTGTATCGTCCGGCAGGCGCGTCCCTTTCCACGCGCGTCCACTTGTTTCCTCATCGGTTCGAAGTTCCGCTGCATGCGGTCCACTCCAACCGAGAGGATGTCCACGAGGCTCAAATGTTTGGTGTGCTTGGCGAGCACGGGCGTGAAATCGCCATGGAACGCCATGTTGTCGCACACCAATACTCGGTAACCTACAGTGAGGGCGAGGCGCATGGACTTGTCATTGGAGTTCCGGACGCCGACTGAGAATCGGCATCCGTCGAAGGTGGTTTCCAGGTCCAGCACGCCGAACATCTTCACGCCGTCGCCTGTAACCGCGTATTCCTCCCTCACCACCGAGATCTGCCGGAAGCTCAGGGTTTCAAAGGCGTGGTCCACTTTGTCGAGCTCGTCGATCAACAACACGCAAGGCTTAAATTTATGCCGAAGCGCCCGTAGCAACGGACCTTCTGCAAAGAAATCGAGAGAGTGCAACCGGTTTCGGATGCCGTCCCAGTCCGTGCCCAAATCTTCCTTTTGCGTTTCCAGGAAGAGCCGCTGTAAGGACTCATCAAACTTACCGATGGCCTTCTCTTCCGTGATTCCTTCGTAGCATTGCAGGCGCTCCACCGTGGTATTGGCGGCAGCCGCAATCGCATAAGCCAGTTCTGTTTTTCCACACCCCGGTGGGCCTTCGACCAGGAGCGGTTTCTGCATTTTCGCGGCCAGGTACACCACCTGAAGCGTGACGGGATCGATTACGTACCGTGCGTCACGGAGCCCTTCCGCGAGTTCTCCGGCCGACCGAAACACAGTTCTCGCCTCCGCTGCGGGGGGCGGAACATACCGCAAAACCTTCGGACGCGCACTCGACCGACATGCCATCTGCGCGGGCCGCCTGGAAATACAAGGTTCCTTCGATTGTGTGCTGGGCCCAGACGGGGACCATCTATTTGGGCCCGCCTGGAGACTCAATTCTGTTGGAACAAAAGGTGATAGGGCATGCTAGAGCAGACCTCAAGAAGAAGGCATCGACGAGGTACTCTTGCTAGTTACGAGATTTTTGGCCAATCGAATCTTTCATGGCTAACTTCGATCATGGCCCCCCGAGCGAAGGACGAGAAAAACAATTTTTGCCAATCGCATACTTCATGACTAACTTGGCTGGGACTTCTGCAGTGGTACGGAGCATGGACGTGCCCAGGCGAAGAGTCATTCCTGACCGCACTCCGAGGAAAAGAATTTCACCAATCGCATATTTCATGGCAAACAGTGTCGCGGACCCGCGATTCACACTCAACTGTCATCCCTTTGCCTGAGGTTCGACTGTAGAGTTCGGGTCTGACGGAACCCCCCTGCAGACCGCGAGGAATTTCCTGGCAATCTCAGACTTCATGACAAACTTTCTCGATCATTTCTTTCCGCACCTTTTCAGGAGATTTGACAATCTCGTGGTTCTCCCCTAGAACCCACCCCGTGCGCGACACTCAGCAGCTGAATCAGGCTTGCGTTCAGGAGCTCATCCACCGCCAACTGCCCCAGAGCGGCTGGCCTTTCACCTCAGGTACGACACAGCCGGCCGTCGAACCCACGGCCTTGGCCCTGTTGGCATTGCCGCCCGAGTCAGTCCGCGAACGGGACGAGGCTATCCGATTTCTACTTCGCTCTCAGAATGCGAATGGCAGTTGGCCGGCCTTTAGCGGCGACGACCGGGAAGGGTCTGGCCTTACAGGGTTGGCTCTCTTTGCTCTGAACCGCCGTCGTACCCAAGGGATAGTGAGCAACCGAGCCGTCCACTGGCTTTTAGAGTCCCGTGGGTGGGAGTCACATTGGCTATGGAAATGGAAGTTCCGAACCAGCGACCGTCACGTCCGCTTTGATCCCGACAAGTTTGGCTGGCCCTGGATCCCAGAGACGGCCAGTTGGGTGGTTCCGACGGCCTATTCAATCCTCGCCTTGAAGCACTCCCGTGGCATTTCACAACAGGGCCCAGTACAGCTTCGTATCCGGCGCGGCGTAGAAATGTTGTACGACCGAATTTGCCCGGAGGGAGGATGGAACGCCGGCAACGGCGTCGTCTACGGATTTCCGCTCGCTCCCCATGCCGATGCAACGGCCCTGGCTCTGCTCTCTCTATCGAGTGAACCTCCGAACAATTTCATAAGTGCAAGCCTTGACTGGCTCGAGCGACGCGCCGAGACATGCTTCGCCCCGTGGAGCCTTGCCTGGACGATCCTCGCCCTCGATGCCTTTGGACGCCCCATGGAGCTGTTGGCCGGCCGCCTCTCCTCTGTTATCGATCCCACCGGGATTAAAGATTGTGCGACTCTCGCCGTCGTTTCGCTCGCGCTCCGTCGTGCCGCAGGGGACAACGCATTTCAAGTGGCTCATGAAACTTGATCGGAGGACTTTCTTGACGGCCTCGCTCGGCCTGGCTGCCGGCGCCTCCACTACCGCCCTGCTGAACCGTCCGAAGTACCAGGTAACTCGGAGGCAGCCGCGCTCCCGCGTGGCGATTCTCAGGGCCGAATCCTATTCTCACGACCTGGATAGCATTTTGCATTCCGGGTTGGAGCTTTTTCACCTGGACGTTCGTGGGAAGACTGTCCTCCTCAAACCCAACCTCGTCGATTACATCCCCGGAAACCACATAAACACGCATCCTCTCCTGGTCGCCGCTGCGGCCGAGTGTTTCCGCCGCCTCGGTGCAAAGAACGTGCTGGTCGGCGAAGGACCTGGCCATCAAAGGGACACAGAGCTAGTACTACTCGAAAGCGGCTTCAGCGACGAACTGCACCAGCTAAAAGTTCCCTTTGTTGACCTTAATCGGGACGAACTAGTGGCCAAGCCGCTGCTCGCAACGTACACCGGCATGGACCGCCTTTGGCTCCCGCGAAGTGTGTTGGACGCCGATTTCGTCGTTTCCATGCCCAAAGTGAAGACGCATCGCTGGTCGGGCGTCACCCTCAGCCTGAAAAACATGTTCGGTGTTGTGCCAGGAGCGAAGTACGGCTGGCCAAAGAACATTCTTCATTGGAAAGGAATTCAGGAAAGCATCCTCGACGTCTGCGCCACGGTCCCGGTTCACTTCGTAATTGCCGATGCGATTGTGGCAATGGAAGGAAACGGACCACTGAATGGGAATCCGCGGCCGCTCAACCGAATTATCCTGGCCGATGATCCGGTGGCGGCGGATGCCACCTGTGCGAGGCTGATGGGACTTGACGCGACCCGGATCACGCACATTCGAATCGGAGCGCAGTTTCTCGGAAACGTCTCACTCGATCGAATCGACCAAATCGCAGAGGCCGTCCGCGCGCCTGCCAACCCGTTTGAAGTAGTCCCTGAATTTGAGCACCTCCGCGTGACAGGACACGCCCAACGGGATTCTTGATATGGAAGCCAACGCAAGGAAAGCAACGGATTTCCCTTCGCGGGCCGCGACCTCTATTGCAGAAATTGAAGGGGCAAGCGATTCCGAACGAGGGAAGGTTGTCGTCGAAAAGCGCCCTCGCCGGATGCTTCCGTCTACGCTCGAAGGAAGCGCCGCTCTGAGTTATGCGGACGTCGGCTTCTTTTTCGTTTTTGTCTTTTTCCTAGCCATGATGCTCCGCATTGGAGTTCACCTGCATGTACTCAGTCAGGCCAGACTCGACAGTCCGACTCTTCCTTTCCAGGTCACGATTTCCTTGTCTCTCATCGGTTCGTTGTACGCAATCATAAGGCTCCGACATGGACATGGCGTCTGGGCACAGCTCGGATGGATTTGGCCCGCTCGAATTCATCTTGTTGCCGCCTTGGCGGGCGGAATCGGGCTTGGAATTGGGGTCGACATCATTGCTCATGCCACGACTCCAACCACTCACGTGATCCACTTCTGGAACTTGATTCTTCTCGACGGGTTGCTCGGACCAGTTATGGAAGAGTCCCTTTTCCGTGGCTGCTTGCTCCCTGTAGTTGCCCGCACGTCTGGACCGACTATCGGCATCGCGGCCACGGCCGCACTCTTCGCCACATTCCACCCAATCACCACGTTCGCGCAATGGCTTTGCTTCTTGACGACGGGGACTGCGTTTGGATGGATCCGAGTCAAATCGGGCTCGACCACAGCTTCGGCTCTCATGCACTCGATATACAACGCGACTTTGTTCTTGTGCCAAGCTTTGTAGACGGCAGAAGCTGGCCCGAATTCGTCCAGATGAATCCTCGAGGCGTGAGTTTCGCAGCGACGCGCCCTCTTTGACCCACTTGAACCTGTAATCGATTCTCTGTAGCCTCGGGAAGCTCGCGCCGATCGGTGCCCGATTTCCAAGGCAGCTGGAGTAACGTGCAAGCCCTCAAATGAAGACAGTGGAGTTTTCCAAGCTCGAAAGAAGAGTCGGGCACATTGCCAGTCGCCGAGCCCGCCTGCAGCTGATGCAGGTTCCATGGGATCGTTTCCACAGGGCCTACGAGGAATACATCCACTGGCAGGCCTTCACATTCTGGGCCCGCGCCGTTGTTGAATCGGAAGGCTGTGCTCCTTCCTGGCTCAAAGCAATTCTGCGAAAGCGTTGTCCCGGCTTTGCGGAAGAAGCGGCTCGTTCAAACAAGCCGGAACTGCTGGGTCTCCAGCTGCTTCCGTGGATTCACAATCAAGCTTTCGGGTTTGCAAAACAGGAGGGGTGGCTCGATGCGCTCGTGTTCTATGGATTCCGAGACACCCGATCCCAGGGATACTGGGCGTATTGGGAACATTGTGAAAATGAATGGAAGAAAAGACGGCCAGCCTCAAGCCCCACCTTTGTGCAGTGGAGGCGTTCAGCCTTGAACTGGAAACTCCAGGGTGATGTTAGCTGCGCCTTAGTGACGAAGGCTGTGGAGAAGTACCTCGACTTTGAGGCATTCGTCTATTGGTTGCGCCCACTCTTTAGAGGGGCGAAGGTCCAGTTGCCGCCGCAGCTCGCTCTTGAATTGCGTCAAGAATCTCCAAGCTTGCTCGAATTTGTGAGTAGAGAGACTTCAGGCGCTTACGAAGACAAATCGAGGAGTTGGCGACGGCTGTTCAACTGGGGCAAGGTTCACGTTCTATCGCATGCGAAAAAGGAAGGCTGGCTTGACTGCGTTCTCCGCCAAGCAGGGATTCACCCGCGCCATGTACGCTTGGTGGATTACTCTGCTCTCTGGTGTAAATCTCGGCGGGTAAATACCGCGCTTCCTTATCCTAACTTACGCCAATGGCAAAGAGATATGCAGGGTTATGTCCGAGCAGGTCGTAAATGAGGCTTATTCAGGGATTGTTCGCTACGAGGAGGAATGAGAAGCCGTGTCCGAAGCTTGGGAAGCTTGCAATCTAACTCAAAAAACGCTGGATTGGCGGCATTTTTGCAATTTTCGGAACGCCTTAATTGGAAAATAGATGGAAAATGAGATTGGTCGCTGAGGTCAGGTTTGAGCCCAAAACCTTCGGGTTAAGAGAACGGAATTAGTTATCTCGGTCGCTGATCCTGCGCGATTTCGCTCCAAGTCCGTCGTCGCCCAGCCGGCGTGCGATATTTTTTACAGCTATCATGAGAGACTTTTCACCAAGCGAAAGCCCGCGGATTTCCTGAAGAAATCCATCCTTCTCAATGAAAACGTGTTCTGAGCCGTTGACCATGACCTCGCTGATGGTGTCATCGAGAATTAGGTGCTCGATGGGTTTAAGGAATGGCAGGATCATTTCGAACCCGTTCATCAGAGTTTCCCTTTCGCAAGCTGCACAAAGTACGATTCATTGGGATCGTTGAAAAAGGGCTTCAGATAGCAGAATCGTGGCGAGAGCGGATTGAATCCGTCATAGGCGATGGTGACGGTCTGGGCATTTTGAAGCTCCATGAATGTCTTCACATCGAACCGGAAATCGGTGTGGGTGTTGTAGCTCTTGGACGCAGTAATGTTGGAGCGATGCGAAACAGGTTTCGCCGTAAGAATGCTCACCCGAGCATCGTGGCCGCTTTCGGAAAGGTTGTAGCTAACCTTGAATTTGTCCTCGCGGCCGCAGAGCTCCGCGGCTGTCCTCGCCGAAAAGTCATCTGATAGGGCAAGAAAAATCTTCGTCCTGAAGGCTTGCAACAACGTTCGCCAGGTCTCTCCGGGCAGAGCCGATTTCAGGGAACTGATACTCTGCGTGGCAACGATGGGGATGCACTTGGGTTGACGCGAAAGACTCAGGAATTTCTCATCGCCCGTGGGCTCGCCCTCTCCAACCGTGGCGAAATACTGATATTCGTCGCACATGAAAAGGACTTGCCGAGAATACTGGTCGGGGTGCGCTTCGATTTCGGGAATGCGGGTCAAGACCGCCCGTTGGAAGTCGAGTTTCATCATGACCCCGAGAGCCCTTGCGAGACCTGCATTCATGGCGATTGGAAAGTTGAGGGCGCAAACCTTGCCGTTTTCGACGAGCCAAGAGAACGATGGCAGAGGCTTGCCGAACTTGAAATCAGCGTTGGCTATTGGGTCATAGCATTCGGCAGGAGGGCAGCATGTGCGTTTGACCGCAGGGTTGTCGTCGAAGAGAGAAAGGAAAACAGAAATCCCTTCGACGATCGATGTCCGTAGTTTCGGCTCAATTCGCTGCCAATCGTTGTAGAACCAGCGCTGAACGGCGTCGAGTTGCTGCCGTTTGTCATTGGAAAAGCCCTTGCGGATGTGTTCATTCAGAATCTCGAACGGGATGGATGAGTCTCGGAGAACAGCAAGTAGACCTGGAGAACTAGCGGCCTTATACATGCCCACATCCGCATTGAGCCGGAACGCGAACGGTTCGAGGTCGCGCGGATGTTTAAGATAGGTTTCTTCGGAGACTAGGACGGAATCCAATTCTGCTAATCGGCGCTCGGCCTCGTTGATTTTTCGTTCGAGCACCACAGGGGAGATCGCACACTCATAAACATCGAAGAGCGTCACGTAGTCGTACGCGACATTATGAAGGAGGATGATGAACTTAACCAGGTTTGTGTACGACTGCTGCCAGAAGGGTTCCTTGCCCCTCCCGAACAAATTATTCAACAGCGAAGCGATGTTGTACGCGAGAGCGTACGCATCGAGGCCGTTGTGAAGAGGGTTGTAACGGTACTCCGAATCAAGGCTGATTTCGATGTAGTCTTCCGGCCTGTCGTGCCGAGCCAGAATCTCGCGGACCTTATGGCAGAAGTCGCCCTTAACTTCTAGAATGAGGCTGCCAATCCGTTTCTCTTTGTCATGCGCTTGGTAGGCCAGGATCTGGTCTGCGAATGGATACATACAGCCGCTGGTTTTGCCCGTGCCAATAGCGCCCAAGATCGCGATGCCCGTAAAAAGTCCGCGTTCTGGAACGCTCAGCCAGTAAGGGTTTGCTGACGGGGTAGGTTTTCTGTCGTTGTGGACCTCTCCGAGAATAAGGAAAGTTCGTCCCTTTTTTTGGGGTCGGGATACTTCGGGAGTTTCCCTGCCCGAATTCGTCGGCGAATTGAAAGGCCAGAAACGTAGAGCGCAGAAAGGACAATCGAATAGGCGATGTAGGGCGCTACTCTTCGCGAAGGGTACTGACGGGCTCGATGCGCGTAGCCCGGTAGGCCGGAAGGATATTCGCCAAGATGCCAACGGAAACCAGGAGCAAAGCAACCGTCGCGAAGGTGAGCGGGTCTGTGGGACGAACCCCGAACACAAGCGAGGCAACCAGACGGCTGAGCGCGAAGGCCGCAGAAAGACCGATAACAACGCCGAGCAAGATCGGCTTCATACCGTTGCGAACAACTAATTTCAACACGTCCGAGCGCGAGGCGCCGAGCGCCATGCGAATGCCGATTTCCCGCACACGGCGGCGCACTGTATAGGAAATCACGCCGTAGATGCCAACTGCCGCAAGCACTAGGGCAAGCCCAGCAAAAGATGCGAGCAAAAGCAAATTGAAACGCTGCGGCGACATCGATAGCGCAATGACGTCTTCCATGCTGCGGACCTCCACAACAGGCGCATCCGGGGCGACTTGATGGATGGCATCAGTCACGGCAGAAATGGCGTCGCGCGGTCCACCGGCGGTTCGCACCGTGAGAGTCAACCCAAAGGAGCGCCAAGCCTGGCCGGGAGGAACGGTGAGCTGCGCGAAGGGAAAGTAGATGGTATCCACCGGGCGCGTTTCGTCGAGCGAATCGAGTTTGATGTTGCCGACGATTCCTACCACTTCGCGGACGACGCCAGGAAAGAACGTCAGGGTCAAATGCTTGCCGATGGGGTCTTCATTAGGCCAGTAGCGGCGAGCGAGGGCATCGCTGATGAGGGCAACCCCTGGCCGCCCGGCTTGATCCGCTTCGATGAAATCGCGCCCGCGGATCACAGGAATGTGCATTGTGTTCAGATAACCCGTGCTGGCCATACGCACGTCCACCTCAGGCTGCTCGGCCATGGGGAGAACGGGGCGACCTTCGATGGAAAACGGCTGGTGCGAGCCGCCGCCGCCGAGCGGCAAGGAGTCGATGGTGCCGGCGGCCCGTACTCCAGGCAGCGCGCGCACTCGATGCAAAACCTCATCGAAAAAGTTGATCTCGCCCGACGGACTCGGGAATTTGTCAGCGGGAATCGAAACCCTCATAGTGAGCACGTTGGTGGCATCGAAACCGGGTTTGATGCTGCGGAGCTCGAGTAGCGTGCGGAGCGTGAGGCCGGCGCCGAAGAGCAGCACGAGCGAAAGTGCAACTTCGGTAACGACGAGCAGGTTGCGGGCCTTGCTTCCGGAATCGGAGCTGCTGCGGCTCTGCCCTTGCTTAAGCGCCTCGCTGACGTCCACGCGTGTGAATCTCAATGAGGGAATCAGTCCGGCAAGCACGCCCGCGGCGACCGAAATCGCCAGCGTGAAAGTCAAAACCTGAGTATCGACCGTCACTTCAGCAAACTTCGGCAAGCGGTCCGCAAGCACCTTGACCATCAACTGAAGGCTGAGCTGCGCGAGAAGCAAGCCCAATACACCGCCGGCGATGGAGAGCAGTACGGTTTCGGCAAGTACGTGGCGGAGAATGGCAGCGCGGCCCGCGCCTAAGGCGCTGCGTATGGCAATCTCCTTTTGACGGGCGAGAATTTTGGCCAGCACGAGATTGGCGACATTGGCGCAGGCGATGAGCAGGACGAAAGCAACGGCCCCGAGGAGCACGAGCAGCGCAGTGCGCACATTGCCAACCATCTGCTCGCGCAAGGGAATCACCGTGGCGCCCCAACCCTTGTCGTCTTCAGGATACTGTTGTTCAAGCCGCGCGGAGATGGTGCTGAGATCCGACTTAGCTTGGGCAATGTCCACACCTGACTTGAGCCGGGCAATAACCAAGTAATTGTGATTGCCGCGCACGGCGCGGTCCTGATCGGTCCAGGCCAGCGGGACCCAGACCTTGGCAAAACTGGGAAAGCGAAACGATTCGGGCATGACTCCGGCGACCACGTAGGAGTACGAATTGATGGTCACGTCGCGGCCAACGATGGAAGCATCGGAGCCAAAATGGTCCCGCCAAAACTTATAGCCGAGCAGAATGACGCGCTCGCCGTCGGGACGAGATTCCTCGGGCGTGAAGGTGCGACCGAGAAGGGGACGCACGCGAAGCACGGAGAAGAACTCGGGCGACACGGCTACGGCGAGAACTGCCTCGGGCTGGTCTTTGCCGCCAAACGTCAAGCTACGACCGCCGTAAATGGCCATGGCCTCGAATGACGTGCTTTGCCTCTGCCAGTCGAGGTAGTTGGCAGGCGAGACGGCGAAGAAAGTCAAGCCGGCGAAGCTCTTGGCGGGGGGGACGTGCCATACCTGAACGAGGCGCGAGGGGTCTTCATAAGGCAATGGCCGAAGAAGGACGGCATTGA
>Ga0137389_10003005_pt1 | contig 10376 bp, 10 predicted proteins | sample 15con2h14BmetaG_FD_104645 | JGI IMG/M metagenome (GOLD analysis project Ga0137389, IMG submission 104645) | Vadose zone soil microbial communities from Angelo Coast Range Reserve, California, USA - 15con2h1.4B metaG | ecosystem: Environmental > Terrestrial > Soil > Vadose zone > Saprolite...
AGCGAGGTGCCGTTGCGCCCGTGCGAGCTTCTGCTCGTCCTGCGCGAAGAACTTGGGATTGCCAGCGGTTTCACCGGTAGAGAGGATCACCATCGACTTCAACCCCAGATCAAGCCCAACTTCCTGCGTGACATCCGGCAAAGGCTTGATCTCCTCTGCAACGAGGATGGAGACGAAATAGCGCCCTGCCGTGTCAAGGGTCACCGTGACAGTAGTTGGCTGAGCATCTTTGGGCAAAGGACGGCTCCAACGGATGTCGAGGGGGTCAGTCATTTTTGCCAGGGTAAGTGAGGTGCCGTCCCAGTTGAAGGCACTTGCGGTGTACTCAGCAGCTTGTGCCCCGTGCTTCTTTTTGAAGGTGGGATAGGCAGCGCGTCCCGCGAAGAAGTTACGGAACGCTTTATCTAGATGGCGCAAGGCTTGCTGTGGGGGAACACTGGAGACTTCATTCAACCACTGGTGAGACTGCTGCTGTTTCAACTGGGTGAGAGCAGAAGAGGTGTCGGCATAGTAGACCCGCTTGTGGCGCTGATAGTAGGCATCGGTGCGCAAGCGCAAGGCCCAATTATAGACGTAGCGGGCACACCCAAACGTCCGGGCAAGGATGCTCGCTTGCTCAGTGGTTGGATACGCCCTATACTTGTACGCTCGTTTCTGCTTCATGGCTTACAGTATAGCAGTTACGGTGTGAAACATCAACAGTAGAAAGGAGAGGCGGCATTTCCTCCCCGTAGCTGAAGCCAGGGGTCTCCACGCCGCAATTCTGATGAAACCCGCCCATACTGCCTCCCTTCTTTTGCACCTTTCACACATGGCTATCCGGATTCGACATGCTTCCATGCAGAGCAGGGTTACTCCGAAGCCGTCGCGCCCATTACGAACGCATCCACCTCGCTCAATTTGCCGCGCCACAAAGGAAGCTTGATGCTGTGTCCCGCGCTCATGAGCGTCACGTCGCGCAGATGGAGATAGCGCGAGATGACCGGCAGCCCCTCTGGGCCGATCTCCTGCTGATCCCGCGGTGGCACGAGCGCCAGGTAGTAGTCGCGCAGCGCATCCGCCGTTTCCGGTTCGTGCTCGCGATGCAGTGCTTCATGCAGGTCGATGTAAAACTGGACGTAGTGCCGCGTGCTGACCAGCACGCCGAAGACCAGCAACCCGTGCATCTGGAGCAGCAGCTCGATTTCCAGGTCGTGCTGCTCTACCAGGCGCGTCCACATGTGCAGCGCGACGTCCTGCTCGCCGTATTCCTTGAGCCACAGGGTACGCTGCTCGATGCGCGTGAGTGGGCGAAAAGCCATTTCACATGGCGGTATGCCTGTTCCCTGGCTCGCTTGCTGCGGAGCGCTTTCCTCTGCTCCCGCTGCCTGTGCTTCTTCCTCTCTGGTTGCAGAGCTCTCCTGCTGTGCCAGAGGAGGGACACCATTCTTCTTTCCCTGTCCTGAGATAGCAACCATCGGTCTCACACCTCTCCTCTCATCTGCGCCTCTCGGCGCCTTCATTTTGTGAGCCTCGTCCCCTCTTTGGGAATCAGCTCGATCGGCTTGCGTCACTCCGCAAACACCATTCCTGCTTGCGCGTGTGGTCCGTCTTTCCACACACCTTACCGGGTTTCCGCCGCTGAAAGCCCCCGTGATTCATCCATGGGGATGAATGCGTCGATAAGCTTTTCGTGCATGCGGTCCTCCTCACTTTCTGTTAAGCGCCTCTGCACTCAGTTTTCGCTGTACCGGTATGGACGCGCTCCCGAGCAATCTCCAACGCTCACTGCCCACTTCTGCAGTTCGAGAGCGCACCCGACACGGGAAACGGTTACGGTGTCAGTTACGGCGTAGTAATCGTCCCGTTTGCATTGACCGTAATATGGACGGGCGGCAGAGGCCTGGGCGCCGGTGGCTGGGGATTGGTGCCGTCCGCATTAAAAATCGCGCCATGAGCCGGACAGTTGAACTGCCCTGTGGATGCATTGTACTTGACCGCGACGCCCGCGTGGGTGCAGGCCTGCTCAACGGCAACGAAGTTGCCATTGCTCATGTGGACCAGCCAGCTCGCCTGGCCATCGGCGGGATTGGTGAAGCTCATCGCGCTGTTCGTTGCCTGGTTGGTATGTCCAATCACCGTCCCCGTAGGTGTCGGTGTCATCGTTGGCGACGAGGTCGGCGATGGTCGCGGCGTGTTCGTTGGGGAAGGCGATGGTCGCGGCGTGGGCTGCGGAGTCGGCTTCTTATGCGGCCGTGTTCCTCTCCCATCCTCGTCGTCCCTCTCTCTTCCGTCGTCCCCCTCTCTATGCCCATCGATCGAGGTTGACCCATCAGACCGGTCCTCCTCAGTCCGCGATGGCGCCTGCGTCGTGCTTTGAGCAGAGCGGGCAAAGCTGATCCCACCCACCGTGACCACCGTCACGAGACCGGTGGCGCCCACCGCAAGCAGCTTGATGAGGTTTCTCCGGCTCTGTTGCGTGGGCCGAGTACGGGTGCGTGGATCGGACTTCGTCTGGTGTCCTGGGGAACGCCGGGTGGATGGTGCGGGCGCCGGTGGCGAGGTCGGTGGCTTGCCCGATGTAGCAGCCCACAGGGCGAACGGGTCAACGCCTACCAGCGCATCGGGATTCTCTCCCGCTGGGGAAGGGAACGCTGCGTTCGTGGGAAGCGCTTCCGTGGGGGCATCGGGGTGCGTCGCTGCCCCTGGAAGCGTCACTGGCGCACGTTGAGAGTCCCCAAGGGTCCTCTCTCCAGGTTGGTCTTCATGTGACATGTGCAAGGTAACAACTCCTTTCAGTGTTTAGAGGCTGTGTGTAAGACCGCTTGGCAAGGACATCGAGCGAATGACGGGGTAGAGCTTGCCAAGCCGCTCTCTGAGGGGGTCGAGACGATCTGTACACACAGCCTCTCATCCTTTCTGCTCATCTCCGAGCCTGGTTGCGCGTGAGGAGCAGCTTGAACCTCGTAACAAGTGCCAGAGTACCTGGAGGGGCTGCAGAGCGTCAAGGGGCTCTGTATGAACTAGGACTGGGAGGGGGGGAGAGCTATCTGGACTCTTAACCAAAATTAGGATGGCTCTTATCTTGCTACGGATCAAAACGCTTGCAAGATAAAGGTGTGTAACAAACCGCTTCTGAAAGGTACTACTTCCCATGAAGGAACACGAAGCACAGTGTCCAGGAGGATAAGCATGATACACGTTCTTGTTGCAGACAGGGTGCCGCTGTTCCGCTGCGGTATTCGCGCAGCACTCGAGAGTACACCTGAGTGTAAGGTGGTCGGGGAGGCGACAGAACGGGCGGGAATCATACAACTGTTGCAGGAGCAGCATCCAGACGTGCTAGTGCTCGATGCAGGTTTACTTGCGCCTGATGACCTTTTCGAGGTCACAAGTGCGTTGCGACCGTTAGCATGTGGGTTGGTCGTTTTGACGGCATCTGCTGACGAGGAGCAGCTTTTCCAGTACCTGAAATTGGGTGCTGCGGCTTATGAATCCAGAGATATTACTCCCGCTTGTCTCGCAGACAGGGTGTGCCGTGTTGTCCAGAAGGAATATCTCCTCTCCGCCGACGCAATCGATCACCCCCGACCTTCCCCACCCACTGCTCCCAGGACGTCCCCGGCGCTGAAAATCAGGATCGAGGCTCAGGCACCTGCCTCCACCTTTCCTCTTTCGGCTCGCGAAGTGGAGATTCTCGTATACATCGCACAGGGCAACAGCAACAAGCAGATCGCCAAATCACTAAACATTTCTGATCAGACGGTGAAGAATCATATAACGTCTATCCTCAAGAAGCTCTCAGTGAATGACCGCACTGCTGCTGTCGTGCATGCGCTACGTCACCGCTGGATTTCACTGGAAGTCCATACTTACTCAAGACATCCGGCCGTCACCTCTGGCAGGTAAAACAGGAAAATGAGCGAAACATAAGTCAATACTTATGGAACGCATACACCCTCCCATCCCAGGAGCCGACATAGACCACTCCATTGGCAACCGTGGGCGATGAATCGATAGCATCCCCTGTGGCGTAGCTCCAGAGCATTGTCCCCGTCCGAGCATCAAACGCGTACAGCTTGTAGTCTTGCGAACCCACATAGACCACCCCATTCGCCACCGTTGGAGAGGAGTGGATGGAGGCTCCTGTGAAAGCCGTCCATATGGGTTTGCCCGTTTGCGCATCCAAAGCATGCAGTTTGCCATCAGTTGAGCCGATATAGACCGCGCCGTTGGCTACGGCTGGCGAGGAATGGATATATCCCCCGGTAGGAGCTAGCCAGAGAAGTTTGCCGCTCCGGGCATCGAACGCATACACGTTGCGGTCCTCTGAACCAATATAGACCATTCCATTAACGACTGCTGGCGAGGAGACGCGAATAGCAGGTCCGGCCCCGGCAATCCATAATGTTCTCCCCGTCCTGGCATCGAATGCATAGAGCTGCCCATCCTCTGAACCGACATAGACCACCCCATTGACGACTGCTGGCGAAGAGGAAACGAAGTTCTCTGTAGTATGCGTCCAGAGGACCTTACCCGTCAGGGCATCCAATGCGTACAGATTAGAGTCATTAGAACCGACATAAACCACATCATTGGCCACTGCTGGTGAAGACCAGATTGCATTCCCAGTGGTATAAGTCCACACGGTCGCCCCTGTCGCGGCATTCAATGCATACAGGGTATGATCATCCGATCCAACGTAAAGAATGCCATTGGCAACCGCTGGCGAGGAGCCAACATCACTCTTCGCAGCATGTAACCAGAGGGTTTTGCCTGTCTTTGCATCAAGTGCATACAGTAATCCGTCATTTGATCCGATGTACACGACACCATTAGCAACCTCCGGGGATGAGAGAATGTAGGACCTGGTGGATACCTTCCAATAGGATACCAGGTGAGAGACGTTGATAGCGCTGAGGATGTGCTCGAAAGGATTGAAGTGCGTATGCTGTAAATCGAATCCGAACATCGCACTGGTGGAGTTGGTAGGAACCTGGACAGAAGGATGGGAACGGCCAGTTGTTTTAAGCACCCGAATAGAGATGAGCGCTGCGCCTCCAGCTACTACGAGGAGCGCAAGTCCGACCAGCAGAATTGCTTTGCTCCGGGAAATACGCCTGGGATTATTGCTTGTTTCCATAAACCTGCCGGTATCAGGGCGTTATGTGAGTATATACTTATGACGTGTCCATACTCATGTAAAAGTATAGCATAAGGGTCTACATCCTTTCAGGGGCAACGCGGGCGGCCATAAAGGCCCACCAATAGGCATCAAGCTAAGCCTTGAAGAGAGACAGGAGGCCGGATGATCCGTAGGGGCGAGAGTGGTTGTGTGGATGTGAGGAGGGCCTTTATGGTCGCCCGGTGCTGGGGGTGTGATCGCGTTTCCCCACCTGTGAGCACAGGGAACAGGACGCGGGCGACCATAAAGGCCCTCCCTGCCACTCCTCACCTCCCTCGCCCCTACGGAGACATTCCCCCGAAAGAACGGAGACCCTAGCATAATAGCACTACCCATACACCGGGTCATTGGCTATAATAAATCAGAAAAGAACATACTACGCCAATTCAGGAGTTTATGCGATGCAACAGCAACAAATGAATTATGACCTGCTAGCAGTCTTCAATAATGAAAGTGACGCGGATGCAGCAGAGACCAAACTTCATAAAGAGGGGTTCGGGAATGATGAGGTTTTCCGCCTGACGGCCGATTCCGTCGCGGGCGGTCAGTTCCGCGAGCACGGCCCTAACCGCGACCGCAGTGCTGTTTTCCTCCAAACGACACGCTCGGGACCCAACCCCGTGACTGTCATCCTGTTTGCTATTGTATTCGGCTTGATTTTGGGGGCACTACTGTTCGGAGCAGCGGACTTTGCCATCAAAGCGCTGCCAGTACTACCCGCTACGCTGGCAGGAGTTGTGGCCGGCATCATCCTGGGTGCAGTCCTGGGGCTGCTACGAAGGGGACCGGTGCGTGGAGGAATCGGGCAGGATATGTCAAGAGTGAACACAGCAATCAGGCAGCCCGAACAGGGAGCGCGTACAGTTATTGCAGTTCTCCTGCCCGACCCTGAAAATATCAGTCGCAAGTCAAAGGCCCGCGCTATTCTGCTGAATAACAAAGGCAAGCTTGACAGAAGCGTGGGTCGGTAGCGTCCCTTGCTCTGGGTTACACCAGCGAACGAGGAAAAGTGTCCCAACACGCTTGATTTCTGTTTGGACTTCATGTAAAGTATCGGTAGCAATAAAACCATTATCGGAGAGAGCTTGCTATGTCCAACGATCTCACGATACAACCGCAAGGCCAGGTCGAAACGGAGGAAGCGACACGCCTCCGCTCTAAGCTCCTGCCCCCTTACAAAGTTATCATCTTTAACGATGATTACAACGAGATGCTCTACGTTGTTGCTGTACTGCTCCACACCATAAACAACCTTACCCAGGAGGAAGCCGAGCACATCATGTTAACTGCCCATCTCACGGGTAGTGCGGTAGTAGTTGTCTGTCCAAAGGAATGCGCCGAATTCTACCAGGAACGATTGCTCAGCTACGGCCTTACGGCCACCATCGAACCCGACACGTAGCGTAGGGGCCGATAATGCAGAGTAACGACCAAAATCGGTACTGTCATCCTGAGCGGAGCGAAGGATCTCTTTGCCCATCGAGACAGACCCTTCGCTCCGCTCAGGGTGACAAGTTAAAACTCATCATCGGCGATGGGCACGAAGTAGTGATACGCGCTCCGCTTCGCTGAGGCCCCTATGGATGGCCGGAGTATTTTGTCAATCTGCATTATCTACCATTGACGAAAGAGGTTTTAGAGGATAGAATCAATTATAGCCTGTAGGAACGCACTGACGAGTATCCTTTGCAAGGATGCTGCAAACAAGTAATGATGCTGTTTTATCATGTTCCTGCAGGAGGAGAGACATGATGGTTAACTTCTGGCGTAGAGCCAAAGAAGAGACAGAAACGAGTAAAGCTGCTCCAGGGGTAGGAGGCACAGGCGACATCGCTGTCATTGTAGATGGCAAGAAACTGGATAATGAGTTAGTACGCTTAGCCTGCCTGATGGCAAAGCGTGCCAAACGTAAAGTTCATTTGGTTCACATTATCGAGGTCCCCCGCACACTCCCGCTCAAAGCTACCCTCACCAAAGAATCAGAATACGCAGATAAATTGCTTACCGAGGCTATGGCAATAGCCGACGAAGCCGGATGTGAAGCAGTGGCAGAGGTTGTACAGACACGCGATGCCGGGCCTGCTATCGTTGATGAAGCAAAGGACCATTCCTGTGCCCTGATCATGTTGGGCCTGGTGCGTAATATGCACAAAGGGCATGGGGCGGGCAACGACCTGGGTAAAACAATACCTTTCGTGCTGGCCAATGCACCGTGCAGAGTATGGGTTGTTCAGGACTCGGTACCCGGACCAGGTGCGTCCGGTACATAGTACGTCCCCGATCCACGATAAACAATCGCCGCAGTCGAGTGCTTTTCGTTTTCAGGACGCTGCGTATGTTATAATTACACATACTGACACGGATCTTTATGTTCGTTATTGCTTACTTGCGAAGGAGGTAATTCGATGACAACCGATTCCAGTTCCGCCGGCACGTCCGCACGTTCACATAGAGATTACTACACTGCGCTCTACCAGTCCGCCTTGACGTTCTCGTCAAGTCTGGAGCTGGCGGTGCTCTTACAAAGCGTCGTCAAGAGTACCACGGAGGCGATGCAGGTAAAAGGCTGCGCCTTGCGCCTGCTCGATTCCCGCACGGGCCAGCTACAACTGAGCGCCGTCTACGGACTAAGCAGCGGCTATCTCGCAAAAGGGCCTGTCGATGTAGGACATAGTCCCCTTGACAGCGAGGCGCTCAGCGGCAAAGCTGTCATCATATCGGATGTGAGGACTGACGCACGTTTCCAGTATAAAGAGGCAGCCAAACGTGAGGGCATCGTTTCCGTGCTGTGCGTGCCATTAGAAGTACGCAGCGAAGCCATTGGCGTACTACGCGTGTATAGTGGTGAGCCATGCAACTTTTGCGATGAGGATATCCAGTTCCTTTCGGTTCTTGCCAGCCTCGCCGCGCTTGCTATCGAAAACGCCAACCTCTACGAGGGCCTGAAAAACTCCTACGATGGTGTGATGGATGTCTTGTGGGGAAGCAGTTTAGAGTACACCGACGCAAGGTAATACTACCGCACGAGCGTATTCGTTAGATACGCTGATGAAAATTCCGTTCGTTCACCCGCCTGCTTCCCCGGCACAGGGAAGAGGCGGGCAGAGAGCGGCTTATGCAAACGCAGCGCCAGGCTAGCTACGTCAAGGAGCAGGTGAGCAATCACCTCTGCTTCCATATTTCCTGGCAGCGGTACCGTATCCAATCCGGTACCGCAGACTGCAGAATATAACAACAGTTGATGAGTGTTGACAAGGCCCTCTTCCCATCTACGTCCCAGGATTGCATCTTCCAGCACCGGCAACATCAACCCGCAGTAGCCACAGGTAGGCAAGCCCGTATTCTTCAGAGCAGATGTGAGCGCAGCAGCTACCGCCACCGTGCCAGAACTGCCGATTGGCCCATAGCCGCAAAGCTCCAGAGCCGTCACGATACTATCATCCCCCATTGGCGCGGGTGAAAGATCAATCCCGCCAAATGCCAGGCCATACTCGCGAGCCAGCGCCTGCCCCAGCGTCACAACCGGCGATGCCTGTTCGATCAGAGCCGCTCTCACTAGCTCAGCGATTCTATTGAGGTCAATAGGCGCACTATTTTTATAAGCCCCGAGTGCCCCGGCTACCACACCTGCCCCCTGTAGACCAAGCGATAAACTGGCCGGTCCCGCGTGGTAAGCAGAAGGAAAGAAAGGGCTTCCCGGCGCAACGCAGGCCAATACTGCAAAGCGGAAATTACCAAATCCCTCGGCCGTCTCGTAGGCCAGGCGCCTCATCACCCTGGCGGCTGGCAATGCGGCCTCCGCTCGCATACCATACTCCGCTGTAGCAAGCTGCACCGTAGCATTGAGTGCGCCTGTTGGACCCAGCAAATCAGCGATCAACTCGATACGCTCCAATGGGAAATCGGGCCTGGCTGCCTGCGCCGTGCCTAAAGAGCAAAAACCCATGCCAGCGTCATCCAGCACGCGCTGCAGCCCCTGTGTATAGTCAACCAGAGCGGCGGGTGACCAATCTGCCAGATCATCAAAAAATGGACGGGTTGATAGCCTTACCGTCTGTACTTCGTAACCAGCCTCTGCATAACGAGCGCTGGCATGCTGCAGGGTAGCCGCGGCTTGTTGGAGCGCTTCTGGATTCAGCGGGTGTGGGTCAGCGATACCCAGCGTGATGGTACGTATGAGCATATACTTGCCTCTAGCTTTCATATATTGCTGCTATTGCTCTCGCCGCAGCAGCTACGGCCTCACGCACTTTTTTGGGACTGATCACCGCAACACTGGCACCTAGAGCGAGCACATAGGAAACAGCCTCGTCAACAGACTCCACGTTGACCTGCACAACCATATCGCCGTCCTGCTCCTCGCTCAGCACCGTATAATCACCACGCAGCCCGGCTCGAGCTGCAGGAAGAACTCGCAACGTTAGCACAAGCGGCTGCAGCTGTTCTGCGAGGTGCCTGCGCGCCTCTTGCCAGTACGCTTGCAGGTCGAAGTCAGGCCGGGGTGTGATCTTCTCTTCGCACACCCTCAGATCCTCGATGTTGCTCACCCGGAAGGTGCAGAAAGCCTGACACGTGTGACAGAAAGCCACCAGGTACCACACGCCGGTACGCACATGGCGGCGCGATAATCCTCTATACACCAGGCCGTATGGATCAACGCGTCTCCATTGTGCACCGGCAACGCCAGCACAAGGATAGAGGATCTCGAGCCCCTGCGCACCCAATACCGCCAGGCGTATCTCCTCTAGATAGACGGTGGTGGTCGCAGAGCTTTCATACCACGCAGTCGTATCAAACAGGATACGCTCCCGCGCCTTTCCCACATCTGCGCGATACTCTTCCGGCAGCGCAGCCTCCAGTTTTAAGAGGGCGCTCTGGAGTTCGTCATCATCCGCGAAAAGGCTGTAATTGCCCGCCATATCCGCGCTGAGAACCAGGGAGACGGCTTCCTCACTGGTGAAGATGGCCGGATCGAGCTGGTAGTCGCCAGGCAGGTAGTAGCCCCCCCCAGGGCCAAAGTCCATCGACACGGGTACATGTGCCAGCGAAAGCGCATCGATATCACGATAAATTGTGCGCGTTGAAACGCTCAGAATACTGGCCAGGCGCTTTGCTGTCATTTTACCGCGAGCGTGGAGGAGCAGGGTAATCGCTAAGAGGCGTTCCATTCTCTGCATAAGCATATTGTAACACAGCAGAAACGAAGCGCAGG
>Ga0137389_10003006_pt1 | contig 10376 bp, 9 predicted proteins | sample 15con2h14BmetaG_FD_104645 | JGI IMG/M metagenome (GOLD analysis project Ga0137389, IMG submission 104645) | Vadose zone soil microbial communities from Angelo Coast Range Reserve, California, USA - 15con2h1.4B metaG | ecosystem: Environmental > Terrestrial > Soil > Vadose zone > Saprolite...
CGGGGAAGAGGCCGAACGGATCGTCGCCACGTTGATGAGCGCCCCGCCCGCGATCGTGGCGAAGGCAAAGGAACTCTACGAGTGAAGGACCACCCAATGCGAAAGCCGCTTCTCGTCATCGCGTTCGCTGCCGCATTGCAGGATATCGGATCGGCGGCGGCGCAGGTCTATCCGTCGCGGCCGGTCACGATGGTGGTTCCATTCGCGCCTGGCGGACCGACCGACACGATCGGGCGCATCATGGCCGAGCACATGCGAGGCTCGCTCGGCCAGCCCGTCATCATCGAGAACGTGACCGGCGCCGGCGGCAGCATCGGCGTCGGCCGCGTCGCCCGCGCCGCGGCCGACGGCTACACGCTGAGCCTTGGCAATCTGAGCTCCCACGTCTTCAACGGCGCGGTCTACGCACTGCAATACGATCTCATCGATGATTTCGCGCCGGTCGCATTGTTGTCGACGCAACCGCTGCTGATCGTCGCCAAGAAAGCCACGCCGGCGAACGATTTGAAGGAATTCGTCGCCTGGCTGAGAGCCAACCCGGGCCAGGCCTCGCAGGGGACGCCGGGCGCCGGCACCGCGGCGCACGTGTTCGGCGTGTTCTTCCAGAAGGAGATCGGCACACGCGTCCAGTTCGTGCCCTACCGCGGCACCGGGCCGGCGCTGCAGGACTTGGTGGCGGGGCAGATCGACTTCATGATCGACACCCCGACCAATTCCCTGCCGCAGGTGCGCGCCGGCACCATCAAGGCCTACGCGGTGACCGCCGAGCGCCGCCTCGCCTCGGCGCCCGATATCCCGACGGTCGACGAGGCGGGATTGCCGGGTTTTCATTTTTCCTTCTGGCAGGCGCTCTGGGCGCCGAAGGGGACCGCCAGGAGCATCGTCGACAAGCTCAACGGCGCGGTCGTGGATACCTTGGCCGATCCGGCGGTGCGGCAGCGCTTCGCCGAGCAGGGCCAGGACATTCCATCGCGCGATCAGCAGACGCCGGAGGCGCTCGGCGCCTACCACAGGGCCGAGATCGAGAAGTGGTGGCCGATCGCCAAAGCGGCGAACATCAAGGGCGATTGAGTCGCCTCACGCCGGCGACGGCCGATCATGACCGCTTGCCGCGTCGCGCATACGGATTCTTCTTCTCGCGCAGCGTGAGGCGGATCGGCGTGCCCGGCAGATCGAAGGCCGCGCGCAGGCTGTTGACGAGATAGCGCCGATAGGCATCGGGCACCGCGTCGGCGCGGCTCAGGAACAGCACGAAGGTCGGCGGCCGGCTCTTGGGCTGGGTGACATAGTCGAGCCGGATGCGCCGGCCCGCGACCGCCGGCGGCGGATGGGAGGCGGCGACCTCGGCGAGCCAGCGATTGAGCGCGCTCGTGGGCGCGCGCCGGTTCCATACCGCATGGGCATCGAGCACGGCCTGCATCAGGCGATCGATCCCCTCCCCGGCAAGCCCCGATAGGGCGACGACCGGCGCGCCTCTGACCTGCGGCAGCCAGTGATCGGTCTGTGCGCGCAGTTCCTTGATCGCCCCGGGCCGGCGCTCGAGGAGGTCCCACTTGTTCATGCCGATCACCAGCGCGCGGCCCTCGCGCTCGATCAGATCGGCGATGCGAAGGTCCTGCTCCTCGAACGGGTTCTGCGCGTCCATCAGCAGCACCACCACCTCGGCAAAGCGCACCGCATTGAGCGCATCGGCGACCGAGAGCTTCTCGAGCTTCTCCTCGATGCGCGAGCGGCGGCGCAATCCGGCGGTATCGTGAACGCGCAAGGGCCGGCCCTGCCAGGCGACGTCGACGGCGATGGCGTCGCGAGTGATGCCGGCCTCGGGTCCGGTCAGCAGCCGCTCCTCGCCGAGCAGCCGATTGACCAGCGTCGACTTGCCGGAATTCGGACGGCCGACCACCGCGATGCGGATCGGCCGTTGCGCGCCCGCCGCTTCGTCGCCTTCGGCCGCGCTGCCGGCATGCGGCGGAGCCGCATCGGCGGCGGCCGCGGTCGCGTCGGGCAGCGCGGCGCATAACGCGGCATAGAGATCGGCGAGCCCCTCGCCGTGCTCGGCCGAGATCACGACCGGCTCGCCGAGGCCGAGCTCGTAGGCTTCGAGTGCGCCGCTCTCGCCCGCTGCGCCTTCGCTCTTGTTGGCGACCACGATCGCGGGCTTGCCCGATCGGCGCACGAGATCGGCAAAGGCGCGGTCGACGGGGGTCGCGCCCGCGCGCGCGTCGATCAGGAACAGCACCGCGTCGGCGGCGGCGATTGCCGCGCCGGTCTGCTCCTGCATGCGGCCGCTCAGGCTCTCCGGCGCGGCCTCTTCGAGGCCGGCGGTGTCGATGACCGTGAAGTCGAGATCGCCGAGCCGCGCTCGGCCTTCGCGCCGGTCGCGGGTGACGCCGGGACGATCGTCGACCAGCGCGAGGCGCCTGCCGACCAGGCGATTGAACAGCGTCGACTTGCCGACATTCGGCCGTCCGACGATGGCGACCGTCCATCCCATGGCGTGAACAGTTCGTGGTGGATGCCGCTTTAGAGCATTTTCAGGAAAAGTGGGAACCGGTTTTCCGTCCGAAAATGCGACCACGCAAAAAAGCTAGAGCGCATTCAGCTTCCCGCTAAAGCTGAATGCGCTCTAGCGGCAGCTGCGGATCAAGCGCAACGACGCGGTCAGCGCGGCGTCGGCGGCTCGGGCCACGCCACCTGGCCCGACGGCTGCGCCGAGCCCGACCACCCGCCGGCGGTCGGCTGTCGCGGCGGATCGGGCCACGGGGTTTGCTCGGCCTGCGACGGCTGAGCGGCGGCCGGCTCAGGCTTCGGCTTGGCCGCGACTTTCGGTTTCGGCTTGGGTTTCGGCTTGGCCTCCGGCTTGGGTTCTGCCGACTGGGCCTGCTGCGCCGAAGGTTCCGCCTGCTCGGCAGGCTGATAGCCCTTGACCAGCTCGGGCGGGACCCCCTGCTGCACGCCCGGAGTTCCTTCCGGGAAAACCGGGTGACGCTCGCCCTGCAACTTCTTCTTGGTGCTGAAAAAGTCCGAATCGAAAACGCTGGTCGGATCGAACGACTCGCAGCCGGCCAGTGCGAGGCCGAGCGACAGCGCCGAGACGGTAAGCGCGATGCGTGCGATGCGGATCATGCTGCGCCTCTCAACCCTTGCTTTCGGTTGCGCCCAGCGCCATCAGCATCTCGACGCGGGAGCGGGTTCCGGACGGCGTCTGCGCGTCGGTCATGATCAGATCGAACCAGCGCTTGGCCGCGGTCATATCGCCGGCGCGCGTGGCGGCGAGCACCAAAAATTCGCGCACGCTATGGCGGAAGGTGCGATCATTGCCGGCAAGCGGCTCGAGCCGCCGCCGCGCCTCGTCGAAGGAGCCGGCATCGAGGAGGAGCGCGCCCGCCCGCAACGCCGCGAGATCCTGCAGCACCGGTCCGACCGACCCCTCGGCCGCGATCCCGTCGTAGGCCGCGACCGCGGCCTTGGCATCGCCGCGGGCAAGCTCGGCCGCCTCCCGCAGGCGCGCGAGACTGCGATAGCCGGAGGTGCCGTCGGCGGCGATCTTGGCGAACGCCGCCTCGGCGTCGGCGTGCTTGCCGGCCTCGCCGAGGGCGCTCGCGGCCTCGAAGGCGGCACCGGTCTCGGCCGCCTTCTTCGCCTCCCACCATTCATAGCCGCGCCAGGCGCCGACCGCGACGACCACGAGGACGGCCGCCGCCACGACGTGATTGCTGTAGCGGTTCCACAGCTTCTTGAGCTGCTCTCGCCGGACTTCCTCGTCGACTTCATGGAAGATGTCGGCCACGAAACCTATCCCGCCAATCTGACGCCCCTTGCGCACGTCGCCTGCACGCGCTCGCGGGTTACCCTATCGATGTGGCACTTGCAAGGCAAAGCCGCATCGGGGCGCCATCGTTAACCCATTGAGAGATCAGCCTACTTTCCCTTTGTCCGCATGGAATAGACATGCTCCGGGCCGGGGAAGGCGCGGCTGCGAACATCGGCCGCGTAGGCCGCGACCGCGGCTTCGATCGAGGGGCCGAGGTCGCCGTAGCGCCGCACGAATTTCGGCACCCGCGGCGAGAGGCCGAGCATGTCCTCGAGCACAAGGATCTGGCCGTCGCAAGCGACGCTGCCGCCGATGCCGATGGTCGGGATCGCGACCGCGCCGGTGATGCGGCGGGCAAGCGGCTCGGCCACCGCCTCGATCACCGCGGAGAAGGCGCCGGCTTCCGCCACCGCGCGGGCATCGTCCTCGATCGGCCCCCAGTCGGCCTGATCGCGACCCTGCGCCCGGAACGAGCCGATGGCGTTGATCGACTGCGGCGTCAGGCCGATATGCCCCATCACCGGCACGCCGCGCTCGACCAGGAAGGCGATGGTCTCCGCCATGCGGCGGCCGCCCTCGAGCTTGATCGCGCCGCAGCCGGTCTCCTTCATGACCCGCGCGGCCGACATGAACGCCTGCTCCTTCGAAGCCTCGTAGGAGCCGAACGGCATGTCGACCACGACCAGGGCGCGCTTCGAGCCGCGCATCACTGCCCGCCCCTGCAGGATCATCATGTCGAGGGTGACCGGGACGGTGGTTTCGAGGCCGTGCATGACCATGCCGAGCGAGTCGCCGACCAGGATGAGATCGCAGTGCCGGTCGAGCAGGCGCGCGGTATGGGCGTGATAGGAGGTGAGGCAGACGATCGGCTCGCCGCCCTTGCGGGCGCGAATGTCGGGCGCGGTCAGCCGCTTGATCTCGTCTTGTGCCGACATGGTCTCGGGACCCTAGAGCATTTTCAGGAAAAGTGGGAACCGGTTTTCCGTCCGAAAATGCGACCACGCAAAATTGGAGCGCATTCAATTTCCGTCGAAACTGAATGCGCTTCAGACCGCCTGCCAGCCGCCTCGGCCCGCGTTACGCAGCCGGAGGAGATCATGGCCGGTCGCGAGGCAACCCGGTCGTCGTTGCGTGCCCTTGGACTCCGAGCTTGCGATGATCGCGCCACCGGTGATTACTGGACCGTCGGCTTCGACCGATGAATGGCACCGACCGGCGCATGAGAGTTCCATGAGACAAACCTTCGGCATGGCCTTGGCTTTGTTGTTGCTCGCTTCCGCTTCGGCGGCCGCGCAGGACTGGCCGACGAAGACCGTCAAGATCGTCGTGCCGTTCGCTCCCGGCTCGACGCCGGACATGGTGGCGCGGCTGATCGCCGACCGGCTGCAGCAGAAGCTTGGCCAGACCTTCGTGATCGAGAACAAGCCGGGCGCCAGCGGCAATCTCGGCACCGATGCCGTCGCCAAGGCCGAGCCGGACGGCGCCACGATCGGGATCTCGATCGGCGGCCCGCTCGCCATCAACACCTTGCTGTTCTCGAAGCTTCCCTATGCCCCGGCGAAGGACCTCGCGCCGATCACGCAGTTGATCACCCAGCCGAGCGCGCTCGTCGTCAACACCGATCTCGGCGCCGACAACGTCGCCGCGCTGGTCGCGCTGCTCAAGCGCGATCCCGGCAAGTACAATTTCGGCTCGATCGGCAACGGCTCGCTGTCCCATCTCGCCATGGAGGCGATCGCGCTCAAGAGCGGCACCAAGCTGGTGCATGTCCCTTATCCCGGTTCGCCGCAGGCGATGACCGCGGTCATCCGCGGCGACGTGCAGATGGCCTGCCTGCCGGCGATCTCGGTGACGCCGCAGCTCGCCACCGGCAAGGTGAAGGTTCTGGCGGTGTCCACAGCGGCCCGCTCGACGCTGCTGCCGGATATTCCGACCCTGAAAGAGGCCGGGATCGACGTGGAGGCGGATGCCTGGATGGGACTGATCGCGCCCGCGAGGATTCCCGACGCCGTCATCGCAAGGATCCACGACGAGGTGGTGGAAGCAATCAAGACGCCCGATGCGCGCGAGAAGCTCGCCACCCAATTGATGGAGCCGGTCGGCAACTCGCCGGCCGAGTTCCGGGCGGTGATCGACCGCGAGATCGCGCGCTGGTCGCCGGTCATCAAGGCGCTCGACCTGAGGATCAACTAAACCACCGGCGAGCGACCGCCGTCGACATTGATCGCGGTTCCGGTGACGTAGGAGCCGGCGTCGGAGGCAAGGAAGCAGGCGAGATTGGCGAATTCCTCGGCCTTGCCGATGCGGCCGAGCGGAATCTCCTTGGCGCGCACGGCCATGTAGTCCGCATACGGAATGCCTGCCCGTGCCGCCGCCTGCACGTGCTGGTCGGCTTCGATGAACCCGACCAAGAGCGCGTTGACCAGCACGTTATGGGGCGCGCCTTCGCCGGCGAGCACCTTGGTCAGCGCCATGCCGGCGGCGCGCGTGATCGAGGTCGGCGCGCTGCCGGGGCGCGGCGCCTTGGCGCCGATATTGAGGACGTTGATGATCCGGCCCCATCGCCGCTCCTTCAGCTGCGGCCAGACCAGCCGGGTGAGCCGGACCGCGGCGAACAGCTTCTGATCGAGGTCCTGCTGCAGCCTCTCGTCCGTGAGGGCTTCGAACGCGCCGGTGTTGGAGGTGCCGGCATTGTTGACGACGATGTCGATCTTGCCGAGCGCGCGCATCGCCCCGTCGTAGACGCGCTTGATGTCGTCGGCGACGGCAACGTCGCCCTGCAGGCCGACGACACGCCGGCCGCCCGCGCCGATGACTTTGACGGCGGCATCGAGCGCCTCGCGACCGCGCGCCACGATGGCGACGTCGGCGCCCGAGGCGGCAAAGCGGGTCGCGATGGCGAACCCGATCCCCTTGCTACCGCCGGTGACGATAGCTGAACGACCGGTAAGAGAAATTTCCATCTTCGTTTCCGATCAAGAGTGCGAGACCATCACGCAACTGGTCTGAATGCATTACCGCACAGCGCACCTCTTCTCAATGTTATCACTTCATGATTGTCACGAACCCTGCGTACGATGGAGCGCTATGGTCTCGTGCGGCTGGAAAAAAGCGAGGGGCGCAAACTGCGGCCCGTGGTGACGTTCGGGCGCGTGGAGCTGCGGCTCAAGCTGGCGGCGTGATTGCCGATCAAATGAGACGCCGCTTCACTCCCACTCGATCGTGCCGGGCGGCTTCGAGGTCACGTCGTAGACCACGCGGTTGACGCCCTTGACCTCGTTGACGATGCGGGTCGCCACGTGGCCGATGAACTTCATGTCGAAGGGATAGAAGTCGGCGGTCATGCCGTCGGTCGAGGTCACTGCGCGCAGGCCGACGACGTAATCGTAGGTCCGGTAGTCTCCCATCACTCCGACGGTGCGCACCGGCAGCAGCACCGCGAACGCCTGCCAGATGTCGTCGTAGAGGCCGGCGCGGCGGATCTCCTCGATATAGATGTCGTCGGCGCGCCGCAGGATGTCGAGCTTCTCGCGGGTGATCTCGCCGGGGCAGCGGATGGCGAGCCCCGGTCCCGGAAACGGATGCCGGCCGACGAAGGCCTGCGGCAAGCCGAGCTCGCGCCCGAGCGCGCGCACCTCGTCCTTGAACAGCTCGCGCAGCGGCTCGACCAGCGTCATGTTCATGCGCTCGGGCAGCCCGCCGACATTGTGGTGCGACTTGATCGTCACCGACGGCCCGCCGGTGAACGAGACGCTCTCGATCACGTCGGGATAGAGCGTGCCCTGCGCCAGGAACTCGGCGCCGCCGAGCTTTTTTGCCTCCGCTTCAAAGACATCGATGAAGAGCTTGCCGATCGTCTTGCGCTTTTGCTCGGGGTCGGTGACGCCTTCGAGCGCAGCGAGGAAAAGTCCTTCGGCCTCAACGTGAACGAGGGGGATGTTGTAGCTGTCGCGAAACAGCGCCACCACCTTCTCGGCCTCGGCGAGCCGCAGCAGGCCGTGGTCGACAAAGACGCAGGTGAGGTGATCGCCGGCCGCCTCGTGGATCAGCACCGCGGCGACCGCGGAATCGACCCCGCCGGAGAGCCCGCAGATCACGCGGCCGTTGCCGACCTGCGCGCGGATTTTCTCGATCGCCTCCTCCTTGAAAGCGCGCATGGTCCAGTCGCCCTTGCAGCCGGCGATCTTGCGGACGAAGTTGCGAATGAGCGCGGCGCCATGGGGCGTATGCACCACCTCGAGGTGGAATTGGGTGGCGTAGAACCGACGCTCCTCGTCGGCGATCATGGCGATCGGCGCGTTCGCCGAGGTCCCGACCACGCGGAAGCCCGCGGGCGGCCGGGTCACCCGGTCGCCGTGGCTCATCCAGACCGGATAGCGCTCGCCCTTGCGCCAGACCCCGTCGAACAGCGGGGAATCCTCGGTCACCAGCACCTCGGCCCGGCCGAACTCGCGGTGGTGCCCGGCCTCGACCATGCCGCCGAGCTGTTGCGCCATCGCCTGCTCGCCGTAGCAGATGCCGAGCACGGGGACGCCGGCCCGGTAGATCGCCGCCGGCGCCAGCGGCGCCCCGTCGTCCAGCACCGAGGCGGGTCCCCCGGACAGGATCACCCCCTTCGGCCGCATCGCCGCGAAGGCCTCCTCCGCCTTCTGGAACGGCACGATCTCGCAATAGACCTTCTCCTCGCGCACCCGCCGCGCGATCAGCTGGGTGACCTGCGAGCCGAGATCGACGATGAGAATCTTGTCGTGCCCGGCAAGCCGGGCCGGGCCGGCGCCGCGAACCAGGGAGGAATCGAGGACGGTCATTTCGAGCTATGTGCGGCGCTCGGCGCCCGCGGTCAAGGCCGCGGGCCGGCGTTCACCACAGGTTGGGCCGGGATCGGCCGCCTCAGGTCGTCCGCACCAGCTCGACGAATTTGCGAACTTCCGCCTGCAGGCGATTGCTGTCGCTCGACAGCGACTTCGCCGAGGCGAGCACATCCGTCGAGGCGAGGCCGGTGGCGGAGGCGCCGCGGTTGACGTCCACGATGTTGGCCGCCACCTGGCCGGTGCCATTGGCGGCTTCCTGGACGTTGCGCGCGATCTCCTGGATCGCCCCGCCCTGCTCCTCGACCGCCGCCGCCATTGCGGTTGCGATCTCGGCGACCTGATCGATGGTGCCGCCGATCTCCTTGATCGCCGCCACCGAATCGAGGGTCGCCGCCTGCATCGCGGAAATCTGCGTGGCAATGTCGTTGGTGGCCTTGGCCGTCTGGGCCGCCAGGGCCTTGACCTCCTGGGCGACGACGGCAAAGCCCTTGCCCGCTCCGCCCGCGCGCGCGGCCTCGATCGTGGCATTGAGCGCCAGCAGGTTGGTCTGCTCGGCGATCGCGGTGATGACCTTGATCACGTCGCCGATCCGCTGCGAGGCCTGGAACAGCTCGTTGATGCGAGCGTCGGTCGTGGCCGCCTGGGCCACGGCATCACGCGCGATCTGGCTGCTCACGTGCACCTGGCGGCCGACCTCGGTCACCGAGGCGGCAAGCTCCTCGGCCGCGGAAGCGACCGAGCGCACGTTGTTGGAGGCCTCATCGGAGGCGGTTGCGACCAGGCCGGAAAGCTGCTCGGTTCGTTCCGCGGTCTGCGTCAGGGTGCCGGCGGCCTCCTCGAGCCGAGCGGAGGCGGCGGAGACCGTGCCCGCGATGCCGCCGATCGCGCGCTCGAACTCGTTGGCGAGCGTGTGCATCGTACCCTTGCGCTCGATCGCCGAGCGCTGCTCGGCCTCCTTCTGCTCGGCCTCGAGGCGCTCCACGCGCATGAGGTTGTCCTTGAAGGCCCTGGCGGCGCGGGCGGTGTCGCCTACCTCGTCGCTGCGCTCGGCATAGGGGATCTCGACCGCCTTGTCGCCGTTGGCGAGCGCCATGAGAACCTCGCCGATCTTGCGAATGGGCTTGCCGATCGCCAGCGACGCGAACGCGGCCGCGCCGACCAGGACGAGACCCACGATCGCGCCGATCCCGATGCGAATTCGGCTTGCCTTCGCCACCCCGGCCGCCGCTTCGGCGGTCGCGGCATCGCTGCTCGCGTTGGCGATCTCGATGGCCTCGCTCAGCAATTTCCTCGATCCGACCTCCGCCGGGCTCGCCCGTTCGTTCTGGATCGAATTCTGCAGGTCGATGGTGTCGGTCGCTTCTCTCAGACCCGCCGTGTATTCGGGGACGATGCCGCGCAACGCGTCGATGCCGTCCACCACCGCCCTGTCGGTCGCGGCGGCGCGCGCGAAGTTGAGCTGCTGGATGGCCTGATCCGTGGCCGACGAGATGCGCCGGATTTGCGACGCCTCGTGCAGCAGCAAGTACCGCCACGCCGCCGTGCGCGCATCCTTGAACGAGGAGGCTGCCTCGTTGATGAAAGCCTCGATGTCCTTGTAGCTCGGCTGATTGGAAAACGGCGCCGAGTTGACGACCAGATTGATGCCGCGCGCCCATTTCGATTCGAGCTGGTCGAGCTCTCCGAATTGCGAAAGAATCTCGGTCTGCCTGCGGCCGATCCGCTCGAGCGCGGCGACGTAGTCCGCGAACAGC
>Ga0137389_10003009_pt1 | contig 10372 bp, 9 predicted proteins | sample 15con2h14BmetaG_FD_104645 | JGI IMG/M metagenome (GOLD analysis project Ga0137389, IMG submission 104645) | Vadose zone soil microbial communities from Angelo Coast Range Reserve, California, USA - 15con2h1.4B metaG | ecosystem: Environmental > Terrestrial > Soil > Vadose zone > Saprolite...
AAGCGCATCATGGTCAAACCGGGCGAAGCGCTCTCGCTGCAGATGCATCACCACCGGGCGGAGCACTGGGTGGTGGTGTCGGGCACCGCGAGGGTGACGCGAGGCGATGAGGTGAAGCTTCTGTCGGAAAATGAATCCACCTATATCGCGATCGGGACCAAGCACCGACTCGAGAACGTCGGAAAGATGCCGCTTTTCCTGATAGAAGTCCAGTCGGGCAGCTATCTGGGTGAAGATGACATCGTGCGGTTCGAAGACCGCTATCGGCGAGAGTGAGAGTCCGTGACTTAGTCGCGGTGTTCCGACGTAGCGACGCTTTGAGATAATGCGCATATCGCGACGCGCGAGGGCTGGCGTTGAGACCAGCAGAGAAGTGCGATGACAATCCTGCCACAGTGGATCAAGCGGTTTCTCCGGAAGTCCAAGACGCTAGTGTCGCTCAACTCCCGCATCCATTGGAAGATATATCTTCTCGAGGACTGGTGGGGAACAATCGTATGGAGGAGAACCACCCAAGTAGAAACGCCGCACGGATTCAAGCTTAGAACCGGCCTTCATCCCGCGTACAGACTCATGCGTACAGGTCGGTTTGAAGTCGAGGAGACCGCCTTGGTGGCGAGACTTCTCGATCAGGTCGATCTGTTCGTGGACATCGGCGCGAACATTGGATACTACACGTGCCTGGCGCTGAAAAAAGGAAAGCCAGTTATCGCGTTTGAGCCGCAACAGCAGAATCTGTAATGCCTCTTCCAAAACTTGCTGTCAAATGGATAGCGTGACAATGTCGAGGTATATCCACTCGCCTCGAGTGCACGCGCGGGATTGCTGACGTTGTGGGGAGCATCGGGGCCCTCGGCTTCTCTGCTTAGAAATTGGGCAGGTTATTCTCCAAGGCATAGCCCCGGTAGACATCTCCTCTGCGAACGCCTTAACTGGCACAATCTCTATCCGGTGATTGATGTGGCCGAGCTTGTGGAAGATCGTCATCTTGGCGCAGACGTTCTAGACCATGAATGCAAAACTCAACAATTGGATTTCGCATGATAAAGACGGCTGCTAAGTATTGTATTCGTAAAGTGATATGGAAACTTCCGGCCGGGATAAGACGGTATATTTATTCTGTAATTCAGCTCGGATTGGATGACCCAGTTCTACGAGAAAGGATTGAACATCTGATTGACCACTCCATATCTACCTCGAACTCGGGGGATTACGAAGGGGCTGAGCGCAGCCTTCGGCAAGCGGCAATGCTCTGTCCAAGTGATCCGCGAATTGCCCCACACCTTGGACGTGTACGCTTTCTTCAGATACGTTCTGCTGATGTCGCAGCTCAAGGTCAGACCCAAAGTATGCTCGCGGCGATAAATCTGATGAATCGCGAAATAGAAAGCAGTCCAATCTATGTTCCGTCGAAATTCTGGAATACGCATGGAAAATTTCACGTCCAATTATTAGAACGATACGGAATTGAGAACTTTAAGCGAACGGTTTCCCACAATTACCAGAATTGGTACATGGTTTCGCGAGAAGATCCTCAAGTTCGTCAACTGTTCAACACGTGGCCCACGAATTTCGCGATCGAGCCGTGGTTTAACACAATAGAGATACCGGATCACGTCGGGCTCCATTCTTCCTTTAATTTTGAGAACCCGATAAATCCACTAGCTGTAGCCGAGCAACGCGAAATCTATCGCGTCGCGGTTGGTTTGCTGTGGGAATTTGTCAAAAGCACAGATACTTTCAATGTCCTGGACCAACTGACTGAGTCGGAAATAGGAAATCCTATTCGAATCTGGCGCAAAGGCCACTTAATCTCATCGGACCTTGCCCATTCTGTTCGAGAAAGAAACATGATGCTCGAAGCGCTCTCTCTCGGCGGAAAAGAAGGGCTTGTCGTAGGAGAACTGGGTGCTGGTCACGGTCGGCTAGCGGAAGTTCTCGGGCTCACCACGAACTTCCGCTATTTCATTTTTGACATTACGCCGGCACTTTTCGTTTCACAGTGGTACATCAAGGCACGTTTTCCGAACGAAAAACTTTTTGAATTTCGCCATTTTAATGATTTCACCGAGATTTGCGATGAACTCCAAGAATGCCGCTTCGCCTTTTTCACGGCCAATCAAATTGAAAAACTTCCGAACGACTCTCTTGACCTATTCATCAATATGAACTCACTTATGGAGATGCAGATCGATCAGATTCGAAACTTTCTCCACCACATAGACCGCCTCACGAAATTGGCTTTCTTATCGCGTCAATGGCAGCATTGGGTAAATCCCTTGGAGCGTCATACTGTTACGAAAGCTACCTTCGCTATGCACAGCAGGTGGCGGTTAGTTCTCGATAAGGTGGACGACATTCATCCGGATTCCTTCAATCAGATTTGGAAACGGTGAGCTTTGATCGACACGCCTCCTCGCGAAACGCGCCCTTGGCGCGCGACGATCATTTCACCGAACGCGGTGTCGGTGTGAGCCAGCGTATCGCCAATGTTCGAATGTCTGGGGCTGCCATGATGGCGGCTGCAAGCGTTGCGGCCGAAACCAGAAACAGATTGGACAAACTCGACCAGACGGTCTCGGAAAAAGGCATCAGCCATTTCCAGACGCCCCCGACTGCCGCCGCTGCCAGGAGCGGTTGCCCGATGTCCAGATGGTACCAGCGCAATAGCTCCCCTCGTAACAAACGCCGGTGCATCAGAGACAGGCCCACCAAAATATAGAGGGCATTAAAAATAACCCATACTATTGCCGCGCCGACGCCGCCGTATTTCACAGACATGAAATAGATAAGCGGAGCCTGCAGCAGGGTAGCCGCCGTATTGACGATAAGCGAGAGCCGTATCCAACCGAAAGCGAGCTGCAACGCATACGGCAGACTCGCCAGCGCGTTGAGGGCGGTACCCGCCGTCAGCAGGCTTAGCACCAGATAGCTGTTTTCGGCGATCGAGCGATCCCGTGTCCACAAGAGCAAGAACTCGTAAGAAAACAGCGCCAGAACGACGGCCAGCGGCAGTACCAGCACAGACATCAACTGGCAGGCGCGATGATAGAGGCGAGCCAGTTGCTGCCGGTCATTGATCAGCAGGAGCTGCGAAAAGCGCGGGAAGAATGCCGCGCATATTGGACCCGTCAAGAAGATCCCCCCCGCCACGCGCGAGGCGAGACTGTAATAGCCGAACGCATCCAGCGGAAGCACCGCGGCCAGGATCATCTTGTCGAGTTGGGTCTGGATGACCGACGTGACGGAAATCCCGGTCATGCCCGCGGCGAAACGCCAAATATCCGCCAGCAATTGCTTGCTGAAAGCGGGGCGTGCGGGCGCCTTGGGCAGGGACCGCCACAGCAGCAGCCCCGTCAGGAGCGTATCGACCAGGCTGGCCGCCATGTACCATGCAATAAACGCCTGGATAGTGGGCGAAACGAGCCAGACAATCAGGAAACCGCCGATGCTGTTCACGCTTCCGGTGATCGAAGAGAGCAGGTTGAAGGCAACCTGCCTCTGTATGCCCATCAGTCCTCCGGTATAAAGCGCCCGCGGCCATTGGAAGGCAAGAGCAATGCCCATCATGGCGAGCGCCTGCGTCACAGTTCCCCCCGAAAGTTGCTGCGGCTTGATCCAGTAGGCCGCGATGACCGGCGCCAGAGCGGCCATCGTCGCGCCGATTGCGATGCCGATCAGCCAATAGATGATCTCCAGCGTGCGCAGCAGATCGCGCATTTCCTGTGCCTTGCCGGATTGGGTCGAATACTGAGCGAACTGGCGATTGAGCGCCGTGCCAAGCCCGAGGTCGAGCAGCGACAGGATCGCCATCAGCGACAGGAAAAAACCGATCAGGCCGAAGGCTTCGATGCCGAGAAAATGGATGTAGACGGGAACTATCGCCAGCGACAGCAGCGCCGACCATCCCCTGCCGGCAACATTGGCTATGATATTGTGCCGGACTATGGACATCGCGTCATCGAACGGCCGCTCAGCGCCAGATCAAAAGAAAATTACGACGATAGAAATCGTCGCTGTTTCCTCGGTGCCGATAATTACTTCATCGGCAAAAGAAATTGCGCCTTTCATTTGATTTCGCCAATTACCTACGAGTTACGAGCGATCGCAGGCGTTCAACGACTGCCTCTTCCTCCGGGCATGTAGTAGATCGCCACGGCGCAAGCGTGATTCTCCACCTTTTTGCTGAATCCGTTCGTAAGCCGCGTGAGCCGGCGCATGCCCATTTTAGCCGCACTGTTCACGCGACGCGAGAAGGCGTGCATTCAACTGAGACACTACCCAATGTCATCGCCGGTCGCTTCTTGGAGAACAAGATTCTGATAAAGATCGACGTTGAGGGTGCGGAATACCAGGTACTGCAAGGAGCTGAAGTCACTCTCCGAAGGACACCAAGGCCGATCTGGTTGATGGAAATTTGTTTGAATGAATTTCACCCGGAAGGAGCCAATCCTGACTACCTTAAGACTTTCGAGTTGTTTTGGAGACACGGGTACCAAGCGTACAGCGCTTCAAGAGTCCCAAAACTTGTTACGCAAGATGACGTCAGTCGTTGGGTGAACGCTGGAAAGTGTGATTCGGGTACGTTCAACTACGTATTCGCAGAGCTGGGTGCGGTGCGCAACTGATGGGACACAACGCCGCGGCGTGCCGATTGAGTCCCGCGGAACGGCGATGCGAATCGGCCACAACCTGATTGCGGGGCTCGGTGGCTCCCTATGGACGGCACTCGTCGGTCTGGCCGTCATTCCATTCTATGTCAGGTACCTCGGCCTGGAAGGCTACGGACTGATCGGATTTCTAGCAACAGCACAGGCCGTCATCCAGATTCTCGACCTTGGCCTGGCCGCGACCATCAATCGTGAAGTCGCACGCGGAACGGGATCGGGCGACCTGGTTCAGGCGAGAACCCTACTACATACCTTGGCCGCGATCTACTGGGTCGTGGCAGGCGTCATTGCGGTGGCGATAGCCTTGCTCTCGCCGGTCGTGGCGGGGCACTGGCTGCGCGCCGACGGGCTGGCCGCCGACGGTCTCACGGGTGTGGTCATACTCATGGCGCTCGTGATTGCCTGCCGCTGGCCGGGACAGCTGTATCAGGGGGTGCTCATTGGTACAGCGCATCGTCATCTCCAGCGCGCTCAACGTCGCCTTGGCCACGCTGGGAAGCGGGGGCGCCGTGGTCCTCCTTGCTTTTGTCTCCCCGAGCATAGAAGCCTTCCTTCTGTGGCAGGCCGGCGTCGGCTTCGCGTACGTGCTCGCGACGCGGGCCGCAAGTGCTCAAAGGGCTGGGGGCGAAATGGCTCGCGTTTGATGTCGGGGTCCCATTCGGGCTGTCGGCTGTCGTCGGACTGCTCGCCCACTCCCTGTCCATCGCCGGCGACTTCGGTGTATATGTACGGCTCGGCTGCGGTGCCGCATGGGTGCTAGTCGCGTTCGCGCTCACGATCGCGGCCTCCCCGGCGCTGCGTGCTGCCGTGCTCCAATACTCGCGAGTGCGTACATAGGGCGCCGTAATTGAAAGCGACATGATTAGCAGACTGCGCAATTACCTACTCGACCTGCGCGATCGTCAGCGCATCGCGATCGCTCTCGCACGGGGAGGAGCGGCCATGCACCGACGGACAATCGATATGGCGAGGCCGTCCACCTGGGAGTTCTCCGGATTCAGCCAGAACGGTGAGGACGGGATTCTCGACGTATTGCGGGCCCAGCTTCGATCCGGCAACCGCTATTTCATGGAGATCGGGGCGGCAGACGGGATCGAAAACAACACGGCCTGGCTCGCCATTACGGAAAAATACGATGGAATCATGATCGAGGGAGACGCGTACCGGTCCGAGCGAGCCCGGCGGATGATCGCCGGCTTCAACATCGGTGTGGAGTGCCGCAATCTATTCGTTACGTCCGATGTCGCCGCGCGCGTCGCCTCCACTGTTCTTCATAGCAACCCCGATGTGTTTTCCCTCGACATCGACGGCAATGACTACTATGTCGCGCAGGCGCTGTTCGACGCGGGGCTGAGGCCGAAAATCCTTGTCGTCGAGTACAACTCGGTCTTCGGTCCGGAGCGTAGCGCGACAATCGAGTACAGCGAGACCTTCGACTTCACCTCGGCGCATCCCACGCAGCTCTACTACGGTGTCTCCATCGCCGGCTGGCGGGCTTGTCTTTCGAAGAGGGGCTACCGGTTCGTGACGGTCGAGCGCAACGGAGTCAATGCGTTCTTCGTCGATGCGACGCACTTTGAAGCGGACTTCCTCGACGGGCTCGAGGGGCTGGCTTTCGCCGAGAACCACTACCAGCTGATGAAATTCCGGATGCCGAGCGAGAAGCAGTTCTCCCTGATTTCGTCGATGAGGTTTGTGCCGATCTGACGGCAGTATCCCGATGCCGAGCATCGAGTAACCGGACTGTGTCAGACCCGCGACCCAAGCTATCCATCTGCATCGCTACCTACAGCCGGGCTGCGTTCGTCGCGGAGACGCTCGCTTCGATCGTCGATCAGCTGACACCCGAAGTCGAGCTCATCGTCGTGGACGGCGCCTCACCTGATAACACGTCCGAGGTCGTCGCGCGGGCGGCTGTACGCTGCACCGCGTTACGTTACTATCGGGAAAGGGAGAACTCGGGTGTGGACGGAGATTACGACAAGGCGGTCGGCTATGCCGAAGGCGAGTATTGCTGGTTGATGACCGATGACGACGTGCTCGCTCCCGGGGCCATCCGGCAAGTATTGGGCGCTATCGAGGGACGCCCAGACCTCGTAGTAGTCAACGCGGAAGTTCGAAACGTCGATTTGACCGTGAAGCTGGAGGGCCCGCGGCTCGGTATTCACGCCGACCTTGCCTTCGATGAGAGTCAGAGGGAAGAATTCTTCATCCGGGCGGCCAACTACCTTTCTTTCATCGGAGGGGTCGTCATACGCCGCGACGCTTGGCTCGCACGCGACCGCGCATCCTATTACGGAACACTGTTCATCCACGTGGGCGTGATCTTTCAGAGCCCGGCGATCGGAAAGGTCAAGATAATCGCGCAGCCTCTGATCATGATCCGCAACGGCAACGCCATGTGGACGCCCCGCGGCTTCGAGATCTGGACGTTCAAATGGCCCGCTCTGCTGTGGTCCTTCGGCGAATTCTCGGAGGCGGCCAAGCGGGCGGTGTGCGTCCGTGAGCCGTGGCGGGGATTCAAGTACCTCGTTTTTCATAGAGCGCTCGGCGCTTACTCGATGGCTGAGTTCCGAAAATATTTCGCCGGCACCGCCCGCGGGCGGGCCCGCGTAACCGCCTGGCTGACGGCACGCTGTCCCGGAGCGCTGGTGAATCTCGCGGCGGTAGTCTATTTCGGCCTGTTCAGGAGAGGCTCACGTGTCGCGCTTTACGATGTGCTGCGCAGTCGCCATGCAAACGCGACAAGCCGTCTGGCAGCGCGCGTCCTCGGCATCTACCTTCGCTGACCACCTTGAGGACAGCACTCATCACCGGAATCACGGGCCAGGACGGGAGCTACCTCTCCGAATTGCTGCTCGGCAACGGCTATCGCGTGGTCGGCGTCGTGCGCAGGACTCCGGACGAGGCTGTGCGCTCGCTTCCGCCGGAGCTGACGGGCCGAGTCGAACTGGTCTCATGGGACATGCTGGACGCGGACAAGATTGTGAAAATTGTCGACGAGTACCGTCCTGCGGAACTATACAATTGCGCGGCCTACTCTTCCGGCGCGAGCATGTACGACGAGGCCCTCGGTATCGCAGAGGTCAATGGTCTCGCGGTAGCACGTATCCTGGAGGCCATACGCAACGTGGACGCCGGCATTCGTTTCTGCCAGGCATCGAGCAGCGAGATATTCGCGAACACGTCGGAAAGCCCGCAGTCCGAGAAGACGCCTGTCAGCCCTCGCAGCCCATACGGGGCCGCCAAGGCCTACGCCGACTTCATGATCGGAATCTACAGACAACGCTACGGACTATTTGCGTGCTCGGCGATCCTGTTCAATCACGAAAGCCCCCGGCGCGGGCCTGCCTTCGTGACGAGGAAGATCACGCGCGAGGCCGCGCGGATCAAGCGGGGACTGGTGGCAGAACTCAGGCTCGGCAACCTCTCGGCTCGGCGGGACTGGGGATATGCGGGCGATTATGTGCGTGCCATGTGGTCGATGCTGAAGGGTGTCCGAGCGGAGGATTTCGTGATTTCGACCGGTGAATTACACTCGGTGCGCGAATTCTGTGAATCCGCCTTCGGGCACCTCGGTCTGGATTACCGGGATTACGTCCGAGAGGACGCCATGGACTACCGGCCCCCCGAACCGACAGAACTCGTAGGGAACAGCGACAAGGCGCGCACGGCATTGAACTGGCGCCCCGAGGTCGGGTTTCGCGAACTGGTGGCGATGATGGTGGAGGCTGACCTGCGCGCGCTCGGCGCGACCGGGTAAGCGCTTCCAAACGATCGGCCTCGCCAAAGAATCAGGGCAAGATGTACACGAAAACAGACAAGTGCAGGATTTGCGGCAACCGCCGGCTCGTGAGCGTGCTTGACCTCGGCACGCAGATGCTTACGGGGACATTTCCGCGAGACAGGAAAGTGAAGGTCACGAGTGGGCCGCTCCGGCTCGTGAAATGCACGGGTGGAGACGACGCCTGCGGCCTCCTGCAGCTCGAGCACTCCTACGACCTGCGGGAGATGTACGGGGAAAATTACGGCTACCGCTCCGCGCTCAACATGAGCATGGTGACGCATCTGCAAGGCAAGGTACGCCGACTGCTCGAGCGCGCGGTGCTGCGCGACGGCGATCTCATCGTCGACATCGGCAGCAACGACAGCACGACACTACAGGCGTATCCTGCGCACGGTCCAACCCTCGTGGGGATCGATCCCACCGGGGACAAGTTCAGCAATTTCTACCCTCCCCACATTCAGTTGATCCCGGACTTCTTCTCCGCTCGCGCGTTGACGGAGCGTTTTCCGGGCAGGAAAGCAAAGATCATTACGTCCTTCTCGATGTTCTACGACCTCGAGGACCCGATCGCCTTCATGCGTGAGGTGCACGACGTACTCGCCGACGACGGGATATGGGTGTTCGAACAGAGCTACATGCCCACCATGCTCGAGACGAACTCCTACGACACCGTGTGTCACGAGCACCTCGAGTACTACGCGCTAAGACAGATCAAGTGGATGGCAGACCGCGTCGGCTTCAGGATCGTCGATGTCGAGCTGAACGACATCAATGGCGGCAGCTTTTCGGTGACGGTCGAGAAGGCGCGAGGCGACACTCAGTCGCCGCAGGCTGTCCGGACGATGCTCGACGAGGAGCGCGAGCAAGAGCTCGACACTCCGGCGCCCTATGCGGCGTTTGCGCAGCGCGCTGCCGCGGCAAAGGAAGAGTTGCTCCAATTCGTCCGAGACGCCCGCACCCAGGGGAAAACCATCGCCGGGCTAGGTGCCTCGACCAAGGGTAATGTCATCCTGCAATACTGCGGTCTCACCGACTTGGACATCATCGCCATCGGCGAAGTGAATGCCGACAAATTCGGGTGCCTCACCCCAGGAACCTGGATACCCATCATCCCCGAGCAAGAGCTGATCGACCGCAAGCCGGACTACGTGATCGTCTTGCCGTGGCACTTCAGGCACTTCTTCAAAGCGAACAAAAAATTGTCTTCGCTAAAGCTCATTGTCCCGCTCCCGAAGCTGGAATTGCTCTGAAAAGGGTCGATGTCCCCTACTCGCCTCGCGTCTGTTACGTTGCACGGTGCGAAAAAAAGAACCGAAGCATGCTCAAGAGATGCCAGCGCAGATAGCGCAAACTACGGCGGCTTTGCCGCCGTGCCTCGTGGACCACGATTGCCCTGGGGCACAGGACCACGCGTCGGCCGCAGCGTGCCAACCGCATGCAGAGGTCCACATCCTCGTAATAAAGGAAGTATCTCTCGTCGAATCCACCGATGTCCGAGTAGAGCTCGCTCGGAACAAGCATGAACATTCCCGCGACCCAGTCCGCATAGAACGGCTCGGACCCGTTCACCGGATACTCGATTTCCGGCGAAGCTCGCAGTGCCTTCTTCAGGATTCCCCACGGCGTCGGGAAGTGTCGAGCGCTGTCCTCAATCGCGCCGGCGGGATTGCGTATCAGCGGCGCCACGATGCCCGCTCGCGGGTCCTCCAGACAGGCGAGCAGGGCCGGAAAGGGATCGCCTTCCAGCCGGATGTCGGGATTCATCACGCAAAAATGCTTGCCTTTGCATTTTCGGAACGCAGCGTTGTGATTCGCCCCGAAACCTTGCGGTTTGGCGTTGCTCAACAGCCGGACCGGAAACGCAAAGCGTGCCGGATCGAACGGCAGCGTTTCCGGAACGTTCACGGTGAGAAGA
>Ga0137389_10003025_pt1 | contig 10347 bp, 7 predicted proteins | sample 15con2h14BmetaG_FD_104645 | JGI IMG/M metagenome (GOLD analysis project Ga0137389, IMG submission 104645) | Vadose zone soil microbial communities from Angelo Coast Range Reserve, California, USA - 15con2h1.4B metaG | ecosystem: Environmental > Terrestrial > Soil > Vadose zone > Saprolite...
CGAGCGATAAATATGTGCCGTTGACAAAGTCTTTATGAAAGCTATAGCGCCGCGTGTTGACATAGTAGATCCGGTTTTGATCCTTCCGGTCGATCACAAACAAGATGTGCGGCAATGCATAGGGTGTGTTCGCGTCATAGGTAACTGCCAGCGTGTCGAATTCGGCTCGAGAGGCGATCGCCGGTAATGATTTGGGCCCGGTTTGAGCCGCCAGGTAAACACCGGAGCCGAAAGCAATAAGGAGACCTATTGCCGATAACATCCGTCTTGAGAGCTTCATACTAAGCATTTTTGATTTTTGATTTTTGATTTTTGATTGGATTTGGAAGCGGCTCTACCAGTGCTTCTGGGTGTACATGGCATTCAATCTGAAATCAAAAATCTGAAATTCAAAATCGGGCGCCCACGGAGGAACGCCCCTACAAATATTCCTCAAGCAGCTTTTTCCCTGAACGTTGGAGCAATTCTACCAGATCATCTATGTGGCGACGTTCAGTAAGAAAGCTGTTGATATTAACGCGCAGCGCGCGGCGGCCCTGTAACACCGTGGTTGTAAGCCAGGCTTCGCCGCTGCGTTCGATTAGTTGCTGCAGACGTTGCTGCAAACGATCTAAAGCTGTCGCCTCGAGACTGCCTGGTGATGAGGGCTGAAACCGGAAGCAACACACTGCAGTTTCCACTTCGCCCAGCCGTCTGTAATCCGCCAGTTCGTCTATACGTCCGGCAAGATAGTTGGTGAGGTCGATGTGATGCTCTACCGTTTGCGCGTAACCTTGCCGGCCCATAAACTTTAGCGCCATCCATAGTTTCAAGGAGTTGAACCGGCGTGTGCCCATTTGCCCGTAACGAAAGAAGTCGAACTCCACATCCGCGCCACCGCGATCTTCGCTGAGATACTCGGGAGTAATATCAAAAGAATCGCGAAGCACTCGACCACCGTCGCGCACTAATGCTGCGCCGCACGCGAATGGAACAAACATCCACTTATGTGGATCGAATGTGATCGAATCTGCCAGGGCAATCCCACGCAATTTGTCTTTGTGTTTTTCGGAGAAGGCAAGAGCGCCACCGTACGCCGCGTCGGCGTGGAACCAACAGTTATTCTCACGAGCGATACTGGCAAGCTCCTCGAGTGGGTCGATAACTCCGGTTGAGGTTGCGCCGGCAACTCCAACAATGCAGCACGGGTGTAGGCCCGCACTGCGGTCACGCCGGATCATTTCCCGCAGCGTATCCAGGCGAATATGAAATCGCTCGTCAGTTTGGATCTTTCGCATACTGCCGCGGCCGAGGCCAATTATGTCTGCGCTCTTTTCGATGGAGTAATGACACTGCTCGGAACCATAGATGACCAGTTCAAGCGGCGTCGCGCGAAGGCCCAGGTTCTTTATGTTTGTCTCCACTCGATCCCGGGCACACTTCAGCGCAATCAGATTTGCTTCTGAACCACCGCTCGCCAGCGTCCCAAAACTGTTTGGTCCGTATCCCAGCAGTTCGCAAAGCCAATGCAAGACGCGTGCTTCGATCATTGCGGATGTTGGTCCATTGCGCCATGCTCCCGCATTTTGATTGAGCATTGATGACAAGGCATCAGCCCAAACGGCAATGGGCAGCGGCGTCGGATTAAACTGTCCGTAATAACGCGGACTGGGAACCTGCATCGAATGCGGTACGACATCGCTCTGAAACCGAGCAAGAATTTCATCGACGCTTATCCCGCTTTGAGGGAAAGGCTCATCAAACAGTTTTTCCAAATCTGCGGGGGTCGCTTCGGAAGTGACTCGACGCGATTCGAGCGTTGCGGCATGCTCTGCCACAAGACGCGTAACCGCCTTTCCTAAACGCTCGTGCTGTTCAGCTAGATCGTCAATCATGGGTTCTGCAAAGAATCTCACGCGAGAGTATGTGTGACAAGCGATGAATTCCACACACGGGGAAAGAAGGTAACCACAGATGAGCGCGGATGACACAGATCAAGAAAGCAATAATAACATTCATAGTCCTCCTACCTTCTTATTTGTTCTGATCCGCGCTATCAGCGTTAATCTGTGGCTAGTTTCCTTTTTCGCAGCTTCTTCCGTTGGTGGGATTTCCAAGCGTTGCGCTCGTTAGCGCTTTGCGTGAAACTGTTTTGGACATGAGTACCACCGAACAAAGCAAGACATTCGTCGCAGCTCTCGAGCTAAACATGTCGGACTATGGAGTACAATTAGGAGCTGAAGCGTTGGCCAGGTTGGCCCAATACTATGCCCTGCTAACCCGCTGGAATCAGCGACTGCATCTCGTGGCTCCGGCTTCACCGCAGGAGTTTGCAACTCGTCATATTCTGGAATCGTTGGTGCTGCTCGATCACTTGCCTCAATCGGCTCGAGTCGCGGATATAGGTTCGGGCGCCGGTCTGCCCCTTATTCCCTGCTTGATTGTCCGCCCCGACCTGAATGCGACACTAATCGAGTCTTCGCAAAAAAAAGCTGTGTTTCTGCGTGAAGCTTTGAATCATGTTGGGATTTCAAGGGGAACGAAAATCATCGCGAAGCCTTTCGAAGAAACGCCGACTCCGAATTTAGATTTCGTCACTTCTCGTGCTCTGGATCAATTCGCCTCGAAGATCCCCAACTTGATCAATTGGTCCCACCCAACCGCCACACTCTTACTCTTTGGAGGTGAAGGCTTGCGCAACGTATTGCGAGAAGCCAGCCCTGGTTACTCGGAATTTCTCATTCCACATTCGGAGAGACGATTCCTGTTTGTAGTGAAGAAGGAATTACAGAACTGAGGACTCGTAACGACCGGGTTGGTGTTGATTATCATTCAAGTCTTAATTGGGCGAGACCGAAACATCCTGATGACGCTCAACCGCAGAACAGGAAGCGGTAGCGACCTGGCCAATTCGCAACACTCAGGCAATCAGCATCGAGTCCTCAAAGCGTTAGGATATAGCGGGTGAGTTGAGTGTTGCGAATTGGCCAGGTCGCTACCGCTTCCTGTTCTGCGGTTGAGCATATTTCCCAAGACTATACGCAGCGCTGGATAGGGGACACAGAAACAACAGGATTTCAAATTGCGACATCTTGCTTGTTGTTAAGAACTTGGTTCTTCGCGGACTACTTCGCTGGGCTTCTTGTCTTCTCGTAAACCTTGAAACGATGGATGGCGAATTGAACCCTCGTCGGTCCACTCCGTAAAAGCAACTTCCCCAACCAACTGTGGCGTGGTCCACACGGCTTGGCGCAAGCCTGGATCTTTCGGTTGGATAGCGAAGGGAGACGAGGTCCGCACCAGGCGGTCCAGTTTCTTTTTTAAATCAAGCCGCTGTTGAAAACTAAACCCAGTGCCCACCCGGCCTGCATAGATTAGTTTACCTTTGTCGTAAACTCCCAGCACCAGTGCGCCAAAACCTGGAAGACTTTTTTCCGACGGAGTGTACCCGGCGATCACAAACTCCTGACGCTTGATGCACTTGACCTTGAGCCAATTGCGGGTGCGAGTCGACTCGTAAGGCGAATTAGCCAGCTTCGAGACAATCCCCTCAATGGCGTGTTCGCAAGCCTGCCTGAAAAACTCGATACCTCGGCCTTCGATGTGATCGCTGTAACGTAGCGGACTGCGCGTAGTTTCCGACTTTAGTAGTTCAGCCAGCAGAAGCTTTCGTTCTATCAACGCGACGCCGGTTAAATTGAAGCCATCGAGGTAAAGCAAATCGAAGACTTGAAACAGAAAACCAGAGTCGCCGCTTTTGATTGATTGTTGCAATCTCTGAAAACTAGTGTGACCAGCGGCATCCAGCGCCACCACTTCACCATCGAGGATTGCGCTTTGTGCAGGCAGAGCCTTAATCGCTTTACCAAGACTCGGAAATTTATGGGTCCAGTCCTTATGATTCCGGCTCCAAAAGCGCACCTGACCACGATTGAGATGACAAAGCATCCGGTAGCCATCAAACTTCAGTTCGTGTAGCCACTCTTTTCCTCTCGGCGGTTCTTTTACGAGGGTGGCAAGCTGCGGCGGTATGAATTCCGGCATGGCAGCCCGGCGCGCTCCAGCGAGGTTCTTTAGTCGTTTTAGACCAATCATCTATCATCTTCCATCTTCAGTCAGACCCCTCTCTTACGCAGGCAGGATTTTGAGGTTTTCACTGAGAGCGGCTTCTCTTGTTGCGGCATTGCGATTGCACTGTCCAGGCTCGGTCTAGTTACTTGGCCCAAGTTGGGCTTCTGTTTGTACTGGAAGATTCCACTGGCGTAAAGAATTGGGCCACTAGAAAGAAAGTTTACCTGAAGTAGTTGCGACAATGCCATGTGGTGGCTATCCCCCTGTCAGTAGAAAGGGAGTGATGCACCCATGTATGCGCGGAGCGAAAATGGTCGGGTCTACCACATTATTCCGCGCGGTCAACAATTTACCTTATGCGGGTTGAGGATAAGCCGCCTGGTGGTAACTGGTCGAAAACACGAGCGTGCGCATTTTGGTCCAGAGAAACCGGCCGACCAGCCGCTTTGTAAGCACTGTGCACGAATGGATAGAAAGGAAGGCAAGAACGAGTAACTCACCCGGAAACGATTTCTTCGTTGTGCCGAAGCTAAATCACATCACATGGCGACTTGCCGCTATTAGTTGACCTCTGTTGTCTGGGGCTCGGCGAGGTTGGCAATGGCAGTAATCAATTCCTCGGCCTGAACTGGTTTTGGCACAAACATATTGAAGCCGGCGGACAAAGCACGGGCCCGATCGTCAACCCTCACGTGGGCCGTCAAAGCCACGGCCGGAACGCGACCTCCATTGCCATCGAGTGATCTTATCTTACGAATTAGCGAACAGCCGTCTTCATCAGGCATGCTAAGATCAAAAACCAAAACAGCGGGTTTGTACCACTCCAAAATTTCGAGCGCTTCGGCGGCCGAACCAGCCGTCTGAACCTGAGCGAGCTGCTCTTCCAGCATCACCTTGAGAATCTGCAACGTGTCGTGGTCGTCATCAACCATCAGTACCCGCACATCCTTGAGCGAAGGGACTTGCAGATAGCTAATGCTATTTTCTGTTGGTGGGTAAGTATCAGTTGGCCATCCCGCTTGTTGTGGCACCTTCCGTTCGACGGCCATTGGCAGGTTGATAGTGAAAGTCGAGCCGCATCCTGAGCCGCTACTGTGAGCCCTCACAGTACCTCCGTGCAGTTCCACCAGGTGTCGAACAATTGCCAGCCCCAGGCCGAGACCCCCATGATTACGCGTACTGGACGGGTCGGCCTGTCGGAAGCGGTCAAAAACAAACGGGAGAAATGCGGCAGCGATACCCTCGCCAGTGTCGCTGACTTTAATTTGCACGTTCGACTTAACGCGTTCGAGACGAATATCGACTCGCCCACCAGAGGGAGTAAATTTGATGGCGTTCGACAGCAGGTTCCAGACGATCTGCTGTAAGCGATTTGAGTCGCCTAGAATATGCCGCGCGGAGGGATCAAGAATCACCTTGAGTTCAATTCCTTTTGACTCAGCGGCCAACTGCACGGAATCAACGGCTGCATTAATGACCGAAGCTACATCGACCGGCACCATGTTTAGACGAAGTTTTCCAGTAATGACGCGCGAGACGTCAAGGATGTCTTCCACCAGTTGCGCCTGGGCCTTTGCATTGCGCTCGATGGTCTCAATCGCGCGTAGGACGGTTTGCTCGTCCAACCTGCCACGGCGAAGCATGTGAGCCCAGCCGATGATTGCGTTTAGCGGAGTACGCAACTCATGGGAGACAGTGGCGAGGAATTCGTCTTTCATGCGATTGGCGCCCTCGGCCTCGCCTCTCAGGATCTGTTCCCGAACAACCTGGGTCTCTAACTCTTCTTTCACAAGTCTAAGATTCTCTTCCGCCTTCTTTCGCTCCTGGATCTCTGCCTCGAGCGAGATGGCCTTCTGTTGCAAGCGAATGATGGCTCGGAGCTGTTCGTCAGAATCGCGGAGCGTTGCATAGCTCTCAGCGGGTATTACCCGAGAATGTGTCGCGCATACGTCCGCAAGCGGTTGCCCCAGCGTTTGCGGGGCAAAGCCGTTGATTGGATAAGCACAGAAAAGGGTAAAGGGATTTGTCTTACCCAGATCGTTCCAGAGTTGTTCCACCTGAAGGGCGCTGTCGTATTTTCCGTCAGCCCAAAGCAATGCGACCAGCTCGCCGAATACTCTGACGTGAGATCGGCCCTCAGCAGCCTGGGCTATGGTTCCACCAATCAGTCCAGTAAAACGCGAAGGCGACAAGACTCCGTCAACCATTAGCTCAGCCAAAGTTTGGTCAGCGTCCAAAGCAATAAACTGGCCAGCCTGAGCGAGACCGGAAGTTTCAACTCCGCATTCAACCAGGCGTGTCTCAAGACCTTGTAGATGTGATTTAGTAGCGACGACTACAGCGGCGTTACCAGCCTGCAAACCGGATCTGATGAAAGCGCAAAGTGAATCCAGAAAAAAATCGTCACTCTCGTAAAATTGAACAAAGTGTTCCCTCTCGTTCAATTCACAAAGATCCCAACCGGGCGCAAGCTTCACTGCCGTGAAGTCGGCAACACTCTGCCGAGATAAAGGGATTGCAGACGTCCCATCGCCGTTGCCATTATTGGTTGCTTTCACGAGAGGTATCTCCTTCATTTAACGGTCTGTCGCGAAGGTGTTGCGGGTCCAGTTAACCCGGTCTCTTGCGGAAGCTAACACCCGAAAGCTGGGAAAGTCGTTCAGGGAAATCGGTATTCTACGGTACGAGTGCTAAAGCGTCGAGCTTCAAGTTGTGATATTTGTGTGCCGCTGGCGCGACCTGGCTATTGTGTGGCCACCAGCAACCCTATCGTCGCGATCCGAGTTTTCACACGGTGTCGATTGGGCTTTCGGTTTCAATAAAAAGCCCAACGGTGAGATGTTCTCACCGTTGGGCTTTCTCGCATCAACGCGACGATTACGCTGCCTTTATCAATTACTCTTCAACTTCCGGCACTGCGGCATCGCCATCGCTGGCGGCAACAACCACCGGTTCGCGCGTGGGAATCACGATGTCGTGACCACCTACGATGTCGGGAAACTCATCAAGCTCGCGCTCGCGACCTTGATCGATTGTCTCGTCGCGATCGATATCGACGTTCCGGTAATACTCCATACCGGTACCGGCAGGAATCAACCGTCCCATGATCACGTTTTCCTTGAGGCCACGTAGATAGTCGATTCGTCCGGAGATCGCCGCCTCAGTGAGTACGCGCGTGGTCTCCTGGAAGGATGCGGCGGAAATGAACGAATCCGTAGAAAGTGACGCCTTGGTGATTCCCAGGAGCAAGGGCTCGGCCTGGGCCACCTCACCGTCATCCAGGCGCACGCGTTCGTTCTCGTCCTGGAAGCGGAAACGATCCACCTGTTCTTCAAGCAGGAATTCCGTATCGCCGACTTCCTTGATCTTCACCCAACGCAGCATCTGGCGAACAATCACTTCAATGTGCTTGTCGTTGATGTTTACACCTTGCAGACGATATACCTCCTGAATCTCGTTCACCAGGTACTCCTGCAAACGGCTCATACCCAGCACGCGCAAGATGTCGTGCGGATTGAGTGGACCATCCATCAGGGCTTCACCGGCACGCACGCGGTCACCATCCTGCACGTTAATGTGCGTACCACGAGGAATGTCGTACTCACGTTCTTCCAAGTCGTCACCGGTAATAATCAGCTTGCGTTTACCCTTTGAAATGCTTCCGAGAGTGACTGTGCCGTCGATTTCGGACATGACCGCGGTTTCGGCTGGCCGTCGTGCTTCGAACAGTTCGACGACGCGCGGCAAACCTCCGGTGATATCTTTAGTCTTGGTCGTTTCACGCGGGATCTTCGCGATGATGTCGCCAGGCTCTACTTCCTCGCCATCGGTCACCATCAGGTTTGCCCGCACCGGCATTTGATAAGTCTTCAGCACCTTGTTGCTGGCACTGCGAATTTCGAAACGCGGCTGCTTCTTTTCGTCGGGCGAGTCCTTTACTACCAGCCGCGACTGGCCGGTTACCTCATCGACCTCCTCGTCAAAAGTGACGCCCTCTTTTAAGTCCTGGAACTTAACATGACCCGCAACTTCAGTCAGGATCGCAAAGGTAAACGGATCCCACGTGGCGAGCAGTTGATCCTGCGTCACGCGGCTGCCGTCTTCTACCAGGATGTGCGCGCCGTAAACAATTTGGTAACGCGCTGCCTCACGGCCGCGATCGTCGATGATTGTCAGCGAACCATTGCGATTCATCGCGATGCGTTCGCCCTTGCGGCTTTTCACTGTTTGCAGATCGAGATACTTGATCGTTCCATCTTGGCGAGCTTCATGCTTCGACGATTCTTCCAGGCGCGCCGTACCACCGATGTGGAACGTACGCATAGTGAGCTGAGTGCCGGGTTCGCCAATCGACTGGGCGGCAATAACGCCAACTGCCTCGCCAATCTCCACTGGACGACCGGTCGCCAGATTGCGGCCATAGCATTTAATGCAACAGCCACGGCGCGATTCGCAGGTCAGCACCGAACGAATTCGCACGCGTTGCACACCCGAACGTTGAATCTCAGCAGCCAGATCTTCGTCGATCTCCTGGTTGGCTTCGACAATCGCCAGGCCTTCGATGGGGTCGGTAACGTCTTCGAGGGCCGTACGACCGACAATACGATCGCGCAGCGACTCGATTTCCTCGCCACCTTCAATGATTGCGCTGGCCGAAATGCCACGCAGCGTGCCGCAATCCTGCTCACTGATGATCACGTCCTGCGCAACGTCGACAAGCCGGCGAGTCAGATAACCAGAGTCGGCTGTTTTCAATGCCGTGTCAGCCAGACCCTTGCGGGCGCCGTGCGTCGAGATGAAGTACTGCAAAACGTTCAGACCTTCGCGGAAGTTAGCCTGAATTGGAGTCTCAATAATTTCACCGGATGGTCGCGCCATCAGACCGCGCATACCCGCCAATTGGCGAATCTGCTGGGCGCTACCTCGCGCGCCCGAATCGCTCATCACCAGAATCGGGTTGAGCTCGCCGGTAGCACGTTCGCGGTCGTCCATCGCCTTGAACATCTCTTTCGCGACTTTGTCTGTGACTTCCGACCAGATGGCGATCACTTTGTTATAGCGCTCGCCGTTTGTGATTACGCCATCGAGATATTGTTGCTCGACCGCAATCACATCTTTGTCAGCCTTGTCGACCAACGGCTTCTTAGCTGGCGGTGTGACCAAATCGTCAATTCCGATTGAGATGCCGGCTTTGGTCGCATACAGGAAGCCAAGGTTCTTGAGATCGTCAAGCATCTTGACGGTCATTTCATGGCCCAGACGAATATGCGAATAGTTGACGAGCGACTGCAAACCTTTCTTCTTCAATGTCCCATTGATGAACGGAAGTCCGGGCGGAATAGAGTCATTAAAGATTACGCGGCCCACAGTCGTGTTAATGACCCGGCGGACGTCGTCCTGCACGGCGCCTCGCAGAATATCCTGCGGATCGTGTTCCTGCGTCAGATCGATCAGGTCTCCCTGAATACGCAATTTGATCGGGGTCTGGGTCGTAACCTCGCCAGCGTCAAGAGCGAGTAATACTTCTTCCAACGAGGCAAACACACGCCCCTCACCTTTTGCTCCGGCGCGATCGCGGGTCAAGTAATAGATGCCCAGCACAATATCCTGCGAAGGCACGGCGATTGGCTGGCCGCTCGCTGGACTCAAAATGTTGTTACTGGACAACATCAAGACCGCTGCTTCGATTTGTGCTTCCGGACTCAACGGAATGTGCACAGCCATCTGGTCACCGTCGAAGTCTGCGTTGAAAGCTGTACAGACCAGCGGGTGAATTTTAATCGCCTTGCCTTCCACCAACACTGGTTCGAAAGCCTGAATACCCAGGCGGTGCAGCGTCGGCGCGCGATTCAGGAGCACTGGATGCTCCCGGATCACTTCCTCCAGAATATCCCAAACGACAGGTTCCTGACGTTCAACCATTTCGCGCGCCTGTTTGATTGTCGCGGCGTGTCCCTGTTTCTCCAGCTGGTTATAGATGAATGGCTTGAACAACTCCAACGCCATCTTCTTCGGCAAACCACACTGGTGCAGTTTCAATTCCGGACCGACGACAATTACTGAACGACCCGAATAGTCAACACGCTTGCCGAGCAGATTCTGTCGAAACCGACCCTGCTTGCCCTTCAAAGTACCACTCAAGGATTTCAGCGGCCGGTTGTTCACACCGCGCAGCACGCGCCCGCGCCTGCCGTTATCAAACAACGCGTCGACAGCCTCTTGCAGCATCCGCTTTTCATTGCGCACGATAACTTCAGGCGCCCGCAACTCCATCAGCTTTTTGAGACGATTGTTGCG
>Ga0137389_10003028_pt1 | contig 10345 bp, 6 predicted proteins | sample 15con2h14BmetaG_FD_104645 | JGI IMG/M metagenome (GOLD analysis project Ga0137389, IMG submission 104645) | Vadose zone soil microbial communities from Angelo Coast Range Reserve, California, USA - 15con2h1.4B metaG | ecosystem: Environmental > Terrestrial > Soil > Vadose zone > Saprolite...
CCTGATCGGATGAGTCTCCAATGCGCTCCGCCAACAATGCGAGCACGTGCTCCAGGTAACCGTCCCAGGACCAGAAGCCATGCCCACGATATTCAACAAAGCTGGTACTCATACTTCCTCTTACGATCCTTATTGGACGTAAATGATTTTCTTTTTTTGCTCCTCAGCCAAGCCGCTTACGAACTTCTGGATGGTCTTGATCTGGCTCTTCGAGGCTCCGGTCAAGTCGATAGCAACGTGATCGACCGACTTGTTTACGTGATGCACAATCGAGTCAAGGAATTTGGCACCATTGCCCCAGTTTTTAGACGCGTATGCGGCCGGTACTCCCATCGCATCATATGTCTTCCCAGCAGCGCTGACGAACTCCGCGCCGACATGGCTACTTTCGCTCAGATGCTCACCGATCTGTGCCGCAAGTCGAGCACCGGTGTTAGCCTCTGCCACGGTAAGACGCGTCCCGGCGGAAAGCGTGAGCGTCCCTGGCGAACCCGGAGCGGGACTCCCGGTAGAAGCCATGGTTAAATCCATTGCAACCTGCTCGACCTGGTCTGGATGCTGAGAAGCGTACATGAGGATCGTCATAGCGCCTTCTGCACCTAGGTAGGAGCTTGCCAGGATGGCTAAGCCAACTACCGCCCCAACCCCTCGTGCGTTCTGGCGATCGCGAAACTCCTGCTCCGTGATTTTGTGCGCTATCAGAGCCTGAACGTCTCGCTCAAAGTTGAGCTCGGCCGAGTCTTGTCGACCATCGGGATCTGTGCGGTTGAGAGGATTGTTAATGCAGTATTGGTACTGGTTCCACGCCTGCGGCTCTGAGACATTCCTCTTGAAGTCGATCAGCGGATCAGTACTAGTCCACCGGCCCAAAGTAGATCCGTAATAACGATAACCGAAGTAATCGAGGCCGGTTTCGTTATCCCGTTCTTTTGAAGTGAACTTCTGGCGGTTGCCATCGCTCACAGAATAGACGTGTACATAGCCTTGTGATTCCGTTCGGCCTCCTGAATCTGCAAACAACTCTTCGCCGAACGGCAGATAGTCATGCCGCTTAACACTTGCGAAACTGCCCGTCTGGTCAAACACCATCCGTGGGGTGCCGAGTTGGTCCGTTACCAGCCATTGAATACCCGTCCCACTCCCTCCTTGCGCGACCGATTGCCCTGTGATCGTTGCGCCCAGGCCGGTGCTATCAGACCAGTATGCGTTACCGCCATCACCGACCACAAAGTCAATCGTGTCGCCTGCTGTAACCGTTCTCTGCATTGAGTAAGGAACGACACTGCCCAAGCCATTCACGTAGCCGTCAAAGATCGACGTGGAATTATGCATGACATGCACATCTGTCGTTGCATGTCCACCAGCTATTCCTTCGAAGCGACCACTGATGTTGAAGGTTCCGGATGACGGAGCCGTCCACCTTACAACAGTTTGCTGTCCCTGCGGTCCAGGATGCATATAAACAAGCCCACCGCTCGGCGACCCCACCGTAGGAAGATTGTACGAATCTGAAATTGCGGGATCATACCAGGGGGCTGAGCTACTCGGGTATTTCGTGAAGGCAGTGCCTGGGGATGTTTTATAGCCATAGCGCCACGATCCAGTTGGATTCTGCGAGGCGGAGAAATCCGTGACTGCGTTGTAGCTGCTGCCTCCACCGGTACTCAAGTTTCCGCTGATCACCACATTCGAAATTGTGCTTCCGCTCGTGTAAAGCGAAGTGTCTACCAGCAACGGATATGTCGGCGCTATCGTGCTTGTATAGAGTAATGCTCCGTTCTTCCGATACTTAACTACTCCGCCTTCAATGGCAACTCGCAAGTGGTCCCCGCCCGAATAAGTTCCAAAACCACCGCGGTTGACACCCAACTCGAAAACGTAGACATTCCCATCAGCCGCGGGATAGATGGCAAAATCAATGGTAGTGTAGTTCTGGTCTGTGTCGACGTGACTCAGCCCACACATTCGATAGGTATTTGTTTCGGTGACCGTCAATTCAGCATATCCATCTCCGGATGTAATGGACTTTGTCGAAGCCGCACCAGCATTCCCCCAACCTTCCGCCGCAGTCTTCGTGAGGCTATTGCCCGCGGCTGACACTCCAATCACATTCGTCCAGGTGACGTTCTCAGGTGCTGATGCCTGTTGCGGACTGGCGGTGATCAGCAATTGCCCGTTGCGATAGCCATACTCTTTTTGTGGACTCGAAGTGCTGCCATTCATTGGATACTCAGCAACCAATTCCCCACCCATGCCGTAGACCTGCCAGCTTTCAACGTTATCAACTTTGCGGCGGACACGCTGCCCGTTCGCATCGTAGGTGTAGACCTGCGACTGATTATTCCCACCCCATGCCGCAGTCATGCGGTTCTCGGCATCATAGGTTCTGCTGCCCGCGCCGGTGTAACTATCCTGCTTGAGATTCCCGACTGCGTCGTAGTTCATTGAGTTGTTACTTCGATCATTCGGCGCAAATACATCACTCGGCGCGTACAGCTGATTCGTTGCTGGATCAATCTTAAACTGGATATTGTTTATTCCCGTCCCATACGTACTCGGTGTCTGATTGATCGTGTTGATTGTGCGATTGCCATAGCGATCGTAAGAGTAACTCTGCTGCCAGGGAGTGGTCGTTTGGTTCGTGCTGCTTACATAGTAGTTTTCGGTGACTGTTTGCAAACGATTGAGTGAGTCGTAGGCAAACGAATCCGTGAACGTGTGATAGCTGGTGACCTGCTCGTTGTCGGGAATGTAGTTATCCTGATGCTTGAGGTTGCCGTTGTTGTCCGTCCGGAGCACATCCCCCAACACTGATCGCTGTAGTGGTTGATGATCGCACCACGATTCCATGTCGTATCCGTTGGTCCGGTGTAGCTGGTGCTCTCACGAATCTCCGCCAGTTGACCGCGCACGTTATAGAAGAGCTTGTTGTAAATCGGCGTGGTGGTGCCAAATTGTTCTTTCGCCATTCCCCCGAGCGACGAATAGATGATTCCTGTCGAGTATGTGCGGTTATTGCCACCATCTCCCAAATTACCTGCGAAGCCGCTCAGTCGGCCAACACTATCGTAGCTGTTCGTAATCGTATGCCCCGAAGGATACGCGAGCGCCGTAACAGCTCCCGCAAGGTTGTACGTCGGCGTCAGTAGGTAATTGATGCCGCCCGTCTGCTGAATCTTGAGGCTTTGCCGCCCGAGTGAATCATGGCCGTAGTAATCACCTGCGCTGCTGCTCGTTCCGTATGTCTGCGCAACTAAACGTCCAGTGGAGAAACCGCGACTGAAAGTAGTAGGCGCTCCAGCAGGCAACGATTGAGAGTCGTAGTAGGAGTTCACTTCATCACTCGCACCCACTCCACTCGGCAATACTGGACTATTGTTTGTCGTGGCGGTCGTTGCGCTCGAACCGTTATACCAGCGCCTCGTGAGTCGGTTCAGGACGTCGTAACTGAAATGAGTTGAAACCGATCGAGAGTCTGTCTTCACGACCAGATTCCCATTACTGTCGTATTGATAGCTAACTGTGCCACTTTCCGGATTTGTCGCCGATGTCAATCTTTTCAGTGAGTCGTACACAAAGGTACGAGTTTGCGTTCCCTGAGTAACAGTGTTGAGATTATCAAGAACGTCGTAAGCATAGCTCGTCAGGTAATTGTAATTGATGAGATCATCTGGTGCTTCATAGACTTGTTTCAACCTGCCCAGCGCATCTGTAACGCTCTGGCGTTGTTTTCCTGCTTGATCAATGACTGTCACCGAATTGCCTGAATAGTTCGTTGAGACAACCGCATTGTCAGGAGTCGTGACTGTTCGCGCCCGACCGAGAGCATCGAAAACGGTCGTGGTAAAAACAGCGCTCTCGCCATTCCACGGACGAAACGGGTTGGAGGTTTTGTAGGCTCTGCCCAAAGTATCGTATTGAATCTGGACAGCGATGTAGTTCCCTCCGCCTTCATACTGTCGTGTTTCAACCGTCCGTCCCATCTGATCGTAAAGCACTTTGCTGACGAGAACATTGTCGTTGGTTGCGTCCCGATCACTCGTACTGGTGATTATTCGATTAACATCGTCGTATGAAAAAGTTGTCTGGTTCTGTACCCCGGTTCCAACAGCGCGTTGCACTTGAGTTGGTCGATCAAGCAGGTCATCAAAGTAACCACTTGCTGTAATGTCATTCGGATCCTCGCCGTCTACGGGTCGGCCCAGATAGTAATCAAACTGCGCGTAAGCGGACTGATTCAGGGCATTCGTGACTTTTGTCACCAATGCAAACGTTGATAGGCCACCAAGCTCAGTAGGCGCGGAGTTGTTGTGTGCTTCGCCGTTCGGTGCGCCGAAGCAGTCCTCATAAAACAGATTAGTCGCAAACCCGCGTCCGTCGATGGTCTTTAATACGTTGCCGGCAACGTCGTATTGCGAATAGTTCGATACTGAACCCGTCACTGAGCCGCCTGAAAGGAGGTATTTAGTCGTGCCCGTGGCATTTCCGCGCAAGAGTACCGCTGCGGGATTTGAATTATCACATTGGGTTGGCGATGTAACGACCGCGCAGAAACCACTGACATTGCTCCGTGGCCAGAGCGCAGCGTGATTACTGTCGGCAGCATAGTTGTCATATTCGAAGGTTGTCCGTGCTCTTTCTACGCCTCCAGTATCATAAATCGACACCTGCATCGGCAGGTTCCGAATGTGAACGCTCGTTCCGGTATAACTTGCATCCGTTAGATATGTTGTTCGTGTTTCACGCAGCAGAACACCAGACGCACCACTACCAAAATCATAATCCTTAACATTATTCTGATTATTGAAGGGAACACTGTCGTCGTATCCGAGAGTCTGTTTCGACACCTGGTTTGTGTCCGCCAGTGTAGTGATGATTTGAGTCGGGCGCACATCATTTGGAGGCGCGGTAGCCGAGGTTCCAGTCCACCAGTTTACAGAAGCTCTCTGCTCGAAACTATTCTCAACTCGTCGCAGCAGGGTCGTACCGTTCGTATCGAACGTCTCTGTTTTGTACTCCTTCCCATCCTGCCACGCTCCGTAGTCCGTTGCCTTTTGGTCAAAAGAGGCGCGAGGACTACCATATAAGTAGTGTTGTGAGTGTGCTAATAGTGTGCCTGAGAGATCGTACTGGTCAACCAACACATAACCGGCGTTAGTCGATGTAGTCTCCGGTCGGCTATATGTCATTCTGCTTTGGTAAGCTGTGCCAGAACCTCCATCTGGATAAAGCCGCCGTTCAATAACTCTTCGATAGATATACCAGTCTCCCGTCTGAACCAACCCATTTGTGGCACCATCTGTTAACCCGTTGGCCCAGTCATACTCGATTGCCCCGCCAGTAGGGAGCACAATCCGTGCGAGCTCCGCATAGGCATTGTATTGAAGTTGATAGCGCCTTCCATCGGGAAGTTCGATGTAGTTTACTACCGGAGGATTTGAATTATCGACGCCGGTTAGTCCTGCGAACAAAGGGCCAGTCGGATCAATGATGTCACTACGCATCGCTTGGGATCGTAGTGAATGTCCGATCTTGATTGTGCGGGCCGCGCCTCCAAAACCCTTATAGCTGATCTGGTCATAGCTCACGCCATTGACGTAGTTGTTGTCGTAGGTAATCGTTACCTGTCGATTGAGCGAGTCCGTTACACTAGTGACTCTCTTGTAAGAATCGTACGCGAATGTCAACTTATTACCGTTCCGGTCACGCATCCAGCTTATCTTGTCCTCATCGATTCGGAACCCGGTGCCATCACGCAGCATCATGTATCCATAAGCTGGATACTGAGCTTCTTCATCACTAGGGTAGAAAGCGTCAAGAACATCGAAATCGGAAACAAAGGTCGCAGCCGTACCATCCGCAGAGACGAAAACTTGCCCCCGATCGAACGGTGAACCGCCAGGTGTACTTGGTTGCCCACCAGTCGACTGATCTCTCAATTCATACTCGGTGCCGTCGGGGGCTGTGAAGGTAATTCGCGTTAGCAGCTTTTGCCATCCGGAACTGTTCTTTAGAATGCCTCGCCGGATGCGGACGCGTCCCGCGGTTATCGTGTGGTTGCCGCCATCATCTTCCGACCACCAGCTGGAATGGCCGAAGTGATAGGCATCATGGCCTGGATTGACCTCCTTACTGATCGTCCATCTCTGGTCGATGTGAATGGTAATCGGAAAGGTCGTCGCTCCGCGTCCCCCAATCGTTAATAGCGGCATCTGAAAGTTGAGGTTCCCGTTGTATAGGTTCACGCTTTCAAAGTCACTCAGGGGATATGATCCGGCAGGAGAACCTGGCGAAAGTCCGAGTGGTGTCTGTCCATCTGTGGAACTTTGTGCTCTAACGCCAATTGCTAACAATGCTAGGAAGAGAATAATGCCGATTGTCCGGGTTAGAGGACTTGAGCCGACAGAAGACTGCATGGATATGACCTCCCTGGGGAACGAACGTCAATAACGGATTGAAATCGCGCCGCTCGACTACTCAGTTAAGTTCTACGGAGCTGTTACAGTAATCCGACAGTTCCACTGAGGATGGTCGGCCTCGGAGAGTGAGAATCGTCCAGACACCAAATGAATAGTGTTTTTCCAATAACGCTTTCGCAACGGAAGGCGCACATCAAGCAGTCGTTCACCATTTTCACCATCCACACGAAAGGCAAACTGATTAAGTCCAGTAGCGTTTTGAATGATGACGAAATAATTGCCGGCAGGAACCGTTATCTCGGATGGCTCTATTCCCTGTGGTCGAATAGTCAGCCAAAACGCTTTCTCATCGTCCGGCGTTAGCGCAATAGGTGGAACTGCGCGGACAGAAAGCCAGCTGCTCGCACTAGATTCTGTCTTTTTGGTTGGCGGCTCAGGTTTGTCCCCTTTACTCACCGAAGAATTGCTGGCGTGAGTCCCAAAGGCAACGAAACAAAGCGCCGCAATTGGTGCCATGAACAACAAGGTGCTCGAGAGACTAAGTGCTCTCGGAAAGTGACGCATAAAGCCCTCCAATGTTGAAGAAGACAGTTTGGGGTATTCGCAAGAGACTTCTTTTGCTCTCACGATCAGTGTAAATCGAATTTCGTTGACGCGAGGCTTTGCGGGGAGTCACACGTAAACGAGCAACTACATTGAAAACAAAATGCTCGCTCTGGGCTTCTGACGGCACGCGACTTTCGGGAGGGTGTCGCAATAAACGCTGGGCGAAATTACGCGCTGGAATCTACTCCTGTGATGGGCCACAGTCAACCAAATTCTTTGTTACATTTTAATTGTGACCGCAGGCGCGTTAGACAACGAATGGATTAGACCAACGGATGAGGTAATCAAAAATTTAGTAGGGTGCTCGATAGCAGGAGATGCCCTTCAAAAGCGCGGCGCATAACATGCAAAATATTCTGATGGTTCCCACGGAACATTTCTGCAAGCTTCTGCTCACACGGCATCTGCGTCTGTGCGGGGTCCCCCGTGAAGACCAGGGATGGGACAAGCCTTCCCGTCAAAATTAAGACGACAGGCATCAAGATTCAACAAGACAACTTTCCCGCAATTCAATTCTTCCTTTCAATCAATCCGCCTCAAGTTTGAGTGCACCCAACAAAGAATTGGCAACTTAGCCAGACCCTCAATTGCTCTATCGTCAGAATTGAACGGTTAGCCTGAGGGTAAGTGTCATTCAAAATTGAGCGGGGACAGGGTCCGCCTTCCCGACCTGAGAGGCTGCTGGAATTGAGTGGTTAGTTTGAAGTGAGTGCCATTCGACCTTGAGCGGGTCAGGGTCCACCTTCCCAACCTGCAAGACAAAGAGGCGGACGAAATGTCTGCTCTCGACTTTTGAGAACTCTCCAGAAGATTAAGGATGGGTGTTGGTGGTTTGGGCCGTCGTCTTCTTCCGCACGTAGCCGTCTCCACGCTGCGTCAAGCCTGCCTTATTGGCCAGCGTGTTCATCACGGAAGCAACGGTCTCCTTGTTCTTTAAATTGAAACTAGTGATTCCCCCAACGTTTGTGTCCGGATCCTCGAAGTTAATCGTCAGGTAACGATACTTTTTCTTGATGAACCAGGCGGGGACGTTGAGACCATAAGGCACTGGTACGCTGCCAAGCACTGACGCGGCGGTTGGCCTTCTCGACTGCGTGTCCGGATACGCGGCTGATACTGCCTGGTAAGGTATGAAGAAAACTTCTTTCTGCAGCTTGTCGCGAAAGACCAGGCGGTTGTTCACATCGTCGAACGTGAGAGTGCCCTCCCGCTTCTTTGTATATCCGACGATCCCGCCCTCGTACTTTGCCTTGACGGATTGAGCAGCGGGCGCAGGCGCAGGTTTGCTGCTGGGCGACGGATCGACATTTCTCGGTCGCTGCGCAAACGTGCCCGCGGCAAAGGCTCCCAAGAGGAACAGAACTGCACAAAATCTCATGTTACCTTCTCCTTTAATATTCCGTGTTCTCAGTGTCTCAGTGGTGAAATGATTTCGGCGCTTTATAACCACTGAGGGACGGAGACCACAGAGAATGCGCTAATAGAATCTCAAATTACGACACTACTCAGAATCCCTTGGCCCAGACAGGCACTTTGTAAAGTACCCACCACAACAAACTTTGCAGCGCCAGCACAATCAGCCCGACCAGCATACTTGCGTAGCACGTGCTGCGCTCGGTATCCCTGCTCGTTTGATAAGACCTAACGATGCCGAGCCCGCCCATTAAGACTGCACCAGGACAAAAAAGAATTCCGAGATAAGGAACCAGCGAATAAGTAGCAAAGGCACGAGCGGTGGCGGCTACACTGCCCTGGTTTGCGTCGTCCCTCATTCGTTGGCGCGCGCCTGCCTTTTCCTTTTCATTCCTGTGCTTCTGCGCACGGGGTGAACTGTTGCCTGCGGAGAGAGAACCTATTTGGCAACTGCTTGTCAGCTACTTGGCGAAGGGCTTCACGCGTTCGATCGATTCCTTGAAATCTGAATCTCCCGGCGCCAGCGTTGCCCCCTTCTGATAAACGGCCAGCGCCTTAGCGTACTGCTTAGTGACCTCATAAGCATAGCCAAGCTCGCGATAAACGTTGACGTCGTCCGGCGATTTCCTGGCCGCCGCTTCCAATGCGATTATGGCTTTTGGGAAATTTGTCGCCCGCGAGTAAGCGACGCCAAGCAGATAAAAAGTTACACCTGTGGCATCAGCGGCAGTGGAAGCACGATCCAGGACTGACGCGGCGCGCGGATATTGCTTGGATCCAATCAATGCTTGCCCGAGAAGTGTTACCGCCTCGGCGTCGGTTCTCACCTTTATCAGCCCCTCGCCCGATCGCACAGCATTCAAATAGTCGGCATCTGCTTTGGCCTGGTCAGTGCTCGTTGCCGCGCGACGAAGATACGCGGAGGTCAACAGCATCCACCCGGCGGCCAGCCGACCATCATTCACTGTGGCGCGGTTTAAAGCTGCAATGCCGCTGTCGAGATCATTTTTCGCGAGCGCGATTTGACCCAGATAGAAGAGAGACAAAGAATCTTTTGGATTAAGCTTTACAACCGCATTGAAGGTGCGCTCCGCATCCGCGGATTTCCCAGTCTTGTACTCGGCCATACCACGGTAGTAAAGCATCAGCGCATCAGGTTGGGCGTCGCTGCGCGTCGTTGCCGCAACCAGCAGAGGCAACGCCTGCTCGAACTTTTCGGAAAGGACATACGCCTGGCCCAGAGCACTCTCCGTGTTTGGATCTTGCTGTTTGGTGTCTCGCTGCAACTCTACGGCCTTCTCGAGATCAGTGGCCGCCGCTGCGTACTGTTTTAAGTTGAGCTCAGCAAAACCGGCAATCTTCCAGGCCTCGGGATCGTTTGGATGGTTGGCGGCAAGGTCTTTCGCTTCTTTGGCTGCGGCCGCAAACTGTTTTTGTTCCAAGAGCGCGTATGCATGGGTTGTATCTGCCGGCGCCACTGTGTTAACCACCGGTTTGACCGGCTGCACATCGAGTAAAGGAGCATTACTGTCGTTCCGCCGGGCTGTCGGTGACTGAGTAGGCTCAGGACCCTACAACGGGTCAGACGCGGTACTCCGTTTTGGCGCTTGCTTAACGCGTCGTGGACGGCTTGTTTGGGCCTCGATGGCGACCGTACTCAGCAGAAAAGTCAGGAAAAACTTGAAGGGCATAAATCGAGTATTCATAGTCAGACGATTGTATTCGGGAGAGGCTGGGTTTAAAAGCTCTGTAATGACGGTTTCGCGAACAACCTTCGGATGCACCAATAACGCCGAGAGTTTGCTCACCTCGAATGCTGAGGTGCTTCTCGGTGCGTCATGGTTGACAACTGAGGGCCTGAGAGTCGGCCATAAGCAGACACGACGAAGGCAGCCAAGGTCTGGTCA
>Ga0137389_10003034_pt1 | contig 10336 bp, 10 predicted proteins | sample 15con2h14BmetaG_FD_104645 | JGI IMG/M metagenome (GOLD analysis project Ga0137389, IMG submission 104645) | Vadose zone soil microbial communities from Angelo Coast Range Reserve, California, USA - 15con2h1.4B metaG | ecosystem: Environmental > Terrestrial > Soil > Vadose zone > Saprolite...
ATCGATTTCGTCGGCGGCGCGCGCGGGCTCGGCGAGCTCGAGCGTCGCGTTTCTTCCGGCGAGATGGCGGTCGCCTTCGCGCTCTATCCGACCCGCATGGCCGACCTGATGGCGGTGGCCGATGCCGGCGGGATCATGCCGCCGAAGTCCACCTGGTTCGAGCCGAAGCTCGCCGATGGCATGGTCAGCCACGTGCTGGATTGATCATGCAAGGATGACGACCGGCGCATGAAAAAACGACGGAAGGCCAGGCCTTCCGTCGTTGTTCGTTGCGGTCGTGCGGCGGCCGCTATTGCAGGCTGAGCGCCACGAAGCGCAGCTCGCCGTCCGGATTGGAGACGAGCAGCAATGCCGACTTGCGGCCCGCGGTCTTGAGCTGATCGATCTTCTTCTGCAGATCGACCGCCGTGCCGATGGCTTCCTGCGCGACCTCGACGATGACGTCCCCGGCGGACAGCCGCTTCTCCGACGCCGGCGAGTTCGAATCGACGCCGGTGATGATCACGCCCTTCACGCTGTCCTTGATCTTGTAGCGCTTGCGCAGATCGTCGTTCATGTTGGCGAGGTTGAGGCCGAGCGTCTTCTGCACGACCGTCTTGTCCTCCGGCACGGCGTCCTTCTTCGGCGTGTTCGCGGCGACCTTGTCGTTGTCCTCGAGCCGGCCGAGCTTCACCATCTTCTTGTCTTCCTTGCCCTTGCGGACAATGACGACCTCGACCTCCTTGCCGACCGGCGTGTCGGCGACGACGCGCGGCAGATCGCGCATCTCCTTGATGTCCTTGCCGTCGAACTTGACGATCACGTCGCCGGCCTCGATGCCGGCGGGCTTGGCCGGACCCTTGTCGTCGACGCCGGCGACGAGCGCGCCGCGCGTCGGCTTGAGGTTGAGCGTCTCGGCGATCTCGTCGGTCACCTGCTGGATCTTCACGCCGAGCCAGCCGCGGCGGGTCTCGCCGAACTGGCGCAGCTGATCGATGACGGCGACCGCCGTCTTCGACGGCACCGCGAAGCCGATGCCGATCGAGCCGCCGGACGGCGAGATGATCGCGGTGTTGATGCCGACGACTTCGCCGTCGAGATTGAACAGCGGTCCGCCCGAGTTGCCGCGGTTGATGGCCGCGTCGGTCTGGATGTAGTTGTCGTAGGGACCCGAATTGATGTCGCGATTGCGCGCCGACACGATGCCGGCCGTGACGGTGCCGCCGAGACTGAACGGGTTGCCGATCGCCACCACCCATTCGCCGAGGCGCAGCTTCTCGGAGTCGCCGAACTTCACCGCCTTGAGCGGCCGATCGGGCTTCACGCGCAGGAGCGCGATGTCGGTCTTCTGGTCCTTGCCGATCAGCTCGGCTTTGAGCTTCGAGCCGTCATTGAGGATGACGTTGATCTCGTCGGCTTCCGAGATAACGTGATTGTTGGTCACCACGATGCCGCTCGCATCGATGATGAAGCCGGAGCCGAGCGAGTTGACCCGGCGCGGCGTGCGCTCGCGGTTGGGACCTTCGCCCTGCTGTCCGCGACGGTTCTTGAAGAACTCCTCGAAGAACTCCTCGAACGGGGAGCCCGGCGGCAGCTGCGGAATGGCGTTGCCGCGGTTCTCGACGTTCTGCGAGGTCGAGATGTTGACCACCGCGTCGATCACCTTCTCGGCGACGTCGGCGATGTTGTCAGGACCGCGAGCCAGCGCGGCGGTCGATGCCGGCAGGACGATGGCAGCGGCGGCGACAGCGGCCAGTGCGGCGCGTCGCGTGGAAGTCACGAGTTCGGTCAGGACGCCGTCCATGGCTCTGGTCTCTCCTGGAAAGGGCTCGGTGACCCTGCGCCTCAGGGAAACGGACGCAAGCGCGGCACCGGACGCCGTTAGAGAAATGGATTGAGGCGGAATAGCGGCCTGCGATCCGATGGGGAGCGCAGGCTGGCCCGCCGTTCACCATGAAAATAGCAGCTTTCCCGAGGTTTGGCAGCGCATTGCAGGGCAGATTGTGCCTTTTGCGCACACAGACCCGTGAAGCTCCGTCGCCGCATTACCCGCGCGCCAGCCAGACCAGCAGCAGACCCAGAAGCGCACTGGCCAGGCCGACGGTACGCAGGACCGGAACGGGCGTTTCCAGCACCGCGGTCACCGCGCGCTTCGCCGCTTCCGGAAATGCCGCAAAAACGATCCCCTCGATGACAAAGACGAGCCCGAGGGCGACGAGAAAGTCGGACATTGGGCGTGCGGACAGGACCGGACGCGTCACCTCATCGCGGCGCGGGCGCGGGCGGAGCGGCGGCTGGCGGGGCGCCGGGGGCATTGCGCAACTTGCCGTTGGGATCGCTGAAGTAGCGGAAGAAGTCCGAGTCGGGCCTGAGCAGCAGCCGGGTATCGTTCTGCCGCAGCCCCGCCTCGTAGGCCTGCATCGAGCGGTAGAACGCAAAGAAGTCCGGATCCTTGCCAAAAGCCTCGGCGAAGATGCGGTTGCGTTCGGCGTCGCCTTCGCCGCGCGTTTGCTCGGCCTTGGAGGTGGCTTCCGCGATGAGCACGGTCACGTCGCGGTCGGCGCGGGCGCGGATCTCCTGGCTGCGCTGCGCGCCCTGCGCGCGGAACTCGGCCGCCTCGCGCTGACGCTCGGTCTGCATGCGCTGGTAGACCGCCTGGCTGTTCTGCTCGGGCAGATCGGCGCGGCGGATGCGCACGTCGACGATGGAAATGCCGAACGCCTGCGCCTCGCGATCGAGCTGCTCGCGCACGCGCGCCATCAGCGCGGCGCGCTCGTCGCGAACCACGTGCGTGAGCGTGGCTTCGCCGAGGACGCGGCGCAGCGCCGAGTTGAGCAGGGGCGAGAGCCGCTGGTTCGCGCCCTCGACCGAGGTGACCGTCTGGTAGAAGCGCAACGGTTCGCGCACGCGATAACGCGCGAAGGCGTCGACCACGAGCCGCTTCTGATCGGAGGCGATCACTTCCTGGGCCGGGTTCTCCAGATCGAGGATGCGCTTGTCGATCAGGATCACGCTGTCGAGCAGCGGTATCTTGAGATGCAGGCCGGGTTCGGTCACGATCCGCACCGGATTGCCGAGGCGTACGACCAGCGCCTGTCGCGTCTGATAGACCGTGAACACCGAGCTGTAGCCGATGATCAGCAGCACAACCAGGATGACGGCCAGAACGCCGCCGGTGAATCCGAGCCTCATCGTGCGCCTCCCGAAGCCGGGGGCGAGGGACGCCGCGTCAGTTCGTTGAGCGGCAGATAGGGCACGACGCCCGAGCCGCCCACCCCGGAATCGAGGATGATCTTGTCGGTGCCGCCGAAGATCCGTTCCAGCGTTTCGAGATAAAGGCGCTGACGCGTGACTTCAGGCGCTTTTTTGTATTCGTCATAGACCTTGGTGAAGCGCGCCGCCTGGCCTTTCGCTTCCGCGACCGTCTGCTCGCGGTAGGCTTCGGCTTCCTGCGTGACGCGCACGGCGCGGCCGCGCGCATCGGGAATTTTCTGGTTGGCGTAGGTCTGCCCCTCGTTCTGGGCACGCTCGGCGTCGGCGCGCGCCGCCTGCACGTCGCGGAAGCTGTCGATCACCTGCGCGGGCGGGTCGACCTTCTGCATCTGGATCTGGGTGACCTGAATGCCGGACTCATAGGCATCGAGCACCTTCTGCATGAGATCATGGACAGCGGTCTCGATGGTCTGGCGGGCGCCGGTGAGGATCGGCTGGATTTCCGAGCGGCCGATCACCTCACGCATCGCGCTTTCGGCCACGGCTTTCACCGTGCCTTCCGGATTCTGGATGTTGAAGAGATAGTCGCCCGCGCCGCGCGGCTTGATGACCCAGAACACCGAAAAATCGACGTCGACAATGTTTTCGTCGCCGGAGAGCATCAGGCTTTCCTCCGGCACGTCGCGCATCGTGGTGCCGCGGCGGATGTCCTCGACCATGCGCATGCCGATATCGATGCGGTTGACGCGGGTCACCTTGGGGGTGAGCACGGTCTCGATCGGATAAGGGAGATGATAGTTCGCGCCCGACTGGGCATCGCGGACATATTGGCCGAACCGCAGCACGACGCCCTGCTCGTCGGGCTGGACGAAAAAGATGCCCGAGCCGACCCACAGCAGGAAGGCGATCACCGCGATGAGAAAAATTCCGCGGCCGCCGAGATTGCCTCCCGGTATCACCGAGCGGAGCTTGTCCTGGCTGCGCCGCAGGAATTCTTCGAGATCGGGGGGCGTCGGACCGGACGATTGCGGGCCGGAGCCCCAGGGTCCCTTGGGACCTGAGCCCCACGGGCCGCCGCCTTGATTGCTCCAGGGCATTGAACGCATCCTCCAGGGGACGCCAAGCCTGCGGCGCCCGATTTAACCTTGCCGGCACGGGTTATAGGGGAGGCTTCCTCCCCTTTCAACGCGCCGGGCCGTGACGCTCAGGCGGCGTGCTGCCGTATATAGGTGGTTATCGTGAAGCTTGCCTCATCCTGCGGCCCTGCCGGGTAGTCCCGACGCGCGGCTTCACGCCACAGGCTCGGGTCGATGGCCGGAAAGGTCGCGTCACCGGCCGGCCGGGCGTGGACGAGCGTGATCTCGAGCCGCGTTGCCATTGGCATGAGCTGGCCATAGATATCGCCGCCGCCGATCACCGCGATGGCATCGGAGCCACGCCGCAGCGCATCGCCGCGCGCGACCGCGAGCGCGCCAGGCAGGCTCGCTGTCACGATCGCGCCCGGCGCCTCAAACGCACGGTCGCGCGTCACCACGATGTTGGTGCGGCCGGGAAGCGCCTTTCCGATCGCGGCCCAGGTCTTCCGGCCCATCACCACCGGCTTGTTCATGGTGATCGCGCGAAAATGCTGCAGGTCGGAGCGCAGGCGCCACGGCAAGGCGCCCTTGTTGCCGATCACGCCGTTCTCGGCGACGGCGGCGACGAGCACGATCTCCATCACCCCTTCTCCGACCGCGCGAGCCGCACGAGGGCGTCGCCGGTAATACGGCAGATCGTCCAGTCGTCCATCAGGACGGCGCCGAGCGTGCGATAGAATTCGATCGACGGCTTGTTCCAGTCGAGCACCGACCATTCGAAGCGGGTCCAGCCCTCCGCGACGCAGCGTTGCGCGAGATGGACGAGCAGCGCACGGCCGATGCCGCGGAGGCGAAAGGCGGGCCGGACATACAAGTCCTCCAGATAGATACCGTGGCGGCCGCGGAACGAGGAGAAATTCGCGAACCACAACGCAAACCCCGCCGGCGCGGCGTCCCATTCGGCGATGTCGCAGAAGAGCCGCGGGTTTTCGCCGAACAGCGCCGCGTCGACCATGGCCTCGGTGGCGTCGACCGCATCGAGCAGGCGCTCGTATTCGGCGAGCTCGCGCACGAAGGCGAGAACGAGTGCGGCCTCGCCGGGCCGTGCAGGCCGAATGGAAAGGGACATGGGAATCGAGCCGCCGGGTTAAGGTCCGACGAAGCCGGTACCGGTTTGCACTCAAAGAATCTAGACGGAGACTTTCGCCTTGATGTGCGGATGGGGCTCGTAGCCTTCGAGCACGAAATCCTCGTAGCGGAACGCGAACAGATCCTTCGCCGCCGGATCGAGCCGCATGACGGGCAGCGCCCGCGGCGCACGCGAGAGCTGAAGTCGCGCCTGCTCCAGGTGATTCAAGTAGAGATGGGCGTCGCCGAATGTGTGGATGAACTCGCCGGGCTTGAGGCCGCTGACCCGCGCCATCATCAGGGTCAGCAACGCATAGGACGCGATGTTGAACGGCACGCCGAGAAAGACATCCGCCGAGCGCTGGTAGAGCTGGCACGATAGCCGCCCGTTCGCGACGTAGAACTGGAAAAGGCAGTGGCACGGCGGCAGCGCCATCCTGTCGACGTCGGCCGGATTCCAGGCCGACACGATGAGGCGGCGGGAATCGGGATTGCGCCGGATCATGTTCACGACGTTGGCGATCTGGTCGATCGCACGCCCGTCCGGCGTCGGCCATGACCGCCACTGCTGGCCGTAGACCGGGCCGAGATCGCCGCGCTCGTCGGCCCATTCGTCCCAGATGCGCACGCCGTGCTCATTGAGATATTTGATGTTGGTGTCGCCGGCCAGGAACCAGAGCAGCTCGTAGACGATCGATTTCAGGTGCAGCTTCTTGGTGGTGACGAGGGGGAACCCGTCGGCGAGATCGAACCGCATCTGGTGTCCGAACACCGACAGCGTGCCGGTGCCGGTGCGGTCGTGCTTTTCGACGCCGGCCGACAAAATGCGGTTCATGAGATCGAGGTATTGGCGCATCGGGTTCCGAGTCCGCCGGCAAGGCTTGTGAGTCGGCAACACCAACAGTAACCCCGGCCCCGCGTTTCGCGAAGCCGGGGCTGTTGAATGCCCGAATTTATGTGTGAAGCGCTCGAGTTCAATTGCCGGGGGCCGCCTTGATCACCGGCGTCCACTTTTCGATCTCGCTTTTGACCAGCGCGGCGAGCGGCTGCTGGCCGCGCCGCGGACCCTCCGGGATATCGCTGCCCAGCTCGAGCAGACGCTTGCGCGTGGTCTCGTCGCTCAAGGCCTTGTCGAGCGCGGCGCTGAGCTTGTCGACGATCGGCTGCGGCGTGCCCTTGGGCGCGAACAGCGCGTTCCAGGCCGATGCCTGGAAGGCGGGCAGGCCCGCTTCGGCGGATGTCGGCACATTCGCGAGCGCCGGATTGCGCTGCGGCGTGCCGATCGCGTAGGCCTTGATCGTGCCGGCGTTCACCTGCGGCACGGCGTTGACGATCTGATCGCACATGTAATCGACCTGACCGCCGACCAGCGCATTCATCGCCGGCCCCGTGCCATTGTAGGGGACGGCGGTGGGCTTCACGCCGAGGAGAGAATTGAGCAACAGGCAGGTGATATGCGAGACCGAGCCGATGCCGGCATGCGCCTGGTTGAGCTTGTCGACGTTCGCCTTCACGTAGGTGACGAATTCCTTGAGATCCTTCGCCGGAAGATCCTTCTTGGCGAGGATGAGAACCGGCGTACCGGCCACCATGCCGATGGAGAGGAAATCGACGGTCGGATTGTAGGCGAGGTTCGGATAGAGCGAAGGCGCCGCCGCCTGCGTGCCGAGGTGCCCCATGACGATGGTGTACCCGTCGGGCGCGGCCCGCATCGCGCGCGTCACGCCGGTGGTGCCGCCCGCGCCGACAACGTTCTCCACCACGAGCTGCTGGCCCAGCGTCTTGGACATGTGGTCCGACACGATGCGGGCGACGATGTCGGTCGGCCCGCCGGCCGCGAACGGCACGATCACGGTGATGGAGCGCGCCGGATAGTCCTGCGCTCGCGCGCTCGCCGCCAAGCCGAGCGCCGCGAGACCGGTGAGAAGTCCGACGACCGTCTTCCCCCACATGAACGTTTTCCTCTCGATCGTGGTCTCATTCCATGCGAACGCCAGCCAGCGGGTCCTCCGCTGGCTGGCGTCCAGATGTCGACCTGATCGCGACGACGCGATCGCTCAGCCTTCGCTCTCCACGAACACCTCGTCGCGCTTGCTGCGGATCATCGGCAAGATCGCGACGAGCAGCAGGATCGCGGCGAGCGCGATGAGCACGCCGGAGATCGGACGCGTCACGAAGGTGGACGGATCGCCGCGCGCGATCAGCATGGCGCGCCGCAGATTCTCCTCCATCAGCGGTCCCAGCACGAAGCCGAGCAGCATCGGCGCAGGCTCGAAATCGTGCTTCACCAGCCAATAGCCGATGACGCCGAAGAGCGCCGTCATCACGGTATCGAACGGCGAATTGTTGAGCGAGTACACGCCGATCGCGCAGAAGATGATGATCGCCGGAAACAACAGGCGGTAAGGCACACGCAAGAGCCATACCCAGACGCCGACCATCGGCAGGTTGATGATGACCAGCATCAGGTTGCCGAGCCACATCGAGGCGATCATGCCCCAGAACAGCTCCGGCTGCTTGGTCATCACCTGCGGGCCCGGCACGATGCCGTGGATGGTCATGGCGCCGACCATCAGCGCCATGACGGCATTGGGAGGAATGCCGAGGGTGAGCAGCGGAATGAACGAGGTCTGCGCCGCCGCGTTATTGGCGCTTTCCGGCGCCGCGACGCCTTCGATCGCTCCGCGACCGAACCGCGACGGGTCCCTCGCCATCTTCTTCTCGAACGTATAGGCGGCGAAGGCCGCGATCACCGCACCACCGCCCGGCAGAATGCCGAGAAGCGAGCCGAGAAGCGTGCCGCGCCCGACCGCGCCGGCCGCCGCCTTTAAGTCCGGCCACGTCGGCATCAGGCCAGTCAGCTTGGCATTGACGATTGAGCGCGTGCTCGTTTGCTCCAGGTTGCGCATGATCTCGGCGAAGCCGAATACGCCCATCGCGACCACGACGAAGCCGATGCCGTCGGAAAGTTCCGGAATGTCGAAGGCCATGCGCGACTGGCCGGTCTCGATGTCGGAGCCGACCATCGACATCAGCAGCCCCATTATGATCACGGCGACGGCCTTGAGCACCGAGCCTTTGGCAAGTACCACCGCAAAGACAAGGCCGAGAACCATCAGCGAGAAATATTCGGCCGGGCCGAACAGCAGTGCGGCCGCGGTGAGCGGCGCCCCGAGGGCCGCAACCAGCACCGTCGAAACGCATCCTGCGAAGAACGAGCCGATCGCCGCAATGGAGAGCGCGGGGCCGGCACGGCCTTGACGCGCCATCTGGTGTCCGTCGAGGCAGGTGACGACCGAGGATGCCTCGCCAGGGATGTTGACCAGGATCGAGGTGGTGGAACCGCCGTACTGCGCGCCGTAATAGATGCCGGCGAGCATGATCAGCGCGCCGACGGGCGGCAGGCCGAAGGTGATCGGCAGCAGCATCGCGATGGTCGCCAGCGGCCCGATGCCAGGCAGCACGCCGATCAGCGTTCCGACGACCGCGCCGATCAGACACAAGAGTATGTTCATTGGCGACAGCGCGACGCCGAAGCCGAGAAGGAGATGTTGCAGAAGGTCAGTCATGACGAGTGACTCGAGAGTTGGACGTGGACGACGGCGTGCGCTAGCGGAAGCTGAGCAAGCTCGCCCAGCTCAGGTTGGTGGGCCAGAGCTGAAACGGCAGGTTGAGCGCGATCGGGAACAAGAACACGCAGAATGCGGTGAGAACCGCCGACCAGATGATCGTTTCGAGCCACCGCACCTCGGTGGTCGCCGCCGACACCGCCACACAGCTCAAATAGCTCGCGATGACGAGCCCGAGGGGACGGACCGTCACGGCGAAAATGATGATCGATATGCTGATGAAGAGTGGGCCGCGCACCAAGTTCCGCCTCGGGCCCATGAGGCCGATCACGGCGAACACGATGCCGGCGAGCGCCAGAATGGCCGCAACCACCTTGGGCGTGGCGCTCTGGCCGGAGACCACAAACATGTAGGACAGGCTGATCAGGGTCGGCGCTACAATTTCGTAGCGTTCGACGGCCGGCCCGTCGGTGAAATAGCCGACCAGCATGACTCCGACGCCGAGCGCAATCAGCAGGAACGCAAACATGCGCGGCGCCGTGCCCGGGCCGAATGCAAAACCGTGCATGCCCGGCAGGTCACGCGATGCCCATACCGCGAACAGGCCGAGCAAGATCAGGGCCGAGCCGCCCCAGAAGTCCCGTGGATTGCGAACTTTCAGGCCGCCGTGTGACGACTCCGGAGACGCATGAACCCCATCCGACATCAACTGCCTCCCTCAAACTCCGCCCGGTTTGGTCTTGCCCCCGCGTTTTCCTAGCACAAGCCCCGGCCATGCCAAAACAATCGTGGCGTGCTCAAAACGCCAGACGATGAAGACAGAGGATGTGCCGCGCGACCCGCACGGAACCCTAGACCAGCCCGACGAGACCGAGGGCCGCGGCGATGCCAAGCGCCACCAAGGGGGTCACCCTCGTCCAAAAGGCCAGGGCAAAGCTCGCCGCGGTGATCAGTACCGTCACCGCATCGCGATCGGCCGCCCGCGCCACGATCAGCGCGCTCGCCGCGATCAGCCCAATGGTCACCGGCACCAGACCCGCCTGGACCACAATCCGCCAGGACGCGTTCTTGAAGCGATCGAACACTTTGGCGACGAAATAGGCAATGGTGCAGGTCGGCCCGCACATGGCGACCGTCGTGATGAGCGCGCTGGGAATTCCAGCGATGTAGTGCCCGAGCAGCGTGACGAAGACGACGTTCGGACCGGGCGCCGCCTGCGCGATCGCGAACAGCTCGCTGAATTTCCGGTCGCTGATCCAATGATGGATATCGACAGCCTGCCGATGCATCTCGGGCACCGCTGAATTCGCGCCTCCGACCGCCATCAGGGAGAACAGCGCGAAATTGAGGAGAAGCGCGAGGTAGAGATCG
>Ga0137389_10003036_pt1 | contig 10332 bp, 6 predicted proteins | sample 15con2h14BmetaG_FD_104645 | JGI IMG/M metagenome (GOLD analysis project Ga0137389, IMG submission 104645) | Vadose zone soil microbial communities from Angelo Coast Range Reserve, California, USA - 15con2h1.4B metaG | ecosystem: Environmental > Terrestrial > Soil > Vadose zone > Saprolite...
CTGAGGAGTTTCTTTGACGAGCGGCTTCGTAAAAAACGACTGCTGCCGCGGCAGCGGCGTTCAGAGATTCGATACCGCTGGCCATGGGAATGCGGATGCGCGCATCGGCACTGCGCTCGACTTCTTCGGGAAGACCGGCGCCCTCGTTGCCGACGAGAAGGGCTACTGGCTGGCACCAATCGACTTCCCAGGGGGCGAGCAGAGGCTGTTCCCCGTCACGCGGTTCGTGAACGCTCGAAGCGAGCGTGCGAACGCCTGCGACCTTCAGTTGCGCAAGAAGAATGGAAAGCGACATCCCCGCGAGGATGGGAAGATGCAGAGCTGCACCAGCGGAGGCGCGCAGAGCTTTCGGCGAGAACGGGTTTGCGGTGCCGCTAATCCCGGAAGCGGCCGTCGCGGCGCCAGTCGCGCCAAACGCGGCAGCGGTGCGCAGTATCGTTCCCACATTGCCGGAATCCTGGACGCCTGCCAATACCACCAACAAAGGAGCGCACGCGGAGAGAGGAGCGCGCACGAAATCATCGAAGGAGGTCTCCCGAGGGTGAACCAACGCCGCGACACCTTGCGGGTGTTCGGTGTCGGCGAGACCTTCAAACAAGCGGTCCGTGGTGCGGAGGACGGGAAATGCCATTTCTGGCCGGTCGATGAAGGAAGACAGTCGTTCGTGGTGGCGCTCGCCGGATTCGCTGAAGAGCACAGCTTGAATGCGGCAACCGGAACGTAGAGCCTCTTCGACGAGCCGGACGCCCTCGACGCCGACGAAGCCGTCCTCCGTTGGCAAGCCACCGCGAAGAGCCACGCGGAACTCCTTGAGCCAGCGATTGTCCCGGCTGGTAAGGAGCACGGGCTCACCTGCGAAGCGAGGGTTTCGGGCGGTTTTTCCTGGCGTAGCCATTACGTGGAGCGTAGCAAATTCCTGGCACCGGACGCCAATTCCGGGTAGCCATGGCCGCCTATCGGAGAGACAGGAGCAGTAAACTAGCTCATCTGCAAGCTCTTATTGCACGGGTTGAGGGGGTATGGTAGCGTCGCCCAAATAAGGGCAGCGCTGGCAGGGCGCTGCAGGGTGGCGTCACGACATCGCCAAAGGCCAAAAAATTGCCGGCTGAACTGCTGCGTGTCAATGGACAATCCCCGGAACCGGACCTGTTGCGCTATGCGGCAGATTTTATTGCACGGGGAAGTGTGATTGCCATTCCCACGGACACGTTCTACGGGCTGGCAGCGGACCCGTTTAACCTTGCCGCAGTCGATGAAATTTACCGCGTGAAGGGGCGCCCGGAAACCAGGGCGCTGCCAATCCTCGTGAATTCGATCGAGCAAGCCATTCTGCTGGCACGGGAAGCGCCGCGTAAATTTTTGCGGCTCGCTCAGGCGTTCTGGCCAGGAGGATTGACGTTGGTGGTGAACGCGGCGCAGCGTATCCCCCTGAAAGTTACGGCCGGCACGGGCCGCATCGCATTGCGCTGGCCGAATAGCACGCTGGTGCGGCGCTTGATCGACGAATTCGAAGGCCCGGTCACGGGGACGAGCGCCAACATTTCCGGTTTTCCGTCGTGTTCGAACGCGGAGCAAGTGATGAAGCAGCTCGGCCCAAGGCTGCCGCTCGTGCTGGATACGGGTGAAACCGGCGGGGCGCTGGCGTCGACCATCGTGGAGCTGACTGGCGACACCTGGAGGGTCGGCAGGGAAGGGGCCATTTCGGTGGCGGAAATTGAGAAGGCACTGGAATAAAAACCAAACTCGTCAGCACGAGGCGGCGCCTGTTAGTTAGTTTCCGCCCGGATGAACTGTCGCGAGGAAATTGTAGTTGCCAGTCGAAGGCAGATCGAGCGTGCCGAGCGAGCGGCGGTGCACAGAAACAACATCGTTGAACCACAGCGGCAAATAAGGAAGATCCTCCGCCAGAGTTTTCTGCACCTCACTGCAGAGAGCTTTCCTTTTTTCCTGATTCATTTCCACGCGAATCTGGTCCGTGAGCGCGTCAATGCGCGCGTTGCGATAGTGCCCGCGATTAGCGCCGTCGGGCGGAAAGCGTTTCGACGAGAAAGCATACTCAAAAAAATCTGGATCGGTGTTGGCGCCCACCCATCGCTGGTAGGTCATCTGAAAATTTCCCTTGGCAACATCGGAGAACAGCGTGGCGAGCTCGAGCGGCCGAAGTTCGAGCTGGACGCCCACGCGCCGCCACTGTTCCTGAAGCGCTGCGCCGATCAAGCGAGCTTGCTCTTCAGTCGAGCATTTCAGCGTGAGCCGCAGCCGCACGCCATCCTGCTTGCGAGCGAACCCTGCAGCATCGAGAACCTGCTCGGCACGCGCGGGATCGTAAGCATACTGCGCGACATTTGGTTCCGCGGCCCAGTGATCCGGCGGCAGCACGCCAGCCGCGAGCTTCGCCTGCCCGTCGAGCAGATAGCGGACGAGCGCTTCGCGGTCCGTCGCCAGCGCGAGAGCTTGCCGAATTTCGCGATGTGACAGCACGGAATCTTCGAGATTGAAGCCGAGGTAAGTAAGATTCGTGCCGGAGCGATCGCTGACGGCCAGATCACGCTGGCGCGCCAGGACAGGAATGATGTCCGGCGAAAGCGAACTCATCTCTAGATCAGCAGAGCCTTTGCGAAGTTCAAGCGCGCGAACCACCCCGTCGGGAACGACCCGGAATCGCACGCGAGCAAGTTGGGGCGCCTCGTGGAAGTATTCAGGATTGCGCTCGACCACAACCTCTTCGTCCTGCGACTGCTTTACAAAACGAAATGGGCCGGAGCCAACGGGATGGCGCGAAAAATCGACAGCAGCGTTCGCAGGAACGATACCGATCGCGGTAGGAATGAGATTCACAGTGTACGAAGCGTAAGGTTGGCTGAGATGAAAGATGACCGTGGCGTCGTCGGGCGCTTCGATAGAAGTGACCATGCGAAGCGCACCACGTTTTGGTGATTTGCTCGCGGGATTCATGATGAATTCGAAAGTCGCTTTGACGTCGGCGGAAGTCAGTGCGCGGCCATCGTGGAAGTGTACAGCGCGGCGGAGATGGAAGACGTAAGTGACCGGGTCGGGCGTCGACCAGGATTCCGCAAGATCGCCGTGGAAATTCATCTGAGTGTCGCGCTCCAGCAGCCCGCTGAAGAGCAGCCCATCAATCCGTTGCGATTGCGAATCCGTGGCAAAGCGCGGGTCGAGGTTCGTGGGGCTGGATTCGATGAGGAAAGTGAGCGAAGAGGGATCGCTGTGAGCCGAATGCGAACAGGAAGAGACGCAGAACGAAGCAACGAAGCAAGGAAGCAAAAAGGTAATGAAAGGACGGAACGTCGAGAAAGAGCGGTTAGCGGGGCGGAGCATAGGATATTTTACCGAGGATCGCCGGGCCGCGCGCCCCGGTTGCGGAGGGGAGGTTCGCCGGCCGCTGATGAAATGTCTCGTAGGCGAGAAGGGCAAACGCGAAAGCCTCCTTGGCATCTTCGGGAATCCCAAGTCGCCCGGAAGGGAGCATTTCGATGCTGGGAAGGGCGGCCGAAAGTTGCGCCAGGATCAACGGATTTTGCGCCCCACCGCCAGAAACAATGAGTTGGTCAATCTTGGTTTTCGGCAGAACAAAACGGTTCAGGGCATCGACGACTGAAAGTGCCGTGAACATCGTAGCTGCTCGGATGAGATCGTTGGGCTTGGCGCGATGGCGCCGGCCGAGGGCGAGCATTTTTTTCAGATAAGCATGTCCATAGTATTCGCGCCCGGTGGACTTTTGCGGGGCAAGCTTCAAGTAGGGATCCCGCAAGAGTTCGTCGAGGAGCGCGGGATGGCTGCGGCCTTGTGCCGCGAGTTGTGCGTTCTTGTCGAAGCGCTGCCGGCCTCGCGAGAAATGCGAGACCAGCGCATCAATGAGCATATTGGCCGGGCCGGTATCGAAAGCAAAGACTTGTTGCGGTTTGGCCGCGCGCGGAAGAACGGTGACGTTGGCGATACCGCCAAGGTTGAGCGACACGCGGCCAAATTTATCGTGGCGATACAACAGATAGTCGGCGTAAGGAACAAGCGGGGCGCCTTGGCCTCCGAGCGCCATATCCGCGGGACGGAAATCGCCAACGGTGGTGATGCCCGTACGCGCGGCGATAACCGATGGCTCTCCGATCTGAAGCGTGGACGCCGTTCGTGAACCGAAAAAGGGAAGCGGTCGCCCCTGATGGAAGATGGTCTGCCCGTGGCTTCCGATCAGCGAGATTCGTTTTGGCGAGACACGGAATTTGCGGCAAGCGGCAATTGCAGCGTCGGCAAAGAGTTCTCCGAAACGAAAATTCAACTGGCTCATCGTGCCTGCAGTGATTGGTTGTTGTTCCGCCACACGAAGTATTTCCTTACGAAGCGCGGGAGGAAATTTGACGGAAGTGTGCCCGAGCAGCTTGGCGTTCAGACTTGGCGGCGCGCCGCCAATGCGTGCGAGCGAAACGTCAATGCCGTCGGCTGAAGTGCCTGACATCATGCCGAGTACGAGCATCGGTTTTTCGCTCATGAGATTTGTTTTTTCAACTCCGCGAGGAGATTCAGCGCATCGAGCGGTTTCAACTGGTCGAGGTCAGCCCCCCGCAATTTCTCAAGCACCTCGCGGTCCAGAGCGGTAAAAAGTACCTGCTGATTGCCGTTCTTCTGCGCAAGGTCGGAAGCGCCGGGAGAAAGCGTCTCGCTAAGCTCGTGCTCGCTCTGTTCATGTCTTTTCAAGACTTCACGAGCGCGCTCAATCACGCTGCGAGGCAGGCCCGCGAGGCGCGCAACTTCGATACCGTAGCTCTTGTCTGCGCTGCCGGGTTCGACGCGGCGCAGGAAAATGATTTCGCTCGGCGTTTCTTTGACGGAAACGTGAACATTCTTGACCGTCGGAAGCAGATCGCCAAGCTCCGTCAATTCGTGATAGTGCGTGGCGAAGAGCGTCCGCGCCCGCGTATGCTTCTGCAGGTGTTCGACGACAGCCCAGGCGATGGACAGCCCGTCGAACGTAGCGGTACCGCGACCCACTTCATCGAGGAGCACGAGACTCGCGGGAGTGGCGTGATTCAAGATCGCTGCGACTTCGCTCATTTCGACAAGAAACGTCGACCGCCCGCGCGCAAGATTGTCGCTTGCTCCAATGCGCGTGAAAATGCGGTCGGTGATCGGCAGCTTCGCCTGGCGCGCCGGAACAAAGCTGCCCATTTGCGCCATCAGTACGATCAGCGCGGACTGCCGCAGATATGTGGACTTCCCACCCATGTTCGGCCCGGTGATAAGCAAAAGCTGCTGCCTCCCGGGCTCAAAGCAAAGATCGTTGGGAACAAATCGCTCACCTCTTTGGCGCAGCAGCTCTTCGATCACTGGATGCCGCCCGCCGATGATAAGGAGTTCGCCAGTGGAGTTGAATTCAGGCCGTGCATAGCCACGATCCGCAGCCAGTTTGGCGAACGCCGTCAGGACGTCCATCTGCGCGACAGCCGCGGCCGTACGACGCAAGCGCGCGGCCTTTGCGGCAACGGAAGCGCGCACCTCGATAAAAAGCTGCCGCTCGATCTCCACGATGCGTTCGTCGGCTGCGAGAATCTTCCGCTCGTATTCCTTGAGCTCCAAGGAAGTAAATCGCTCGGCGTTGACCAGCGTTTGCTTGCGCTCATAATCTGCCGGAGCGAGATGCAGGTTCGCTTTCGAGATCTCAATGTAGTAGCCAAAAATCTGGTTGAAGCGAATTTTCAGCGAGCCGATGTTCGTGCGTTTGCGCTCGCGCTCTTCCATGGCGGCGATGATCTGCTTACTGTTCTGGCTGAGGTCGCGCAGTTCGTCGAGTTCGGCGTGATAGCCGCTGCGGATCATTCCCGGATCGGTGGCCAGGGCCGGCGGCTCGTCCGAAATGGCGCGTTCCAGCCGCTCGCGCACGTCCGCGAGTTCGTCGATTTCCTGGTGGAGGTCACGAAGCAACTCGCTGCCGCCAGCGGGAGGCGGCGTGAGGAAATTCTTGAGTACCGGAAGCTGCACCAGCGACTTGCGCAGTGCCACGAGCTCCCGCGGAGTCGCAAGCCCCAGCGTGATCCTGCTGGTAAGCCGTTCGAGGTCGAGGATGCCCTTGAGTTCCTTGCGAATTTCGCCGCGGACGACTGTTTGTTGCACCAAATGTGCGACTGCATTGAGGCGGGCCTCGATGGCCTCGCCCTCGATGAGCGGACGCAGGACCCAGGAACGCATTAGCCGCGCGCCCATACCGGTCACCGTGACATCCAGAGCGGCAATCAGAGTGGTGGGGCCAATCGTGCGCCCGGCTTCCTCTGTAAAGATCGGCGCCAGCAGCTCCAGATTGCGCACCGAGACAGGATCGAGCACCAGAGCATCGTGTTGCTCGTAGTAGCGCACACGGTCGAGATGCCGCAATGCTTCGACGCCAGACGCATCCAAATTGTCTTTTCCAGGCGCCGAACGGTCGCCTCGCGCGGCGTTTTCGCGGAGGTAGTGAACGATAGCACCCGCGGCAGCCAGCGCTTGCGAGTGATCGTCAAGGCCGAAACCGGTCAGTTCCGCGACGCCGAACTGCTCGCGCAGAATGCGTTCCGCATAGTCACGCTGAAAAACCCATTCTTCCAGGCGGGATTCCACGCCGCCAACGCCTTCCAGGAGCGAAGTCTTGGCAGTCTCGAACAACTGTTGCGGACGCGGAAGCAGCGTTTCCCTCGGATGCAGCAATTGAAGTTCGTCGCGAAGATCGTCATCAGCGCGCGCGCCGGAGAATTCCGTGGCCTGAAATTCGCCTGTGGATAGGTCCACAAAAGCGAGGCCGATGGGCGAACCCGAAGCATGTTTGGCGACGGACGCGAGAAAATTATTTTCGCGCGCGTCGAGAAGGGCCACGTCCGTGGCAGTCCCCGGTGTGATGACCCGCACAACTTCGCGCCTTACCAGTTTTTTGCCTGGCCCGGGCTGCTCCATCTGATCGCAGATCGCGATCTTGAACCCCGCCCGGATCAAGCGGGCGATGTAGCCTTCGGCGGCGTGGTACGGAACGCCGCACATGGGAATCGGTTGGCCCTTTTCGCGGTTGCGCGAAGTGAGCGTAATCTGAAGCTCGCGCGCAGCGATCATCGCATCTTCGTAGAAAAGTTCGTAGAAGTCGCCGAGTCGGAACATCAGCAGCGCGTGTGGATAGCGCGCCTTGATGGCGTGATACTGCTGCATTAGCGGTGTTGTAGGTTCGCTCATTCTTCAGGTGTCAGTTTTTTCTGCGCCGTTCCCTGTTTTTTCCCAGTGTCTGGAGGGGCGCCGCATGCTGCACCCTCCTGGACACGCTGCAAACTGCCGAAAGTAATTGTAGGGCCCGCCTTCTGAGGCGGGCCGCTCTTCATGAGTAATCCGGGTGAGCCACTCTTTCATTCCTTGATGCCCAGCTGCGTCAGCAAGAACGCATAATCCAGGGCAATCTCGCGCAGATAATCATACCGGCCGGAAGCCCCGCCGTGTCCCGCACCCATGTTAGTTTTCAGCAGCAGCGCATTCGCATCGGTTTTCAACGTGCGCATTTTTGCAACATATTTCGCCGGTTCCCAGTACATCACTTGGCTGTCGTTCACTCCTGTTTTTGCCAAAATCGCAGGATAGGCCTTGCGCTCCAGGTTGGTGTACGGACAATACGTCTTCATATAGAAATAATCTTCCGCAATTTGCGGATTGCCCCACTCCTCGTATTCGCCCACGGTCAGCGGGAGCGAAGCATCGAGCATTGTGTTCAAAACGTCGACGAAGGGCACGTGGCTGATAACCATGCGAAAAAGATCCGGGCGCATGTTCGTCACCGCACCCATCAGCAGCCCGCCGGCGCTGCCACCCTCAATGACGAGTTTTTCCGACGTAGTGTAGTGCTGCGCGATGAGGTATTCGGCCGAAGCAAGGAAGTCCGTGAATGTATTGCGCTTTTGCTTCATGCGCCCGGCATCGTGCCACGGTTTCCCAAGCTCTCCGCCGCCGCGAATGTGCGCGATGGCGTAGATCACGCCACGGTCCAGCAAGCTGAGCCGGTTCGAATTGAAATTGACCGGCATGGAAATCCCATAGCTGCCGTAACCATAGAGAAGTAGCGGGGCCGACCCATCTCGCGGCGTATCGCGGCGGTGCACGATGGAAAGAGGCACTCGCGTTCCGTCGGAAGCCGTGGCATGCAGACGCTCACTGACGTATTGCGCCGGGTCGTAGCCTCCGAGAACGGGTTGCTGTTTCCGCAAGGTTCGTTCACGCCTACGAACGTCGTAGTCAAAAATCGAACGTGGCGTTACGAACGATTCGTATTGGAACCTCAAATGGGAAGCGCCGAATTCCGGATTCTCACCAATCGAAGCGGTGTACGCGGGCTCCGCAAACTCGATGCGATGCGACGCCGCCAGCGCATTGGGGGCATCCGCGATCAAATCGACGATGCGGAGATATGGCAGCCCGCCTTCGCGCTCGAACAGTACGAGATGGGTCTGGAAAGCCTGCGCCGCAACCAGCATGACCTCCGCGCGATTAGGTATGATCTCGCGCCAGGATTCCCGGCGAGGGTCTGCCACGGCTGCAGCGACAAGCCGAAACGTGGGCCCACCAGAATTCGTGCGAATGTAAAACACTCCGTCATTCGAATTCGTTGCCGGACCAGGATGTTCCGCGGCGAGCGGACCAGGATAATGATCCGCGTAATACTCGTGGTTGTCCTCCCGCGGAGCGATGAGCCGAAATTCTCCCCCCGGGTGATCCGCGCGCAAGTAGCGCACTTCGCTGGCTGTGTGACTCGCGATAGTCAGTAGGAGAAAAGCGCCGCTGCGCGTGCGTTCCACTTCGATTCGAAACCGCTCGTCGGTCTCCTCACAGATCAGGAGGTTGGGCTCTGCCGATCCCAAAACGTGCCGATAGAGTCGGTGCGACCGTTTCGTCTTTTCTTCCTCTACGGTGTAGAACAATGTCCGATTGTCGGAGGCCCAGGCCATACTCGTGACGCGTTCGAATCGCTCCTGAAAAGTTGTTCCCGTGCGTAGGTCTTTGACTTGAAGCACGTATTGCCGGAAGCCTGTGGAATCAGTCGAGTAGGCCAGCAGGTGATTGTCCTCGCTGACCTCGAAAGATCCCAATCCCAGAAACGAATGGCCTTCCGCCAGCAGATTCAAGTCGAGCAGCAGTTCTTCCGCCGCGCCTTCTGCATCGCGCCGCCGGCAATGGAAGGCGTACTGCTTTCCTTCTTCTGTCCGCGTGTAATAGTGATAGCGTCGAAGCCTATAAGGGACGGAAAGATCCGTTTGCAGGATGCGCCCCAGCATCTCCTGATAAAGTTTTTCCTGGAACGTTTCTGTGGTTTTCAAAACAGCGTCGGTATACGCGTTTTCGGCCTCAAGATACGCGATCACTTCAGGGCTTTCTTTGTGGCGCAGCCAGACGTAGTGGTCGACGCGGCGGTCCCCATGCAAAACGTGCTCCACGGGTTCGCGCCGCGCGACGGGAGGATTGAGAGTTGTCCCTGCTGAAAGTTCCTGAGGTGGCGCTGGCGTCGCGGTATTGGCGTCCGGGTTCATGCGTCTCTATTTCGTCGAGGACCGCAAGTCGGCCCATGGTTGGCGCGCGGCGGGATGGCGCTCCTCGCAGATGGAATCGGGTGCGTTCGATATACTATCGGAAGTCGGCGGAAGGAGAAAGCCGCCGGCGGCATGCTCGAGCGTCCTAATGGCAAGAGAGACCGAAATTAAATTGAGTATCACCGATGTGCCGGCGTTCCATGGCGCTCTGAAGCGCATCGGAGCTCGCCTCGCCGGCCCCGGCAGTTCCAGAGTTCATGAGGAAAATGTGATCTTCGATACTCCTCAAGAGGGGCTTGCCAAGAGCGGCCAACTGCTGCGCATTCGAACGGAAACGCCCCAGCTCCGAGGAAAGTCGAAGAATGGCGCCCCGACGCAGCGCGTGGTTTTGACCTTCAAGCAGCCTGCCCCGCAGGCCGGTGGGCCGGGCATGGAGGCGGAGCCAGGCTTCCCCTACAAAGTCCGGGAAGAGATTGAAGTCGAGGTGGCGGACGCCGCTATTTTGACCAGGATTTTCGAAGGGCTGGGCATGAGTGGCTGGTTTCGCTATGAAAAGTACCGCTCCACGTTTCGACTGCCGTCTTCCAAAGCCTGGGCCGAGGGCCTGCTTATTGAACTCGACGAAACCCCCATCGGCATCTTTGTGGAACTCGAGGGGCCGGCCCCAGCGATCGATCGGGCCGCTCAGGAACTGGGGTTTTCGAAACGCGACTACGTCTTGAAGAACTATCTCCGCCTGTACGTGGAAGACTGCCGCCGTAGGGGCGAACAACCAAGCCACATGCTCTTTCCAAAC
>Ga0137389_10003042_pt1 | contig 10321 bp, 6 predicted proteins | sample 15con2h14BmetaG_FD_104645 | JGI IMG/M metagenome (GOLD analysis project Ga0137389, IMG submission 104645) | Vadose zone soil microbial communities from Angelo Coast Range Reserve, California, USA - 15con2h1.4B metaG | ecosystem: Environmental > Terrestrial > Soil > Vadose zone > Saprolite...
GTATATTGACGAGCCGTGTCATGATCCATGTGACCGACGTTCAACGCGAGCGCTTTGCAGGCGCGGATAGCGTGCGGTCCTCCCTGGAGCAACTCATTGAGCGCCTTGCCTACAGCGTCGTCAAGAGCTTCCAGTGGCACGACTGAGTGGACAAGGCCGATCTCGCGAGCGTGGGCTGGACTGAAGCGTTCGCCGGTCACGAAGAGAACGCGAGCATTAGCCTCGCCAATTTTGCGGATGACGTAGGGCGAAATGACGGCAGGCGCGATGCCCAGCTTGACCTCGCTGAAAGCGAAGCGAGCGCTCTCGGCGGCAATGACGATATCACAGACGGAGATGAGGCCTACACCGCCACCCATAGCGGCGCCGTTGACTCGAGCCAGGACAGGACAGGGAAAGTTGTTGATGCTATCGAAAGTATCGGCCAAACGCAGAGCATCCTGGATGTTCTGTTCGTCATTCAACGTGGCTGATTCTGCCATCATCTTGATATCTGCCCCGGCACAGAATGATCGACCCTCTCCAGTCAGCACAACGGCGTGCAGTCGCTCGTCAGTACTCAGGTCGGTAAATGCGGCTTGCAGATCCGCGATCAATTGTGCGTTGAGGGCATTATGTACTTCTGGACGGCGCATGGTGACGGTGGCGATTTTATCCTGGAAAGAGCGTTCGACGGTGATGTGCGTGTAGGTGGTCATGGCGGCTCCTTCAAATTTGCTTGCTACGAAATAGGTTCTGCTGAACAGCGGAGATGTACAGCATGCCGCGAGTAAGCAGGGCCATACTGTCCCCGATTTAGGATCAAACTATCGAAGTTGCTTCATTGTACCATACGAAGGATTGTGGTACCGGTGGCTTTCTTTCTCCTATCGGCGAACTGGTTCATCGGGCTGGCCTCCACCGTGGGGCTGACGCTCGTTGTTGTCTCGCGTGTCAAGCGGGAGGAGATGGTGATGATCGAGAAGTTTGGTAACCGCTATCGTGAGTATATGAGCCATACAGGCCGTTTTTTGCCGCGCTTGAGCCGTTGAAACGTTTTTACGGGGTCTCCTCGCGAGTTTGGTCAGCGGCTTTGCTTTGCCTGCCGGTGCTTCCAGACGCGGTACATGAATTCGTCGCCCCAACTGAGAAAGCCGCAGGTGGTGAGGCCGTGGACGATGATGACGGCGAGCAATGAGCGCGGCTGGGGCTGCGCTACGTAGAGGGTACTGAAGACAAGCGCGGCCAGGCCGACGCCTCCAATGCTGCGCCAATTCCATTTGCCCAGGCGATGGTAGAGGGTATAAGTGGCGGTGCTGACCAGCCAGCCCCAGCCAATCCAACCGGTCCACTGCGTCACGACTGCGAGCAGAAAGCCGCGAAAAAATAGCTCTTCGGCCGGTCCATTTATGAACAGGTAGTAGAATCCTTGCAGTAGATGATCATTGAGCGTAGGCCAGCGAAACCAGGGACCGACGATGTGCATGCGGTAAACGGCAGCGAAGGCGGCCATGAGGATGCCCACTCCGAGACCAAGGGCAAGTTGTTGCGGTAGATTGCCCAGGGTCAGCCCTAAAAAGGCAAGGGGTAGATGAAAGAGGACAATGTAAGCACCCGGTATCAACCCCAGAGGGAGAATGCGCATCAGTACGTCGGGCCACAGCCAGCGCCAGGTATCTGCAGTGGTGGAGCGCACGACGTGCCGAGATTTTATAGATGACACCAACCGACCTCGTCTAGGTAAAAAAACTTGCCTGGTACGGGTTGCAGACATTAAGAACACTTACTTTCTTCTATTATCCCACATTCCGCAGTTAAAATTCAGGATGGCTTGTCAAGGGCTTTTACAAAGCAGAGTTTAAAACCTACTTTACAACATACATTGGCTTGCCATCTGCATTCTCCAAAACCACGCGCCAACTGCGTGCCACACACCCAAGATGCACATGAAATACCCATGGAAGACAAAACGATTCTACCCCGTCCACTGGCCTGGACAGGCGGTGAGCGTTGAGCTCGGGCGCGTGGTGCTTCCGATGGGGCGTGGGCACCCATCCCTCGTTTGCAAGCAGTGGAAGAAGAGTATATCGTTCTCGAAGTGCTTATTTCCCGAACGGATGTCCCATGTAGCCAGCACAACGGAGGCGCTAAAGTGTTTGGCTGGACTGCCGCTGTCACCTTCATTGACAGAACAGATAGAATAAACCTAATGAAGACTCACTATTGAGATCAGAGAAGAGGAATATGAAGTGGCTCTCTCCATTGTGGGTGAGGACCGAATTTACGCTGAGGCATTAGCGGGAGATCTAGGTCAACTAAAACTCATTGCCACTAGCCATGCCCTTCAAACAGGTCAGCGCACAGCTACATTGTTATCAAACTCAGTAAAGCCTATGTAAGGAGGTTCTCTTGCATCAAGCATTTGCTCGCGTCTCGTCTGGTCGTATCTGGTCCTGGCTCTCGTCGTGGCTGCGGGTTGATACACCGAAGCAGCCCTTCATCGCCGATCCCAGAGCGCGTATCTTCCTTGTCTCCTTTGCCATGCTGTTCTTCGAGTTGCTATGCATTCGCTGGGTCCCATCCTACGTCCGCTATTTGAGCTATTTCAACAACTTCATCCTGATGGCCTCGTTTCTGGGTATTGGCCTTGGCATGCTCTCGGCGCGGCGTAAGAACTTCTGGTTCCTGCCTTTTCCCCTTCTGTTGCTCGCGATGGTCATCCTAGTCGCGCTGAACAAGTTCACCCTGCTCATCAACTCGACCGACGTGCTCTATTACGGAGCAGGTGAAGCACAAAGCGCAACGGCCGAGAACTTCATTGTTCTGCCTATCATCTTCGGCATAGTGACCCTCTGCTTCATCCCACTATCCCGCATGTTCGGCCAGTTGTTCACCCAGGTCAAGCCCCTGACTGCCTACACCTTTGACATTATCGGCAGCCTGGCCGGAATCGCCTGTTTCTACACCATTTCCTATTTCGCCCTGCCGCCGCTTCTCTGGTTCATCGTCCTGGCGGTGCTCATCCTGCTGCTCAGCAGCAGAAAAGCGGTCGCTGCTACCGGCGCGGTGCTCCTCGCGAGTATGGTCGTCGTCTGGCAGCTTGAGATCGGCACCTACTGGTCGCCCTACTACAAGATCATCCTTCACCCTGCCGTTCCGAGCGGTTATATCGTCGACGTGAACAACGCCGGAGGCCACCAGTCGATGATACCGTGGCAGTACAAGGAGCCCTTCTACCGCCGCGTGTACGAGCTGTTCCCCGGCAGATCGTTCCACCATGCACTCATTCTGGGCGCTGGCAGTGGGTCTGATACCGCCACCGCGCTGGCCTACGGCGTCCAGTCGATCACCGCAGTAGAGATCGACCCTACTATCCTGCAACTCGGTAAGCAATTCAACCCGGACCAGCCCTACAGCAATCCGCGGGTGAAGCTCGTCGTCAACGACGGGCGCAATTTCCTGGAGAATACTACCGAGCGCTATGACCTGATTATCTTCGCTTTGCCCGACTCTCTCACCCTCACGTCCAGTAACACCAGCCTGCGCCTCGAGAGCTTCTTGTTGACGCAGAACTCAATTGCCGCGGCACGTGCGCACCTGACCAGCAACGGCTTGCTGATACTCTACAACTTCTACCGTGAGAACTGGCTGGTTGACAAACTGGTGAACATGGTGGGGCATACCTTCAATAACCAGGAGCCCTTCGTCTCGACCTACGGGGGCAGGGGACGCGGCGCACTCATCATGGACGGACCGCGTTTGGCAACCCTGCCACCGGGTGAGTTCGGCCAATACCACGAATTCCCGAACCCAGTGAATGATAGGCTGCATGTCATCGGCGAAGGCTTCTATCCTCTGTCTTCAAATACTACACCGGCCACCGACGACTGGCCGTTCCTCTACCTGGTCGGTCACAGCTTCCCGCTGATCTACATCGAGGGACTCGCCATGGTCCTGGTGTTCGCCCTCGGAGGGGCCCTGACACTCGCTCCGCGCAAGGTACTGCGACGCTTCGACTGGCATATGTTCTTCCTGGGCGCCGCCTTCATGCTCCTCGAGGTCAAGAGCCTGACGACCTTCTCGCTCCTGTTCGGCAGCACCTGGCTGGTCAACTCACTGGTCTTCTTCGCCATTCTCTGCAGCGTGCTGCTGGCTATCCTGTTCAATCGGCGCTTCAAGGTCAAGCGCATTGCCCCCGTCTACCTGCTGCTGTTCGCCATACTCGTCCTCAACATCCTCCTGCCGCCCGAGGCGCTCCTGCTGAGCAACCCGGTCATCCGCTACATCCTGGCGAGCGCACTGGCCTTCGCACCGGTGTTCCTGGCCAACATCATCTTCACCAACTCGTTCCGCGATAGCGAGACGGCCGACATCGCCTTCGCCTCAAACCTGCTCGGTATCATCGTTGGGGCCGGGTTGGAGTACTTCAGCATGCTGATTGGCTACCGCCTGCTGCTCATACCCGTGATCGTGTTCTACGCTCTCGCCTTGCTGCTGCGTGGCCGTAGTGGTCAAAAGGCGCAGGGGCAGGAGGCAGAGGCAGGAGTGCCAGCCGGAGTAGCGTAAGATAACAAGCAGATCGTAGACTGGAGTTTGCACATGTTAACCGGAGGAGCAAGCAGCGATCACGAGGGTCACGACTGATCAACCAACGGATGCATAAGGAGGTTTGCCTGGCTGCTTCAAGAATATGCTCGCGTGGAGGCCAGTATGGAGCAGGCGTGAACCCGCCAGGGCATTCCTCTGGCCCTGCCACATCCAGGTCAATGTGCACGTACCACGCTGCCGCCTCGTTTGCTCTTGGGCGTAATGCGCTCTGGATACGCTCTCCTACGCCTGGCTGCATCAGCTCCCCCGCGTCCACGTGCAAAATAGGATGACGTGCTAGCGCCTCAACTTCTGCCGGGTCGAGGTCGCTCGCTCCCATCAGCACAGCCGCCTCTGGCCGCACAGGTTGCTCCAATCCAGCCGCCAATCGCCAATCCTCAAAGTCCCAACCCAGCGCAACCGCGTAGGGCAATCCGCCTAAGAAGCCGCTCGTGGTCGTCTCCATCGTATTCAAATCGCCATGTGCATCAAACCACACCACTCCTGGATGGCCTTTCGCCTGCGCCAGCCCGCCAATGGCTCCCACCGCGTGCGTGCAATCCCCCTCGAGTACAAGGACGAAACTATTCTCTCGTTGCAATGCTGTGCGTACAGCCGCCGCCACGCGCCCAGCGATACGCCCCAGGTTGGTCACCGCATCGCGGGTGCGCTCTGCTTTGGGCAGTTCAATCCATATGGGTTGAGATACGATATGGCCTCTGGCTTCCAGTCGTTGGATCAATCCGTGATCCAGGAATGCCTGGGGACCGAGGGCACAACCCCAACGGGAAACGTCGATTTGATAGGGGACGCAGACGATGGTGATGTGCATAGTGAAGGCTCCTAAGCAATTAAAGTACATGAAAAATGAAGCCTAGTATGACCTATGGTGGACCCCTTTGTCAAGACACGACACTCTGAGATTCACTCATAATTCTTCTGGCGGGCCTGCGGCCCGCTCTGAAAGAAGGGAGTGTGGCGAGGACACCTCGCGCTCCGGCAAGGGACTGCGTCCCCTGCACCCCTGCTTTATGAGTGGATGCCAGACGACACTCACTCAAAGGTGATTAAGGTGTCTCTTCCTTCAGGTACATATTCTCATACTGCACGGTTCGCCACAATTTCTCCGTAAAGATAGTATCAAGGGCGCGACCTTTCCCGTCCATACTGATCTGCACCGCATGCGCTTTGAGCAGAGTCGTATACAGAGGGCTGGTGAAATGGCTCCCCTGGTCACTGTTGACCATCACTGGCGAAGCAAAAGCGAGTGCCTGTTCAACCGCGGTCAGGACAACCGGACAATGCAGTGGCGCGTCGTCGGCTACGATGGTGCCTGCTCTGTCGTGTGAAAGCGCTGCCAGGTGAACGCTGCCAGTACCATAGCTGCATGCTCTTTCGGTGAAGTCTGGGCTGTTCCCAGGAGATCCCCCGCTCGCCGGAGGCGGTAGCGAATAGTATTGACATGTACCCCCAGTTGCCCGGCGACCGCCTGCGCTGAGCCAAGCGTCTGGGCCAGCACGAACGTGTCGGTTAGATGCGAGCTATTGGCGGCGTCGTACTCCAGGAGTGGGGTGAGCAACTTCAGAGCAAAGGTGTCCAGGTCTTCAGCTAGCCTGGGATTCTCCAATAGGCTGTCCAGGCCAAAGGCGGAGATATCCAGAAGGTACTCTCCATAGTTATCACGGCGGGCCTTCCGAGCAAGCGAGAGCGTGTGGGTGAGCGTCATTTTCAGGTCGTGCAGCGAGTGGTAATGTCCACCCTGGACGATCCAGAGCGGATGAGCGCCGCAGTGTGTGAGCAGGGCATCGCGCACCTTCGAGGGGTCCTGTAGCACCTGCCCTTTGAGCAGGATGACGGCCATATCGTCATCAAAGAAGATGGGCAGGCTTTTCAGGTGGTCCAGCACCACATTTTCGGCGATCATACGCTTGCGCACCGATGTTGTGGCCTGCATGGTCCCAGGGGACCAGGCCAGCACCCAGAGCTGGCCATGTTCCACCGGAAGACCCAGGCGATGCCCTTCTTGCTCGACAAACGGCAGCGATTTCTCTTCCTTTAGCAGGGCGCGCAACCACCGTTCGCGCTGGTGATCCCATTGATCGTGCGCCCGTTCCATGCGCGCGATGACTGCATTACAGGCCACGATCAGGTCAGCGAAGAAATCGGGCCACTGGGCAGGCGGCAGGGCAATCGAGGGACACAGATATACCTGGCCGGGCAGGCGCACGCCAGGCACAGCCAGGGAGAGTACCTGCACCGAGTCCGGCTGACTGCTCCGAGACGCGCAAATTTGCTCTAGCTGTTCGCTGTGAGTCAACACATAGGGACGCTGCTCACTGTCCGTGACGATGACCATGCCTTTGATGAGCTGACTGGCCCACGCTTCCACGACCTCAATGCGATTAGCGTGCAGGACAAGGTCGTGCCATCTTGCTTTGTAATCGGGGAGTTGTTGGACACCTGGTAAGAAGAAAGACGCGGAGCGGACCTCGAGAGAGAGCGACTCGAGCAGGCGCGCCTGGCGCTGCACGAGCAGGCGTTCGGCCAGGGAGAAAGGCGTGACGGTTCTGCGCGTGGCGTAGAGGACTGCCGCCACCGGCCCCTGCTGCTCGAGGGCCGACGCCGCGCGGACGGGTATGGCAAGACCGGCTCGAATCTCTTCGGCGTCAACGATATCGCTGACGCTGGGGTGGCGATAGGGGGAGTTACGGTAATCGGAGAGTGCTATCGGCTCCCCATAGGCGATGACGCGGCCACCGACCCCATGGCCGCGCGGGAGGGCGAAGCCAAACCCGCCGTGTTTGGCGCCCAGGTGGCCGGTGACTTCGACGACATCCTGAGAGGCACTGCCCCAAAAAGCGAAATCTGCTGCCGCAACTACACGCGTCAGGCCGAGGAAGGTAGACAGGGCGTGGGGATCGCCGTGTACCAGCGCTTCGATGAGGTTCCGATCATACAGTGGGGAACTCGAGGTGAAAAAGTGTGCTTCTCTCTCCTCAACTTCAAGCACCGCTTCTAACGTCTGGCGCACCCGTTCGATGGACTCGCGGACTGCATCTGGAAGGGAAGACTCCGTCTTCGGAGCGATCCAGAGAATCCAGACACCGCAAGGAGAGGAAGGCAAGATACACAAGCGCATAAGCAGGGGAGGCGGCATCTCTGCAAGACTGTGAGTGAGGTCGTGCTGCAATACCCCAACCGTTGTATCTACCGATGGATCCAGGCGGGCGGAGAGCCAGCGGTGCATCGCAGTGCGCTTGATGCCCGCGTAGTAGACTTTCCACGGTACTGTTCTATTGCGGCAGGGCCAGATCAAAGCGGTACCGACAGCCGAAATGCTGGTGAGCAGTTGCTCCAACGCGCGCGAGATCAGCTCATCGCGGCGGTGCGGAAGCAATGCGGCACTTTCCAAAGAGTGCATGGCAGCGATCGAGATCCCTGAATGTTGCTCTTCCATACGCGCCGTCTTCGCCTTGTTCGAGAGGACAATCCCCCAACTTCCAATTTGTCGGTGGGAACATTGTATAGCATGCTGGGCTTAGTTACAATAGGTGATATGACAGAGTCAGGGCGTTGTAACAGTCGTCGAACTGAGCACAAACCCAAGAGGCAAATGCGTTGAGTTCCTGCTCAATCTACGAGACTAAGGAGATCTACTATGTCTGCATCGCTGATTGAACGCACCCCCTCCGCGTACGATTACCCATTGCTCATCAAGCACTTGCTTCACATACCTCTGGCGATCGCCCCCGAACAGGAGATCGTGTACCGGGATGTGAGTCGCTTTCCCTACCGGCTGGTGCGTCAACGGATCGGCCAGTTGGCCAGTGGTCTTACCGCGTTGGGGGTGAGGCCAGGCGATACGGTCGCGGTGATGGATTGGGACAGCCATCGCTATCTGGAGTGCTTCTTCGCTATCCCGATGATGGGAGCGGTCTTACAGACGGTGAACATCCGCTTGTCGCCTGAGCAGATTCTCTACACCCTCAATCATGCCAAAGCCGATGTCATCCTCTGTCATACCGATTTTTTGCCGGTCCTCGAATCCCTCAAGGAGCGCCTGGAAACCGTGAAAACCTTTGTCGTGTTAAGCGATGGAGGCGCTGTTGCTGAGCGCCCGCCGTCTACCATCGAGGTTGCGGCGGAGTACGAAGAACTGCTGGCGAGGAGTGCGGCGGACTTCGATTTTCCCGACTTTGACGAGCATACCCGCGCCACTACCTTCTATACGACCGGCACGACCGGCAACCCGAAAGGCGTTTATTTTAGCCACCGGCAACTGGTGTTGCACACCCTGGCCGCACTCGGGTCGCTGGCCAGTCCCGCTGCGCAGCAACGCCTCCATCGTGGCGACGTCTACATGCCCATTACTCCTATGTTCCACGTCCACGCCTGGGGGCTTCCCTATGTGGCAACGGCCATGGGCATCAAGCAGGTCTACCCGGGCCGCTACCTGCCGGATGTGTTGTTGGCCTTGATCCAGCGGGAAAAAGTGACCTTCTCCCACTGCGTGCCAACCATTTTGCACATGATGCTGTCGAGTCCGGCGGCTGGCGAGGTGGATCTGTCTGGGTGGAAGGTGATTATCGGCGGTTCAGCCCTGCCAAAGGGTCTGGCGAAGCTGGCCATAGACAGGGGAATCGATGTTTTCACCGGCTATGGTATGTCGGAGACCTGCCCGATCATGTCGCTCGCACAACTGAAATCTTCCATGACAGCACTGGATTCAGACCAGCAAATCGACTACCGCACCAGGGCCGGCCTGCCAATCCAGCTCGTTGATCTGCGTGTTGTTGATGAGCAGATGCGTGACGTGCCCCATGATGGCCAGGCCAGCGGCGAAGTGGTCGCACGGGCACCCTGGCTCACCCAGGGCTATCTGAACGACCCGGCCAATTCCGAGCAACTCTGGCGTGGCGGCTATCTCCACACCAGCGATATCGGGACCATCAATCCCGAGGGGTATCTCCAGATCACCGATCGGATCAAAGACGTGGTCAAAAGCGGTGGCGAGTGGATTTCTTCACTGGCGATCGAAGATCTCATTTCTCAGTACCCCGGCATGGTGCCACCGCAGATCAATAAATTTTATGTCTTTGACCTCTCACCCAAAAAGAGCCTGGTACAGTACGCGCTGAACAATGGGCTGCAGGTCTTCATGATCAGTTGGCGCAATCCCACCCTGGCGCAGCGCGATTGGGGCCTTGATACCTACATCGGAGCCATCGGGGAGGCAATAGATGTCGTCTGTGCCATCACCGGCAGCCCCGATTGCAATCTGCTGGGGGCCTGTTCGGGCGGGATCACTACCGTCGCGTTCGTGGGATACCTGGCGGCACGCGGGAAACGCAGCGTCCATGGCCTGACCTTGCTGGTGAGTGTGTTTGACACCGGCAACGACCAAACCACTCTGGGCTTATTTGCCACGGAAGAGGCGATTGAAGCCGCACGACGACATTCGCACGTACAAGGGGTCCTGGAGGGGAAGGAGATGGCACGGGTCTTCTCCTGGTTGCGTCCCAATGACTTGATCTGGAACTACTGGGTGAACAATTACCTCCTGGGCCATGAGCCGCCGGCCTTTGATGTGCTGTACTGGAACAACGACACCACGCGGCTGCCTGCCGCCTTGCATAGCGAGTTCTTAACCATCTACCAGCACAACCCGTTGGCACAAGCGGGAGCACTGACCGTGCGTGGCACACCTATCGACGTCTCGCAGATCACGTGCGATGCGTACGTCCTGGCCGGGACA
>Ga0137389_10003044_pt1 | contig 10321 bp, 12 predicted proteins | sample 15con2h14BmetaG_FD_104645 | JGI IMG/M metagenome (GOLD analysis project Ga0137389, IMG submission 104645) | Vadose zone soil microbial communities from Angelo Coast Range Reserve, California, USA - 15con2h1.4B metaG | ecosystem: Environmental > Terrestrial > Soil > Vadose zone > Saprolite...
GCATCCGTGAAAGGCGTCGAACCTAAATATGGAGTTCCAACCAATAGAAGGCGAACCCTGCGCATCTGACAAAGATTTGCTCAAGAGAAATGTGTAGAGATTAGGCGCCCCGGCGCTTCGTTTCCGCGGCCTCGGCTGCGGAAAGTTTTCGATCTCGGTGTGGCTCAGTGCGCAGGGCACCTGTGTGCAATTCACAAGCCTCTCCGACCGCTGCGCCACAGGTATTACAGGGCACGGACAATATCTGTTTCGGAGTGAGTTCCTTGGTCTTCACAACCGCATAATGCAACTTGCCACGGCGGGGAAGATGCTCAATATTGCTCAATTTTTCAAATAAATCTAGCCAAGCGCGACCATTTTGGGTCGGCCAGGGGTCCTTCCAATTGTGAGCAAAAGTGAACATCTTTGGTGCTTGCAATTCTGCCAAGATATTTAGGGGCGTAGCTCTACCCGGGAGAAGCCATTGATGGCATCATCAACAAATTTGGCTATGAAGAAGCGCGACTTCGACCCGAAGGAATTCCTTGCCACGATCGGCGATGGCAGGAAAGTAGTGGCTTTTCCCAAGAAACAAACAATCTTCGCGCAGGGGGACGCGGCTGACTCAGTCTTCTATGTACAGCAAGGCAAGGTTCGTCTCTCTGTCGTATCCAAGGTTGGCAAGGAAGCATCCCTGGGCATATTGAGCGAGGGACAGTTCTTTGGAGAAGGTGGCCTGGCTGGACAGGCCTTGCGCATGGGGTCTGCAACCGCGATGACGGACTGCGAACTTCTTCGCATTGACAAGAAAGCAATGATGCTCGCACTTCACCGGGAACACAAGTTCTCCGATCTGTTCGTAACGTATCTGCTGGCGCGAAACATCCGATACGAAGAGGACTTAGTTGACCAGCTCTTCAATTCCAGCGAAAAGAGGTTAGCTCGAATTCTGCTCTTGCTTGCTCACTTCGGCAAAGACGGCGCACCCGACACTGTGATCCCCAAGATCAGTCAGGAGAGCCTCGCAGAGATGATAGGTACAACCCGGTCCCGCGTCAGTTTCTTCATGAACAGGTTCAGAACGTTAGGCTTCGTTGACTATGGCGGGGATGGGTTGCAGGTTCATAGTTCACTGCTAAACATCGTTCTCCACGACTAGCATCCGCGCCCCAAATCACAAGGAAAAAGCCGCATGACAGCGATGAGCAAATCAGGTAGTTGCTTGATATAATCCGGGAATCGTCGTCATTTCGTACCAACCTTCGACTCGGGCTCAGGTCGGAAAGAAAAACAGGGCGCGCTTTCAATTTGCCGACCTATTTCAAGACCAGCTCGCCATTGTACTGTTGGGTAATCCCGTAGCACTCACAGGCGGAGTCTTCAGGTTTCTTGCGGTTCACGATCTTCACTGCTCCACGGGTGTACTCGATGAGCTTCTTCTTCTGCAAAACACCAGCTGCCAAGCTCACGCTAGGTCGATCTGTCCCTAGCATGGTTGCGAGAAAATCATGGGTGATGGGCAGCAACTCCGAATCCACTCTGTCCTGAGTCATTAGCAACCACCGTGCAAGGCGCTGCTTAATATCGTGCAGCCGATTACACGCGGCTGTTTGTGCAACCTGCATTCCCTGAACTACTGCATAGCGGCTCAACATCAATTGCAGGTCTGGAGTGGATTCCAAAGTGTTTTGCAAAGCTGCGACCTCTACCCGAAACCCATCCCCAGTGATTTGTACCACCGCTTGAAGCGGGCTCCTGCTCAGGCCAACAGCCGCCGGTGTTCCTGTAAAGCCCTCATTGCCAACTATGCCGGCTTCGACGCTCTTTCCATCTTTCATTGCGACTACAAGAGAAACCAAACCTCGATTCGGGAAATACGCAAATTCCAGCTTTCCACCCCCCTCGTGAAGGACTAGATGGTTTGGCAAGTTGACGTATTCGAGATGAGGACGAAGTGAGCTGTAGTCGCTATCGGAGGTCGATAGAAGTATTAGGTTGCCGACCGGTTTCCCTTCGGTGTTCGTCCGCTCGCCAGACTGCACGACTTGGAGGCCTCTGCTTTCCACAAACCGTCCTTAACAAACAAGAATCAGAACCGAAAACCCTCACAGATGCGGGAATGAACCCGCCTGTCATGCTGCGCGAAACAGGAACTCTGCTTCTTCGCGCTGTTCATACCAGGTAGGGTTCTCGTAGGGCATGGTGAACCCCTCTCGAAGACCTAGCAACACTATGCTGGATACGGCCCTGATACTGAGCAATACTGACCGCTTCAATACGCACGAAACGTGACCAACACCTAAAGCGATTCCGCTCACCACATAACGAGGCCCCCGAAATCAGACGTTCGCACGAACAAAGCTTTTCCTTCTATGTAGGATGCCCGACAGACCATTCCAAATTGGCGCATTTAGACTTCGCTCGTCCTTATTCTGGGATCTTCCGCAACGCCCAGACTGGGTGACGGTTTTCTGTTGCAAATCGGCCAGTACGCCGCTGGGAAAGAAGTCGTTAATGACGTGCCAGAACGTTTCGTCCCTTGACAGCAAGCGGGTACCCGGTGCGGCGCAGCGACAGAGGCGGCCATGAGCCGGAAGCTGGTATGGATTGAGCAAGAGCGTTTTCGGGGTTTTGGTTGCTCCGAATGTGGCTGGCGGTTCAAACCTTCTGGTGCGCCCACCGGCGCATCCTTCGATGAAATGATGCGCAACTTCGAGTTGATGCGCGACAAAGAGTTCACACTGCACGTTTGCGCCGACCACCCAAGGGCCAAGAATACTAAGCGTGAATAATTGAACCCCCTACCACTGAATTCAGATACGCCCCTTTCTCGCCGTATAGCCACAGCCGATTCCCACACTTTGAGCCCGAGGTTTGCACAGTGTGCCATCAACGATTGAGAGTGGGTCACGCTATGATTTCGGAGGGAGTTTGCGCCCCGAGTTTTTCGTGCCGACATCTGCCCCAGTTCGATGGATGCGATTGCTCTTGAAATCGCTTGGTCCGGGCGTTATCACCGGCGCTGCCGACGATGACCCTTCCGGCATTGCCACTTATTCTGTTGCGGGCGCGCAGCTTGGGACCAGTCTTCTATGGACTGCGCTCCTGACTTGGCCGCTGATGGCTGCGGTTCAAATGATGTGCGCCCGAATCGGAATGGTGACAGGGCAGGGCTTGGCCGGGAATTTTAAACAACGATTTCCAAGTTGGCTGCTACGGGTCTTCGTCATGGCCCTGCTTGCGGCCAACACGATTAACATCGCGGCAGATCTCGCCGGCATGGCGGATGCAGCTGCAATGCTGTCCGGCGTCAATGCGCACCTGTTGGTAGTGGTCTTCGCACTCTTGATTTCATGGGCAACGGTCCGGCTCCGTTACCACCAGATAGCGAACGTGCTGAAATGGCTGGTGCTGGTGCTCTTCGCGTATCCCATCACCGCGTTTGTGGCGGGGGCCGATTGGGGCCGAGTGGTACGCGATACGCTCGTACCTTCGATGCCGCACACCAGAAACGAATGGTCGATGCTGGTCGCAATTCTCGGCACCACGATCAGTCCTTATTTGTTCTTTTGGCAGGCGAGTGAAGAAGTTGAAGAAGAAAAGGCGGCTGGTCAAAGTACGCTTGCAAAACGGAGAGGAGCAACGGCCACAGACCTTCGGCTGCGGGGAATGGATGTTGGCGTCGGCACGTTCTTCTCGAATGTGGTCATGTTCTTTATCATCCTCACGACCGCCATCACCCTCAACCGCCACGGCATCACGCACATCGAGACGTCTCGCCAGGCCGCCGAGGCCCTTCGGCCCTTCGCGGGAAGGTTTGCTGCCAGCCTGTTTACCGTCGGCATTGTCGGAGTGGGATTTCTTGCCATCCCAACGCTGGCGGGGTCAGCGGCATATGCATTTGCGGAAACGCTTGGGTGGCGCCAAGGCCTGGACAAGAAATTGAAGCAGGCCCGTGCGTTTTACACTCTCATTCTGCTCTCCACCGGGGTGGGTGTCGGACTGGACTTCGTGGGCATTAACCCCGTGAAGGCGCTCTATTGGACAGCTGTGATCAACGGGTTGCTGGCTCCCTTTCTTCTCGTTGCAATCCTGGTCGTCGCTTCGGACAAGAAACTGATGCGGGGCCAACCGAGTCCACGCCTGGCATGGACCGTCGCGGCGATCACCACAGTGGCAATGTTCGCCGCGGGTGTCGCCATGTTTGTCGTCTAGACTGTCGATCCCTGCGATCTCATGGAAGGGAGAGTCGGATTCTGAAAACGTTATCCGCAGGATCTTTCTGACGTGTGGCCTCTACGAGAACCGCGATGATTCATTACCGCTTTCTCTTTGACGAACCGGTGTTGGTGCCAGCAAGCGTCGAAAGAAAAGAAGTGGCGTAGTGGAGCTCGGCCAGTAGGCTCTCGCAATGCTGTGGAGACAGAGTCGACCTTATTGCATGAAGAAAGGAAAAACATCATGAAACCAAGCGCGCAAGACCGGACTGAAGGCAATATCCACGAAGTGAAGGGGAAATCAAAGAGGAGGTCGGAAGGGTGACGAACGACCCCGATTTGGAAGTCTCAGGGGAAGCCGAAAAGAATGCCGGCAAAGTTCAAAAATGGATCGGCCGCGCGGAAAAGGCCGTCGGAGAATAAAGCCCTTATCAACCCTGCTTCGCAAAACACACGGGGGGACCAATGTCACAAACCGTGGTGGAAAGAACTGTTGAACACATCGCGGAATCGGCGCAAAAGGCTTCTCGTGCAACCTGCGCGGTTGCCGATGCGATCGAGGATGGCGTAGGCGTAGTGAGACGTGCTGCAAAACAGGGCGGCGAGGCTGCCGGAGAATTCTTGAATGACACAACTCATCGCATCCAGCGATACCCAGTGTCAAACGTTGCAGCCGCGTTTGCGGTAGGCCTGACCACGGGCACGTTGGTCGGCTGGATGATGACGCAAAGGGATCGACTCGCGGGAAGTTAACTGGATAGCAATAATCGAAGAAGTGTTCAAATTTGACCAGTCTTGGCCGCGGCACACCGCCGATCATCGTGACATATGGAGTCCAAATGATGTCCAACCAGCCAGGGCGCAGAACGATTCTGTGCATCGACGACGATCACAGCATACTGGGTTACCAACGAGCTCTGCTTGAGAGACGTGGGTTTTGCGTGCTCACCGCCGCCTCCGCTCGACAAGGCTTACAAATTGCGGCAGCTTTCGCGCTTGCTGCGGTGATCGTCGATTACCACATGCCCGAGATGAACGGGCACGAGGTTGCCACCGAAATAAAACGCCTCCGGCCACATACTCCAATCATCATGGTTTCCAGCGACGAAGAAATTGCAGAATACGCATTGAAGATGGTCGATGCGTTCGTTTCCAAGAACGAAGCACCCAGCCGCTTGTTGCCGGTGATCGCCAAAATCTGCGGTGAAAATCCTCCGGATTCCGGAGAAACCAGAATCAAGGCTTGAGACATAGATAGGGCTGGCCCGTGGCTTGTAAGAGTACGGATTGCGCCCGACCGTTGCTTCCCACGATCTAGATTGAGCAATTGTGGACAGATTTGCGGGAAGGCTGCTTATATACATGACCCGCATGGATATCAACTTAAGGGCGTCACTGAGGCGGACTTCGCGGCCGACCTCGCCAAGATCATCCGTGGCGTTGCTGCCGAAGAGTATCAGAAGGCCAACAAGTTCTTCGCCACCACATACCCGACCCCCGGTCTCCAGAACCTCCTCGCAAACGTGTCTGCCCAGCTCAATTCCTCGACCAGAAAGGAACAAGTTGACAAACCTTTGACAGTTCCATGACACATACGGATCATGAAGTTGGTTAACTGGTTGGAGGTGCACGAAGGTTCAGGACGATTCCATGACCGTCTATGGGGCCGTCGGTGACTCGACCAGAATCGCTAAGGCGACACGGATTCTGGGCACGTTTTTAGCCGTCCATGGGAGGTTGCCATGAATCGCACAAGCGTACGCAGGTCTGGAGCCATCCGCAGGCTGGTGGTAGCGGGATTAGTTGCTACCGTGCTAGTAGTAAGTTCCGCCATCCCAGCCCTCGCTGGAAGTTCCGGCACCTGGACAAAAACCGGCAGTCTGAATGTCGCCCGTGGAGAAGAAACTGCCACACTCCTGCCGAACGGGCAGGTACTCGTCGCCGGAGGGGCCGACTACAAGTGGAATGGTTATGCCAGCGCGGAGTTGTACAACCCCTTAACCGGCAAGTGGACGTTCACCGGTAGCATGAACAGCCCACGGCTCTACCACACGGCAACGCTCTTGCCAAATGGGCAGGTCCTTGTCGTCGGGGGGTCTGCGAACTTGGCCAGTTGGCCCCCGCCCGCGCTCGCCAGTGCCGAGGTGTACAACCCCTCGACCGGCACATGGAAGACTACGGGCAGCCTAAAGACTGGCCGCTACAGTCACATGGCGGTCTTGCTCCCGAACGGCAAGGTTCTCGTCGTCGGGGGAGAGATGACTAGTGGCGCCTACACCCCCAGCGCAGAACTGTACGACCCCTCCACCGGCAAGTGGACGACCACAGGAAGACTGATCGTTACTCGCTACGGTTTCGAAGCGACGTCGCTGCAAAATGGCAAAGCGCTCGTCGCTGGAGGCAACGCGGCGACGGGGGGCCTTCTCGCCGAGGCTGAACTCTACGACCCCTCCACCGGGAAGTGGACCACTACCGGCAGCCTGAACGACGCCCGCGCATTGACTACGCTGACGCTCCTCTCGAACGGGCAGGTCCTTGTAGCTGGAGGGAATGATGCGAACGGCTTCAATGGCTACGCCTCGAGCGCAGAACTGTACAACCCCTCCACCGGCAAGTGGACGACCACCGGCAGCATGAACACTTCCCGGCTCTACCACACGGCAACGCTGCTCGCCAATGGGGAAGTGCTGGTCGCTGGAGGCCGTACCTACGCGCCTGGGCCTCTCGCCGAGGCGGAGTTGTACAACCCCTCCGCAGATGCCTGGACGACCACCGGCAGCATGAACACCGCGCGGGCGGGCCACACGGGAACGGTGCTGCAGAATGGGCAGGTACTCGTCGCCGGAGGAGACAGCACCGGCACTAGCGCGGAGTTGTACACGCCCTAGTACGCCCGGATACGTTGACACGAGGAAGTACTGACGGGAACCTATCAGTTCAAAAAGATTTGAGGCTGTTGAAAAACTCGGTCGCGCGGCCGATTTTTCTTCTGTTTGTGATGCTGTCCTCCGCCAATCAATAGCACATTGTTGTGTATACACCGGGATCCCGCCCAACTGAGTTTGTTGAAGGAAAGCGGATACGAGTTAGTAACCGCTACCAACGCTCCCGATGGTCTGCGGCTCTTTATGTCGCGGCCCGTGGATGCAGTTGTGCTCGAGCACCAGCCGGGCCTTTTCGATGGATCAGTGTTCGCGGCTGAGATCGAGCGGGTCCGGCCGAAGATTCCCATTGTCATGCTGGTCGATCACCTGGAATTGCCTGATGGTGCTTTGAAGTCGGTAGATGCAATCGTGGCCAAGTCCGACGGGGCTCATTTCCTGTGGGCGACTGTTCACTTCGTTTGAATGTAAAGCCGCCCAACGTCGTGAAGCGAAGCTGAGGGCTCAAATGCCGGTACATCTGCGGCGTTCGGGCTGGTCGCGGGAAGGCGCGGACAGTGGGCAGAGCAACACTCCTCAATCCGCGACTACCGAGGAAAAGGAAGAGCCTTTTTCGCCAGGAGTTTGGCAAAGCATTCGGAATGCAACCCTCCAATTCTGACCAGTCACCTGCGTACTGACGGGACACATGCCCGAAATGAGCTTTTTTGCTCAGACGTCAACATCTCCCCAGTGAGAAAGTTCTTAGCAGAACCATTCTCGAGCGAGATGGAATTAGCAGTACGTTTCGTGCGGAAATCGGCCCTTTCAATCCGCGCAACCCGCAGCCGCAGACCGGGCAGCGAAGGATGATCAGGCAAGAGGAAACCCAATGCAGGTTCGTTACATTCGCACTCTGTTATTCGCGGTTGTCATGCTGTCCCTGTCAGCCGCATCATTTGCCCAGATCGGCATATCGATCAGCTTTGCCCCGCCGGAACTACCTGTCTACGAGCAACCTCTTTGTCCCGGCGACGGCTATCTCTGGACACCTGGATACTGGGCTTACGCCAACGACTTCGACGATTATTACTGGGTGCCGGGTACATGGGTAATGGCTCCGGAAGTCGGTCTGCTGTGGACTCCAGCCTATTGGGGTTGGGGCGGCAACGGATACGTCCTCTATGACGGCTACTGGGGTCCGCATGTCGGTTTCTATGGCGGGATTAGTTATGGCTACGGTTACTACGGCGAGGGCTACGAAGGCGGACGGTGGGATAACGGACGCTTTTTCTACAACCAATCGGTGAACAACGTGAACATCACCAACATTCACAACGTCTACAACACCACCGTGATCAATAGCACCACTGTGAACCGGGTCAGCTACAACGGCGGCAATGGAGGGATCAGCACGCGTCCGAGGCCTCAAGAAGAGGTCGCGGCACGTGAGAAGCATATTCCGGCTGTAGCCGTTCAGACCCAACATGCGCAGGCTGCCCGCACGAATCCGGACCAGCGGGCTTCTGTGAACCATGGCAAACCAGCGGTGGCTGCGACTCCGAAGCCTGGAGCATTTAGCGACCGCGCAGTCGTACCAGCGAAAGCGGCAGGAGCACCTTATAACCCTCCGGCCAAGAGTGCCGCAGTTCAGCCAGCGGCCAATACGCCCGCTGCGCATCCGGAGAACAACGTCGCTCGGCCCGTGCAGCCGAATAACCAGCCTGAATCGAACCGTCCGGCGACGGCTCAGCCTAACACTCGACCGGAACCCAGCCGTCCGGAACCAAATCGGCCCGAAGCGAATCGTATGCCGACAGCGCAGCCAAACAGTCCGCAGGAAACGAACCGTACGCCGATCGCGCAACCGAATAATCGGCCGGTTCCCAACCGGGATGAGTCTACTCAGCGGCCGCAAACTCCCCCGCCGAGCGAGCGTTCGCAGCCTCAGACACAGCGCACCCCTCCTTCTGCGGAAACGCGGACTGCACCGCAGCAACAACAACGCCCGCAGCCTGCGGCGCAGAAGCCGGAAGAGAAGAAGAAGAAGCAACAGGACGAAAAGCCGAAGCGAGACGAGAAGCCGCCGCAGTAACCGACAGGGTTTTGGCTTGGGTCGGAGTGGGAGGTAATACTCTGGGCATCCTGAGTTCTCGCAAGGTGCCCTCTTTTACTCGCCCTAGCCGAGGAGCACGGGCGATGGAGGTTGTGCAATCATGGCGCGAAACTTGCTGCAGTAGACGAGCGCATTCTGGCTCGTACGGAAGAAGCTGCCGCCCTCTGCGCCGGGACCTTTATTTCCCGCAGCGTCAGCGACAAACCGGAGTTTGGCGATGTGTAATTCGAGTGCAGGTACCTCTCACCTTACTTCATCACTGACCCCGAGCGCATGGAAGTTGCCTTCGAGAACGGCTGCATTCTCATTCACGAAAGGGCACCCGGCTGCGGGGATCAGCGCAAGAGTATGTTGCGGGACATTGCCGTCCTTACCGGTGGCAAGGCCATCACCGGAGACCTCGACGTCCAGTTGAAAAACATTTCTGACCTCGGTCAGGCACGGAAGATCACCATCGACAAGAACTACACCATAGGCGAAGGCAGGGTGCAGTACGAACCCCTTTCTTTTGGGCTTGAGCCCTACACGTACTCAAATGCTCACACTTCGCTTTTGCAATCTTCAGGGACCCTGATCACGCAGGGAACGTATGGGATACTCTCGTTTGAGCACTCGCTCGATCGACTAGTCCTTTGTGGCCATTCGGACTGCGAAGTTATGCATCATACGCAGGCGGATAGATCCGTCCGCCTTGATGCAATTGTGCAATCGCGGGCAACAACTGACTGGCCAAACGATCTTTGGCTATAAAAGCGTCTACCCAGTTCAAGGCTTGCTCAGGTACATCCACCACTCCCGATAGCATGATGATTGGCGCTCGCGGCTTAAGGCGTCTCATTTCAATGGCAACCTCCTGCCCGTTCATCCCGGGCATGGAATAGTCGACGATAACGACGTCAACCGAATGGATGGAAGCCAGCTCCAATCCCTTGCCGCCGCTGGGTGCGGTCAGAACCGTATACCCAAAGGTTCATCGCTTTCTTGTCGATGCGCAAAAACAAAAGATTCTTTGTTTCCCCGGGAAAAGCACGGATTTCCTGCCGTTGCCGATGGTTGCGAGGAATGCATGGGGATCAAAAGCGCGCCTCTTGGCCGCTACACGTGGACCCATGGCATTACGCCGTGTTTGGGATGTCGGACCGAGTGGA
>Ga0137389_10003054_pt1 | contig 10301 bp, 10 predicted proteins | sample 15con2h14BmetaG_FD_104645 | JGI IMG/M metagenome (GOLD analysis project Ga0137389, IMG submission 104645) | Vadose zone soil microbial communities from Angelo Coast Range Reserve, California, USA - 15con2h1.4B metaG | ecosystem: Environmental > Terrestrial > Soil > Vadose zone > Saprolite...
TCACGGAATTCATGAGCGGCGTCCAGGAACTGCTGCGCCGCGTTTTCCAGACCGCGAACCACATGACGTTCCCGATTTCCGCCTCGGGTTCCGGAGGCATTGAAACGGCCGTCGTCAATCTTCTGGAGCCAGGCGACGAAGCCATTGTGTGCGTGAATGGAGTTTTTTCCGGTCGCATGGCGGAGATCGCCGAGCGCACCGGGGCAAGGATTCTTCGTGTTTCAGCCCCCTTCGGTCGGGCTGTCGATCCGGAGGACGTGCGCCGCGCCGGGCGGGGGCGGAAAATCAAGTTTGTAGGACTCGCGCACGGGGAGACCTCGACCGGCGTTTTGTCAAACCTCGATCCCTTCCGCAAGGTCGCCGACGAATTGGGGGCCCTGCTGGTTGTGGACAGCGTGGCAACACTCGTGGGCGTGCCCGTGGAAGTTGACCGCCAGCGAATCGACATCTGCTTCAGCGGTACGCAGAAGGCGATCAGCGCGCCGCCGGGGATGTCGCCCATTACCGTGAACGCGCGCGTCGAAGAAACGCTTCGCAACCGCAAGACCAAGATCCAGAGTTGGTACTTTGATTTGACGACAGTGATGGATTATTGGGGCAAGGGGCGCGCCTATCACCATACGCCTCCCATCTCTCTGATCTATGCGCTGCATGAAGCGCTGCGCATGGTCTTGGAGGAAAGTCTGGAGGCAAGCTGGGAGCGTCACCGCCAGAATCAGATGGCGCTGATAGCCGGCCTGGAGGCGATCGGATGCAGTCTCTTCGTCCAGAATCCCGCGGACCGCCTGACGACCGTGACTGCCGTAAACATTCCCCACGGCATTGATGGAGCCAAGGTGCGCAGCCGCCTGCTCAACGATTTCAATATCGAAATCGCCGGAGGATTGGGCGAATTAAAGACCAAGATCTGGCGCGTTGGCCTGATGGGGTATTCCAGCCAGCGAGGAAACGTGCTCCTGCTCCTTGGGGCGCTCGAGAGAATCCTGCTTGATATGGGGATGAAGCTGTCCCCCGGAGCTGGGCTCGCGGCCGCCGCAAACACCTTTGCGAATGTGGAACCTGTGCCTGTGGGTCAGGAAAAGTAGCGGGCTTGAATCCGAAGCAGGTTTTGGTAGCACAGACTTCAGTCTGTGGGCTTTTCCGCTCGGGCAAAAAAAATCAAACCGCGCGGGCTGAAGCCGGTTCTACTTGATAGGGGCTTCCAATTGCAGTTCCCGGGAAAATAAGGCCATGAGCACCTCTATTGGAATTCCGAATCAGGGGGCGATGAGCGAGTTCGTCGGGGAATTCGACGTTTCCTCGCGCCTGACAGACCAAACCTATCACTGCCGCTTTTCTCACCTCTGGAACGGTGTAGCGACGCGTCACAGCGACACAGTGGACACGAAGTTTCTGGTCGACAGCCGAGGAGTGGTCGTGGGCCTTGCGCACACCGGGTTCGTGCAATTCACCCAGCAATCTGGCCGGGACCTCTCCGATCGCGAAGCGAGCTACATTGCCGCCCACTATCTGCGCGAACAGCTCGAGCAGGAAGACGAGCGTCCGCTCTACGACGTCTCCGCGGCAGACGTGACGCGCATCATCGGCCAACTCGGCGTCCGGTAATCCAAAGGTGCGCTCCGCGAACACCTCGAAATAATTTGCTTGGTATTTCCTGGCTCCATTTTCTGTGTGTTCTCTGCGGACTCTTTGTTGGTGCTTTTTCGTGGTTAGGCGTCGGATAGAGATTCATCAAAGCCGGGGCCCTGTTCTTCGCGCTCGTCTGCTTCGATGATTGCCCCGCAGTCCAGGCACTCCACGTACTCCGCATCGGAATCCTTGGCGATCAATTGCGTGCGCACATGGCGGCAATTAGCTGGATCGTTCACGGGATGGCTCCAAGGCTTCCCAAATCATAACACGGGCCTCGGTCCAGATGGCGATCGCGACGCCGCCAAGGAATCCCACCAAAAGTTCCCCACCTGAGTTATAAGGTGAGCGTTCCGAACGGCACGGAGGTTCGGCAGAACCAGGGGAGATTCGCAGGCACCATGGTAAAAAACGCAGGAGAACGCTCCGGGGATGTCTTGTTCTACGGCGTGATCTTGCTGTTGGTCTACCTCGTTTACCTGGTATTCGAGCCTTTTCTGGTGCCGCTTGGATGGGCCGCCGTATTTGCTGTGATCTTCCACTCATTGAACAAGCGGCTCGAACAAAGGTGTGGGCGCACCCTCTCGGCTGCGTTGAGCACGTCTGGCGTGACGCTGATTCTGATCGTGCCGGCCCTCCTCTTGATGGTCCTATTCGTGCGTGAGGGGATCGACGCGACGCGCGAAATACAAGTGTCGATGGCGGCGGGTGAGTTCGGCAGATTCAATCGCGCTTGGGGATGGATTGCCGCACACGTCGCGGCACAGAGCGCTGTAGATCTGCCGGGACTCGTGCGGCAGGGCGCCAGCAGGCTTGGCGAATACCTGGCCTCGGAACTGGGCGTGGTGGTTCGAAACATCGTCCTCTTTCTGTTCGAACTGTTTGTGATGCTCTTTGCTCTTTTCTACTTCCTCCGTGATGGGGAAGCGATTATGGAGCGTATCCGGCTCTTTCTCCCGTTCGAGGCGGCCACGCGCGAGAGAATGATTGCCGAGGCTCGCGATCTGATTTTCGCAAGCGTCACAACCAGCCTGGTCATCGCTGCCGTACAAGGAATCCTTTGCGGTGGGGGATTCGCAATTGTGGGCATGACTTCGGCGCTGTTCTGGGGCGTGGTGATGGCTTTTCTTTCTCTTCTTCCAGTCGTGGGCGCCTGGCCTGTCTGGATTCCCGCTACAATATGGTTATTTTCAACTGGACATTTTGTCCGCGCACTCGTTCTTATCGGCATCTGCGGCGGATTAGGTTCCACCATCGACAATATCTTGCGGCCGGTGTTATTGGGCGGACGTTCCTCGTTGAACGGGCTGTTGGTATTCATCAGCGTTCTCGGAGGAATTGCCGTGTTTGGTGTATTGGGCGTCGTCCTGGGCCCAATTGTGGTAGCAACCGCCGTCGGCGTCTTGGATGTATATTCGGAGAAAGACACGAGGAACGAGGCTGCCACTGCGGCGGAGTAGCCGTGTGACAAACGCCCCACAAATGGCATCTGAAATAACGGTAGGGGCTTCTTGGTCTCATCTCGCCGGTAGAAACTATCCCCGCGCGTTCCACACATCCGATGTCGCGCCTGTGCTAGAGTAGCGCGCCTGGGACCAGGGAAGGTTTCATGAAGGCCACCAATTCAACGAAATTGCTCGCCGGGCTGCCTCCTGAAAAACTGCGGTGGCGTTGCGATCCCGCGACAATACCGTTCGAAACCACGGCCGACGCCGAACTTGTCACCGATCTGGTCGGGCAGGAAAGGGCTTTCCGCGCCCTGAAAATGGGCGTCGAGCTCAGCGCTCCGGGATACAACATCTTTGTCTGCGGTCTTGCTGGAACCAGCCGGGGCGGCACGATTACACACGTGATCGGGCAGATTCATCCAGCGGCGAAATCCTCCCTCGATCGCTGCTACGTCAACAACTTCAAGAGTCCTGACCGGCCGCGCCTGCTCACGTTGCCGCGCGGGCAGGCCAATAATTTCAAGAAGGAGACGCAGAGTGGCATTGAATTTCTGCGGCGGCGGATTCCGCAGGTGTTCGAGGGCGAACCTTTCCAGCGGCAGAAAGGCCGCATCGTGGACCGTTTTACCGTCCGCGAAAAGGAATTGATGGATGATTTTACGCGGCGCATCGCGCGCGACCAGTTCGCACTGGGACACATGCAAGTGGGCGCCGTCGCGCTGCCTGAAATTTTCCCTGTTCTCGAGGGCCAGATGGTGCCGATCGAGGATATCCCCAAGATGGTGCACGAGGGCAAGCTAGAAACGGTGGCCGCCGAAGACATCGAGCGAAAATACGAACAGTTCCGCCAGGAATTCACCGTCGTCTACCGGAAGACGCTGACGCTTTCACGCGAGCTGGCCAGCGAATTGAGTTATCTCGAACAGGAAGCCGCCTCGGTGCTCGTCGATGGTTTCATCGAGGAGCTGAAGGAAAAATATTCAGGCGCGTTGGTGTCGGAATACCTGGAAGAGGTGCGGCACAGCCTGCTCGACAACCTCGAACCCTTCAAGGAGCGTGAAGGCGAGGAAGAGCCGGGTAACGGGCCTCCCCAGGATGGCAGTTCGCGCGCGCCCTCGCCCGAGCGCGACCCGTTCCGCGTGTACGGTGTCAACGTGCTTCTTGCCCACAACGATGAAGATGGTTCGCCGGTCATCTTTGAGACCACGCCGACTTACACGAACCTGTTCGGCACGATCCAGCGCAGCTACGACTCGCGCGGCGGCTGGAATTCGGATTTCATGGACTTGCGAGCGGGTTCCATTCTTCGCGCGGACGGCGGATTCCTGGTCATGTACGCATACGACGCGATCACCGAAGCGGGGGTCTGGCGTACGCTCAAGCGCATGTTAAATCACTCCCGTCTCGAAATTCAGCCGCTCGAGATGTTTTTTCCGTTCGGGACTTCTGCCTTGAAACCCGAACCGATCGATATCGATGTGAAAATTATTCTGATCGGCGACCGGCACATGTACGAACTCCTGTATGAGTACGAGGAGGATTTCCGGAAGATTTTCAAGGTGCGCGTCGAGTTCGATGAAGAAATGGTCATGAGTGACGCCGTCGTGCGGCAGTACGGCGGCCGTTTGCGCCAGCTCTCCGAACAGGAAGGCATCGGGCCGTTCGATCGCACCGCGGTGGCGGCCATGATGGAATATGGCGTGCGCCAGGCGGGGCGCCGAAATAAAGTAACCGCGCGATTTCCGGACCTTGCCGACCTGGCGCGGGAGGCGGCGTACATTGCGCGCCAGGAAGGCGCATCGCTGGTGAGCGATCCCCACGTCCGGCGCGCGCGTGAGGCGCGCATTGAGCGCCACAACCTGACGGAAACAAAGATTCGGGAAATGATCGAAGAAGGAACCCTGCTGATCGATACCGACGGCGCGCGTGTCGGGCAGGTGAACGGCTTGAGCGTTCTTGAAATCGGCGGCTACGCCTTCGGCAAACCGGTGCGAATCACGGCATCGGCGGCGCTGGGTAAAGCGGGGCTCATCAACGTGGAACGCGAATCCAACCTGAGCGGCCGCTTCCACGACAAGGGCATGCAAATCATCGCCGGGTACCTGCGCACACAGTTCGCTCAGGATAAGCCGCTTTCTCTCGCAGCCAGCATCTGCTTCGAACAGTCCTACAGCGGCATCGACGGCGACAGCGCCAGCTCGACCGAAATATACGCCCTGCTCTCCGCTCTTTCAGGTTTGCCCATCCGGCAGGACATCGCCGTGACCGGCTCGATCAGCCAGCAGGGCGACATCCAGCCGATCGGCGGAGTCAATCAGAAGATCGAAGGTTTCTACGATGTCTGCCGCGTGAAGGGATTCACCGGGCGACAGGGAGTCATGATTCCGGCCGAAAATATTGAAGACCTGATGCTGCGGGACGATGTGATCGGCGCCGTTGCTTCCGGCAAATTTCAAATCCTTCCCATCTCCAGGGTCGAGGAAGGTATCGAGATTCTCACCGGCGTGAGAGCCGGACGGCGCGATTCAAACGGCGCGTTCGAATCTGACAGCGTGTTTGGGCGCGTGGATCGCCGCCTCCATGAAATGGCCGCGACGCTCAAATCTTTCGAGTAGCAAATCCTCCTTTTAATTCGGGTGTGAAAACAGACTTGCGGCCTCGCTCGACTGCGGGCCTGTACCCTGGAAGATTCGCAAATCAGGAAAATAGGACCGGTCGCCGGGCCGGGACTATTGCGCCCGGGCAGCGCTTCCGGCGTCTTTCGGCGTCGAAAGATAGCCGTTGACCTTGTCTTTCGTCACGTCAAACACCACGATTTCGTAGGGGCGCGGCACCCCGTGGATGTAGAACTGCACGGGCTCGTCGGCGGTCTTATCTTTTTTCTCAATCGTTTTATCGTCGGCCACGACCATCAGCGTGTATTTGAATTTCTTGGGATCTGTCTTTGTCAGGGTAATCTGGATGGGGCCGACGTGGGTAGGGGTCTTGGACCTGGTAAGATGCAACTCAAAAATATTCCGCTCGCCCTGGCGCTTCAGTTGATCCAGTTCTTCCTGGTTGCGCGCGATCAGGCCGCTCTGCACGCCGAGGTCGCCGACCGTGCTGGTGAGCTTGGCCTTGGTCGCCTCGAGATCCTGCTTCGTCGCGGTGATGTCACCCTTCGCGCCGGTTAGATCGGTGCTGACCTGGCCGATTTTTGCATCGGCTTCCTGTTGAGCCTGGCCAATCTGCGCCGTGAGTTTCGCGTCACTTTCCTTTTGCGAGTCGCGAATATTCTGCGCCAGCGTTCGCGCCTGCGACAGTTCCGCCTGTGTGAATCCGAGCTTTTGCGTCGTGACTTCCAGCTTGCCCCTCAGATCGGCGACCACCGAGTTGGTTTGTTCGATCTGCGCGGCCAGCACGGCCTCTTTTGAATTGGACTTGGACAGCTCGGTTTCGAGCTTGGTCTTTGTGTCATTGCCGGCGTAGAGCAGATACCCAATCAACGCGAAGGCGGCGATAAACACGACAAAGATCCAGCGAGGCGTGCTGGCCGCCTCGTACATGTAGGATTCCTTTGGTTCCGGAGCACTCGGGGAAATACTCATCAATTCTCCTCGGCGGCCAGTCGACATTCTGGCGGGCTCCAAGTAGAGCCCGCGCCCTCTGGCGCGGCCATTTATGTAATTTGGATTATCGCTGAGCCGCCCATGGTTGTCTAGGTCTTGCGGCCTCGCGCGTGTTGCGGCCAGCGCGCTTCGACCGTCGTAGTCAGCCCGCCCCTGGGAGTAAACTCGCCGCGCACGACGCACCAGGTAGGGGTTGTTGCGGCGACGATGTCTCGTAGCATGCGGTTTACAGCGTTCTCGTAAAAGATTCCCAGATCGCGGTAAGCCAATAAGTACATCTTTAGTGCCTTCAGTTCCAGGCAATGTTTCCGCGGTTCGTACTCAATCGTAATCGTGCCGTAGTCCGGCATCCCCGTTTTCGGACATACCGAAGTGTACTCGGGAAAGCGCGTCACAATCCGGTAGCCAGGAAACTGATTGGGCCAGGTGTCGAGACGCGGCAGCCGCGCCTTGATGCCAGCGCGCGCGTGCTCGTCAGTGTAATCGGCCATGCTTTACCTCTTTCGCCGCCGGTTGCTTGCTCTCATCGGAGCCCCCCGAAACAAAGGTCGGGCTCTACTTTTAGGCTGGATGCTTCAAATGAAGCGTTGAGCCCGCCAGTCAGATTGTACACGGCGAATCAACAGGCCGCAGGATGGAACTTGCCTTGTCAGTTGCCCTTCACGTATCCTTTTTGCGGGTCCCTCCAGGGAGAAACGGATTTGGTTTGTCCCGTGTGCCAAAGCGACAGTCCTCGTCGTTCTCGCCGACGGAGTGTGAAGGACTACGTCATCGGCGTCACACGGCTGAGGCCCTGGCGTTGCCGGAGTTGCGATCAGCGATTTTTTGCCTGGGCGGTTCCCATCAGGTACGTCCGATACGCGCATTGCGGGATGTGCGGCAACATGGACCTGCAGCGAATTTCCGGCGAGCATGGAGCGGGCACGTTTGCCTGGTTATTCCGCCTGCTTCAATTTCCCACCTATCGTTGCGCTCCATGCAGGAACCGTTTCTTTTCGATCCGTCCCTACCGGCGCATCGTACCCACGCAGAGCGAGTTGGAATCAAGAACGGAGTCGCATTCCGTCTCGGATTAGCGGTATTACCCCAGCAAGCAAGCCTTTCGCGCGGGCAAGTTGACTTCCACACCCTTGACAGTATTATTTATAATGAAAGCGAAGGCGATGGAGTTCGCCGTATAACCGCTGTCCCCTTTGCCGGGACAGATGATGACTCCTGACAAGGACCTTGTCGCGGAGCCATACGCCCGGCAATGATCCGGTAAAAATGGCAAATTGCACGTGCAATGCGCGGCGAAGCCGTCCGCCTATCGCTCTTGTTCGCGCCGCGTCGTTCGCACAAGGAGTGCTGCAAGGCTGTGGTTGGAGAAGATACCGCTGAGATTGCGAGAGTCACGTGAATAAATACTGGATGGTGGGTCTGGGCGGATTCGCCGGGTCAATCGCACGCTTCTGGCTGGGAGGGTATATTAGCAACCGGCTGGGGGCACGCTTCCCGTACGGGACGTTCGTGATCAATATCTCGGGATCGTTCCTGATCGGCCTGGTTATTACCATTCTGGCAGAGAGAACGCACTGGAACGCGAACTGGCGGTACCTGATCCCCATTGGCTTCATCGGCGCGTACACGACGTTTTCCACCTTTGAACTTGAAACCTTCCAGAGTCTGCGCGACGGTGAGCTTCTGTTCGCTTTTTTGAATGTGCTTCTGAGCGTAGTGGTTGGGTTCATCTCGGTGTGGCTTGGTGTGATTGCAGGGCGGACCCTCGGATGAGGCAACAAGCGAAAATGGGGTCTAGAATGCGGCAAGGCGATTGGACCTCGTCATTCCGCATTCGAGCGCGCTCGCCACAACCGGATTCGAGGAGGAAAGATGCTGAACCCAGGGCCGGCCAAAAAAGTGAGCATCTATGTAGGCGAGGATCAACAATATCATGGACACGCCCTCTACACGGCGATCCTGGATTATTTGTTCACCCACGGCGTTTCGGACGCCAATGCGATTCGCGGCATCGCCGGGTTCGGCGCCGACCACAAAATGCATACAGCGCGCATCCTGGATTTAACGGCGAACTTGCCCGTCAAGATTGAATTCATTGAGTCGGCGGAAAAGCTGGATGAAATCCTGCCTAAGCTTCGCGACATGGTCGGGACCGGCTTGATTGAAGTGCAGGACACTCTGGTTATCAAGAACGATCATCAGGCCGGGACTCGTTCGTAGAAACACGCCTCACTTATTTCCAGTTTTCACGATCGCGCTCTTCCCACCGGATTGGGCGAAAACAGGTTCAACTGGCCGGAAGGGGCCAATTCTCCGTGTGCGGCGGAGAGATCGGCTGAGGAAACTACACCTCGCGGGTTGAACAACTGGCTCCCCCTTGCTTATTCCCCAGCTTCATACGAAAATTGCAAGTGCGTTGGTTTTGGATGCTTACTAGCCGTTTTCCTATTGGAGAGAGTCGCTGTTGTGTCGTCAGACCGATGCAGAAAATGCATTGAAGTTCGACCAGCACGGGGCTGAAGTGGTCGATTCATTAAAACTTGAATGATTTATTGAAATAAATAGCGGGCCGTGAAATCGGATGGGGTTTATTCATTTCGCCCGGGGTACCCGGAGGAGCCGGAATAGTGCATCTATCAAATTTTAATTTTCCTCGATGGGCGGCTCTTGTCATTTTTCTTGCGTTGATTCTGGGTTTCGGTGTTCTGGCCGCGCCTTCGAAAAGCCTTGCTCAGAACGGACCAGCCGCCCAAGACGCTGGGCAGGCAACAACGGCCCCCTCTTCGCCCTCACTGCCGAATCCGGCGGTGGAATTGCCGGAAGGGGACGGGAAAGCGATCGCGACCGAGTATTGCCAGGATTGCCACAAGCTGACAAACCTGGTGAAAGCGCGAAAGGCCTCCGACGATTGGCGTGACTCGGTGCAAACGATGCTGGACCGTGGAGCGCGGCTTCCGCAGGACAAGGTCGATCCGCTGATTCAGTATCTGGCTAAGAATTTTGGCCCGAAGACTGACGCGCCCCCAGCGGCAACCACGCCTGCTGATTCTCCGGCGGCCACCGCCACGCAGCCACCGAAGCCAGTGGAGTTACCGGAGGGAGACGGGAAGGCAATTGCAACGGAATACTGCCAGACTTGTCACAAGCTGACGAATCTGACGAAGGCGCACAAGGATCGCGACGATTGGCACGATACGGTGCAATTGATGATGGATCGCGGGGCGAGCCTTCCGCAAGAAAAGGTTGACATGCTGGTGGAGTATTTGGCCAAGAATTTTGGTCCGAAGACAGCCGCGCCACCGTCGGGGACTGCTTCGCCCGAGGCTTCACCGGCCGCGTCTTCGCCGTCGAGCCACTAAGTTGCTTGGGCGAATCTGGCCGCGGCAAGACCTCGGGTGCGGGCTGTACTTTTACGCTGAACGGTTCAAGTGAAGCGTGCAGCCCACCGGGACAATGTATTGCATGGATCAGTCTTGAATCACCGGCCGGTTCAATTTGCATTGGCGATATCGTCTAAGGGTTAGGACGTAGCCCTCTCAAGGCTAAAATCCGGGTTCGAATCCCGGTATCGCTACCAAAGCTTAATAAACCTGAGATGGAGCCTACGCCAGGTTCA
>Ga0137389_10003062_pt1 | contig 10286 bp, 10 predicted proteins | sample 15con2h14BmetaG_FD_104645 | JGI IMG/M metagenome (GOLD analysis project Ga0137389, IMG submission 104645) | Vadose zone soil microbial communities from Angelo Coast Range Reserve, California, USA - 15con2h1.4B metaG | ecosystem: Environmental > Terrestrial > Soil > Vadose zone > Saprolite...
CGCCCGTCGTTCGTATCAGCAACGTCGGCCTCGTCTCGTAACTCACGGAGGTCACGTCTGCCCGGTGGGCCGGCTCAGCGTGGGGAGGGTTCGATGCTGCGGGGTCGCCAGGCGTGCCTGGTCGTTGTCGTTGCCGTGGTCGCGGCGATCCTTGCTGCCTGCGGGCGTGGAGGGACGTCTGCGGCCGCGCGGAGCCCCGTAGCCAGCATCTATCTCGGCGCCTACCCGGCGACCATGCCGGCCGCCATCGGGCTGAACCCCGTCACCAACCGGATCTACGTGGCCGACACGAACGCCCGCGAGGTCACCGTGATCGACGGGGCGACGAAGGAGACGACCGCGAGGGTCGGGCTCGGCGTGACGGCGGGGATCCTCCAGAAGGTGGCAGTGAACCCAGCCTCGAACCGCATCTACGTCGTCGAGGGGTCGCAGTTCGGCGGCGTGGGGGGCCCGGGGCCGTTTGTGCCCGTGATTAGGGAGAGCGGCGATGTCGCGGTGATCGACGGCACGTCCAACGCGACGGCGGTCGTGCACGTCGGCGGGACCGTCCAGGCGGTGGCCGTGGACCCATCCAACGGCAAGGCATACGTGACCAGCTCCAGCCGCACCGTCACGGTGATCGACGGCACGTCCAACGCGACAGCCACGGTGGCCGTCGGGCAGGTCTGGGGGGCACCCGCCGTCAACCCGGTCACGAACAAGATCTACGTCGGCACTGACGCTGGCGTCGTGGCGATCGACGGGGCAACGAATGCGACGGCCACGGTGCACGCTGCGGCCGGGGCCACCCTTGCGGTCGATCCGGCCGCCAACCGGATCTACGCGTCCGGCGGCGGGGGCCTCACCGTCATCGACGCGACCACCAACGGCACGATCGCCGACATCCCCCTCGGTCATGACGGCGGCGGCAGCCTTGCGGTCAATGCCAAGACCCACAAGGTCTACGTCCTCGACGTCAACTACCCGAACCCCGGCAGCGTGACCGTGGTCGACGGGACAACCCTGGCAACGACCGCCCTGGCCGTCGGGCGCAGCCCTACCGAGATCGTGGTCGACGAATCGGCGAACGCCGCCTACGTCCTGGACCTGGACAGCAGCGACGTCGTCCGCATCGACGGAGCCAACCAGGCGACCGCCTTCAGCCTCCCCGGGGCCCTGCCCCTGATTGCCGTGAATCCCGCCACCGGGAAGCTCTACGTGGCGGCGGGGGGTCCGAAGGCGGGGCGGGTCTCCGCATCCACACCAACGAACCTCCCCCCGCCGCCCATGGTGCTCGACGTGCTCGACTTCAAGGGGACCACCATCCCCTCGATCCCCGTGGACACCTGCCAGCCGAGCCCGCAGCCCGGGTCGGGCGTGGCGCGCGGCACCTGCTGATCTGCTAGCGGCCGCGCAGGACGTTCAGCGGCCTGGGGGACTTGCGCTCGCGGATGTAGGCGAGGAAGCAGTCGGCGTGAATGGTGAGTCGTGGCCACCGGCCGGGAGCGATGGGCTGCTGCGCAAAGGGGTCCCGGTACACCTTGACCTCCCCGGCGGCGTGCTCGCATTGCTCGCAGGGTTCTACGACATGGGTCTTCATTGCCGGTCTCCGTCCCCCGCGCTGTGCGGCCACCCGTATGGCTCCACACCAAGTATCGGCACGCCCTCCCGCAAAGCACATAGTCCAAATGGATGGTTTTTCTCGTCATGTGGCGCTGGAAGCCTGCCAACGAACGGCACCAAGGACAGCCGTCCAATGAAACGGCGGTTTTCCTCCCTGCCGAGGGGAAGGCAAGCCGGACTGAACAACGGCGCTTTCCTGGCTTTCCCGCCGGTTGCCCCAGACGTAGCCTTTCGCTGACCCAGCGGCTCCACAGTCACGAGAGGAGAGCATCAAATGTCAGGAAGGGCTTTTGACGGTACGGTTCGCGGCAACAGGATCTCGGCACCGACCGTGCCGGCAGGCATTGCAGTCACCGAGCCCGTGTCCCTGCTGAGCTACGCATACGGCACCGGCTACCAGATCTACTCGCTTGGCTCCGACTCGCTCTGGCACGTCGTCCGCCCCGAGGCCACGCTGGAGGCTCCCGACGAGGACAACGTCGAAGGCTTCATCACGGTTGGCCACCACTTTGGCACCCCGAACGGGGACGGCACCCTCAGCCCGACGTGGCAGCAGACCTACGACCCGACCGACGACAGCGCCGTCGTCGGCAAGAAGCTCGCCCAGGCCGACGCCCCAGACCCCACCCACGACATCCCTTGGCTGAAGGTCCAGGTCGTGTCCCACTCCGGCTCTGGGCCGGCCAACGGCGGGACAGGCCTCCTGGCCGAGGTCATGTACATCCAGCGAGTTGCCACACAAGGTGGGCTCATGCCGAGCTCGGTCCCCGACTGGGCCACGCCCGACACGCAGGTGTGGGTGCCGTATTCCGCCTGGTACTACTTCTGGGGTGCGATCTACAGCGCGACCGGAGGCCTCTAGCCTTCGCTTTCTCCGCTGCTACGTCCGATCCAAAAGGCATCGAGAGGGCCGGGATCGCTCGAACCGCTACTGTCGTGTTGAATTGACACTTAAGTCGGGACAATCAACAATCCGGTCCATGCCTGCCGCCGGAGCCGCGCACCGTTTGCGGCTCCGCGCGGCCGCGTGCGGGCTCTCCCTGGTCCTGGTCATGGGTGCCTGTTCTTCTTCGACGCAGGCGGTGCAACCGGTCACCCTCCAGGTGGTCATGGCCGACGACTGGGTGACACCGCCCTACGTCGCCGCAGTCCGGGATTTCGAGCGCGCGCATCCGGGGGTCACGGTCTCGACCACCAAGACCCCCTTCGGGCTCATGCGGGACACGGTGCAGGCCGACATCGCGAATCACCATCCGCCGGACGTCGTGCACTACCACGCGTTTGCCGCAGCCGCCCAGGGCATGGCGCAACAGGTGGACGACCTCTGGACGGGGCACCTCCAGCCGTCTGAATTCCTTCCTGGCGCGGTGGAGGACGTCACGTGGGCCGGCCACCGCTACGGTGTTCCCCTGGACTCCAATGCGCTGCTCCTCATGTACAACGACAACGCGTTCCAGGCGGCCCACCTCCCCCTGGCCGGCGCCCCCACCACCTTCAGCGAGATCGTCCGGATCAGCCCCGCCCTCAGCGCCGCCGACGGCACCCGCAAGGCCTTCACCATCCCGACCAGCGACTGGTGGACCTACGGCTGGATCCGGGCCAACGGTGGGGAGGTCCTCTCTGCCGGACCGGACGGGAAACCGAAGATCACGCTGGACGACCCCGCCGTTGTCCAGGCCCTCTCCTTTCTCGCCGGCCTCGTGCAGAAGGGGTATGCGTTCCCGCCACGAAGCGCCGCCTCCAGCAGCGGCGATGCCCTGGCCCTGTTCCAGGGCGGTCAGGCCGCCATGTACGCCAGCGGTTCCTGGGACGTCGCGCCGCTGCGCAGCCAGCTTGCCGGGTTCCATGTCGCTGCGATGCCCGCGGGCAAGCCCGGATTGCCCGAGGCCACCGCGCTCGGCGGGAGCAGCCTGTTCATCCCCAAGGGGAGCACGCACCGTGAGCTGGCCTTCGAGTTCATGCTGACCCTCACCGCCGACCAGTACGCCCTGCGGTTCGCCTCCGAGCAGGGACGGCTCCCGGTTCGGCCACGACTGTTCCAGAATCCGGTCTTCAAAGACGCCGACCTGCAGGTCTACGTTCAGCACCTCTCCGCAGCCCACCCCTACACCCTGGAAGCATTCCCGCCAGCCAAGCAGGCGTTCCAGCAGGCCCTCGACGAGATCCTGCGCCAAGGGCATCCCCCGGCGGAAGCCCTCGCCCGGGCTCAGGCGACCGCCGTCGCCGCGCTCGGGACATCGCCCTGACCATGACCGGACCGCCCCCGCCGGCGGGGGGCGATGCGCCCGGACGGTTGTGGTTCGGACGGTTGGGCTCGTCGATCCTGCTGGAGGTGCTCTCGGCCCTCACCGCCGCTCTCCTGGCGTCGAGCCTCCTCACCGTCGCCATCTCCTCCCGGCTCACCCGTTCTGCAGTGCGCGCCCAGTCCCAGGAGATCGCGACCAGCGCCCTGACGGTCCTCACCCAGACGTTCACGCAGAAGGCCCAGGGGCTCACGACGGTCCTGCGCAACCTCGCGGCGCAGATCGCCAACCAGGAACTCCTTGACGCCAACCGGCGGCCAGACCTGATCGAGGAGCTCGGGGCGGGGGTCCGCAACCTTCAGCTCGACCTCCTGCAGTTGCGTGTCCCTGGCCAGGACCCGATCACGTTCGGTCCGGCGCTTGCCGCACAGCAGGTGCTCGGCTTCGACCCGGCGGCGACGACCGACCGCATCGTCCGGACGGCAGCCGGCGACTTCGTCCAGGTGGTCTCGGTGCCGATCGGAGGGGGCGGTGGCTCCCCGTTGCTGGTGGGGGGCTACAACTACTCGGATGCTCTGGCGTACCTTCTGCGCAACGCGTTGGGCACGACCGGCAACGTGATGCTGGTCGTCGACGGGCAGCTTGCCGGCAGCACGCTGCCCGTCCCGCCCAAGCAACCACCGGTGGCCGCCGCTCCCCGCCCGGCTAGGCCCCCCGGTGGGATGAACCTGCCGCTGTCGCCGGTGTCGGTGCGGATTGCCGGGGCGGACATGCTCGTCGCCTACGCCCCGTTGGGCGACATCGTGGGCCGTCCCGATGCCGCCCTCGGCGTCGCCCTCCCCGATCCCGTCGCCGCCCTGGGCCGCTCCCTGGGGCAGAGCCGCCTGATCACCGTCGGCGTCCTCGTGCTGGTCGCTCTCGGCCTGGCCTGGCTGCTGTTCCGCGCCCTCACCCGCCCGCTCCGCCGCCTTGCGGAGACGGCCCGCCTGGTGACCGAAGGGGACCTCGACGCGGGGTTCCACGTCCGTGGTCGCGATGAGATCGCCAGTCTCGCCGCCGCGCTGGAGCGGATGCGCCTCCAGCTCCTGTCGCAGGCGCAGAGCCTGGCGGACACCTCGAGGCGCGTCGTGAGCGTGCAGGACGACGAACGCCGCCGGTTGGCGCGCGACCTGCACGACGGGATCCAGCAGCAACTGGTGTCCCTCGCGGTCAAGATCCGGCGCATCTCCGAAGTGGCGGATCCCGCATCCGTCCGCCTGCTGCCCGAGATCGCCCAGGACGCGGAGGACTCGGTCTTCGCCCTGCAGGACCTGGGCCGTGGCATCTACCCCAGCGTGCTGGCCGACCAGGGGCTGGAGCCGGCGCTGCGGGCACAGGCCGGCCGGGTCCCGATGCGCATCCAGTTCACCGTGCCCCCGGCCATGGCGGGCCGGCGCTTCGACCGGGAGTCCGAGGCCGCCCTCTACTTCGTCGGGCTCGAGGCGGTGACGAACGCGCAGAAGCACGCGCCTCAGGCGGCCGTCACGGTGAGCATCGCCGTGGAAGGCTCGGCATTGGTGCTGGAGGTCCGCGACGATGGGCCCGGCTTCGACCAAGGGCAGCGGAGTCCGGGCGTCGGGTTGCGGAACATGAGCGACCGGGTGGCTGCCCTGGGTGGCTCCCTCTCGGTGGAGACGTCGCCCGGCAGGGGGACGACCGTCCGGGCCTGGGTGCCGCTCGGTCATGCCCCGGTGGAGGCGCTCCAGGCATCGCCGGCGCCTAATCCGTGAGCTGGGACTCCCGCAGGTAGATCAGGACCGCGGACACCCGGCGGTTCATGTCGGGCTCCTCGCTGAGCCCGAGCTTCTCGAAGATGGCAGCCGCCCGCTTCTCCACCGTCCCGACCGAGACGCTGAGGCGGTCCGCCGTCGACTGGTTGTTCCTGCCCTCCGCCATGCTGCGAAGGACGCCGAGTTCGCCCGGCGTGAGCCGCGCCATGCGCGACCCCGGCTTCTTGGAGCGGAAGGCGATCAGCGTCTCCACGATGCGCGGGTCGAGGACGGAACCTCCCGACGCAACCTCCCGGATGGCCCGCACGACCTGTTCGACGTCCCCCACCCGGACCTTGTGCAGGTAGCCGAAGCCCGCCACGCCTTTCTCCAGGAGGGCCCACACGTAGCTCTCGTCGTCGTGGGCGCTGAGGACGACGACCCCGATCCCCGGGAACTCCTCCTTGATGACGTGCGCCGCCCGGATGCCCTCCATCGTGTGGGTGGGCGGCATCTTGATGTCCATCAACACGGCGTCGGGGCGGAGCCGGCGCACTTCGGCGAGGACCCCGTCGTAGTCGGATGCGACGCCGACGACGTCCAGCCCCGCCTCCTCGAGGAGGTGCCTGGTGCCCTCCCGGACCAGGTACTGGTCCTCTGCGATCAGCACCCTGAGGCGCGCCGGGGTGGAACCCGTGCCCGACGCCTCCGCTGCGCCGCTGGTTGTCTGCATACCTAGCTGGCGACGCTACCAGCCATCCCGGCTACAGCGAAAGGCGGATTTCCTCCGCTTCCAGGAGGTTTTCCTCCACCGAGCGCAGGTAGCCCGTGCTGGTCGTGACGCCAATCCACGACGAAGTTGGGTGTTTTCCGGGTTTTCCCGGCGTGGTCCGAACCGTAGCGTTCGTGGTGCGAGTTAACACGCCGTTTACACGAGCGGTGCTGGGGTCCGTCGCCGAGCCCGTCCTCGTGGGGGCATGACGATGAAGACAGAGATCGCAGGACCGGCGGATGGCCCAGGAAACGAGGCAGAGGCGCCCTCGGATGTTCTTTGAGTATAAAGTGCTGTTATACGACAGAATATACTCAAAGTTGTAGCTGGCGTTAGGAGGGTGGGAATGCTCGAGGCTGAGGCGACCAAGGATGCGGTCCGGACCAAGTACGCGGAACTGGCGCTCATCGCCGCCGAGGAGTCGGCCGACTGCTGCGGCGGCGGATCGTCCTGCGCCTGCGACGCCGGGGGCATGGCCTGCTTCGGTCCGGGGGAGTACAGCGACCGGGAGCTTGGCTACCTGCCCGACGGTGCGGTCCAGGCCTCACTCGGCTGTGGCAACCCTCTGGCGGTCGCTGCCCTGACGGAGGGCGAGACCGTGCTGGACCTGGGCTCGGGCGGCGGCATCGACGTCATCCTGTCCGCCCGCCGCGTCGGCCCGACCGGGAAGGTCTACGGGCTGGACATGACCGACGAGATGCTGGCACTCGCGCGGCGCAACGCCGAGGAGGCTGGGGTCGCCAACGTCGAGTTCCTGAAAGGCGACATCGAGGACATCCCGCTTCCAACGGCGAGCGTGGACGTGGTCATCTCCAACTGCGTGATCAACCTCACGACCGACAAGGCCCGGGCCCTCGCCGAGGCGGCCAGGGTGCTCCGGCCGGGGGGCCGGTTCGCCGTCTCCGACGTCGTCGCCGACCCTGATCTCGACGAGGCCACCCGGCGGGACATGGAATCCTGGACCGGTTGCATCGCGGGGGCGTTGACCCGTGAGCAGTACCAGGACCTGTTGCAGGGGGCGGGGTTCGCCCGCGTGGAGGTGGAGGCGACGCACCGGGTGCATCCCCGTGCCAGCTCCGCCATCGTCCGGGCCCGCAAGCCGGCCAAGGCCCCGGCCCTCAGCCCGCTGACGTAGTCCCGGCCGGGCGAGACCCATGGATCCAAAGGATCGAACCCGTCGCCGGATCGACGCCGAGCGGTCCTCCCTCCTCGATCTCTCCCACACGCTCCACGGGCACCCCGAGCTTGCCTACGAGGAGATAAGGTCATCCGCCCTCCTGGCTGGGGCCCTCGAAGCGGGGGGCATGCGTGTCGATCGGGGCCCTCCGCCAGCACATCCGTCAGACCGAGTGCATCCACGGCATCGTCATGCATGCAGGCGACGCACCCAACATCGTCCCGAAGCTGACCCGGGCCGCCTACTTCGTCCGGGCGGCTCCGCTGCGCTCCGCCGGGCTGCTCCTCCCCCCTGGACCCCCCTGACTTTCCAGTCGTCGTCCGCTCCTTTCGGAGCGTTCAACGACCCAGGGGGATTCGCAGCTCATCCGGCTCCGCTGCGCTCCGCCGGGCTGCTCCTCCCCCCTGGACCCCCTGACATATTTGAATACGGATCGGTACCGTATCAGATGTGTGCTATGCTGGATTTTTCCGACATTTCAACGCGGGTCTGGGGGGAACCACAGCGTCGTTCCCTTGGATTCGGCATGGAAGGTGGCGAGACGACATGACCGAAGACCAGGAGCACGTCGCACTGAACGCAGCCCGCCGCGCGCTGGGGCTGGGCGGCGACGACGGCCCCGCAGCGAGCATCCGACCGCTCCAGCGGCAGGCCGATCAGCTCGCCACGATGGGCGACTGGGGGCCGGAGGCCGAATCCCTGAACCGCCGGCTTCTCGAACTCGACCCAGAGCGCAAGCAGGCCATGACTCGCCTCGCGCGGTGCCTGCGGGAGAAGGGTGACGTCGATGCCGCGGAGGCGCTGTACGGCGAACTCCACATCCTCGACCCCACCAACCTGATCGCATCCAATTTCCTCCGCGCCTTGCGGCTCAAGCGCGAGAAGGTGATGGCGGAGGAGGCCGAGGCCGCGGCCGCCGCCCGTAAGCTTGCCGTCAGGCGCCGCCCCAAGGCGGTTGCGGTGAAGAAGGTCGCTGCGGCCTCTCCCGAGGCCGAGTAAGGGTTTATCAGGAGAGGGTGCTGCCGACGAGGATCCCGTTGGCCCAGTACTGCCCGGTGGTGCCCGCCGGTAGGAGGTCGTAGGTCGCCGCAGCCGAGCTCTCGACGTAGCCGACCGAGGCGACGACCGACGTGTCGTACCGCTCGCCGGCGTGCAGGTCACGCAAGAGACGGCCGTCCGCGGCGGGGTGAGGGCCGGCAGCGACGAGGACCCGCCCGTCCGCCAGTGCGAGCCGGACCATCAGATGCGGGCCAGGCGTGTCTCGACGCACGACGCGGGCGACGCCGACGGTAACCCTGCGCCCCGAACCGTCGAGGCTGTAGACGAGGTCGCCCGGCTGGATGCGGGCGACCTCGATCTCCCCGCTGGGCGTCGCGATGAGGGTGACGGCCTCCAGGCAGATCGGGCACCCACCCGGACGCGGGCTACGAGATCGCTCGGAGATCGTGCCGGCGTCTGAGATCGTGCCGATCACCGTCGTGTCGGGCTGGCTCTTGGCCGCCGAGATGGACAGCGCGAAGTCGTAGCCCCCGGTGGCCCTCGTCAACTGGATGACCGTCAGCCTCTTGTGGTCCTGGTAGGCGACGAGCCGCTGTGCAGCGTCGAGCGGCTCGGCCTCGTGGTGGTGCGCAAGGATGGCGAGGGCCTCGGGCGTAGTGCGGCTGCGCTGCCACCAGTCGTCGGCGTTGACCTGCTCCCCGCCCACGCGGGCGACGGGGTAGTAGTCGGGGTCGCAGAAGGCGAAGGTCGGGTAGTGGTCGAGCAGCAGGTAGCGCAGGGCCCACGCCGGGTCGGCTCCGGTCGGGGTCGGGCGAGGGCTGGACGGCGCCGGGCTCGGCCGCGGCGAGGAGACCGTCGTCGGGCTTGGCGAGGAGGTGCCCGGGGTCGGGCTCGACGTGGGACGAACCGGCGAGGCGCTCGGCGAGGGGACCGGGGCGCTGATGGACGAGGGACTCGGCGACGGGCTCACCCCCACCGTCTGCTGCCCGCAGGCGAGCAGCGTCAGTCCCAGGAGCACGGCAAGTCGCTTCATGCCCGATTGGACGTCCCCCGGAGGGCGGGAGTTCCCGCGACCACCACCCGCCGCACGGCGGGCGGATCGGCTGGCGGCGGGACGGTAGTGCAGCATGACGTTGCCTGAGCTGAACGTCGTCGACCTCACGAGCTTCAGGTGCACACGCTTCGGAAGGCCACTGAACAGGGACCTGCCCGCTCCCAGGAGGATTGGCATCACCATGACCCGAAGCTCGTCGACGAGGCCCTGCTCCAGGAGGCTCACCGTCAGGTTGGAGCTGCCGAAGATCGCCAGGTTCTTGCCCGGCTGCTCCTTGAGCGCCGAGACCGCCGCAGCGGCGTCCCCGGTGACCAGCGTCGTGTTCTCCCAGTCCGCCGACGTGAGCGTGGTCGAGAACACGACCTTGGCGACGCGGTTCATGTGCCCGGCGACGAGGGGGTCACCCTCGATCGCGGCCGGGGTCGGCCAGTAACTCGCCATGCCCTCGTAGGTCGCACGTCCAAACAGCAGGGTGTCGATGTCGTTGAGCTGGCTGATCGCGAACTCGTTGAACTCGTCGTCGACATTCGGCCAGTCGAATTCCTGGTTCGGCCCCTCGGTGTAGCCGTCGAGCGTCACCACCATGAACGAAAGCAGCTTCCCCACGTCACCCTCCTTCTTGCGTGCTCCGCTTCTCCAGGACGAGCCGGATGGGAGCGGAGGGTCGCAGCGAGATGCTGGACACGGTGCC
>Ga0137389_10003073_pt1 | contig 10274 bp, 8 predicted proteins | sample 15con2h14BmetaG_FD_104645 | JGI IMG/M metagenome (GOLD analysis project Ga0137389, IMG submission 104645) | Vadose zone soil microbial communities from Angelo Coast Range Reserve, California, USA - 15con2h1.4B metaG | ecosystem: Environmental > Terrestrial > Soil > Vadose zone > Saprolite...
GCGATACCGCCGGTGACCGCTTGCACGGCCAGTTCTTCGTTGCCCAGAAAACTGAATGAACGAATCAGACCGGTGATCGTGCCCAACAGACCCAGTAACGGCGCGAGTGTCACCAGTGTATCCATAACCACGAGAAACCGGCCGGCGCGCTTTATTTCGATGCCGGCGGCGACTTGCAACGCTCCCTGCAGCGATGCGTGCTGGTGATTGAGCCCGTTCCACATCATGCGCAAAACCGGATCGCGCGAGCCGCGGGAGAGCCGGGAGGCCTCGGCCACATCGCCGGTTTCAATCGCGGTAAATACCTTCTCGATCAGCTTGGGATCGCGCCGGAACCAGCGACCTCCCCACCAAAAGATTCGCTCGATCACAACCGTGAGCCCAACAATCGACACGATAAGAATCGGCCACATGATCGGGCCGCCTTTGCGGAAGTTATCGATGAGAAAATTACCGGTGAACATGCCGGTGGCCTTCATTTCGGGAGCCGGAGACGCAGCGGGAGAAGCAGTTGTTGCCGGTGAGGCGCTTAGCGTAGCGGTGACCGTCGTTCCTGGCGCAGGCGGAGCGCCGGCCGGCCCGACCGGAGATGTCCCGGGAGCCAGCGCCGGCGACGTGCCAGCAGCAGGCGGCGGAATCGGCGCTGCCGGATTCGGCGGTGCGCCGGGGATTTGCGGTGCGGCAGTCGCGGGCGCGTTTGGTGGCGGCGGTGGCGGCACCGGCCGATTCTGAGCAAACGCAGTCAACGCGATCACACTGAGACAGAGAGTAAGTAATGTTTTCATAATTGCGGCCAAGATTAAGTTACGAGCTCGGTTTCTATGGACATGTCTTTATCCCAAACAGGTTTATGGCGAGTCCAGCAAAACTTTTCACCTTTCTTTTATTTTTAACGCTTCGCTCTCGAAGATTGCTACTTCTATTTTCGAATTATCTCCACCCGCGGGATGTAAGGCAAGCTCAAGTAAATCGGCGCGCGCAGTTAAAAAAAATGTCTGGCTGAGCGGTAAACTCGTCATCAGCGCGCGTTTCTTACGCCGTTTCGCAGCGGTGGCCAATTGTCGATCTTCGCTTCCAGTTCATCGCCGTCGCGGATTGGTCCGACGCCGGACGGCGTTCCAGTCAAAACGACATCGCCTGACGCGAGCGTGAGCGACTGACTGGCAAAAGAGACAATTTGCGCCACCGAATAAATCATCTGGCTTGTCCGTGCGCGCTGTTTGATTTCCCCATTGTGGCGGAGCTCGATCGAGAGATCCTTCACATCGACATCGGCATACACAAACGGCCCGACCGGCGTGTAGGTGTCGAACGATTTGCAGCGGCCAAATTGCTTTTCCGACTTCTGCAAATCGCGGTCGCTGATGTCCAGCCCGATCGTGTAACCGAAGACATGATCGAGCGCGCTTTGGAAGGAAACGTTTTTCGCGGTCACACCTATGACGACCGCAAGCTCAGCTTCAAAATCGGTTTGATGTTGTGGAAATGCGATCTCGATTTTCCCATTGTGCGGCAAAAGCGAGCTCGGTGCTTTAAACCAAATAAGCGGCGAACCGAGCGGCGTCCGTTTCATCTCCGCGATGTGGTCCGCGTAATTCAATCCGACCGCGATTAATTTTGAGGGCGCCACCGGAAGATCGACATCTAACCCCGCGAGTTTTAACACCTCGCCCGTTGGTTCGATATCGATCCAATACGGCCTCGCCAGCACGTGCACACCGTCATCGCGCAACTCGCCGTAAAAGAATTTACCGCCTGATTTGAAACCCCCGAATGTGCGCATCGGAAGAATTGTAGGGCAACCGCTCCGGTTGCCGAATTAAATCAAAGCGGCAGGCGATGCGCCTGCCCTGCAAATAAACGGTTACCGTAGCGCAACCGCGATAAAATCGCGCACGGTCTTCTGTTCTGGAATTGAAAATGCGTTCCCATCTTTGCGTTTGAACCAGAATGCACTGGAGGAGCCGCCATCCAGATTGAGCGCGCGTTGAATTTTGAAATTGCTTGTAACTTGTGCTGCGAGAATATTTGCGAGATCGGTCAGCGTCACGTCCGAGCAAAATCCCAGCGCGGTGCGGTCGCCCGCCGCAACTGCCGCAAACGTTCTGCGTGCCGGACGCGTCGCTTCAAGGCCACGAACTGCGAGGCCAAGATCGACAATCATTGGTCCGCACTCGACCGCGGAATCGATTTTTTGTCTGCGTGAGAATTCTCCGAAGCGTGAAATTTGAATTTTACCCGGCGATGCGCTGAGCACTCCCGAAAGCAAACGCGCTCGCTGCGCCGGTGCGATTATTTTTCCATCGACAATCAGCAGCCCGATCGGTTTGTAGTCGGGATCGAAGTAGCCTCCGTTGACGCCGGCGAGACATTTTTCCCGCCGCATCGCCTCGGCAAGATCGATGCGCGGCTCGGCCGGTTGATCGACAATGCGTAGGGTGAATGACTTTGCGGAAAAGAGAGTAAACTCCGTCGACGCGCGCTCACCGGTCGCGGAATCTTCTAGAACAACGTATCGATGTTCGAGTCCCGGCGCTGAGGAAGATTCGGTTTGCGCGGAAATTACTTTCCACTCTGCCCGCGAAACCGTCGCGACCAGCGTGAAAAGGATCGCGGCGCTAAGTTTTCGCACCGTACTTGTCGATCAAAGCTTGAAAGCGCGGATCGGTGCGGAGCGGATCCCAAATCGGATTTACCTTAAGACTCTGCACGGTGACAGCGCTCGGTCGGCTCAACAATCCATCCAGAATTTCGATTACGCGAGCGTTGTCGCCAAGAATGGCGTGAACTTCGGCCACCCCAGCCGCAATTTCCGGGCCGCCGAAGGCGTCCTTGCTTTCAGGCTGCAGTTCGGTCGCGCGTTGCGCCTCCGCCAGCGCGGAGTCCTTTTCGTTGAGGTAGGCGAGCACTTTTGCCAGCTGAACGTGCGCCTCCGCGGCGTCGGGGTTCCGTTTCAGTTGCTCCTCGACGGCGCTTTTTGCCCTTAGGAAAGCGGCGCGTGCTCCGGGCTCGTCGTGGAGCGCTTTTCGTGCAAAGCCAATGAGATAGTACTTGCCGCCCAAGGCTCCAGGAAAACCTGCGAGCAGATCGTCCGGGAGGCTTTCCGATTGCTGCAATCCTTCCTTGTACTTGCGTTCTAAAAGAAAGATGTCCGCCCGCTCACTGGCGGTCTTGAGTTTTTGTTCATTGGTCATCGGGATAGATTTCACGACCCCAAATGCTTTCTCCGCAACGCTGAAATCGCCTTTCTCGGCGATAGCCAGCTTGACCTTGACCTCCAAAGGTCCTAGCGCGTTGGGGTCCAGCGCGAGCGCGCGGTCGATGGTTTTGTTAGCCTCATCGTAATTTCGCAGCATCTGGTAATTGAAAGCGAGATTTTGCAGCGGCCAGATGTCCTTCGGATTTAAACTGACGGCTTTCTCGAGATTGGCGGTCGATTCGGCCCATTTGCCCTGGCGGCGCTGGATCGCACCGATGGCGAGATAGGCTTCCGATTCGTTAGGCAATCCGCGCTGGGCGGTTTCGAATTCTCTCAGAGCCGCGTCATAGTTGTTATCGCCGTAATAATATGAGAATCCCACAGCCAGATGCGCCTCCGGCAGGTCAGGCTGCAATTGCAGAGCGCGTTCGGCGAGAGAGCGCGCTTTTTCGCGCCGTTCCGACGTTCGGTCGAAATTGTGCACGATCCAACTTTGCAACAGTGAGGAGCGCGCGAGGGCGAGCGCAAAATTCGGGTCAAGTTGAATGGCGCGCTCGTAAAGCTGCTCGCTTTGTTTCAGTTTGTCGAAATCCTCAACGGCGCACTGGAGATTCTGCGCCTGGACAAAGGCAAGATAGGCTTCGCCATTTTCCGTAGGCTTGCGTTCCATTTGCACTTTTTCAGCGGGTGACAATTTAGCCTGAAGTTCGGCAGTTATTTTTTTTGCGAGATCGGTTTGGATCGCGAACACATCGCTTAGGTCGCGATCGTAATCTTCCGCCCAAATGTGCTCGTCGTTCTCGGCGTTGATTAACTGGACGTTGACGCGCACGCGATTGCCGATGCGGCGAACACTGCCTTCGAGAATGGTGGCCACACCCAGCGCCTTTCCGATCTCACGAACGTTGGATGCTTTCCCCCGATAAGGCATAACCGATGTGCGCGAGATCACCTTCAGGTCGCCAATCTTCGACAAGTTGGTGAGCACGTCATCTTGAATGCCGTCTGCAAAATAAGCGTTCTCTTTTTCGTCGCTTAAATTTTCGAAAGGCAGCACCGCGATCGACTTGTCGATCTTGCGTGCGGAGGCGCGCGGCAGGAGAAAGAATCCGGCGGCAGCGGAAATGATCACGCCGGTCGCGACAAGCATGATCACGTTACGCCGACGGTGACTGCCCAGCGCCGCGATCGTCGGCGTTGCCCGAATTCCTTGCGGCGTGACGTCGTAAGCCCAGGCGAGAATCAATGAAATGGGAAAGCCAATGAGCAAAAGCACAACTACCAGGCGAAACGTCCAGTTTGGCAATTCCCACGCCGGGAAAACGGCCGAGCCGATCTGGATAATGAACCCGGCGGCGATGATATAGGCCGCCGCCACTCGATAAACTTTTCGGCGCTGCACTTCCTCGAAGAAGCCGCTCATAACAAGAGGTTTGGAGTTTTCTCGATTATAGCTCAACGTCAAGCTTTGGACAGAAGAACGCGGCCCGGCGTTCACTTACTTCATGCCCGTGGCAAAGACAGTTTGAAAATGCGGACTTTGTTTTTCGCGCGCCACTACACTCACTTCGATATTACGAAAACCACTTTTTTCGAGGAGTTCGTGCAGTCGCACTTCGCTGAAGCCCAGCCAGTGATCGGCATAAAGCTCACGGGCTTTCTCAAAACGGTGACTGAGCAGATCGAGCACGACGATACGGCCATTTTTTTTTAAGAGGCGATGCGCAGATTCGATCGCGCGCTCAGGCTTGATGGCGTGGTGCAAAGCCTGGCTCAGAATCGCAAGGTCGACACTGTTCTTTGCGATTGGCGGGTCCTCGATATCGCCCAGCCGGTACTCTAGGTTTTTGAAGCCATGTTTACGAGCCAGTTTCGATCCAAACTCGACCATCTTCGGCGAATTATCGATCGCGATGACTTTATGCGCGCGTCTCGCGAGCAATTGTGAGAGAGTTCCTTCGCCGGCGCCAAGATCGGCCACGGTGAGCGGCGGCAACAAGGTGATCAGGGTGTGGGCAAGCGCCCGCCACGAACGCCCCGGAACATAACTGCGCCCAAATTTTCCGGCGAGCTCATCGAAATATTCCCGCGCTCTATCCTGGCGTTTGCGCAATGTCAGCTTCAACGCCGTGCGGTCGCGCGTGGTTTCGGGAATCTCGCGCGCAAGGCTTCGCAGCATTTCCTGGACGCGAGCGCGGGCGCCGTTTCCGCCCCCAATCTCTGTCGCGCCATAGTAAACATTTTTGCCAGCGCGCCGATTCTCGACCACACCGGCACGCCTCAACTGCGCGAGATGACTCGAGATACGCGATTGCCCCATGCCAAGAATGTCCTGCAACTCGGCAACGGAGAGCTCTGCCTGCTCGAGCAACAAGAGCAAACGCAATCGCGTCGGATCGGCCAGCAGTCGCAGTAAATTAATGGTTGACGTTAGCAAGATCGACCACGATACATCTACATATCATGATTGGTCAATATGTCGATAGGGAATGATTGACTCCTCTCGGCCGCCGTTTTAACGATTCAGCGCTTCAACAAACTAACTTTTCACCATGCCCCATCGTTACATTTTTTCCTCTGAATCCGTCACCGAAGGTCACCCGGATAAGGTTTGTGACACGATCAGCGATTACATTCTGGATGCCTGTCTCGAACAAGATCCTCTGAGCCGGGTCGCTTGCGAGACGCTGGCCAAAGGTAACCTCGTTGTTCTTGCTGGCGAAATCACGAGCAATGCAAAATTTGATTTCGAGGAGCGCGTTCGCGACGCGATTCGCGGCATCGGCTACGTCAATGGCGATTGCATTTTTCACGCCGATACCTGCCGCGTGATTTGCGAGATGAGCGAGCAATCGCGCGACATTAAGCAAGGCGTCGATAGCGCTGCCGCCGAAGGCAAAGGGACCGCCGAGCAAGGCGCCGGCGATCAGGGCCTGATGTTTGGGTTTGCCTGCAACGAAACACCCGAGCTCATGCCCGCTCCCATTTCCTTCGCGCATAAACTCGGCCGCGAACTGACCCGATTGCGCAAGGCCGGCGAAATTCCGTGGCTGCGCCCGGACGCCAAGACGCAAGTTTCGATTGAATACGACGGCTATAAGCCGGTGCGAGTCACGACGGTGGTTGTTTCCTCGCAGCACGCCGCCGACGTGAAACAAACGGAAATTCGCGAGACCTTGATGGAACTCCTCATCAAAAAGGTAATGCCACCGGAATGGCTGGATGAGAAGACGACATACCTGATTAATCCGACCGGCCGTTTTGTCATTGGCGGTCCAGAGGGCGATGCCGGCATTACCGGTCGCAAAATCATCGTCGATTCGTACGGCGGAATGGGACGTCACGGCGGTGGCGCGTTTTCGGGAAAGGATCCGAGCAAAGTCGATCGTAGTGCAGCCTACATGGGCCGATGGATCGCAAAAAATGTGGTCGCCTCAGGGCTGGCCGACCGCTGTGAAGTGCAATTTGCCTACGCCATCGGCCACCCCGAACCAGTTAGCGTGAGCGTGGACACTTTTTGCACGGGCAAAGTGGATGACGAAAAACTCGAGCGCGCAGTCTGCGAAGTTTTCAATTTCAAACCGGCCGAGATCATCAAGCAGCTCAACTTGCTGCGGCCGATTTACCGCAAGACAACCAACTACGGCCATTTCGGCCGCATCGATGATCTTGATGCAATTACTTGGGAGCGCACCGAGAAAGCAGCGGAACTCAAAAAGGCGGCGAAATAGATTTATGAGTAGCGCGACAACTCGCACGGAAAAAAAACAAGGTTACAAAGTCGCCGATATCAATCTGGCGGATTGGGGTCACAAAGAGATCTCCATCGCGGAAAAGGAAATGCCCGGCTTAATGGCGATCCGCGAAAAGTATGCGGCGAGCAAACCGCTCGCTGGTGTGCGCGCGACGGGTTCGCTGCATATGACAATCCAGACGGCAGTGTTGATTGAGACACTTGTCGATCTTGGCGCGAGCGTCCGCTGGGCTTCCTGTAATATTTTTTCAACCCAAGATCACGCCGCAGCGGCAATCGCGAAGAGCGGCGTGTCCGTTTTCGCATGGAAAGGTGAATCGCTCGAAGAATATTGGTGGTGTACTTACCAAGCGATTTCGCATCCGAACGGCAAAGGTCCGCAGTTGGTGGTAGACGATGGCGGCGATGCCACGCTGCTCATTCACAAAGGTTACGAGCTCGAAGAAGGCAGCGATTGGGCCAAGACAAGATCGACATCGAAGGAAGAGCAGGTCATCAAAGATTTGTTGCTCGAGATCCAGCGCGAAAATCCGTATCGCTGGCATGAGATCGTGAAGGATTGGCGCGGCGTTTCCGAGGAAACCACGACCGGCGTGCATCGTCTTTACAAGATGCACCAGGAAAACAAGCTGCTCGTTCCCGCGATCAACGTAAACGATTCGGTCACCAAATCGAAGTTCGACAATCTCTACGGTTGCCGGCACTCGCTCGTCGATGGATTGAACCGCGCGCTCGATGTCATGATCGGAGGCAAAGTCGCGGTTGTCTGCGGCTACGGCGATGTCGGCAAGGGTTGCGCGCAATCACTGCGTGGCCAGGGCGCGCGCGTCGTCATCACCGAGATCGATCCGATCAACGCGTTGCAAGCGGCAATGGAAGGCTATGAAGTAACGACGATCGAAGACACGCTCGGCCGCGGCGACATTTATATCGCCGCCACTGGTAACCTCGACATCATCACACTCGCGCACATGGAGCGAATGAAAGACCAAGCCATCGTCGCCAATATCGGTCATTTCGACAACGAAATTCAGGTCGACGCGCTCAACACCGCCGAAAGCGTGAACCGCACCAACATCAAACCGCAGGTGGACAAATATACGTTTCCCGACGGTCATGAGATTTTCCTGCTAGCCGAAGGTCGTCTCGTCAACCTCGGCTGCGCCACCGGTCACCCAAGCTTCGTCATGTCGAATTCATTTTCCAATCAGGTGCTTGCGCAACTCGATCTTTGGAAGAACCGGGACACTTACAAAGTTGGCGTCTACGTCTTGTCGAAGAAACTCGACGAAGAAGTCGCGCGCCTGCACCTGGAAAAGATCGGCGTCAAACTAACCAGGCTGACAAAAGAGCAAGCCGACTACCTCGGCGTTCCGATCGACGGGCCGTTTAAGTCAGAGCATTATCGCTACTGACATCGTGTTAACGTCCTGAGCGAAGCGAAGGACCTCCCTTTTTCGCCACAGATTCACACAGATTTTCACTGATTAATTGTTCTTCGCTTGCGGTGGCGTGATGAAAAGAGCGGAGTGAGCGCGTAAAGCACGACCGCGATGTGCACATTAAACAAAGTCGCGGCGACGCCGAGTAAATAGGAAATCACGCCGACAAAAGATTTGCGCGCGAGATGCGGAACCTGCGTTCCGCATGAGACGCTCATTTCACGATTATCTCCCTGCCTAATGAGCGCTCTGCGGAGCCGCGGATTAGTTCGTCGGCTCGGCGGCGTCTCGCCCTACTGCGATCTTCCGCGCGAGATACGCTGAAAAATAGCCCGCGTAACGCGTTTGCAATTCCGGTCGTTGCCAATCTTTGCCGGTGAGAATTTCCCGGCATTTCGGAGAACCGCATTTACACGCGATTGAATAATCATCGTCATCCGTGGTCGCCCAATCATGAGTCAACTCTTCGCCGGCGCGGATATCGCGCACCGCCACAAAAGTGATCTCGCCCCGCATACCCAGGTTGGCATCGCAGGAATGATTGCTGTAGAGCATCGAGCCTTCACGCTCTTCGTTCGTGACCGGCGCGATGAAAAGGTGGTCGTTGATTTGAATCTCAACCGGCCCCAGCCGTGGCGTGATTTCGCCACGCAAGGTTTCGCGATCGACGATGTGCCCGCCTTTCACCGCGACGATCTCGTCTTTGGCGATGTCGGCCGTCGCAAATAATCCGCGCCCGTGAATCTTGCTCTCACGGACTTCCGTTTTTAGCGAGAGATAGGAAAACGGCATCATATTAATAAATGACGCTTGAAATAAGCTGCGCGCCAGCTAGTTCGATGTCGATCTTGTCCGCCTCAGGCGGATCGATCTTGTTATGAAAGCGCGCAAAGCCGCCGTCGTTTTTATTTTCGTCACCGTGACCCTCGACATGCTGGCGATTGGTTTGATCGCGCCGGTCCTGCCAAAATTGATCCTCGATTTTCTCGGCGGCAATATGAAGGTCGCGGCCGACTGGAATGGAATCTTCGGAACGGTGTTCGCGGCGATGCAATTTTTCTTCTCGCCCGTGCTCGGCGTTTTGTCCGACCGCTTCGGGCGCCGGCCGGTGATCCTCTTGTCGAACCTGGGGCTCGGTCTCGATTACATTGTCATGGCTGTGGCGCCGACGATGAGCTGGCTTTTTCTCGGACGCATCATATCCGGCATTACTTCCTCGAGCATTCCGACGGCGATGGCTTACATCGCGGACGTGGTCCCAAGAGAAAAACGCGCCGGCGCTTTTGGGATGGTCGGGGTCGCGTTTGGTCTTGGTTTTATTCTGGGGCCCGCGATTGGCGGACCGCTCGGAGATATCAGCCCACGTCTGCCGTTTCTGGTCGCGGCCGGTTTTAGCCTGACGAACTGGCTTTGGGGATATTTTTTTGTGCCCGAATCATTGCCGCCCGAGCGACGCAAGGAATTCACGCTGCGTCGCGCCAACCCGGTGGGCTCGCTCGTCTTGCTGCGGTCGCATCATGAACTCTGGCGTTTGGCCACGATTCAATTCCTGGCCTACGTGGCGCACAATGTTTTCAGCATCTGGGCCCTGTATGCCATCTATCGCTATGCCTGGAGCCAGAGCATGATCGGTCTTTCCCTTGCCGTCGTCGGCGTTTGCACCGCCGTCATCTCCGCCGGCTTGACGCCGCGCATGGTCGCGCGTTTCGGGGAACGGCGGACGCTGTACATCGGCCAATTTTTCGGCGCGACCGGCATGCTTATCGCCGGTCTCGCGCGAAGCGGCGCGGTTTTACTTGCATCGATCCCGATCATTTCGATGTGGAATATCTCGATGCCCGCGGCGCAGGGAATGATGACGCACCGCGTAAGCGAGCGC
>Ga0137389_10003092_pt1 | contig 10252 bp, 8 predicted proteins | sample 15con2h14BmetaG_FD_104645 | JGI IMG/M metagenome (GOLD analysis project Ga0137389, IMG submission 104645) | Vadose zone soil microbial communities from Angelo Coast Range Reserve, California, USA - 15con2h1.4B metaG | ecosystem: Environmental > Terrestrial > Soil > Vadose zone > Saprolite...
CTCCAACGCAATCCCGAGCCGGCGACCCGCAGCTGCGCCACGGTAGTCACGTAGATGCTGTACGCCGAAACGTTGACGGCACAGGGATTCGCCACGTAGACGAACTGGCCCGTGGGGTGCACAGTCACCGAGCGAGGATTCGTTCCCGCCGGAAAGGGCGAGCCTGCAACCGGCGTCAGCGCCCCCGTGGTCCCGTTGATGGTGTACGCCGAAACATTCCCGGGACCGATGCCGCCAGTGCAGGCACCTCCGCAGTTCGCGACATAGGCAAAGCCCGCAGTCTGGCCCCACAGAGCTGTCCCGGCTCCTGTAAACGCTATTAACATGATGCAACAAACCAGATTCGCGCACTTGCTAGAACGGTTCATAAGCACTCTCCTCATCGAAAATTCAACTTGCCGTTGCTGCCCGATCACTTCGTATTTTTTGTCGAACGCTTCTTTCCCGCGCAGGAGATTCGCCTCATGTGTTCGACATGGTGATTTTCCGCACTGCAAAGCCGGAGTGCGAGGAGCCTTATGCAAGCTAAATATTCTTTCGATTGTCCTGGGTACTCGATCCGCGCGGGGGACCTTTGGGTCAGCTACACATACATCCGTCTTCCTAAGCAGTCAAGAAATATCGTTTGAGCCTGCACGCGCCAAAACGCGAACGAGAGTACGCACGTGAAATGCTTTCTTTGCCACCGTAGTTTCTCCCTTACGCATCCCACAAAATAAAAAGTTACGGCGCGCCACGGGAGAAAAAAAAACAAAAACGCCTGGTGTGCGCAGCGAAGATGAAAGTGCACCAAAATAGTGCGGGGGAGGACAGTTTCAAATCCTCCAGTTGCGCATTGCACCAAAAATAGGTGCAAGGGAGGGCAGTTTCGCCCGCTCCTATCCCCTATCCCGTCAAGAATGTGGAGGGGTAGGCTATATGGGCGGGAAAACTGCTACACCCTGCTGCTTTTCGTATGTCTTCCATCAACTAATGTAATATTGGGGTAGGTGGACCGCGTCTTTGGCTAAATTTAACCCATTTCGCCCTGGGAGTATTGTTACTCCTGGGATGTTTGCTGGAAGATTGACGGAGCTCGAAGGAACAGAGCGCGCGCTAAATCAAACCAAACACGGAAATCCGCACCACTTTCTCATTCAAGGTGAGAGGGGAATCGGAAAATCCTCCCTTCTGTTCTCACTCGAATACGTCGCGAAGTCGCGAGTGGAAAGTCTGGAGGGTGAAAAGTTTAATTTTCTGACCATCAGCATCGTATTAGAACCATCGACCACCTATCATGACATTATTCAAAAGGTTGGAAACGGGCTCCGCAAGGAAGCTAGCAACTTTAGCCCTGTGGGAGAGGCGGCCAAGGCGACGTGGGACTTTCTTAAACGCTGGGAGATAGCGGGCGTGAAGTATGCCGATCCTTCGAGTGCACCTAAACCAAGTGAATTACTGGATGAGCTGACTGACTCGGTGGAGCGATCACTCGCACAATATGGCGCTCAAATCGATGGAATTTTAATTCTGATCGATGAAGCTGATAAAGCTCCAGTTGCTGCAAATCTCGGTGAATTTGTAAAAATTTTCACGGAGCGCCTTACGAAACGCGGCTGCAATCGAGTGTGCTTGGGACTTGCGGGGCTTCCTAGCGTGCTGCAGAACCTTCGTCAAAGTCACGAATCCTCCACTCGAATCTTCGAGATTTATACACTGGAGCCGCTACTTCACGATGAGAGAATCCGAGTCCTAGAAAGTGGACTTGCCGAAGCTAAAGAAACAAATGGCTACGAGGTTACGATAAACGATGATGCAAAAAATCTAATTTCGACACTTTCCGAGGGATATCCGCATTTCTTGCAACAATTTGCATATTCAGCCTTCAACCAGGACAGTGATAATAGTATCGATCAATCCGATGTGTTTCGTGGGGCGTTAGACGAAACGGGAGCTTTGTTTCAACTCGGCGTAAAATATTTCCATGAACTGTACTTTGACCAAATTGGGGCCGACGAATACCGAGACGTGCTCAGAGCTATGGCCGAAAATCTCGATGCGTGGACGACAAAGGCAGAAATCCGGAAGAAAATCAAGATTAAGGAATCGACCCTGAATAATGCTATAAACGCCTTGAAGAAGCGCCACATCATCGTCGCAAAGCCTGGTGTTTCTGGTACGTACAAACTACCGACAAGGTCGTTCGCCGTCTGGATAAGGGCATTTACAACGGCAAGGCAAGAAATCCCACTGGCCTCCCCAACCGCCGCACCAGTTTCGTGAGCTAAATTCATAGGCCATAGGCACTACAGGACAAGTGCCTCGCCGGTCGTCAGGTTTGGTGTGAACGCAGCCAGCGGAGCCGCGCCAGTCCACCTTCACTGATCCGGTACGCCAGCGTGCCTTTCCCCGAGTAACGCCTTTCAAGAAGGCCAAAACTCCACAACCTTTTGAAGTATGTCCATGCCGAACGCTGCGGGAAGAAATTAAGCTGTTGAGCAACCTGGTCGGGCGTTAGCCATTGGCCGCTCGCGAACAGTGCCAGCGCTCGTAGCTTCAGTTCGTTGTATCGATTCACGTGTGCATACCCATTAAAGCCATATCAAAAGCTAGTTGATGAATGTCGAAGAAAATACCTTGCGGTCGGTCCATTCGCCCGACCCTACAAAAGGATTGGTTTTCGTCCCAACTCTGAATCCCGTGGTGGTTCTTTGTCCTTCTGATCGCTCCAGTAGAAAAGCAAACCGAGAACTACGATAACTATCCCCACAACCCACCAGCCCCAGCCTTTTTTGAAAATTGTGGCGATAGCTAGCGTTAGACTACCTGTGCCGATTGCAAGCTTTGGACTGTAAGCGGCCAGAGCACATCCGGCGATTACTGGGACCAGAAAACCAATCCCGCCAAGAGCCTCGGGGTGATCCTCCTTCCGTGCCGCATCGATCTGTCTCAATTCACGGCGGCGTGCAAGCCTCTGAGGCCGATGCTGCCGCTCCCATTCTTTCTTGGCTTGCGGGTCCTTATAAGGCATGAAACGTCCTCCAATCCTTGGATTAAGCGATAAGCTTCAAAATTCGTTGCAAGGTCGCGCGGCGGACCGCTCGACCGTCCCGAATTGCTTCAATCGTGTGCTGACTCAGTCCGGTCTTTCGGATTGCCCCGCGCATTCCCAATTTTGCGATTTCATTTATTAGGGTCGGGTCCGCTATGACCAAGTTGCCAGACGGTCGGTACTCCAGCACTTTGAAATCCAGCATGCTCATGTCCTCGCCTTGTTCCCACCGCCGGTCTGTTTCCTTGCCCACTGGGATAATCTGGCCAGCTAGAATCGAAGCTCGCTTGAGCAAACCTTTTGTGTCCGCAGTGCAAGCAGTTTCATCTGGCGCAAGGGACTTTGATTCGGGGCGACGCAAGTAAAGCCTCAGAATAATTCGGAACGATTCGGGAACCACCTTGTCCTGTTTGCCGCTTGGGGTCATCTCCATCCGATACATTCGCCCATCGCAGACGTTTATACCCTTGAGCCTTTTCCATCGTTGCCTGTTAGAACTGAACGGCGTGATGAACTTGAAGTTTGAGCGGTCGCATCCTGCCGGATAGCCGCCAAGATCAGAAAGCAATGGAAGAAAAAAGAAGTTAAATGGCGACAACCATTCGGGACGTTGCTCACGCATAACGTTTGGTGACGTGAGCGCCATTCGCATCATTCCGGGTAGATCTAGCCAACTCGGCTCACGAAACTTAAGACCAAGTTCTTTGCGCAGCAGCCAATCCCACGCTTCGACCACCCACTGCGGCGCATCGGCACGTTTGTCGAATCCCTCCTTGGCCGGGTAGAGATAACCGAGACCATGTCCACTGGCCTTTACGATGGAAAAATCAGACCCATCTTGTGTGTAAAGGACATATCGCTTCGCAGAAATCGCATAGCCGAAGACCTGCCGCCGTTCTTTCTGTGGATCGGAATCCACACGGTTGACGTCCTCGATCTTCAAGATGTCTCGCACGAGTTGGCGATTGAACGGATTGAGTCCATTGAACTGGCTGGCTATATCCTCGACTTCCTTCCATGAGAGGGCCCTGACGGCTTCACGGCCATCGGCCAGCTTGTGCGTCCCGCCCGCACAGGGGATCAGACCACCATGCTCGTTGCTGACGATACAGAGAGAGTCCGTATCGCAGAACAGATAGCTTCCACGCCTGTCGCGGACACTTCGCTCCAGCATCGCCAACAGCAACCGCCCGCCTGCGGTGATCAGCGATGCCAGCGGCGGAAAGTACCAAGGTCCGGCTTTCTCCACAGCCACATAAGGTCTCTCAAAAGAGATTTCCCCTGAGAAAACTTTGACGCTTACTGCTTTTTCGAATCGTTCTGGGTCCAGTTGTACGAATAGCCCGTAGCTGCCGGAGTTGGCTAGCACCTTCAAGAAATTCGCGAGGCCTTTGTTCGTTTGTTTGTGTACGCTTTTTTGCTCAATGACACGGCAATAGAAATCATCCTGCAGCGGATTGATCGGAACCATTCCGGCAAGGTTAGTGGTCCGCAAATCACGCTGGCGTCCATGCGGCACTATACGGATGGCCTTGATGATTTTTGGAACCTTCCCTAGGAGAGCAGACGCAACAACGTCTGGTCCAGCGAACCAGACAGGCTGTTCAGAGGTCAGGTAATTCAGGCCAATATTTTGCGTACGCCCGTTGTATACGGTCCGCACTGGGAAAATGTCTCTTTCCGGCAACACGAACGCGAAGAACGATAATTGCTTCCAGAATTTAGGGTTGAACGTATCCTTCAGTTCGAGCCCTATCAGCATTTTCCGTATTTCGTCTGTGCAATCCTCGAAGGTAACGCGTTCCGCAGTGAGGACATCCCAGTTCCCTAAAAGAGCGCTTACCGTGGGATATTGGCTCGTGAAGTCGGTAAGAACAACGGGAACCGGCGTCTTCCGAATGCGGCACTCGGCTCGACCGCCATAGTAACCTTGCATGGCGATCCCTAATTCCTTATCGCCAACATCGAACTTTACCTTGGGCCGCGCAATGTTCATCACATCGAGATACGCTTTGGCGATCGAGGCAGGCGAGTACGCCCGATCAGGTTGGAGTTCAAAAGGGTGCTGATCAAATTCCCGCTTCATTGCGTTTAGCAGGTTCGTCGTAGCCCGCCCATCTTGGAGGCAGTACTTGATTTCTTTGAACGTAACCAGGCCAGTCGGTTTGTGAGCCAATTTTCCTGGAACATGGAAGTCCCTACACGCCGCATTCAGGCTGTAAGACTCGTTGCGAAGCGCCCAGCCCAGCGTGCGCAGATCCAGAAAGCGACCGCCATGAGGCCATTCCTTGGGATGCCGGATCCCTTTGAGCGAAATGAATGCCAGTTTGCTGTCTTTGGAGCTGATGACGATGCGGGGGCGTTCGGGATTCGCTTCCATCTCGCCGGTTTTACGGCTTCGGCGCATGGACAACACGAGCGACCAACCGCCGTCGTCAGCTGGAGCTGACTTCACGGCTAATCGAGATAAGTCAAAGGGCAAGTTGAAGCCAACAATCATCGCGCCATTGCGGATCGCCCTCCATAACACACGCTCAACGAAAGCCGAGCGGGTGTAAAGGGTCAGGCGGATCGGTGGCGGAAACCGCTTTAGGTCGATCTGCGGAGAATTCCTTGGCCCTTCTATGAAGCGCTCCAACACGTTCAATTGCGCCGCGTCGATGTCATCGGCGTAAAACAGTCCCTCCTCAGCGCACTCATATCCCGACGGCCCTAGTTTGCTGCGCCTGTAAACACCAAAGGTCAACTGCTGCACTGTGTCCAGGGTAGTTTCTGTGTCAATGACGAGCACGTCCTTCGGCCACTTTGCAGTCGGCTGGCGGTCTGGCCCTTTCTTCTCCGGAATAACTGTGTGGGCACGCACAAAGATGTCATGAATTTCAGACATGGGGCTCTCCTGGCTGAGGTGAATCCTCAGCCCCGATGTTTTGTTCAGGACGAGAATTCAATTCTTGCAGTGCTTTCGTCATCATCCATTGAGCGACGAGGCATGCCTGGAGTGCGCGCAGAAGTCGCTCTCTCGGATCCGATGTGTATTCGAGGTTGATACCGGCGTTGCGGACGAATGCGTGAAACTGATCGTGATGGGTTTGGCAGAATGGCATCCAGAACCACGCCACGTGGTTTTGTCCACCCACATGGTTACGTTGCACACTGACTTTGCTCCCGCAAATCACACAGCGCAGGCCGCTCGTTTGTTTCTGCGCTCTCATGCTCCTCTCGCAAGCGACACATACAACTCTTCGAAACCAAGTACACCGGCGTCTTCGAGAGCAGCCAACAGATTTATGTCGGTTATGAGTGGATGGCCGCTGACTGTTTGGCCAGCAAACGCTGCTATTTCCTCTTCAGCCCCAAGCTCGCCACGCCGCCATCTCGCTACCGCTGTGGTGTAGCGTCCGAGGCGCAACCGTTCTCGCGACCCTCGGACCGGGACTGTGATCGGGCCCAGCGGGGTTAGAACATTCATATCGTCGGTGAGGCGGTCGGATTTCGACGGATTCCAGCGCTTGCCTGATGCCTCTTGGCGTAGATGGCGGCCCAGATATTTTTTGGCGGTGCCTGGCTTAATGTGCTCAATGCGCGCGGCATGGGACAGGGACTGGCCGCCTCGCATGCGCGTCAGGACGCGCAGAGCACGCGTGTAAGCTTGTGCTTGTGGTTTGCTCTTCAGATTTGCCTTTCGCCGCATCTTGTACACCCTCCGGGGGCTGGACAATTGCCCCCGCGCGCGTGTAGCATATGGCCTGTTTTTCATCCCAAGACGAAGGCCATAAAGCCACTTAAGCAAATATGTGGCAATGGCGGGCGTGTGTGGAGTAGTTAGATGGCAATAGATAATTTCAGCTTCCCAATTATGTGGAGTTCAGAATTTGCAAGGGACTTGACAGATTCCGATGATATCGTTGCGCCGCGCAGAGGACGACCTACCGGACTAACCGATGATCAGCTCCACGACCGAAGACATCAGTTTGTTCAGATTTTTGAAGGCGCTTGGTTCGATATCTACCGGGAACTTCAGAGGTGCAAGAAGCCGGATGACCTTATTCGCATCTTCACACCTGTGCCAACCCCCAAACTTGGTGGCACGAGCCACTCAGCATCCTCTGTCGTTCTTCCTCCGAATCGGCGTCCGGCGCCATTCTCCGCAAGGTTCGAGCTGAACTGCGGTCTGCTGTAGAGCCGCTTTACAAAGCGGAGCTATCAAAGCGTCAGGCTGAGGAACAACTCCACCAAACGAATTCGGCTCTAGCGAACGCACGTGGGCGCAACCGCCGGATGGTTAAGCGCGCACGAAAGAAGAAACGCAAGGAAGCCTGGCAAGCGGAGGTGCCATATCGGGCTTTAGCAAAAAAGGAAAAGCAATTGCGGGAACGACTGATACAGCTCGAAGCCAGCTTCGCGCGGCAGGAACTTTTTAACTTTCTCAAAAGCCCACGATACACGCTGACGCCATTAAATCTCGCGAATGCCGTAGCTGGTCTCCCCTATATGGGTTGGCGACGGTCAGTAAGTCGGAGCAAGAAGGCCCCGAGCAAGATCGCCAACGGAACGATGTATCAAATCTTTAAAGCGATCCGCTATCTCGTGACAAACGCAAACAGAAACAGTGAAAACGAATTGATCATGAGTTTCCATGACGGCATTCTTTCGCTTCCAAGCCGATACCAACTTCCTAAAACCGAGCTAGCAAAAAATTGGTTCTCTTTACGACGTGCAATTCGACAAGCCTATCGAAACGACCCGCTTCCCAAGGCGCTCATCTGCGAGATCGCAAAGCGGTATTTCAAACTGATTCATTCACAGACCCACGTGGAGATGGTCCTAACTGAACAATTCAAGCTGAATTTGACGAAGCGGCGTGAACGCCCCACCATTTCAGACCGTGTGGAAGCTGAGACCGGCGCGGATGGAAATGATAAAATTATGAAAGCATCTAGGTAACCAAATTTCGAAAACAAAGCGGGCCTGCCGCCTGTTTACGAGCAGACGACAAGCCCTGACCACCAAAGGAGGTATGCTCCAATGGCAGCTACGCAGACCGTACATCAACTCCAAGACTCCAGCAATTCCATCAAATCTTCGATTACGCCGAGACACGGGGTCGTGACCCTCTACGGCTATGGGATCGGAGTGCGCGTGGATCGTGGCCATTTGATTCTGGAAGATGGCATCGGCCCTCGGCGCCGTCTGGGAAGATTCGCCCGCATTGGACATGGGCTGAAGCGATTGGCGGTCATCGGTTCCGACGGGGCAGTGTCTCTCGCGGCGATGCGCTGGTTGGCGGACCAAGATGCGGCGTTTGTCATGCTTGACCGGGACGGATCGGTCCTTGCCACTACGGGACCGGTTCGCCCGTCGGACTCTCGTCTGAGGCGTGCCCAGTCGCTAGCGCATCAGACCGGCGCAGCCGTACAGATTAGTCGAGGACTAATTTCTCAGAAGCTTGAAGGACAAGAACGCATTGTCCGTGATGGTCTGCAGGATGCAACCCTCGCGGACAGGATAGCTTCTTTCCGCTCCCCACTGGCCAAAGCAACTACGGTTGAAGCGATTCGACAGCTCGAATCGCAGGCTGCCCAGACTTACTGGTCCGCGTGGCGCAGTTTGCCAATCAATTTTCCAACGGTTGATTACCGTCGCGTACCCGAACACTGGCGAACGTTCGGCACGCGTAAATCGGTCTTAACCGGGTCACCTCGGCTTGCGGTCAACCCACCAAACGCCATGCTGAACTACATGTATGCGTTGCTGGAATCGGAGTCGCGCTTAGCAGCGGCATCAGTAGGACTCGATCCGGGTATTGGTGTTTTACATGTTGATACGGATGCGCGCGACAGTTTGGCCTGTGATCTCATGGAACCGGTTCGGCCTCACGTGGACGCCTATTTGCTTAAGTGGATCACGGAAGGAGCGCTGCGACGGGAATGGTTCTTTGAACAACGCGATGGAACGTGCCGACTAATGGGCTCGTTCGCTATGCGGCTTTCCGAAAGTCTATCAACATGGAGTCGAGTTGTTGCGCCAATTGCTGAATGGACTTCACGGATGGTCTGGTCTACGGCACGGAAGCCTGCAAGGCTGATGCTTCCACCTACGCATCTGACTCAGAGTCATCGTCGCGAAGCGAAGGGGAAAGCAAATCCACCAGTCCCTGCCCCACCCAAACCTCCGCTACTGTGCCAGACCTGCGGGACCAAGATCACGGCGGGACACCGCTACTGCACAACCTGCGCAGCCGCCGTCAGTACTGAAAGGTATCGCAAGGGTGAACAAGGGGGCCGAGACGCGTCGCATAGTTCTGAGGCACAGGCGAGTAGGGCTGAGAAAGCACGCCGACACACTGCCGCTCGGTGGTCTTGGCAACCGTCGAGTCAACCAGCTTGGCTCAATGAACAAAGCTATCGCGAAAAAATCCATCCTCGTCTCGCTGGAATTACTGTCCGCGCCTTGGCCTCAGCGCTCGGTGTCTCCACACCGTATGCTTCAAATATCCGTTCCGGCAAACGACAGCCTCATCCACGACACTGGCTGACGCTCGCGCGGCTCGTAGGGATGAGGGTTTGAAGGTTCAAAGTGTCTCAGCCTCGCCGTAATCTGAACTAATGTCAGCGCCGGTGCAAAAATCCCCATAATGCCGTTTGAATTTTCCCCACCCCTTGACGTGGTAAACCGGAGCCCACTCCAAACGGAGGAGGTTCCGAAACTTGTTAAGGGGGAGAGACGTGCAAGAACTAAAAGAACTGCAACGGCAAGGAATGAGCATTCAGGCGATCAGCGAGCTGACCGGCTGGGACCGCAAGACGATTCGCAAGTATGTACAGGCGGCGGGGGTGGCGCCGGAGTACGGCCCACGTCCAGCACCGCCGAGCAAGCTCGATGCGTTTAAGCCGTATTTGGAAGAGCGGCTGCGCGCCGGGGTGTGGAACGCGCGGGTGTTGCTGCGCGAACTGCGCGAGCGGAACTACACAGGCTGCTACACGATTCTGACGGACTGGTTGCGGCCGCAACGCAGCGCGGCACGAGTAGTGGCCGTGCGGCGGTTCGAGACTGCTCCGGGTAAGCAGGCGCAAGTGGACTGGGGGCATCTGGGCACGCTGGAGATGGCCGGGCAGGAACAGAAGCTGCACGGTTTCACCTTCACGCTGGGTTACAGCCGGAGAATGGTGGCGGAAGCGGCGTTGGACCAAAAGCTGGGCACGCTGCTGCGGCTGCACGAAG
>Ga0137389_10003094_pt1 | contig 10251 bp, 9 predicted proteins | sample 15con2h14BmetaG_FD_104645 | JGI IMG/M metagenome (GOLD analysis project Ga0137389, IMG submission 104645) | Vadose zone soil microbial communities from Angelo Coast Range Reserve, California, USA - 15con2h1.4B metaG | ecosystem: Environmental > Terrestrial > Soil > Vadose zone > Saprolite...
AACCACCTTCTGTACTGCACAGTCTGCGACAACAACAACGGTAATTGCACTGTCCATAACACGACGAAGCTGCTGGCCATTGAACACCAGCGGATCCCTTTGCGATCGAAGCCCGACGAGGTTGATAACACAAATCCCCTCTATCGCTACGATCCCGATCAATGCATTCTCTGTGGCCGCTGCGTAGAGGCTTGTCAAAACGTCGAGGTCAACGAAACGCTTTCCATCAACTGGGAGGATCCGAATCCGCGCGTGCTCTGGGATGGCGGCTCAACCATTGGCGAGTCGAGTTGCGTTTCGTGCGGCCATTGCGTCACAGTTTGTCCCTGCAATGCGCTGATGGAAAAAACCATGCTGGGACACGCCGGATTTTTGACCTCCCTGAAGAAGTCCGCGCTAAGCGGCATGATCGACGTGGTCAAGGGCGTTGAACCGGAAACCGGCTACGGAGCCATTCTTCAGGTCTCCGAGGCCGAAGAGGCGATGCGGGAACACCGCATCCGCAGAACAAAAACAGTTTGCACGTACTGTGGCGTTGGGTGCAGCTTCGACGTCTGGACGAAAGACCGCCATATTCTTAAAGTGGCCCCGGAGCATGGCCCAGCCAACGGAATTTCCACTTGCGTAAAAGGAAAGTTCGGCTGGGGTCACATTAACAGCGAGGACCGCCTCACCACGCCACTGATACGCGAGGGAGGAAAGTTTCGCCAAGCCAGTTGGGACGAAGCTCTGGACCTTGTTGCGCGCAAACTCTCAGAGCTCAAGGCCAATGATGGTCCGGACTCAATCGCATTCATCTCTTCGTCCAAATGCACAAACGAAGAAAGCTACTTGATGCAAAAGTTAGCGAGAGCCGTCATCGGCACCAACAACGTCGATAACTGTTCGCGCTACTGCCAGTCACCAGCGACTATGGGTTTGTTCCGAACCGTGGGTTACGGCGGCGATTCGGGTTCCATCACCGACATGGAGAAGGCCGATCTTGTCGTCATCATCGGCAGCAACACGGCGGAAAGTCATCCGGTCATTGCTACCCGGGTGAAGAGCTCTCACAAACTGGACGGACAGAAGCTGATTGTCTCTGACTTGCGCGAACATGAGATGGCAAAGCGAGCCGACCTTTTCCTGCACCCGAAGCCGGGTACCGATCTGGTCTGGCTGAGTGCGATCAGCCGCTATCTGCTCGACAACGGCCTTACCAATACCAAGTTCCTCGATCAGTGGACAAATGGATTGGCCGAATATCGAAAGAGCCTTGAGCCTTTCACCATGGAAGCCGCTGCGCGCATTTCGGGAGTGCCGGAAGAAACTCTCAAAACCGTGGCGCGGATGATTTCGGAAGCCAAAGCTGTATGCGTTCTCTGGGCGATGGGAGTGACTCAACACAGCCAGGGTTCTGACACTTCAACAGCCATTTCGAACCTGTTACTGATCACCGGCAATTACATGCGGCCGGGAACGGGCGCTTATCCGTTGCGCGGCCATAACAACGTGCAAGGCGCCAGCGACCACGGGGCCATGCCGAACATGCTGCCGGGTTACCAGTCTGTGAATGATCCCGAAGTGCGCCAGCGATTTGAGGGGGGCTGGAAGGTAAAGTTGCCTTCCGCCAAGGGACTCGACAACCACCAGATGGTAGAAGCGATTCACAGGGGCAACCTCAAGGCGATGTACCTCATCGGCGAGGAGATGAGCATCGTTGATTCCAACGCCAACTATGTCGCAGATGCATTCGCCAAACTCGATTGCTTTGTCGTGCAGGATATTTTCTTCAGCAACACCTGCCGCTATGCCGATGTTGTGCTGCCCGGAGCTCCCAGCCTTGAAAAGGAGGGCACCTTCACAAGCACTGAGCGACGCATCCAGCGGCTCTATCAAGTGTTAGAGCCGCTCGAAGGTTGTCGGCCGGATTGGAAGATCACTCAGGACATTGCGAACCATATGGGCGCGGGTTGGCATTACGAACATCCTTCCGAAATCATGGACGAAATTGCTTCCCTAACTCCAATGTTCGCGGGCGTGAATTACGAGCGGCTGGCGGGATACAAATCGCTGCAATGGCCGGTAGCCGCCGACGGGACGGACGAGCCACTGCTCTATACCAAACGCTTTGCTTTCCCTGACGGAAAAGCGAGGCTATTTCCCCTCTCTTGGATCGGCGTCACCGATGCTCCCGACTCTGACTTTGACTTGCACTTAAACAATGGCCGGTTGCTGGAGCACTTCCATGAGGGCAACCTGACTTATCGCACCGACGGCATTAAGGAAAAGACTCCCGACACTTTCGTGGAAGTCTCCCCTGAACTTGCCGAAGAACGCGGCATTCAAAGCGGAACATGGGTGCAATTGGTCTCGCGCTACGGCAAGGTCCGGGTGCGCGCTTTAGTTACCGACCGGGTGCAAGGGCGCGAGCTATACATGCCGATGAACTCGGTTGAGAGTCCGGTGAATCGATTGACCAGCAGCCATACCGATCCTGTGACCAATACGCCCGCCTACAAGGAGACCAGCGTTCACATGAACGTGTTGGCGGAAGTCGGTGAGAGTCCGTTGCCCCGCATCAATTCCCGCTTCGGCCATCCGACGCCGCAGAATGGGGTCGAAGTTGAACGTAAGTGGAAGCGACCTGATTATGCCCCTCCGGGAAATGGTCTAGTGCAATTGCAGACAAAGAGTTAACCCAAGGAGAAACTCAATGGCTCAACCGATTCCTTTAGAAATTCCGCCGCGTAACCCGCGTGCCGAGTTGCGTTCTCGATTGGAGCAGGCCCCGGAAGAGCACGCTGAAGCTGTGTTAGCCGCGTACGAAGTACTCCAGGAATTGCACAACCGCGGTGTGCTCGAGATCATGCGTGGCGCCTTGGCGGCAAGCGACGAACTTCTGGAGAAGGTGGTCGACAATGCCAGAACGCCCGAAGCCATTCGCGCCATCAGGAATCTTCTGTTCTGGCGGCAAATTCTTGGGAGTATCGAGCCGGAATGGTTCAAAGGAATCTTTCAGGCAATTCCCGAAGGGATAGCTCAGGCAACAGCTGAGCGTGACCAACCGATCGGCATCTTCGGCTTGCTTCGGCGTCTCACGAGTAAAGATAGCCTGCGCGGTCTGGCCGCAGCTGTAGATTTTTTGCAAGCCTTTGGACGCCATCTCCACCCATCAGAAAGCCAGACTTCGCAAACGTAAGGGAACTCATGAAAACCACGAAGGTTATGACGAACAGATGGAGCATCGCCGTAGCGGGCGTTCTTCTACAAATCGCGCTGGGCGCGGTTTACGCCTGGAGCGTCTTCCGCGTGGCCTTGGCACAGTAGTAGTAGGAGCCTGATAAACAACGCACATCCCGGCGTCCACAGGCCGACATTCAGTCGTCATGCCGACGGTTCCACCCTTGTGCGCCTGTCGCGTTCTTGGTCAGACGTACACGTAAAGCTGTGCACTAGATGGATCTACGGATTTTCTCTGGTCACGAATGTTTGGAACGGCACATGCATTCCTAACATCTGAAAAGGAGATACACATGAAACCCGTACTTCGCACAGCAGTTAGCACTCTGTTTTTCCTGGCTACGCTGGGAGCCGCGTTCGCCCAGCATGTCAAAACCGACTTTGATCATCAAGCAAATTCTCTCAGTACAAGACCTATTCGTGGCAGAAAATCAAGGATCCAGATCCTTTGTGGGACGCCCGAATTAAGAATGCGGTGGATGCCCAATTGACCGCCAAGGGCTGGACTCAAGTAGCCAGCGGCGGCGATGTGGCTATCGTTGCGATCGGAACTACTCACACCGAGCGAACACTTCAGACCATCTATAACGGATTCGGCGGGGGATGGGGTTGGCGAGGATTCGGAGGGTTCGGCGATGCCACCACAACTGAGCAGGACTATAAAGAGGGCACCTTACTGATCGACATATACGACGCCAAGACCAAGCAGCTGATCTGGCGCGGAAGTGCCGAAGATACGCTGTCTAACAAGGCCTCGAAAAATGAAAAGAACCTGGACAAGGGAGTCGCGAAGATGTTCAAGAAGTTCCCTCCGGAACCGTCAAAAGGTTAACTGACTTCAGCAAACGAACCGTCGCTCGAATGTAGCTTTAAGGAAGATTGAAATGCAGACTTGCAAGCTTGGCAACTCAGACATGCGCATCACTCCGGTGGGTTACGGGGCTTGGGCGATCGGCGGTTCGGGGTGGCAGTTCGGCTGGGGATCGCAGAACGACAGAGACTCCATCGCCGCCATTCACCGCTCGCTCGAACTTGGCGTCAACTGGATCGACACTGCCGCCGTCTACGGCTTGGGGCACTCGGAAGAAGTCGTTGCCCGCGCACTGAAGGAGTGGCGCGGCCCCAAGCCCTACATCTTTACCAAGTGCGGCCTGCACTGGGACGCTGTGGGCAACATCAAAAAAGTACTGAACCGCAGTTCCATCCGCGCCGAAATCGAGTTCAGCCTTCGCCGACTGTCGGTCGATGTGATCGATCTCTACCAGATCCACTGGCCTCCGGACCCCGATTCATCGGCGCTGGAAGAAGGATGGTCCACGCTGGCCGAGCTGAAGCGCGAAGGCAAGGTGCGTTGGATCGGTGTTTCCAACTTTAACGTCCAACAAGTACGCCGCGCGCAGGCCATCGCTCCCGTAACGTCTCTGCAGCCTCCGTATTCAGTGCTGCATCGCGAGATCGAAGATCAAGTTCTGCGCTACTGCGTTCGGGAAGGAATTGGAGTCATCGTTTATTCCCCAATGGCTTCCGGTCTTCTAACCGGCGCCATGACTCGTGAGCGCATCGCGAAGCTGCCCAAGGACGACTGGCGCAGTGGGCATCCCGACTTTATGGAGCCGAATCTTTCTCGCAACCTCGCCCTGGTTGAGCGCTTGCAGGAGATTGCCAGACGCCACAATCGCTCGGCGGGCGAAGTCGCAATTGCCTGGACACTGCACAATCCGGCCGTGACGGGCGCTATTGTCGGGGCCCGCGACGCGCGCCAGGCCGAGGGAGTTATGCGCGCAGGCACTCTCAGCTTGACCAACAAAGAAGTCAGCGAGATTGAGGCTGTCTCCGTCGAGACTGCGGCCTACTAACAGGATGCGTGCGGACAGAATGCGCCAGGCGGATATTCGGCCGCAGACGGTCCCAGCATGGATCTATTCTGTTGAGCGGCTAAATTGCCAAGTCGCATCTTCACCACTTGAATAGGATTTTGGCCATCATTCCCTTGTCTTCGTGATTCAGCAGATGACAATGAAATACCGACATTCCTTTGATGACGGGGTCGGTAAAATCCAAGATGACATCGACGGTGCCGCGATACGGGACATTCACGGTATCCAGCCACGCAGGATACGCGACAGGGACGCTGTTTTCTGCGTAGGCCAGGAAGTGCACCTGGTGTGTGTGGAACGGATGTAATTCGCCAGTGTTATTGACAATGCGCCAGTGCTGATAAGTACCTACGCGCGCGGTCGTTATCGGATTTGCGTCGGGCGCAAACTTGCGTCCATTGATGTAGAAACCGTTCTTGTCCTCGGTGAAGGTGACGATGAAGTCCGGTGCAGTCTTCTTCAGCGACTCGACATCGATCGGCTTGTAGATCGGCAGGCGATCATCGAGACCATGCAGGTGGTTAGGCGACGGATTTGAACTCGGCCGACCTGAGCTGGGTTGCACCAGATCAGCCAGCACCATCTCGGGATGCGGATCCCCGTCCGGGCCGGCATCTACGCAAAGCGTGCGCAAAGCGGTATGCGTTCCATTCGGTGGACCGGTGACGATGGCTTCGAGACGCCCTGCAGGTGCCAGCAAAAGGTGATTGGCGGTGCGTGTCGGACCTTCGGGTTCGTGGTAAGCGAGCGGCATCCCGTCGAGCGCCACGATTTCAAATTTCTGTTCATCAAGCTGCAGATCCAGATAGCGGTCGGCTGATGCATTCACGATACGCCAGAATTGCCGTTCTTTAGGCGCGATCTCGATTCGCGGGCGAACTGTCCCGTTTACGGTAAAGATTTCGTCCACCGCCTCCGCTTCTGCGCCACATTTCTTAGGTGACACTTCAACCCGGCGTTTGAGTTCGGCCGCATTGGGCTCGTGTTCAATGGAGCGGCCGCGCACGACGATCACCCGTTCACGAAGGCGTCCCACTTTCGGAACATAACGTTCCATTCCCTCGATGACGATGGCTCCCGACATCCCGTCCAATACCTGCCGGTGACTCTCGCCATGGGGATGAGTGTGATACCAAAACAGGCCCGGCGGATGATCGCGCGGAATCTTAACCGAGTAGTGCAAAGTCTGTCCGGGCATGGCCAGCATTCCGAGCACGTCGTCCTGTGGCGAGCTCGGCGAGACAGTGAGCCCGTGAAAATGCAGGTTCGTCATGTCCATGCAGGGGTTCACCGCACAAGCCTCAGGGGACCTCGCAGGAAGATCGTTGATGTACGTGATTCTGAGAACGTCACCGGGGGAAGCGTGGATCACAGGCGCCACCTTCCCGCCGTCGAATGCGAAGGCATCCCGGCCATTTTCATTCACCGCACGGAGAGTAAGAGATACAACGTGATTCTTCGCCCGCACCTGCGGAGCCTCTGGCATTGAGACACTCTGGCCCCAGCCCACGGCTGCGAGAAATATTTGCAGAGCGATGAGGAGTAGGATGTTCGCGCACTGTTTCTGGTTTTGATTGTTCACCGACGATTTCATTCTTGGCCTTCCATCGATCCTGACCGATCAAGAAAACACTCTTACTCGTGACTCATTGCATGCAAGCCTCCAAACGTCGCTCCGGCGCGGGTTGTATGGTCAGCACTACAAAGGAAACGAACAGCCGAGCACGTCGACAGGCTGATAGCAGTGTCGGCATTAGGACGTAGCCAGCATTGCATTTGACCGCGCTGGACTGCTCAGTTACCTGCGGGATCACGCCGGCACTCACATGCTGGTCGATGAAGTCCTTAATCGCTATGGACGTCTCGACATCCTCGTCAACAACGCCGGGATGACTCAAGTCAGCAATCCTACCGAGACCACTTCTTCGTTACCTCTGGCCGAACTTCCCGAACAGGACTGGGACTACAGCATCGCCATCAACCTCAAGACCGCTTTCAATATCACTAAAGCCGTTCTGCCCTTCATGCTTAAAGCGAACTATGGACGTATCGTGAACGTTTCGTCGGTCACCGGCCCAGTCGTGAGCAACCCTCGCGAAACCGCGTACAGTGCGGCCAAAGCGGGCATGGTCGGGCTTACCCGCAGTCTTGCCCTCGAGCTTGCGCGCAAGGGAATCACCGTAAACGCTATTGCCCCGGGGTGGATCGAAACCGCATCCTCCACCGGGCATGAGATCATCGCTGGCAAGAATACTCCGGTCGGCCGACCCGGACGCCCAGACGAAGTTGCCGCCGCGATCGCGTTCCTTGCCTCCGAATCAGCCTCCTACATCACCGGCCAACTAGTCGTCGTTGACGGCGGCAATGCCATCCAGGAGTACAAAGGCCCGCCTGACTCGTACTACTGAACGCAAAACCGTCCAGCTCGCGAAGCAAAACAATATGCCCAACCACCGCCGAGCGCCGACTCCAAATCGCTCAACTAAGCCGGCACAATCACCAACTTGTCTTTTGCTATCGCATCCAGCGTTGCCTTGTCGATATTAAGATGTGCCATTACCAGTTCGGGCGGGGTGTGGGCCAACCACTCCGAAAGTGACATGTCTTGATAGAAGCTGCTCTTGAACATCTCCAGGAAGATCAGGTCGGTGTCGCCTGTATTCTCGATGTAATGCAGCAGACTTTTTTCCACGTACCCGACGTCTCCCGTCTGAAAGTCCATTGTGCGAGCGCGGTTACCCGTCGACACTACAGTCATTCTTCCTTTGCCCGCGATGTAGTACTGCCATTCCGAGGCGTTGGGGTGCCAGTGCAGTTCCCGCAGCCCGCCCGGGTGAAGTGTGACCATTGCCATCGCAATCGTGGTTGAGACCTTGAAATTGTTCGAATCAACAATGCGTACCTCCCCGCCTTTCGTGCGCTTCGTCGCTGGCATTTCCATGGTACGAAAAGCGAAATCGTATGGCGACTTCCCAAGAGCTCCAGCCGCTAATTTCTGGTCGACTTCCAGTGGTCCGGGAACTGGAGCCTGAAAAATGAATAGCTCTTGCCTGGGAAGTTTTTTCAAAGCCTGTTCGGCGACGCCGAAATTCTTTGACAGGACCTCGCGCGGCAAGTGCGCCATCGAGTCGCTCAGCAGGACAGTTTCTGACTCCGAAAAATCTCCATCGTCGAACACCAGCATGAATTCCGCGCCGTCCGGCCCGAGGCCCTGAATCGAATGCGGAATCCCGCTGGGGAAATACCACAGATCGTTCTTCTTCGTGTCGGCGACAAAGCTTTTGCCGTTAGCATCGATCGCCGTGATCCGCGCTGCCCCATAGAGCATGATTGCCCATTCCCCTGCCGTGTGCCAATGCAGTTCGCGCACTCCTCCGGCTGTGAGTCTCATGTTTACGCCGGCCATTGACTTCGACACGGGCAACTCCCGAACGGTCACCTCCCGTGACCATCCGCCTTCGTACACCCGCTTGTTGGCAAGGGAGAAGGGATATTTGAACGTTGGAACCAAACTCTTGGAATCCGTGCCGGGTGGCCATGCGGAATCTTGATTCTGTGAGTCCAGGCTCTCATTCGAAGGGCCGGGATCGGTTGCGCTCCGGTCGGTGCCAGCCTGGTTAGTAGCTTGCCCCTGCTGCGCCATCGCGCCGCCTACCGCCAAGCTGCCAGCGACCGTTGCCAGAGCCGCCGAGCCGATTCCAATAAATCCGCGACGCGAGAGTCCATCTTTGCTGTTGTCTTTTTCGCCCCTGTCTTTTTCCATTGCGCTCCCTCCTGCATACATCATCGCCATCAAAAGCCGTATTCCCAGAATGTCTGCGCCAGTGCGGGAGTTGCACTTCCCATACCAAAGGAACATTGAAAACATTGAACTTTGAAAGGCAGAATTATTGATGATGTGTCAGTCCATCGACACTGCTGTCGGTGGCTGCATTCGTATTCGTCCCAGCTAGCGGCTAGTCAGCAGGATTACGAGGTTGGACGCATTGTCGCGAAGCTCACAACAGGAAACGGGCGGCCGCCGACGTTGCATGAACGTCGGCGGCTGCGGGCGCAGTATTCCGTAAAGGCAATCTAGGAGGGGCCGGTTCATGAAGCCAGCTCGGCTATTCCTGTCAGCTCCACATATTCATCTTCAGTCAATTGCAACGATGCCGCCTGCAAATTCTCCTCCAGATGCGAAATCGAAGAGGTGCCGGGGATGGGCAACATTATCGGAGACCGCTTCAGCAACCATGCCAATGCTACCTGGATGGGTTTCACTCGGCGGGACTCCGCAATCCGCTCCAGCAGCTTGCCGGCGACGGTTCCTGCTCCCAACGGGAACCACGGGATGAACGCGATGTCGTTGCGTTCGCAATAATCCACGACATGGTCCCATTCGCGATCTGCGAAACTGTAGCGGTTCTGAACTGAAACGATCGGCACGATTCTCCGGGCGCGCTCGATGTGGTCAACGGTGACATTGGACAATGCGACGAACCGGATCTTTCCTTGCGACTGCAGGTTCGCCAGGGTTTCAATCGACGCGTCAAGAGGCACCACCGGATCAGGCGCGTGCAGTTGGTAAACGTCGATCCGGTCGACGCGCAATCTTTTCAAGCTGCCTTCTACCGCCTCGCGGAGGTGCGCAGGACTGGCATCGTGGGTCCACTGGTTCGGCCCAGGGCGATTCCATCCACCCTTAGTCGCGATTGCGAGGTCTTTGGGGTAAGGCGCCAGCGCCTGAGCGATCAGCTCTTCGCTGACATTAGGACCGTACGAATCCGCGGTATCTATGAAATTGACTCCGAGCTCAACGGCCCGGCGAAGAACGGCTATTGCCCCAGCGCGATCCTGCGGCGGTCCCCAGACTCCATCGCCTGTAATACGCATCGCCCCGAAGCCGAGACGGTTGACAGTGAGTTTGCCACCGAGTGAAACTGTTCCGCTCGCGGCGGCCGGCAGACTTATCGTGTTTTCAGACTTAGTATTCATGTGCAGTCTCCTGAGTATTATTGCTTTGTGAGATGCTCGCCTGTCAGATCGGTGTCACTTTTTTCGGCGGCTCGGCCTGTTGCCCTCCACCAGACCGCGCCTGCAGCGCCATCCCGACCAGGGTTGCTATCAGGATCGAGGGATAGAGTTGTCCAATCAGCGCTTCCGCCATTGC
>Ga0137389_10003096_pt1 | contig 10246 bp, 10 predicted proteins | sample 15con2h14BmetaG_FD_104645 | JGI IMG/M metagenome (GOLD analysis project Ga0137389, IMG submission 104645) | Vadose zone soil microbial communities from Angelo Coast Range Reserve, California, USA - 15con2h1.4B metaG | ecosystem: Environmental > Terrestrial > Soil > Vadose zone > Saprolite...
AACGACCATCCCGATCTGCGCCGCATCTTGATGTGGGACGGCTATCCGTTCTTTCCGTTGCGCAAAGAATTCCCTCTCGAAGGTCTGCCCAGCGAAATGCCCGATGTTGCTTTCACGAAGATCACACCTATGGAAGGCGGCCCGTTTGTCACCAAGCCCAGTACAGCCACCGCGAAAGATCGCGAGCCCCGTGCGCACCCGCCGGAGTTGTAACGCGTGAATGGTACGCGAGGCACCCAAGGAAGAAACCCCATCCAATCGCGCTCAAGATGTTGGAAATCATCATCCGTTACAACCTCCCTGTCCGCCTTTCCAGCAAGCCGGATTACTCCGACGCTATTAATGAAAGGGGCGAGTCAGTTCAACCCTGCTAGTTTTCGTCGGCTCGACGGAGTCTCGCCCCACCGGCTTTAAGCGGCGGAGACTGGCGGAGCAGTCGGAGGCCTTCGCGTGGCTGCCATCACGTCTGGACGCAAGGTGTCCTCGCGCGGCCTGGGCGTCTTCTGCCCGTGCTTCGGATAGGCGATCCGGCTGTGCAGCATCATCAGGAGCGTGAACCGAAAGCGTTCGGCGATGATTTTCAGCTCACCGAGGGTCAGATCGCAGTCGTCCAACTGTCGATCAGTGATGCGCTCCTCGATTAACTCGTTCACGAGCGATTCGATCTTCTGCGGGGTAGGTTTCTCCAGACTGCGGGACGCACTTTCGACAGTATCGGCCAGGCTGACGATGGCGCTCTCTTTCGTCTGTGGTTTCGGTCCGCTGTAGCGAAAACTCTCCTCGCGCACGTCCGGAATGTCATCCTCGCGCAGTTTCATGATCTTGCCTCCGGCGCGCGCGTCTTCATGCTGTTGAAGCGCGCGTTGATAAAAGTAACGCACGACCGAGGTGCCGTGATGCTCCTGGATGATGTCTATGATGCGCTGATTGAGCTTGTATTTCAGGGCGAGATCGACGCCTTCTTTGACGTGCGCTATGATGATCAACACGCTCATTGTCGGCGCGAGATCATCGTGCGGGTTGCGTTCGAAGCTCATGTTCTCGGTGAAATATTCCGGCTTCACCAACTTGCCGACGTCATGAAAGTAAGAGCAAACGCGGCAGAGCGTTGCGTTTGCACCGATGGCTTCGGCCGCTGCTTCGGCAAGATTGGCTACCACCAGACTATGATGGTAGGTGCCCGGCGCCTCGATTGTCATACGGCGTAACAACGGGTGATTAAGATCGGACGCTTCCAACCAGGAAATATCCGTTGTGATTTGGAACAACTGCTCCAGGATCGGCAGCGCACCGCCAACCAGAGTAGCCGTCAAAATTCCATTGCCGACAGCCAGTGCGCTTTGCAGTCCGATCATTCCCCAATCGTTGGCCGTTGGGAAAAGCCAATTGATCGGCCCGATTAAACCAAACGTTAGCGACAACAACCAAATGGCGAGCCCGACGCCGATGCCGGCGCGAATTAATTTGCTGCGCCGTCGCACCTGCAACGTGAGAGAGACCGCGGTGAATCCGCTGATCAGGCTGGTCACAAGAAGCGGCGCGTCAATTGGACCAAACAAGACGCTACTCCAAAGACTAACAAAGAACGCAGCGTAAAGACCATGGTGCCGTCCGAGCAAGACGCTCAACACGAGCGGGGCAAAGGCATAGGGCGTAATCAATCCGCCCATTTCGGGTTTCAAAAACGAGTAATTGGCGCTGTTGCAAATTACCAGCAACAGTTTTGTCACCGCAAGCTGCGCCAGAATAACTCCAAAAACGAGAAGGATCCGCGAGCTTTGCGAAAAGGTCTTTGGTTGATTGATCCAGAGTTGTGTAATGGCAGTCGCCAAAACCAGCAGTGCGATGACAAAATTTTTGGTTGGCTCCGGTTGTTGGCCGCTGAAAACGAGAAAAGCCAGGCCGCCGGCAAACATCACGAAGATGAGCGCCTTCATATAAGGCGCGTATTCCAGATTGCGCGCCAATTCGCTTCGCGGCCGGCGACGCCGGATCTTTCGGGAGGCGAGGCCGCGCCTGATGAGTCGTCCGCGTTTAAGAAAATCGAACATGTCGATCTTTTACTTGCGTGGGGCCGGCGCAGGCGAGCGGTGCTGCTGGTAGGCGCTGATAATGGCGCGGACCAGTTCATGCCGCACAACGTCGCGCTCGCTGAAATAAACAGTCGCGATTCCGGGAATAGTTTTTAATGCCTGCAATGCTTCGACCACACCAGAGCGTTTGTTCGTCGGCAAATCGATTTGGGTCACGTCTCCCGTGATCACGCATTTTGAGTTCGGACCGATTCGAGTCAGCAGCATAAACATTTGTTCCGTCGTTGTGTTCTGTGCCTCATCGAGAATAACAAAGGCATGATTCAGGGTGCGACCGCGCATGTAAGCAAGCGGCGCGATCTCGATGGTCTGCCGGGCTAACAAACGTTCAATCTCTTCCAGTTCGAGCATATCGCGCAAAGCGTCATGAAGCGGCCGCAAGTATGGCATAATTTTCTGTTCCAGCTCGCCCGGCAAAAATCCGAGCGCTTCCCCAGCTTCCACGGCCGGTCTCGTCAGAATGATCCGCATAACCTGCTCCTTCTTTAGCGCTGCGACGGCCATCGCAACCGCTAGGTAGGTTTTACCGGTGCCAGCCGGTCCGATTCCAAAAACGATATCGTGCCTTTGAATTGCTTCGACGTAATTCCGTTGCCCTGTAGATCGCGCGATAATCGGCGACTTGCGCGGCGAAGTTACGATCTTCGTCGAGGCGAGGTCGCCAAGGTTCTCGTCCGTCGCCTCGGTCGCCGACTTCAAAGCGTAGTTAAATTCGTGCTTTTGAATATCCACACCTTTTTGGCGCGCCCTCTCAAGTTGCTCAAACACATGCTGCGCTTTATCGATCCGGCTTGGTTCTCCCTCCAGTCTTACCCAACCTTCGCGGGTGGTCACTTTCACGCCGAGAGAATCTTTGAGGGTTTTCAAGAGTTTAAGGTCGTTAGCGTAGAGCGATTGCAAGACGCGAGGGTTCTCAAACTGCAGGGTGCGCGTTTCTGTCATTTACTCAACCAAGCGAAAATAAGGAGCTCCCCTTGCAGCATTGCTAAGACAGCGAGCGGCAACGATGGAGAGCGAGAATTATAATTCACTTATCGGAAACCATACACCAGCGCCCAGTGCGTGCGTTCCTCTGGCGATTCCTCGACGCTGACTATGATAAAGTAACTGCCGGTAGTTTTTGGAATAACGTGCGCAGCCGCGAAGTGACCTTTCTCCCACCCATCCGAGTCTTCTGCCAGCTTTCCGTCCGAATCATAAATGTGAACGGAAACCTTTGCCCGGTCGACTTCTGTTCCTAACCAGAAACAGTATTCGTTCCCTTTGAACAATTGTTGCCGCACCGCTTTTTTTTCCCCAGAACCGAGATCGCCTCCCCAGTAATCCTCGCGCACCTGAAATCCTTCCTTCACATATGGTTCGGCTGCCTGAAGAGCAAAAGACTGCGCGTCGTCGACCGACGCCAAAATCGCAGGCTGCAGCACGACCAGAGCCGCCAACAGAGAACTCGTGCACAAAAGAGTTTTCACGAACGCATTCATCGAAATTTCCTAATCTCTTGTGACGATGCCGTAGCCTAGCCGCGTCGTGATTTCATTGATTTTCCTGACTGATTCCTGAGGGATGCGCGCATTGCCTACGTCGATTAGAGGCTTCACTTGTACAAGAGCATCTTCGATTTCACGGATGATTGGGAGCTTAAACTCCGGCATCGCCTCCAGCCTTGTCTGGAAATATGAAAGGAGATCGGGCTGGTGTAGCAGCTCGGCGCCATCGGCGGAAAAATGCTTCGTCACCACCGACGTCAACACTTCCGTGCCGCGCAGCCACCCACCCAAACTGACGAGCTGCGACAATTTTTCGTCGTGCACCTCGTTCATCGCTTGTTGTACGCTATTTTGAGTGCGATCCAGTTCCTGCCGCACAGCTTCCCAATTGCGCTTGTCCGCCGCCTCGATGATGGCTTTAGCATGTGGCGTGATTGAATTTCCAACGCCGATCCCCTTGGCGAGCGCCAGGACACGCTGACCAATCTCCTTTACCGCCGCCGCATCCTCCGCTTGCACCGCGACAAAACCATCGGCAATCACAGTCCCCAGCAACAAGGCGATACGCGGCCGTTCGGTAAAATTCGTTCCCTTATCGCTGCGAACGTGCTCTTTCCAGTTAACCGCGCCTAATTTGTTCAGGGCACCGAAAATTTCATTCGGCAACGGGACGACTACGTCTTCCACAGTTTTCGACAGTTGCTTGATATCGATATGCTGTGGGGTCCGGGCGCCCTGGGCGCACGGCGTCAGGCCAATCAGGGCGACTGCGGTTAGCTTTAAATATTTATTGAAAGGAATCATTGGGAGCTTCGACTGTTGATTTCAGCTTCGTATTCAGGATTAATGGAGCAAACCTTAAGCAGAACCCCCGCTGTACACAAATCACCGTCTAAAACATTTTGACCCATTTCAATCGAACCAATTCGTCGCATCGGCGGCATCGCTATTTGCATTTTTTATGAATCTGACCCGGCTAGAGCGCATTCTCGACCGCGCGCCTTCCAAACGAATCATTGTAATCGGCGATTTGATGCTGGATGAATTCGTTTGGGGAAAAGTCGGCCGCATCTCGCCGGAGGCACCGGTACCGGTTATAGACGTGACCGGCGAATCATTTTATCCAGGAGGGGCTGCCAACGTTGCGCGCAATCTGCGCGAATTCGTCGATCATGCCGCAGTGATCGGTCTCCTCGGCAAAGATCGCAGTGGCCAGCAGCTCCGTAAATTATTAGGCGAACAAAAGATCGACATCTCCAGTGCGGTTGTCGATGAGTCGTTTCGTACGATCGTGAAAACCCGTATCATCGCACGCCATCAACAAGTCGTGCGCGTCGATCGCGAGCAGTTTACCAGCCTATCAGCGATGCAGATTAAAGAAGTCGTTGCTGCCGTTCGAAAGAATATCTCAGCAACCGACGCGGTCATCTTCGAAGATTATGGCAAAGGCTTTTTGACGACCGATCTGGTTTCGCAGATTACGCGCGACGTGCGTTCGGCCGGTAAGATCGTATCGGCTGATCCCAATCCGCATCTTGTCGATTGGCGTGGGGTCACTGTGGTCAAGCCGAACCGCGCCGAGGCTTTTCTCGCGGCTGGCGTTCCCTGGCGCGAACCGGATAATGCTCCAGCAGAGGATGTCGATCTCAGGCAAGCCGGCGAAGCGTTGCTAAAAAAATGGGAAACAAAGTATGTGCTCGTTACGCTCGGCGAACACGGCATGATGCTTTTTCAACAGAAAGAAGCGCCGCATTATATCCCGACCAAGGCACGGCAGGTTTTCGATGTATCGGGTGCGGGCGATACCGCCATTGCTCTCTTCACGCTCGGGCTCGCTTGCGAGGCAACGCCGACTGAAGCGGCGGAAATCGCCAACCACGGAAGCGCCGTCGTCGTCAGCAAACTTGGGACGGCGACAGTCACCCGAGATGAATTAATTGCCAGTTTCAAAAATGACCTTTCATCTTGATCGAGGCGACGGACATTCCAAGAATCGGCTGCATTCCGAAGGTTGTAGAGACTGCGAACGTCTGTTCCCAGGATTGGCGCATGCGCGCCGCCACATCGCGCTCGTCTAAATGACCACCTCCACCAAGACACGAACTCCAGCCATTTTCGTCGATCGGGATGGTACGATCATGCAGGATGTTGATTATTGTTCCGACCCGCAAAAGGTGAAAATCTTCCCGGGCGTCCCAGAAGCGTTGCGGCGTTTGAAATCGAATGGCTTCAAACTTATTATCATTACGAACCAGAGCGGCATCGGTCGCGGTTTCTTTACGATCAAGCAATATCGTGCGGTTGAAGCGGAAGTCCTGCAGCAGTTGGGTGATGGTTTGATCGATGCCACTTATTTTTGCCCCGACATTCCCGGTCAGCATTCCAGCTGTCGCAAGCCGGCGCCCGGAATGATCCTGCAGGCCACCGGAGAACACCAAATCGATCTTTCCCGTTCATTCTTTATCGGCGATAAAGAGATCGACGCTGAATGTGGTCGCAATGCCGGCGTGCGCACTATCCGCGTTCAAACTGGATTTCAACGCGACACGGCCGACAGCATCGCAGATTGGGTCGCAGTCGATCTCGTCGAAGCTGCAAAAATCATTCTCGATCATGCCAACGAGTGAAGCCTTTGCAATTATTCCTGCTCGCTGGAATTCCACACGATTCCCAGGGAAACTACTGTATCAAGTTGCGGGGAAGCCACTTCTGCGCCGAGTTTGGGAGCGATGTCTGCGAGCTAAAAACCTTGCTTCGGTAATTATCGCGACCGACGACATGCGCATTGCCGAGGCGGCATTTGACTGGGGTGCCGAAGTCGCGTTGACTTCGCCAAGACACCCTAGCGGGACCGATCGGGTAGCCGAAGTCGCGAAAAAGACGACGCAGTTCGCCTACGTAATCAATATCCAAGGCGATGAGCCGCTGGTCGATCCGCGCTTAGTCAACAAGCTTGTCGAAAAACTTCGGTCGGATCGCAAGATCGGGATCGTTACCGCGGCACATCCTTTCGAGAATCCGGCGGAGGCATCCTCGCCACATCAAGTAAAGGTAGTTGTCGATCGTGACAGTAACGCTCTTTACTTTTCACGCGCGGCGATTCCATCATCAAGGGGTGACTTCTCAGCTGCCGAAGAAAGAGGGCGCCTCGGAAAGCTTCGTTCCCTGTTCCTGCGCCATCAAGGCATCTACGGTTTTCGACGAGACACGCTGTTACAGTTCGTAAGATGGAAACCGGGTCCGCTGGAGCGCGCGGAATCGCTCGAGCAATTGCGCGCGCTGGAAAATGGTGTAAAGGTTCATGTGCTCGTCACCGCTAAAGGATCACCTGGCATAGACACGCCCGAAGACGCAAAGGCGCTGGAGCAAAAACTCGCTCGCGCAAAACAGAGGAGTGTCTCGTGAAATACATTTTCGTTACCGGTGGCGTCGTGAGTTCGTTGGGCAAAGGTCTGGCCGCAGCCTCGCTCGGCACGTTGCTTGAGCTGCGTGGTTTGCGGGTTGTGTTCCAAAAGTTCGATCCGTATCTCAATGTCGATCCTGGGACGATGAATCCGTTTCAACACGGGGAAGTCTATGTGTTGCACGACGGCGCAGAAACCGACCTCGATCTCGGTCATTACGAGCGGTTCACGAACTGCGTCCTTTCGCGGCACAATAACCTAACGAGCGGTCAAGTTTATGAGTCGGTGATTCTAAAAGAACGCCGCGGAGATTATCTGGGGAAAACCGTTCAAGTGATTCCGCACGTCACGGATGTAATCAAAGATCGCATTCGCGAACTCTCCGACGAGAGCAAATACGATGTCGTCATCACAGAGATCGGCGGCACCACTGGCGACATCGAAGGTCTGCCATTTCTCGAAGCAATTCGGCAATTCATTCTCGAAGTTGGGGCGCAAAATGTCGTGAACATGCATGTCACGCTCGTCCCGTACATCAGCGCCGCGCACGAACTAAAAACGAAGCCCACGCAGCAGAGCGTCGCAAAATTACGCGAGATTGGTTTGCAGCCCCAGGTCTTGATTTGCCGCACGGAAAAGTCGCTCGACCGGGATGTGCGGCAGAAATTGTCGATGTTTTGCAGCGTTTCGGAGCAAGCGGTTATCGAGGCCCGCGATGTCGAGCACACAGTTTATGAATATCCCTTAATGTTGCACGACGAGGGACTGGACGGCCTCGTGTGCGGCCTTTTGCATCTCGACACGCCTGAACCGGATCTCGCAGACTGGCGAAAGTTTGTCGGGCGCGTCGTGAGTCCGAAAAAGCGAATAAAAATTGCCGTGGTCGGCAAATACATCGATCTTCAAGACGCATACAAAAGCATTTACGAATCGCTTACGCACGCGGCGGCGAGCCAGGATTGCGGAATCGATCTCAAACTCGTTGACGCTGAATCACTGCAAGACGGCGTTGATAGTCAGCTGAAAGATGTCGCAGGCATCTTAATTCCAGGCGGCTTTGGCCAGCGTGGTGTCGAAGGAAAAATCAAAGCAGCGCGTTACGCACGCCAACATAAGCTCCCCTACCTCGGTCTTTGCCTCGGTATGCAAGTGGCGACGATCGAATTCGCGAGAAATGTTTGCGAAATCAGAAATGCGAACAGCACCGAATTCGATAAGGACGCCGCGGAGCCGGTCATCTCCTTGCTGGAAGAACAACGCGGCGTGCACAACAAAGGTGCAAGCATGCGACTCGGCACGTGGCCGACGAAAATTGCAAAGGGAACTCTTGCAGAAAAAATCTACGGCCGCGATGAAGTGATGGAACGGCACCGGCACCGCTACGAGTTCAATATGAAATATCGCGACCGTATGACTGAGAAAGGATTCACGATCTCGGGAACGTCACCCGACGGCACGCTAGCAGAGCTGATTGAGTTGCGCGATCACCCTTACTTCCTTGCCTGCCAGTATCATCCGGAGTTTCAAAGCAAGCCGAACAAACCACATCCGCTTTTCAAAGGCTTTATCCGGGCGTGCCTTGCGCATCAATCGGACGGTGCGCCGCACGTCGCAACCGATCCATTATCGCTGCTCCGAGTCCAACCTCAGGAACTCGTTCCGCAACGATAAGGTCGAGATCTGATTGATCCAGCTCGCGCAGATAACGAAACAGATTTGACGCAGCTTCGCACAGGTTTTGTCGTTCGCTTAAGCAGCGAACTGCCGCGAAATCTTTTCCCGATTCGATCGGATTCCACGCAAGCAATCCGACGCGCTGATTTTTGGTTGGCGAAAATGAATTCGCATGTTCGATCAATCGCAACGACGTTTTCGGCGCGTAATGTGAGGGCAATTGTCCGGCCGCAGAAATTTTTGCCGATGGAGCGATGATATCGACCTTTGCGAACTCCGATAATTGTTCCGCGGTTATTGGGCCTCGCCGCAAGATGTCGATCTTCCTGTCGCGCACCGCAACAATCGTCGATTCGATCCCGTGGGTCGTTGATCCGGCATCGACAATCAGCGGAATGAGACCATTGAGTTCATCCAGAACATGCTGCCCGGTCGTTGGACTAACGCGTCCAAAGCGATTCGCACTTGGCGCGGCTAGTGGTTTTCCAAATTCGCGAATAACTTCGGTAAAAACTGGATGTGCGCTAATTCGAACGGCAACTGTGTCCAAACCTGCGGTAACAATTTTGGGAACGTTTGATTTTCTCGGTAAAACGATTGTTAAAGGTCCCGGCCAAAAACGGTCCGTTAAATTTGAAATCAATTGTCGATCTCGCGCGCGAATATCGGCGATTCTTCCGAGCCAATCGCGATCCGGTAAATGAATGATCAGCGGGTCGAAGCGTGGACGCTCCTTCGCTTCAAAAATTTTCGCGACGGCAATCGGATTAAGCGCGTCAGCCGCGAGACCGTAAACTGTTTCGGTTGGCAGCGCGATCGTTTCGCCTTCTTGCAGTAGGTCGACTGCGCGTTTAATCGTCTCCGCGTTCTGCGATTGTCGATTCGAGCGACGCTCTCCCCCCGGTGAGTAAAGTTTAACCGCCGCTACAACTTCCGTTTTCACTTGGGCACTCGCTGGGCGAGCACCGCCTCGGTCTGGTTCTTTCGAAACGCTTCGAGCTTTTTGCGAATCTTAGTGTCGGAAAGCGCGAGAATACTGGCCGCAAGTAGGGCGGCGTTTTTCGCACCGGATGCGCCGATTGCAAGCGCGCCGACGGGAACACCCCCTGGCATTTGCGCAATGGAAAGAAGCGAATCGAGTCCTTGCAGTGCTTTGGACTGAATCGGCACGCCAAGCACCGGTAACCACGTATATGCAGCGATGAATCCCGCGAGGTGCGCCGCGCCGCCTGCGCCCGCGATGATTACATGCACACCGCGCCCAGCTGCCTTTCGAGCTAAGTCAGCCGTAGCATCAGGACTCCGGTGGGCTGAAAGCACTTTATGTTCGTTAGGGACACCAAGCTCATCGAGCACTTCGACGGAGTGACGCATGGTGTCCCAATCCGACGTACTGCCCATGACGACAGCTACGAGTGGAGAAGATTTTTGCGCAGGCACAACGTCAATTCCTCGCAACCAGTTCACTTGTAAAGCCGTTTTTACATTTCAACGATTGGAAATCGCCCTTCCTCGTCGAATATTGGCTTCGTGAATCGAGCCGACAAGTCCATTGTGATTATCGGTTTCATGGTGTCGGGAAAATCTG
>Ga0137389_10003097_pt1 | contig 10245 bp, 11 predicted proteins | sample 15con2h14BmetaG_FD_104645 | JGI IMG/M metagenome (GOLD analysis project Ga0137389, IMG submission 104645) | Vadose zone soil microbial communities from Angelo Coast Range Reserve, California, USA - 15con2h1.4B metaG | ecosystem: Environmental > Terrestrial > Soil > Vadose zone > Saprolite...
CCAAATCGCAGAAGCCTGGCTTCGCGGTTGGATGAAGGCATCGGCATGACGGCGCGCCCGTAGTGTACCGCGAGGTAGTAGTTGGTGGTTAGCAGTCGTTGGTCGCTAGTCGTCGGTCGTTCGCGATGAATGATTGCGAACCGAGGTTTGCCAACGACCATCGACCGACGCCTATCGACGCACGAAAAGGCTACAATAGCGCCGTGAATCCCCCCGCTCCGCCGAAGCCCGCGTCTGACAACAAGCATCAGCACCGGCATTCGATTTACGCCGCCGAAGCCACCGGATTGCTTGTCATGGCGGTTCTGCTGCTCGTTCTTACCATCATTCGCTATTGGCGGTACATCCCTTGGAGCGCGCGCTGAAGTCGCAGAAGCTGCCGAATGTGCCAAAGGTGACGGATCGCGAGCCCCTCGTCGTGGTAGTGCTAGGTCCCACAGCGAGCGGGAAGACAGCTCTGGCGCTCGCCATCGCGCGCCGCTTCGGCGGTGAAATCGTCAACTGCGATTCGGTTGCGATGTACCGCGAATTTGAAATCGGCACCGCCAAGCCCAGTGCGGCAGAGCGCGCGGAAGTCCCGCATCACCTGCTCGATTGCGTGGATCCGCTCGCCGACGTTAGCGCCGGAGAATATGCACGCCAGGCGCGCAAGGTTCTGCGCGAGATAGTTCTGCGTGAGAAACATTTGCCCATCGTCAGCGGAGGAACTGGACTCTATCTGCGCGCGCTGCTCGAAGGACTATTTCCCGGTCCGCAGCGGTCCGAAGAGCTGCGCAACAGACTGCGCGCCCGCGCGGAGAAAAATGGGACCGAGCACCTGCATCGCATGCTGCGGCGGCTCGACTCTTCGGCGGCGGACCGCATTCACGCCAATGACGTTCCGAAAGTGATCCGGGCGATCGAAGTCTGCCTGGCTTCGCGCCAGTCCTCGCCCGGGCCTCGCGCCCGACCTCGCGCCGGAATATGACCGAACTTTGGAAGGAAGGACGCGAACCGCTGCACGGCTTTCGCATTCTGCGTCTCGGACTCAGTCCGGAGCGCGAAGCTCTTTATGCCCGCATCAACCAGCGAGCCGCGAAGATGTTTGACCAAGGACTGATCGCCGAAACTGAAAAGCTTCTCGCAAAATACGGCGCACAAGCGCGCCCGCTCGCATCGTTGGGATACAAGCAGGCGGTGCAGTTTTTGCGCGGCGAATTGGATCGGGAGTCGGCGCTAAGCGCGGCGCAGCAGGCACATCGCAACTATGCCAAGCGCCAGATCACATGGTTCCGCCGAGAACCGGATGTGCATTGGCTGGCCGGGTTCGGCGATGACCCTGCAATCCAGGCGCAAGGCATTGCGGCCGTGGAACGGGAAATTTGAGGGATGTCCAGCCCCTAAAGGGGCGTCTGATCGCGAAGAACTTTCGGTATCGCTAAAGCGATAACCTGATACGAATCCTGAGTTCTTCCGCAGCTATAGCGATCCAGAGTTGCGGTGGCCGCAGGCAACTGCCGAGCTATGCTCAACTTCGACGGCCGAGGCGGCGTTTCTACGTGGACGGGCGAGGCGCCCGTCTCTCCACTAGCTGCTGGAGGACGTTCTCGTCCGTTTTTGCTATTGTCAATTGCATGCTCCGACATCTTCTGTTGATCGCGCTGCTGCTTGCTGCGGCGCTCTGCTTTGCTAAAGACAAGAGTAAAGACCGCTTTCTGCAGGCGGGTCCTATCCACATTGACAAAGCCGGCCATAAATGGGTCGACAAGACGTTGCGCAAGATGTCGCCCGAAGAGAAAGTTGGACAACTGTTCTCAATTTGGGTGCGAGCGCAATTCCTGAATGATGCCGACCCCATCTTTATTCAGCTACGCGACAACATCCACAAATATCACATCGGCTCTGTGGTGATGAGCGTTCCGGTGGATGGAGCCGTCCTGCTCAAGAGCCAGCCCTATGTTGCCGCCGAGTTGCTCAACCGGCTGCAACGATCATCTCAACTGCCGCTCCTGGTCGAAGCAGACTTCGAGCGCGGAGTCTCCATGCGGCTGAATGGGACCACCGTCTTTCCCCATGCGATGGCTTTTGGAGCTACCGGCAAGACCGAAAATGCCCAGGCGTTTGGACGGATCACCGCCCTCGAAGCGCGGGCCGTCGGAGTACATTGGAATTTCTTTCCCGATGCTGACGTGAATTCCAACCCTGCGAATCCCATCATCAATACGCGTTCCTTCGGAGAAGACCCGAAGCAGGTCGGCGATTTTGTGGCGGCATATATCCGCGGCGCTCACGAGGGCGGCATGCTGGTCACGGCCAAACACTTTCCGGGACACGGCGACACCGCAACCGACTCTCACCTCGGCGTCGCTCAAGTCACCGGCGACCGAGCGCGACTCGAGGCGGTTGAGTTGCCGCCATTCAAGCACGCGATCGAGGCCGGAGTGGATGCCGTCATGGTCGCGCACGTAACCGTTCCCGCTCTCGATTCCGAGCCCAACCGGGTGGCCACAACTTCAAGGGCGATTGTGACCGGACTCCTCAAGGAAGACATGGGATTCAAAGGGATCGTCGTGACCGACGCCCTCGACATGGCGGGGCTGACGCGCCTGTACGCGAACGATATCGGCCGGGCAGCGGTCGAATCTTTCAAGGCGGGCAATGACCTGCTGATCATTCCGGCTAATCTCGACGCCAGCTACCGCTCGGTGCTGCAAGCGGTGCAGAGCGGCGAGATCAGCCGTCCGCGGCTCGATCAATCCGTGCGCAAGATTCTGGAACTAAAGGCTTCCCTCGGTTTGAACAAGGCGCGCCTGGTGGATCCCGGTAAACTCTCCAGCGAGGTTGCCAAACCAGAGAATCTGGCCGCCGGCCAGCGCATCGCCGACGAAGCGATTACCCTGGTTCGCGACAATGGCAAAGTAATCCCGCTGCAGTCTCTTGGAACTTCTGGAACAACGGAGGCCGCGCTTCCGTATCAATCAATGACAGAGGTGCACAATCGTCTGGTCGCGGTAATTTTTTCTGACGACCTGCGCACCGACTCAGGACGTATGCTCGAACGCCAGATTCTAGCCCGTGTGCCTGACGCCCGCGTCATCTATCTCGATGCGCGTTCGGCCGTCGGTATGAAGGCGTCGGTTGTCGAAGCGGTGGACGCCGCGGAGCATGTTATCGCTGCGGTGTATGTGATTCCGGTCGCGGGCAGGGCCATGCGTGCTGCCGGAGGAGGTTTGACGAATACGGTTGCCATGGGCGACGCCACGGGATCTTTACTTACAACGATTCTCGATCACGCCGCCAAGCGTATTGTAGTACTCGCCATGGGTAATCCCTATGTGGTGCAGGATTTCCCCGCGATTCAGAATTATGTGTGCGCGTTCTCCAATGAAACCGTGTCGGAAACTGCCGCCGTGAAGGCGATCTTCGGCGAGATCCCGATCAGCGGTCATCTGCCGGTTACAATTCCGGGTGTCGCATCCCGAGGCGAGGGTCTCGAACGCCCCGGCCGGCCAATCTCAGCTCGACCAAGCTCTGGAGGTTCCTCCCATGTTCAACAGAAACACGTCCAGCCGTAAAATGTTCAGACGCGCCGTGATCGCAAGACTTTCGCTTGGCTCGCTGTTTGCCGCCCTCTGCGTTCTTCCCGCTTGCAGCATCAATGCGAACGACAAGCACAATAGCAAGGATGGCGAAGCTCACGTTGACATCAAATCTCCCCTAGGTGATTTGCACGTCAGCGAGCAAGCCGATATCCGCGACGCTGGGCTGACACTTTATCCCGGCGCCAAGCCCGCTCCGAAAGACGACAGCGACGATAAGAAGAGCGCCAATGTAAATCTTTCGATGCCGGGATTCTCGCTGAAAGTAGTCGCTGCTGAGTTCCTCTCCGATGACGCTCCCGATAAAGTTATCGCTTACTACAACAAAGAGCTGCCGAAATATGGCAAGCCCATCCAGTGCCATGGCGGCTGGACCGGAGGCCACTCAAACTACAACGGCAAGGATGACATGTCCAAGCCGGTGTCGTGCGGGAACGACGGCAGCGGAGACTCGGTAGAGTTGAAGGTTGGAACCGAGGGGAACCAGCACCTCGTCGCCGTTAAGCCGAGCAACAGGGGAAGCCGCTTTGCGCTCGTCTACGTGCGCATGCACACGGGCAAGGAAGACACCATCTGATCGAAGGCATCGTGCGAGCGGAAATGCTGGCAGGGTAAAGATCACCCGATGCCTCGCCTTGCCCTTCTGGTTCGTTGTGCGCTAGCTTCAATGGCGTGGAGCATCCTTGCCAACAGTGTGGGACACCAGTTGAAGACGGCCGGCCGTTTTGTCCGCAGTGCCGTGCTCCGCAAATCCACGTACAGGTTGCGACTCCAGATGCCAGTGTTGGCGCAAATACAAAGTCCGGGCAGGACGGATTTACTCCGGAGTTTGCTCAAGCCGGACGTTCGGATCGCCTCATGCCGTCAGGAAACGCGATGGACAGCGGAATTGCCGCTCGCGCTGCCTTCAAAGCGGGCGCGATCGGCTTAGTCATTAGTGCTATCCCATTCATCGGCATATTGCTGACTGGAGCGCTGGCTGTTTTTTTCTACCGGCGCAAGACTGGTGTCATCCTCCCTGCTGCCGTCGGGGCACGCCTTGGGGGAGCGGCGGGAGTCGTCGTATTCGCCGTCAGTGCCTTGGTTGTCCTCGCAGTTATGGTCCTTCACGCCCAACGGCAATGCATCGAGATGACGATTACCATGCTTCAACGGTTGGGAGCTAACACGGCCGACGCTCGAGTTCAAGCTGACATTCGCAACGTGTTCACTCCGTCGGGCCAGGCGCTGTCCTTTTTTGTTACCGTGGTGTTCGCCTCGGTTGGCGGTGCGCTAGCCTCGCTGTTTCTGCGCCGTCGCAACCCCCGCGTGTAGCCCAGCCACAATCGATGCGGGTTTTCACGCCCGCCCTTGCTCTCATCTTTCCGCACGCGTATGATGCAGCGTTTATGAATTCACGCGCGCCAGGGCGTCCCGTCGAGATCCATCAGAAAGCGCAACTGATGTCGGCATCCGAAGTGGAGCGCACCTTGATCCGGCTGGCGCATGAGATTCTCGAGAAGAACAATGGCGTCGAAGATCTGGCACTGGTCGGCATCCGGCGTCGTGGAGTTCCGCTGGCGGAGCGTCTGGCAAAAATTATTCAGCGCATCGAAAAGAAACCGGTGTTGCTCGGCACGCTCGACATTACCCTCTATCGCGACGATCTTTCCACGCTGGGATCGAAGCCCGTGTTGCAGAAACACGAGATGGAGATTCCGATCACGGGTAAGTCGGTGGTGCTGGTTGACGACGTACTTTATACGGGCCGCACCACCCGTGCCGCCATGGACGCGCTGTTCCGGGCGGGCCGTCCTAAACGCCTGCAACTTTGCGTATTGATCGACCGAGGTCATCGGGAATTGCCGATTGAGGCCGCCTTCGTCGGACGAGCGGTGCAGACAACGGAAAATCAGATTATTGAGGTAAAACTTCGCGAGATCGACGACGCGGAGAAAGTCCTGCTGATGGAAAAGCAGTAGTGAGTTCAATTTGTAATTGGTGATTTGTAATTTGTAATTGAAAAGCCCAAGCGGTTCTTAAATTACAAATCAGAAATTGCAAATTACAAATTCCCAATATCCAATTCGGCCGGGGATTATCTAACAATGAATCCAGCGCGCGGTTCCTTGCTCGGTATCGAGCACCTGGAAGCAGCCGAGATCCTGAGACTTTTGAAGTTTGCCCGGCGCATGAATCCGGACAAGCCACGGCTCCTGCTTAAGGGCAAGCGCGTGCTCCTTCTCTTCTACGAAGCTTCCACCCGCACGCGGAGCTCCTTTGAAATCGCGGCCAAATCAATGGGCGCCCACACCGTCCTCATCCAGTCCGCCGGTTCCAGCATTGAGAAAGGCGAATCGCTGCTGGACACGGGATACACGGTGCGCGCGGTCGGCGCCGACATCATCGTCATCCGCCACCCCAACGCCGGAGCACCCTACGTGATGGCGCAGCACATCGACGTGCCCGTCATTAATGCCGGAGATGGACTGCACGAGCATCCCTCGCAGGCGCTGCTCGATGCTTACACAATTCTGCGAAACAAGAAAACCTTCAAAGCTTTGCAGGTCGCGATTGTCGGCGACATCTTTCACAGTCGTGTGGCGCGGTCGGCGTGCCATCTGCTAAGCAAATTCGGCATCAAGATTATTCTTTGCGGTCCGCCGGAACTGGCGCCCGACATTGCGACCACCCTCGCGCCCGGCATTCGGGTGACCCGCCACATTGAAGACGCATTACACGGCACCGATGTTGTCATGCTGCTGCGCGTGCAAAAAGAGCGCCTTTCCGGGCTGAAGATTGACCTTTCGGAATACATCGAACGCTACCAGATGAACCCCGCCCGGTTGAAGATGGCGAAGAAGGATGCCATCGTAATGCATCCCGGCCCGATCATTCGCGGTCTGGAACTGACCAGCGAAGTCGCCGACGGCGCTCAGGCGCGCATCCTGGAGGAAGTGCATAACGGCGTGCCCATGCGCATGGCGATTCTGGCGCGGGCGATGGGAAAGATGCGATGACAAGTTCGGAAAAGAATCGAAACGGCTTCCAGACCAGCAGTCTGTTGATCAAGGGCGGTCACCTGATTGACCCGGCGGCTCGCATCGACGCGCCCATGGACGTGTTGCTGAAAGATGGCCGCGTTGCCGAAGTGGCTGCTCCCAACAAGATCAAGGGCAGCGCGGACGAAAAATTCGATGCCCGCGGACTCATCGTCGCGCCCGGCTTCATCGACCTACACGTACACCTGCGCGAGCCTGGCCAGGCGCACAAAGAGACCATTGCGACTGGCACGGCCGCCGCTGCTGCGGGCGGCTTCACATCTGTCTGCACCATGCCCAACACGGCACCGGTTGTCGATTCGGTCGAGTGGATCGAGTGGCTTCGTCAGCCCGAGCGCGGCGCGGTCGTCAATGTGTTTACCATCGCGGCCGCGACCCGGTCGAGCAAGGGGGCTACGCTCACCAATTTCCGCGCGCTGCACTCCGCCGGAGCAATCGCGGTCACCGACGATGGCAAGCCCATCCTCGAAGACGCAATTATGCGCGAGGCCCTGGTTCTCGGCGGGGAGCTGAATTTCCCCGTCGTGCAACATGCCGAAGACACTCGCATGACCGAACATTGCTCCATGCACGCGGGCGCCCGTTCGTTCCGGCTCGGGTTGCGCGGCATGACCGCGGCTGCCGAAGCCTCGATCGTTGAGCGTGACGTACAGCTCGCGATGCACATTCCCAACGCCCGCCTGCACGTCGCGCATCTTTCCACGGCGGACGCGCTGAAGAGTGTGCGCCGCGGCAAACGCGCCAAAGCGCGCGTCACGTTTGAAGTCACGCCACACCATTTCACGCTGACTGACGAGGACATGCGTGACTATGACAGCAATTACAAGATGAATCCCCCACTGCGCTCGGCCTCCGATCTCGAAGCCATCCTGGTCGCGCTCGCCGACGGCACGGTGGACGCCATCGCCACCGATCACGCTCCTCACGCCGCCCACGAAAAGGAGATGGAATTCGAGCGCGCGGCGTTCGGCATCACCGGACTTGAAACCGCGCTCGCGCTGTCCATCACCCGGCTGCATCGCGCGAAGCGAATCCCTCTTGCCCGAATCGTAGAACTCTTCACCGCCGGTCCAGCTCGCTGTTTCGATCTTCGCGGCCGCGGTTCGCTCGTCCGGGGCTCGGTCGCCGACGTTACGGTTTTCGATCCGAAGAAGAAGTGGACCTTCGACGCCGCCAAGTCGCACTCGAAATCGAAGAACACGCCGTTTGACGGATGGCACCTGACGGGGAAAGTGGTCGCGACGATTGTCGGCGGAAGGATCGTGTACTCCGCTTGAATCCGGGGAATGCCATGAATCGCGCACTATTCCTCTTTCTGCTGATTCCATTCCTGGCTGCGCAGACCGCAACTGAAGTCGAAATTACCTCTGAACCCTCGCACCACCTTGCCCTGGAAAACGAATTCATTCGGGTGTTCAAGGTTGAGGTCGCGCCCCATGCTTCGACGCTCATGCACCGCCACCGCCACGACTACGTCTTCGTCACGCTCTGCGATGCTCAGGTCTCTAACGAAGTCGAAGGCAAGCCGCCCGTGGACCTCAAACTCAGCGACGGTGAGACCCATTTTGTGCCGCGAAACTTTGCCCACGTCGCAAAGAATCTCTCGGACCAGCCGTTTCGAAACGTGACGATTGAGTTGATGCAGGATGAAAAACTGCGGCAGATGTCATCTCATTGGCCGGAGGAAAACGGCGAAAAGACCTTCCGGGGTGGCCGCATCAAAATTCTTTTTGTAAAAGATGGAGTGCGCGTGTCCGAAGTCAACCTCGAACCAGGCGCAATTGTGCCCAGCCACCATCACGACGGTCCGCATCTGCTGGTCGCTATCACGGATCTCGATGTACGCAGCGACGTCGAAGGAATGGGTCCGATGCCAGGGAAATTCAAGTCCGGCGATGTTAAATGGTTGCCAGGAGGCTACACTCACACCTTGACGAATGTGGGGAAGAGCCCGGCGCGATTCGTGACAGCGGAATTTTAGGGTGCATATGTGGAGACGGCGTCCCGCCCGTCCAAGCCGAGCGCAGCTCGCCAGTCTCCGGGGCCGCGGCAACGTCTTTTCCGTTACGCGCTCTTGATCAACGGATTCCCCGGAGAGACCAAGCCGACCCGATGCAGCTTGGCGGTGAGGCGGTCTTTGTCGGTGGAGGCTGATGCAGCGGCGAGACGCTTGCGAAGCTTTGCGACTTTTTCTGCGCGAGTGCGGCGGCGGCGAATTTCCGGACGACGGCTGGGTGCGGACATAAAGTTCTCCTTGGTGTTCAATGTCGGTGTTCGTGACTGATGTTCCTTGAAGTGACCGTTGAAATCACGAATCAGATAGAAGGTCGGCGCCGCGTCCTCGCGACGAAGGCTTAATTATAGGGTTCATCGGCACTTACTGGCAAAGCAGACCCGGTGGCGACTATGCGCCCTTAGCAGCCGGATTTTCCCTCTCAGGCCGATAGCCGCTGCAAACCAATACCGGCAGACGCGGATACTTTACGAACCGCGAGTCCTCGAACGAAAGCTTGCACATAAGGAAAGTCGAACCGCGATCGGACTCAATCCGCCGCGCATGCTGGCAGCTGTGGCAAAGGCCTGGGTTGGGGTGGGTCGGAGTGTTGGCGATCACGGTCGTAACAAGACCGATTGTATATTCAATCCTCTCGCCAGCAATGCTGAGGACTCGAGCCTCATCCCGCCGGAGAATCTCCCGGCAGCTATAATATTTTTCTTGACGTGACCATATGGTCACGTTACAATTGGGTCACATTACGAGGATCGCTTAATGAATACGCACGATGAATACAAGGAGAAACTGCAATGACATTGGAAGACCTGACGCTCGACGTTGAACAGCACATAGACATCAAGGCCACGCCGGAGAAGGCATTCGCGGCCGTTCTCCACCGCTTCGGGAAAGGAAACACCAGGCCCGATGGCCAATCCCTGCAATTGCTACTTGAGCCGAAACCGGGCGGGCGGTGGTACCGGGATCGAGGAGAGGGAGTCGGACACCTTTGGGGGTTCGTGCAGGTCATCAAGCCTCCCAGCCTGCTTGAATTGAGCGGCCCGATGTTCATGTCGTATCCGGCCAACAATCATGTGGAAATCAAGATCGAACCGGTTTCAGGGGGCTGCCGAGTTGCCCTGCGGCATCGGGCGATAGGGATGATCGATCCGGAGCACCGAAAAGGTGTGGGGACTGGATGGAGTCACATGCTCGCCGGAGTAAAGAAGGACTGCGAGTAGCGGCGTGCGAGAAATCGCTGCGGGTAGAACTACGCGTAAAGAGGACAGTCTCGACCAGGTGTGGAAGGCGCTTTCGGATCCGACGCGACGGACGATTCTTGACGTTCTGCGAGATCGTCCCCGCACCACCACCGAGATCGTGGAGCGGTTTTCGCGGTTGAGCCGCTTTGGCGTGATGAAGCATCTCGAGGTGCTGCGCCAAGCCCAACTGGTCTCCACGCGCGAGGCTGGGAGGCAGCGGGTGAACTCGTTGAACGTGGTTCCGATCCGGCAGATTTATGAACGGTGGGTCGGCCCGTTTCAGGAGCTTTGGTCGGGTGAACTCCTGGGGATAAAAGACATGGCTGAAACAGAAAGCTCGGGCGGAAGGCGAAGAGCCTCTCGCAGAAGAA
>Ga0137389_10003099_pt1 | contig 10245 bp, 8 predicted proteins | sample 15con2h14BmetaG_FD_104645 | JGI IMG/M metagenome (GOLD analysis project Ga0137389, IMG submission 104645) | Vadose zone soil microbial communities from Angelo Coast Range Reserve, California, USA - 15con2h1.4B metaG | ecosystem: Environmental > Terrestrial > Soil > Vadose zone > Saprolite...
GCCTGACTTCCGTGCCCTCCTTAGGCTTCAGGTTAGGCTTCAGGCCGCATCTAGCGACCGCTGCCCGGGTGCCGAAGCACCCGGGCAGAGTCATCAAACAATCTACAACTCGAGCTACTTCGATCTATCGGCTGTTACTGCAAAAGCTTGAGGATCAGCTGCGGCTGTTGATTGGCCTGCGCCAAAATCGAAATACCCGCCTGTTGCAACACGTTGGACTGGGTCAATTTGGCCGTCTCGGCCGCAAAGTCCGCGTCCTGAATCGTGCTGCGCGAAGAAGTCAGGTTCTGCACCGTGGACTGCAGATTCTTGACCGTCGACGTGAAGCGGTTTTGGATGGCGCCCAATTGGCTCTGGAAGGCACTGACCGTTGCCAGCGCCGAATCCACCGCGGCGATCGTGTTGTTGGCGCCTGTGACGGTCAACACGTCGGCATTCGCCAGCGTGGCCGCACTCAGGGAGATGGTCTGGCCACCGGCGTTGAAGCCGACATCGGCTGAACCCGCACCGCCGATCACGATATTGCTCGCCGCGGACAGGGTAATCGTGCCCCGCGTCTGCGCAGCTGCGATACCTGCACCCGTTCCGGTGCCGCCCGTTCCCGCCGTTACCGTCTCGACCTGATTGATGTCGCGGCCATCAGCTGCCGTCAGCTGCAACTGGCCGGTTGCACTCAGGCCCGCGGTGACGCCTGTCTGCGAGGAGTACAAATTGATCTGAGTCGCTACGGCAGACCCGGTCAATACCTGGCCGGTCGCAATGGCGGTACCAGCAGCGTAAATGGCAACGCCGTTGATGGTCAGTGCATAGGTGGTACCGGCCGAACCGCCGGTGATATTCGAGAACGCTGCTGCACCGGTCGCGGTGGTCGAGGCGCTGGCCGTCAAGCCGGCGACGCCGGCCGCGTTGATGGCCTGCACTTTGGAATAGGCGGAATAGGACGACTGACCGGCCGTGGTGCCGGCGGAGCCTGCGACGCTCGCGCCGATGCTGACCGCCGTTCCCGTGCCCACCTGTATGGTCAAATTGCTGCCGGTCAGCGCCGTCGCGGTGACGTTCGTGCCGCTGCCGCTGGCAACCTGGCCGATTTGGTCGGCTCGCACGCCCTGCGCCAAGTTGACGGAAATGGTGTTGCCGACGTTGGCGCCGACTTGGAATGTCGTGACACCGCTGCTGCCGTCGAGCACTTTGGTTCCGTTGAACGAAGTCTGCGACGCAATACGCGTGATTTCCGCAATCTGCTGCTGCACTTGGGCATCGAGCGCGGCGCGGTCGGCGGCGCTGTTCGAGCCGTTCGCAGACTCGACGGCGAGTGTGCGGATGCTCTGTAAGGCATCGGTCAAGGTCGACAATGCGCCGCCCGCCGTCTGCGCTTCCGAGACGGCGTCATTAGCATTGTTGACGGCTTGGTTGGTGCCGTTGATCTGCGTGGTGAATTGCTGACTGATCGCGAGACCGGCGGCGTCGTCCGCAGCGCTGTTGATGCGCAAGCCCGAGGACAAACGCTGCAAGGCCTGCGACAAGGTCGCCTTGGAATTCGTCAAGTTTCGCTGCGCGTTGAGCGAATCGATATTGGTATTTAATGTCAATGGCATGATTAAGACTCCTGAAAGTTAATACACCGGCCCGTCTTAGGCCCTACTGTTGTGTTCACTTCACCCGCCAAGCGGGCGGACCGGTGACCACGTTCAAAGAGGTTATCGGAGCCTCGGTGCGCTTCTTGAGCGGAAAATCGCGCCGGACGGCGCTCGGAATCGTCTCGACTTCACGGTTTTGGCATCAGCGGTTGACCTGGCGATCCCTCCCGCGGGGCGATATCGGCGGCAAACGGCCGTCCTTTAGAGATTGTTCGCCCTGCTGCCGCGGGTATTGTGGCGTTGCCGCATCGGCCGAGGCTCCACGTCAACCGCCGCGTATGGAGTAGAATCCGCCCCCTTTATCTTCGCCAAGGTCGATTAGTCGCTTGAAAACCGTGAGCCGTAAGACCCCGAAAGTGGGCTTCGTCAGCTTGGGATGCCCCAAGGCGTTGGTGGACTCGGAACGAATTCTCACGCGGCTGCGTGCGGAAGGGTATGAGGTCGCGGCCAGCTACGGCGCGGCGGACCTCGTGGTGGTCAACACCTGCGGCTTCATCGACGCGGCGGTGGACGAGTCCCTGGACGCCATCGGCGAAGCGCTGGCTGAGAACGGCAAAGTCATCGTGACCGGCTGCCTCGGCGCTCAACCTCAGAAGATTCTCGACAGACATCCACAAGTGCTGAAAATCACCGGACCACAGCGCTACGAAGAGGTGGTGGCCTCGGTGCATGAGCACTTGCCGCCGAAGCATGAACCGTTCCTGGATCTGATTCCCGCACAGGGCGTCAAGCTGACGCCGCGACACTACGCCTACCTCAAAATCTCTGAAGGCTGCAACCACCGCTGCAGCTTCTGCATCATTCCCTCGATGCGAGGGCGTCTTGTCAGTCGACCGATCGGCGAGGTATTGCGCGAGGCGGAGCAGCTGGTGCGCGCCGGGGTCAAGGAGATCCTGGTGATTTCCCAGGACACCAGCGCCTACGGAGTCGATCTCAAGTATGCCGCACAGCCCTGGCGCAACGCCGAGCGCAGCGCCCGCTTCTACGATCTAGCCGCCGCACTGGGCGAACTCGGTGTATGGATTCGCCTGCACTACGTCTATCCCTATCCCCATGTCGACAAGGTGATCGAACTGATGGCGGACGGGCGCGTTCTGCCCTACCTCGACATCCCGTTCCAGCATGCGAGCGCGCGAATTCTCAAACTCATGAAACGCCCGGCCGCCGCCGAAAATACCCTCGAGCGCATCGCAGAGTGGCGGCGCGCAGTGCCGGACATGACGATCCGCAGCACGTTCATCGTCGGCTTCCCGGGCGAGACCGAGGAGGACTTCGCAGAATTGCTCGATTGGCTCCGCACCGCACAATTGGATCGGGTGGGCTGCTTCGAGTACTCGCCGGTCGAGGGCGCCGCGGCGAATGCACTGCGCCAACCGCCGGTACCACCGGAAATCAAAGCGGAACGCCGCGCACGGTTCATGGAGCTTAGCCAGCAAATCAGCGCTCAGCGGCTGGCGCGCAAGATCGGCCGCAATATGAAGGTGCTGGTCGACCGGATCGAAGGCAATGTGGCCATTGCGCGCTCCAGCAGCGACGCCCCGGAAATAGACGGCGTGGTGCGAATCCGCGCGGCGAAGGGGCTGGCCGTCGGCGATTGGGCAGAGGTGCAGATCACGCGGGCGGACGCCTACGATCTTGAGGCGAAATTGACCCCATTTGTGTAACCTGCCGATCTTCGTAGAAGCTCTTGGACTAGGAAATCAGCCGTGGACATTACCGCAGACCGGGTCGTTATCATTCACTACACCCTCAAGAACGACGCCGGCGCCGTGCTCGACAGCTCGGCCGGCGGCGAACCGCTGGCTTATATCCAGGGACACGGCAATCTGGTCCCCGGCCTGGAAAAAGCCCTGGAGGGGAAACAAGACGGCGAGACCGTGGCCGTCTCGCTCGCGCCTGCCGATGGTTATGGTGTGCGCGATGAGGCGCTGGTGCAGCGCGTACCGAAACGCACCCTGCAGGGTTCGGGCGAAATCAAGAAGGGCATGCAGTTTCAGGCGCGGACCCAAGACGGCATGCGCCTATTCACCGTGACCGCCGTGGTGGGTGACATGATCACTCTGGATGGTAATCACCCGCTGGCCGACCAAACCCTACATTTCAATGTGGACGTGATTAGCGTGCGCGAGGCAACCGGCGAAGAACTCGAACACGGCCACGTGCACGGCGCGGGCGGACATCACCACTAGAGATATTTGAACAGCGTCAACCCTTGCGTCAGGGTGTAGGCCTGCATGGAAGCGCTGAGGGTGGTGTTTTGCAGATCCAGCGCGGTGATCGCGCTGGCGTAGTCCAGGCTCTGCAGCGAGGAGATGGATGCTTTGAGCTGAATCTGCTGGCTGCTGGAGACCGACTGCTGGGTGGTAATGGTGTTCAGCCGCGCGCCGATGGTCGCCCGAACGTTCGATGTCTGAGCGAGCGCTTGATCGATATTGTTGATCGCGTTGCCCAGCGAATTGTTCAGCTTGGCCTGAGTGGCCGAGGTGCCGGTCCCGGTCTGCAGCGCGGTCACGAGGTTCTGTACCGTCGTGAAAATACTTTGGTTGCTGCTCGGGGCGACCGCGAACGAATCTCCGGTGGCCGGCTGCCCATTGAGCGTCACCTGGACGCCGCGGAACGCGATCGACTGACCGGAGATATACGTCCCCGAGGTCACCAGCACATTGGCTGAATCGCGCACTTCGTAGGTGTTGGCGGCCGTGAAATTGACGGCATAGGTACCGCCGTCGTACGCGGCCGGGTTCTGCACCGCCGAGGCGCCGAGCACACCCGTACCTGTGTTGCCTGCGGCGGCGCTCGCGTCAAACGTACCGTTGCCGGTCTTGATCTGGTTGAACACGATATTGCCGTTGTCGCCGTCGGCGATGGTCTGACCGGCCGCGACCTGCACTTGACGCTGGCCCTGATCGCCGGCGTAGCTTGCGCCGCTTGCCGTGAGCGCAAACGGTCGGTTAGTCGTGAAAAAGCCGCCGAAGATGTACTCGCCGTTGCCGTCCTGGGTGTTGGCCAGGGACAACAAACTGTTTTGGATTTGGGTGGCCTGCGCCGCGATCGCCGTGTGGCCCTCGCTGGAAACGGAACCATTGTTGGCCTGCAGCGCGAGATCGCGCAAGGTCTGCAGCTCGGTTTGCACCTACGACAGGGCGCTATCCTCGGTGCTGAGCCGGGTCTGTGCGCTGTTGGCGTTGGCATCGTACTGCTGACTTTGCGCGAGCGCCTGATCGTAGTTGTTGACGCTGCCGGCCGCGACCGGATTCTGCGAAGGGGTGGTGAACGCGAGATTTGACGAGATTTGATTCTGCGTCTGCGACAGATTGGACTCGATCTGGGTCAGCGCCGCGAGGAACTGTGCTTGATTCAGACTCTGGGTTACGCGCATGGAGATTTCCTTTATGCCGCCTGTACGGCGGTCAGCAAGCTCTGAAACAGGCTGCTGCCGATTTTCAGCGCTTGCGCGGCGGCTTGATAAGACTGCTGCCACTGCAGCAGGCTGGCGGCTTCCTCATCCAGGTTGACCCCCGATACGGACTGCACATTCTTTTGCGCCTGAGTGTTGACCGCCGACTGGGCGGCTTGTGCGGTATTGACTTGTTGGGCCTCGCTGCCGATGCCGGTGATCAGCGAACTGACTGCGCCGTTGACGCTGGTGGTACCGTTGGCAAGAATTCCCTGGGTTTGCTGATTGGCGCTCGCCAGGGCGTTGCGATTGTCACCCGTGCCCCCCGCGTTGCTCGCCACCGTGAAGGTATCGCCGGCCGCCGGGGTGCCGCTGATCGCCACCTGCCAGCCGTTGAGGCTGATATTCGCGCCCGCGGTGTAGGCGAAGCTTCCGGCGCCATTCACCGAATACGTCGTCGGAGTGATGAATTGAATGCTCGTGGTATTCAGCAAATTTGGGTTGGCGGCATTGAGCACCGTACCGCTGCTGATCGTGGCATTTCCCACATTGCTGTTTGCGGCCGACGTCTGCACGGCGGCTGCGGCGGCGATCTTCGAGGGATCGGTCAACACGGCGGCGAATGAGCCGGCAGCCTGTGCGGTGGGTTGAATGAGAAACTGATCTCCCGAGGCCGGCGTCGCCGACACCACGATGGATAGACCATCGGCCGTCAGCGGACTCGCCACGGTCCCGGCGCCCGACAGGGCGACCGTACTGCCGTCGCTGGAGCGGGTCAGGGAATACGCGCCCGCCTTGTACGACAGCACGTAATCGTTCGCAGTCAGCGCGCCGACATTCGCGATGCTGACCGCGACGCTGGTTTTGTCCGTGTTCTTGGAGGAGGCTGTGGCGCGCGGCCCGCCCACCGAAAACAGGTTCGCGCCGAACTGTCCGCCGAGATCCAGACCCGCATTCTGCTGAGAGTTGGCCGCTTGGCTGAAGGTGGTGGCAATCTGGCCCAGCTGGTTTTGCACAGGTTGGATCGCCTGGGTGCGCGCCGCCAGCAGCCCGCCGAGGTCTCCCGACGTAATGTAGCCGCTGATCACATTGCCGGCGGCGGTGGATGAGGATATCTCCAGTTGCGCCGAATTGAAGGGATTTCCCACGGTGGTCAGGGTGGTGGTGGTGCCCTGCAGAACCAGCGGCTGCCCATTGCCCACGAAGACATTGAGGGCGCCGTTGGTGTCCGTGGTGGTCGAGACTCCGATCAACGATGAAAGATCCGACACCAGCTTGTCGCGCTGGTCGAGCAGGGTGTTGGGCGGACTACCCCCGGCCTGGGCCGTGCTCACGACGATCTGTTGATTCAGTTTGGAAATCGACGCACCGATCGAATTGATTTGCTGCACGTCGGCCGTGATGCGTGTGTTGATGTCGGTATTCAAGCCGTCCAATTGGGAACTGATCCTGCTGAAACTGTTCGCGACGCTCTGCGCCTTGCCGATCAGGGCTTGCCGCGTGGCTGCGGACGTTGGGGTATTCGCGACGGCCGACCATGCGCTGTAAAAGTCCTGTAGGGCGGTGCTGATGCCGCCGGCCGTCGTACCCACGATATTGTCGATCTGGGACGTGTAAGTCTGCAGGCTGTTCAATTGACCGAGGCTGCTTTGCGAGGTATTCAATTGATTGTTGGTCGCCTGGTTGAAGGCGCGCGTGGTGGCGGTGAGGTTGACTCCGCTGCCGACGGTGGCTGTTCCATTCGACTGCGGCGCCGCGGCGCTCAGAACCACCGATTCTTTGCTATATCCGGGCGTGCTGGCGTTGGCGACGTTATTGCTGGTAACCGCCATTGCAGCTTGAAACGCCTGAAGCGCCGAAACGCTGATTCCAAATATGTCTGACACCATTACTCTCCGCGTTTTCGGCGTTCGAACTCACTCGACTCCCGCACTATCGGCAGCCAATCCAATATCTATAATGCTGCAGTGCGGGTAGGCAGCGCCGCCTGGAGCACGCCGCTATTCAAGATTTGATTTAACTTAGTCGCATACTCAGGGTCGGTCGCGTAGCCCGACTTGCCGATGCGGTCGATGTACGCGTGGACGTCACCGCCTGCCGCGATCGCATCCCGGTAGCGCGGAGACTTCTTCAGCACATTGGCAAAGTCGCTGACGCTCTCCTCGATCGACCCGTAGGCCCGAAAAGCCGTGCGCCGCTGCGCCGCCACGCCGTTGCTGAACTCCACCGTATCCGCGGTCGCCCGCGCGCCGGTCCACCCGTCGCCGGCTTTGACGCCGAACATATTGAGGCTGGGCGAGCCATCGGCGTTACGCGCCATGCGCTGACCCCATCCGGTTTCGAGCGCCGCCTGCGCCAGCAGCCCGAGCGGATTGAGCCCCAAGGCGGTGGCGGCGCGGCGGATGGCCGGCATCACCTGATCGACGAACTCCGCCGGCGTTTTCGCCAAGACCTGCGGCGGGGCTGACACCCCGCCAGAAGCCGTCTTGGGCGCAGCGGGCGCAGTCTTGCCGGTCAACTGTCGTTTCAATATGGCGCCTATGCCTAAATCCTGGTGTTGGCTGATGGTGAGCGCCACCTGCTTGTCGAACATGTCCTGGTACACGCCCATCTCGTTGCCGTCGAGTTCGTCACCCATGCTGGCGTCGCGCATGCTCTTCAACATCATTTGCAGGAACAGGGCCTCGACCTGACTGGCCACGGCGCTGATCGCCTGGGGCGACGTCGGATCGGCTTTGAGCGCCGCCAAACCGTTGAGATCGGTGTACGTGGTTGCGGCGGAGGTGTCCGGCACCGAGGGGCCGAGAGACTGCAGAGCACCGGTCAATGAAAGATCTGTGGTCATTCAAATCACGATGAGCTCGGCCTGGAGCGCACCGGCCTCCCTGAGGGCTTCGAGGATGGCGACCAGATCGCCGGGCGCCGCGCCGACATCGTTGACGGCCCGCACGATTTGCTCGAGTTCCACGCCGGGTTTGAACAGGAACATGCGGTTCGATCCCTGGTCCACCTTGATGGTCGAGTTGTTGAGCACCACCGTTTGTCCCAGCTTGGAGAATGGCGCCGGTTGGCTGACGGTCTGCTCTTCTTTGATGGTGACGGACAGAGAACCGTGCGACACCGCAGCCGGCGTCACGATGACATTGCTGCTGATCACCACGGTGCCGGTGCGCGAATTGATGATCACCTTGGCCGAGGCCATGCCCGGCTCCACCTGCAAATTCTCGACCGACGAGAGGAACGATACGCGCTGCGTGATATCCAGAGGCGCGCGTACCCGGATCGAACCGCCGTCGATGATGGAGGCGATGTCGTCCCCCATGCCCTTGTTCACGCTCGCGGCCAATCGCGTCGCGGTCGTAAAGTCGGGATCGTTCAAATTGAGCACGATCGAATCGCCTTGGGAGAGCTGCGAGGAAACGGCTCGTTCCACGGTGGCGCCGTTCGGAATGCGGCCTGAACTCGGCACATTCACGGTGAGCTTCGATCCGTCGGTACCTTCGACGCCGAACCCGCTCACGATGAGATTTCCCTGCGCAATTGCATAGATCTGTCCATCGAGGCCATGCAGGGGAGTGACCAAGAGCGATCCCCCGCGCAGACTCTTCGCGTTGGCGATGGAGTTGACGGTGATGTCGATGGTTTGCCCGGGCTTGACGAAGGCCGGCATGACGGCATGTACCGCGACGGCCGCGACGTTCTTGAGCTGCGGCGTGACGTTTGCGGGAACCGTGATGCCCAGCTGCGCCAACATGTTGTTGAGCGACTGCACGGTGAAAGGCGCCTGGCTGGTTTGATCGCCGGTGCTGTCGAGGCCGACGACCAGCCCATAACCCACCAGCTGGTTCGTTCGCACCCCCTGTATCTGCGCCAAGTCCTTGATGCGTTCGGCTTCGGCGAGCGGACCGGTCAGCAGCAGCAGGAGCCAGCCTAAGCAGAGTTTCGCCGCGAACTTCGAGTGCATGATGCTAGTACGGCGCATAGGCGGAGTTGAAGAACCGTGCCAGCCAACCCACGCGATTGGAACTGTCGATCACACCCCGGCCGGAGTAGCTGATGTGGGCATCCGCCACCTTGTCCGAAGTGACCGTATTGTCGGTGTTGATGTCGGCGCGGCGGACTACGCCTGAAAGGCGCACGAACTCATCACCCTGATTGAGCTTCAATGTCTTCTCGCCCTGGATGACCAGATTGCCGTTGGACTGAACTTCCATCACCGTCACCGTCAGACTGCCCGCCAGACTATTGCCCTGCGTGCTCGATCCCTCGCCGTCGAAGCTATCCGCGCCATTCATCGTGGTGGTCAGAATCGGCACGCCGGCCGCGGTGAAGGTCTTTCCGAAAATCGTGGGGCCCGTATTGTTGACTGCCGTGGTCTTCGTGGTCTTGGTGACCGCACTCTTGCTGGCATTGGTCGATTCCGTCAGACGAATCGTCAACACGTCGCCGACGCGGCGCGCCTTGAGATCCGCGAACAATTCCATTTGCTGGCCCGCCTGATAGATCGCGCCGTCGGTGCGCGGAGTCGGCGGCGGCAGAACGCGCGCGACCACAGGTTCGGGTTTGTGCTGCCGCGCCGGCAATAGTCCGCACGCTGACATCAGCGCGCACGCCGATAAAAGACCGCAGAAAAGCACTCCCGGCAGGATCATTCGCGATTCAGGTCGGTGTTGTCGCGTCATGTTAGGTTGGTCGTCGTGTACTGCAGCATTTGATCGGTGGCGCTGATGGCCTTGGAATTCATCTCGTAGGAGCGTTGACACTCGATCATCGAGACCAGCTCCGTCACCGAATTCACATTCGACGTTTCGAGCGCACCCTGTTGCAGAGTCCCCAGTCCATTGGTGCCCGCCGTGCCCACCTGTGGTGATCCGCTGGCCGCGGATTCGACCAATAAGTTGTTGCCGATGGGCTGCAGGCCCTGTTCGTTGATGAAATCCGCCAACTGGATCTGGCCGACTTGAGTGCCCTTGGCGTTGGCCGCGGTTTTGACCGTCACCACGCCGTCATTGCCTATGGTGACCGACTGGGCGCTCGGCGGAATGTTGATCGCCGGCTGCAGCGGATACCCCGACGCGGTGACGACGTTGCCCTGATTGTCCAGGGTGAATGCACCGTCCCGCGTATAGGCGATCGTGCCGTCCGGCTGGGTGATCTGCAGAAATCCGCGCCCGTTCACCGACATGTCCAAGCTGTTGTTGGTCTGAAGCA
>Ga0137389_10003101_pt1 | contig 10243 bp, 10 predicted proteins | sample 15con2h14BmetaG_FD_104645 | JGI IMG/M metagenome (GOLD analysis project Ga0137389, IMG submission 104645) | Vadose zone soil microbial communities from Angelo Coast Range Reserve, California, USA - 15con2h1.4B metaG | ecosystem: Environmental > Terrestrial > Soil > Vadose zone > Saprolite...
CGATGTATGTCGAATACGAGATGCCGAAAGCCAACGTGCCGAACGCACGCCCGATCGGACAGAATCCGTACTTCGATCATGACGGCAACGTGTGGACGACCGATCGCGGCCAGCCCAACGGGATCGTCCGGCTCGATCCGCGCACCGCGCAGTGGCAGCGCTACGCGTTGCCGGAGCGCGGCATCCCGCACGGCATCACGGTCGATTCGAAAGGCATCGTCTGGTGGGGCGAGACGGTCGGCTTCAAGTTCGGCCGGCTCGACCCCAAGACGGCGCAGATGGATCGTTATCCGATTGATCCGCGCGGCTATCTCAAGGGCCGCGGCCACGATCCGATCGTCGACGCCGCCGACAACGTCTGGCTGACGGTCATCAACGGCAACCGGCTCGCCAAATGGGATGCGAAGACGCAGAAGATTTCGCTCTACGAGCCGCCGACGCCGAATTCGTATCCGTACGGCGCCGACAAGGACCGGCAGGGTAACATCTGGATCTCGCAGTTCACGCAATGCCGGATGGCGAAGTTCGATCCAAAGGAGGAGGAATTCACCGAATTCCCGGCGCTCACCGCCTACGAGGATCCCTACTGCCTGATCCGGCGCGGCAGCGTCGATAAGAACGGCATGGTGTGGTACGGCGTGTTCAGCCACGGCCGGATCGGCAAGATCGACCCCGCAACGGGCAAGACCGTCGAGTACAAGATGCCGGTCGCCTTTGCCGAGCCCTATGACATCTGGCCCGACAACGACAACAACATGTGGATCGCGGACGGCGCCATGGGCGGCGCCATCATCAAGTTCGATCAGAAGACGGAGAAGTTCACTTTCTATCCGGGGGTACAGCGCGGCGATCTTCCCAAGATCGAGATCACCCGCGAGGGCGCGATCTGGTACAACCCGCGCTCCGCGCTCAAGGGCGCGGTCGGGGTGCTCTATCCCGACGTGTCGAAGATGACGACGTTCGAGGCGAAGTACTGAGATCGATGATCATGCGGCGCGGGCTCCGGCGATTTCGCCGGAGCCCGCATCCGTTTCGATGATCGGAATTGAACGGGAGGTTACGCCGCCGCAGCCTTGCCCTTCGGCTGCACCTCGGCGGTGTAGTCGTCCATCAGCGTCTTGGTGATGCCGCCCGGGTTGAAGTGCCACTGCGCGATCTCGGAGACCGGCGTCACCTCGGCGGCAGTGCCGGTGATGAAGCACTCGGAGAACTGGCTCAGCTCCTCCGGCATGATGCGCCGCTCGATCACCTCGTAGCCGCGCTTCTTGGCGAGCGAGATCACGGTCCGCCGCGTGATACCGTCGAGGAAGCAGTCGGCGATCGGGGTGTGGATCTTGCCGTCCTTGACGAAGAAGACGTTGGCGCCGGTGCACTCGGCGACGCGGCCCTGCCAGTCAAGCATCAGCGCGTCGGCGTAGCCTTTGCGCTCTGCCTGGTGCTTGGAGATCGTGCAGATCATGTAGAGGCCGGCTGCCTTGGCAAGGCAGGGCGAGGTCTTCGGGTCGGGCCGCCGATACTCGGCGAGATCGAGGCGGATGCCCTTGAGCCGCTGGGCGGGATCGAAATAGCTCGGCCACTCCCAGGTCGCGACCGCGAGGTGGATCTTGTTGGCCTGTGCCGAGACGCCGAGCTGCTCGGAGCCGCGCCAGGCGATCGCCCGCACATAGGCGTCCTTGATGCCGTTCTTCTCGACCACCAGGCGCTTCGCGGCGTCGATCTCGGCCACGCTGTAGGGGATCTCGAAGTCGAGGATCTTTGCCGAATTCTTCAGCCGCTCGGAGTGCTCGGTGCAGCGGAAAATTTGGCCGCCGTAGGCGCGCTCGCCTTCGAACACGCAGCTCGCGTAATGCAGTCCATGGGTGAGGACGTGGATATTGGCTTGCGGTCCCGGCACGAGCTTGCCGTCGAACCATATCATGCCGTCGAGTTGGTCGAAGGGCACCGCCATGGCATCCTCTCCTCAAGCCGCAAGGACTCCCGGTCCGAGCAGCCTTTCTGTTTATCATGCCGACGCTTTTGCGTCGGGTCGCAAGTCTCGTTATGTTGCCCCGGTCCATGGACCATGCCCATTCACCGGGCACTTAGCCGCCGCCGGCCGCTCGCGAGGCACGATCATTTCGCGAAAGCGAGGCAATGGGTAACAAACAAACCAAAATATGTCAACATGGCTGACATAAATGTGACCGCCGCCCGCCGGCCCGCGCCCGCCGGCAAGCCGGAACCGATCTGGGACCTGATCGAGCTTCTGTTTTTCGCCTATCGCGACTTCGTCGGCGATCCGGACGACGTCCTCATGACTTTCGGGTTCGGCCGCGCGCATCACCGGGTCCTGCATTTCGTCAATCGCAACCCGGGCATGAAGGTTGCGGAGCTGTTGGACATTCTGAAGATCACCAAGCAGTCGTTGGGGCGCGTGCTCAAGCAGCTCGTCGACATGGGCTACGTCGAGCAGAAGGAGGGCGAGCTCGACCGCCGCCAGCGCCTGCTCTACGTCACGCCGAAGGGCGCCGAGCTCGCCTTGCGGCTGGCGAACCTGCAGACGGCCCGCATCGCCCGCGCGCTCGCCGAGATCGGTCCCGGCGCGCACGAGGCGGCGCGCAAGTTCCTCACCGCCATGATCGATGCGGAGGGACGCGACCGCGTGTTGCGGTTGATCGACCGCGCCGCTGACGGCAGAGGGGCCCGATGAACGTCCGCTCCGCAGCGCTCTCCGACGATGCCCCGCATCTGCTGATCGTCGACGACGACCGGCGCATTCGCGATCTGCTGTCCCGCTTCCTGCGCGGGGAAGGCTACCGCGTCACGACGGCCGACAACGCATCGGATGCCCGCGCCAAGCTCGACGGCCTGAAGTTCGACCTCCTCGTGCTCGACGTGATGATGCCCGGCGAGACCGGCTTCGATTTCGCCAAGGCGATCCGCCGCAATTCCGCCGTGCCGATTCTCATGCTCACCGCGCGCGACGAGAAGGAGAGCCGCATCGCCGGCCTCGAGATCGGCGCCGACGACTACGTGGCGAAACCGTTCGAGCCACGCGAGCTGTCGCTGCGCATCGCCAATATCCTCAAGCGCGCGAGCCCGCCGCCGACGCCGCCGGCCGAAACGGCGCGCTTCGGTCCGTTCGTGTTCCACATCGGGCGCGGCGAGCTGCGCCGCGGCGAGGAGGTCATTCACCTGACCGACCGCGAGCGCGACATGCTGCGCATGCTCGCGGCCGCGCCTGGCGAGACGGTCACGCGGCTCGCGCTTGCCGGCAACGGCGCCTCGCCGGGCGAGCGCGCCGTCGACGTGCAGATCAACCGCCTGCGCCGCAAGATCGAGATCGACCCCGCCAATCCGCTGATCGTGCAGACGGTGCGCGGCATCGGCTACCGCCTGGTGGTCGCGACATGACGACCATCGACCTCGGGCTCGCCCGGCTGCGCAGCGCGGCGCATCACGCCTATGACGGCTGGGATCGCTTCGGGCGCTGGTTCAAGAGCCTGATGCCGACTGGGCTCTATGCCCGCTCGCTCCTCATCATCATCGTGCCGATGGTGATCCTGCAGTCGGTCGTCGCCTTCGTGTTCATGGAGCGCCACTGGAACACGGTCACGCGGCGCCTCTCCGCCGCCGTGACGCAGGACATCGCGGCGCTGATCGAGGTCTACAAGGCCTATCCGCAGGATGCCGAAAGGGCGCAGATCCGCCGCATCGCAGCGGAGCGGCTCGGCCTGCAGGTCGATTTCATGCCGGTGAACGAGATGCCGCCGATCGGCCCGAAGCCGTTCTTCTCGCTGCTCGACCAGGCGCTGTCGCAGGAGATCCGCAAGCAGATCGGTCGGCCGTTCTGGATCGATACGGTCGGCAAGTCCGCGCTGGTCGAGGTGCGCATCCAGCTCGACGACACCATCATGCGCGTGTTCGCGCGCCGCAGCGCCGCCTATGCGTCTAACTCGGAAATCTTCCTCCTGTGGATGGTCGGCACCTCGCTGGTGCTGCTCACCGTCGCGATCCTTTTCCTGCGCAACCAGATCCGGCCGATCCTGCGGCTCTCCGAGGCGGTCGAGAGCTTCGGCAAGGGCCGCGAGGTGCCCAATTTCCGCCCGCGCGGCGCGCGCGAGGTGCGGCGCGCGGCCTCCGCCTTCATCGAGATGAAGGCGCGCGTCGAGCGCACCATCGAGCAGCGCACCACGATGCTCGCGGGCGTGTCGCACGACCTGCGCACCGTGCTGACGCGCTTCAAGCTCGAGCTTGCGCTCATCGATTCGGCGGAAGCCGAGGCGATGAAGCGCGACGTCGACGAGATGGAGCGCATGCTGGAGGCCTATCTCGCCTTCGCGCGCGGCGACACCGGCGAGCAGGCGGCGCCGACCGACATGGAAACCTTCCTCAACGAGCTCAAGGCCGACGCCGAACGGCACGGCCACGCCACCACCGTCGAGTTCCGCGGCCTTCCGATCGTGACCGTGCGGCCCGCCGCGTTCAAGCGTTGCCTCGCCAACCTCGTTTCCAACGCCGCCCGCCACGGCTCGGCGATCGCGATCACGGGCGACCGCGATCACCGCTGGCTCACCGTCACGGTCGATGACGACGGGCCCGGCATTCCGGGGCACCTGCGCGAGGACGTGTTCAAGCCGTTCCTGCGGCTCGACGACGCGCGCAACCAGGACGAGGGCGGCACCGGCCTCGGTCTCGCCATCGCGCGCGACATCGCGCGCTCGCATGGCGGCGACATCACGCTCGGCGACAGCCCGCTCGGCGGCCTGCGCGCCAGCGTGCGCGTGCCGGTGTAGCGGAAAATTTTCAGTCTCAAGTCTGCGTGAGCGGCGCTGCGGCGCGCCGCGATGCCTGCTAGATTCGCGGCATGACCGAATCTGGATATGCACTTTTCGACACCGCGATCGGCCGCTGCGGCATCGCATGGAACGAGCGCGGCATCGTCGCAACCACGCTGCCGGAGGCGGACGAACGACGCGCGCGGACCCGTTTGCTGCGGCGTTGCCCTGGCGCGCGCGAAGGCGCGCCGCCCCGCGACGTGCAACGCGCCATCGACGGCATCGTGGCGCTGCTCGCCGGGGAGGCGGTCGATCTCTCCGGGGTCGTGCTCGACATGGCGGGCGTGCCGGCGTTCAACGCACGGATCTACGCCGTCCTGCGCACCGTTCCTCCCGGCGAGACGCTGACCTATGGCGAGGTCGCGGCGCGGCTCGGCACGGGCGAGGACGCCCGCGACGTTGGGCAGGCGATGGGGCAGAATCCGTTTCCGCCCATCGTGCCGTGTCATCGCGTTGTTGCGGCTGGAGCAAAATCCGGCGGCTTTTCGGCCGACGGCGGGGTTGCGACCAAGCTGCGCATGCTCGCGATCGAAGGCGCGCAGGTCGAGGGTACGCTGCCGCTGTTCGACCGGCCCGCGGCCTCTGCTCAGACGGCGGCCGGTGCCTCGTCGCCGCGATCCTCGTCGCGGTAGCGCCGGCGCGACCGGAAGGGCGGCACGAACCGGAACAGGTCGTCCAGGAATCCGGCCCAGCGGGCGCCGCGCGCCAACTCGCGGTCGAGCGCCGCCATGGTGCGGGCATGTCCCTCGTCGTCGTCATCGACGAACGTGCGCAGCACGCGCGCGAACAGAAGCGCCAGACCCTGCGCGCGCACCATGCCCTTGGGACCGGCGGCGTCGATGTCGGCGGCGGTCAGCATCCATTGCTGCGAGCGCACCGCAAGCTCGTTGATCGCGAGCGCCAGCGCCGGATTGCGGCAGGCCGACCGCATGATCGAGCGCACCGCCGTCTTGTGCGGCGTGAGCGCCTCGATGCGTCGCATCAGCACGTCGAACAGCCGTTCGCGCGGCGGCTCCTCGGCCATGTCGCCGTCGCCGCCGTCGAGCACCGCGCGGTCGATGCGCTTCACGTGCGCCGCATAGATCGCGAACGTCGAGGAAAAGAGATCGCGCAGCGCCCCGAGCGAGACGCCGGCGCGTGAGGCGATCTCGGCCATGCCGATGTCCTCGATCCGCTTGTCCGAGAGCAGCGCCATGAAGGCGTCAATGATGCGATCGCGCTCGCTGCCGGCCGGGCCGGCCTCTCGACTCGTGGGTGTCTCGGCCATCGGACCCTCCTTCGGACGTCGGCTTGCGCCCTGAATTTAGGCCGCGGACCTCGGCCATTCCAGGGCGGACATAGCCCTTACCCGGCGAGCTCGCGCGAACGCCTGGTCGCGGCGGCGATCGCCTTCTCCATCACCGGATCGAGGCCGTCCTTCGCCATGAGCACATCGAGCGCCGCCGCAGTGGTGCCCCCCGGCGAGGTGACGTTCTTGCGCAAAGTCGCCGGATCGAGCGGCGAGCGCGCCATCAACTCGCCGGAGCCCGCGACGGTCGCGCGCGCGAGCCGCGCGGCAAGATCGGCCGGCAGTCCGGCTGCCGTGCCGGCGCGCGCCAGGCTTTCGGCGAGCAGAAACACATAGGCCGGGCCGGAACCGGAGACGGCGGTCACGGCATCCATCAGCGTCTCGTCCGCGATCCATTCGACCGCGCCGGTTGCGCGCAACAGCTTGTCGGCAAGCGTGCGCTGCTCCGCGCCGATGCGCGCGTTCGGCACCGCGACCGTGATGCCGCGGCCGATCGCGGCCGGCGTGTTCGGCATGGCGCGCACCACCGCGGCGCCGGCCGGAAGCTGCTTTTCGAGAAAGGCGAGCGTGCGTCCGGCCATGATCGAGACGATCACCGTGTCCTGCGCGATCATCGGAGCGAGCGGGCGCAGCGCGTCGGGCGCGACCTGCGGCTTTACCGCAAGCACGATCGCGGTGGCCGAGATCGTGTCGAGCGACGGATTGATGCGCAGCCCGCGCGCGCCCAAGGTGATGATCTCCGGGCTCGGCTCCGGCTCGAGCGCCACCACGTTGTCGAAGCTCAGTCCGAGCCGGTGCCAGCCCTCCAGCATGGCGCCGCCCATCTTGCCGGCGCCCACCAGCACCAGCGTGCCGTCGAAATCGCTGAGCGATGCGTCATCCATCGCGATGGCCTTTGTTGATGGCGCGTGAACGCCGATGCCCCGCGGCGGCAGGGCAGGAGACGGCCAATATATCGGGAATCGGCGGCTTACGCCTCGCCCGAGGTCTGGAAGAGGGTGGCCTCGAGCGCCTCGGTCGCGCTCTTGCCGGCCCAGATCACGAATTGGAACGCCTGAAAATACTGCTCGCAGGCATCAAGCGCGGCGCCGAGCACGGATTCGCATTGCGGTCCCGATGCGGCGATCCCGCCGGTCAGCACCAGCGCGTGCCGGAACATGATGAGGCCGTCCTTGAACCAGAGATCGAAGTGGCCGATCCAGAGCTGCTCGTTCACCTTCGCGACCAGCTCCATCAGCTCATTGCGGCGCGCCGGCGGAACCTTGAGATCGAACGCGCAGGCGAGGTGCAGCGCCTCGATGTCGCCCATCCACGTGAATGAGACCTGGTAGTCGGTCCATCGTCCGCCGATGACGAGGGTGACTTCATCCTCGCTGGCGCGCGCGAACGACCAGTTGTTGGTCGACGCGAGGCCTTCGACGACGTCGACCGGATTGACGTGCTGACGTTCGGAAAGGTCGGTCAGTGACATGCCGTTTCCACCCTGCTGCCGCTTGATCGTGGATGCCCAACGCACCCAATCCTCACGCGACGCAACGGCACGGCCGGCTTGAATTGCGCTGCCTCGGCCGGGCTGCTTTTTTGCCGCGGGCTCCCCCGTCTGCCCGCCTTGACCCGCGAACGGCGAATCACTTAGCGAATCGACTATAACCGCTCCGGACTCCCGCCAAAGCGCTTGATGCGGGAGTGATTGAAGATTCTGTGGAATCCGGCGCCGGCGCGGCCTCGTCCATCCACAAGCACTGCCGGCAAAACCTGCGACAAGTTGACTCGGGGGAGAGCCTGCGCGGGAGGCGGCATGCGCCTTTCGTCAGTCGAACAGGCTCGACACCGACTCTTCGGCGGCGGTCCGTCCGATCGCTTCGGCGATCAGGGTGGCGATCGAGAGCACGCGGATATTGCTGGCAACGCGGATCGCCTCGGTCGGCTGAATCGAATCCGTGATCACCAATTCCTTGAGCCGCGAGGCGGTGATGCGCGCGACCGCACCGCCCGACAACACGCCATGGGTGATGTAGGCCGAGACCTCGGTCGCGCCGTTCTCGAGCAGCGCGTCGGCGGCGTTGACGAGCGTGCCGCCGGAATCGACGATGTCGTCGACCAGGATGCAGGTGCGGCCGTCCACCTCGCCGATCACGTTCATCACTTCGGAGTCGCCGGCGCGCTCGCGCCGCTTGTCGATGATGGCGAGCGGGGCGTTGATGCGCTTGGCGAGGCCGCGCGCGCGCACCACGCCGCCGACGTCGGGCGACACCACCATCACCTTGGCGAGATCGACGCGCTCGCGGATGTCGCGCACCATCACCGGCGAGGCGAACAGGTTATCGGTCGGAATATCGAAGAAGCCCTGGATCTGCCCGGCATGCAGGTCGAGCGTGAGCACGCGATCGGCGCCCGCATTGGTGATCAGGTTGGCCACGAGCTTGGCCGAGATCGGCGTGCGCGGCCCGGGCTTACGGTCCTGGCGCGCATAGCCGAAATACGGCACCACCGCCGTGATGCGCCGCGCCGAAGCGCGCCGCAACGCGTCGATGATGATCAACAGCTCCATCAGGTGGTCGTTCGCGGGATACGACGTCGACTGGATCACGAACACGTCGGCGCCGCGCACGTTCTCGAGAATCTCGACGAAGATCTCCATGTCGGCGAACCGACGGACCACCGCCTTGGCGAGCGGAATCTTGAGATAGGCGGCGATCGCTTCGGCGAGGCGCGGATTGGAATTGCCGGCGACGAGCTTGATCGCTCCGTTCTTGGCCGACATTTCCGCCTCCCTGCGCGGCGCGGCGGCGGGCGCAGCCGCCGGGCGGGGTCGTGATATCAAGGAGCCCATAGGAGTCGCAATACGCGCGTTTTCGTTGTCCCGAAGCTTTTTCGGCTGAGGGCGGCCGACTTATCGATCATGGGCCATATAGGCGAGCGTGCCGGCGAATGCGGCGCCGGCCGGCTGCTGGCGGAGGTCGTCGTTCGACGCGACCGTCGGCCCGCGCTCCCCGGGTTCGGCCGGCGCGATGGGTTCGAAATTCGGCGCCGCGAGGAAAGCGGCGAGCCGGTCCATGCCGGCCCTGGCGATCCGGCGCAGCACCTGATCGTCCGCCGCCGCCCAGGTGCCACGCCCGGCGGTGCCCGCCGGTTCCTCGCCGGTGATGCGCAGCGCCCGGCGCTGGTTCGCGTCGTAGATGTCCCAGACCCAGGCGATCACGGTCGAGCGCTTCTTTTCGACCATGGCGGCGAAATAGCCACGAATGCGGTACTGCGCCGGCCCGTCGCGGGAAACCACGGCGATCTGGCGGCTCGCCGCCTCGTCGGAGAGGTTCTGCACCAGCTTGCGGAAGATGCTTTCTGGCGGGCCGTCGATCGACTCGAAGGCAACGGTTGGACCGCGCAGGCCCAAGGCGGCCGGTTGCGGGCCGCTCGAGCAGCCCGCCGCAGTCAGACCGAACAGAATGGCAGCGACAATGCCGAACCGGCCCCGACGCCACGCACTATGCCGCGCGCCCACCGCGCGCGTGCCCCGTCCCACGCCCATCCACACCCCCGCGGCCGGCGAGTTGTGCTGAGAGGTCTTTTTTCGGGTCCGATGGTAACCCGCTGCACAGCCGACCTCGCCTGGGGTAGCCGCATTTCACGCCCAGGTCCAGCGCGTTAACCTTTGGTTAACCATTTGGCACAGCCGGATCAGCTGTGCGACGAGAGCGCGATCGCGTTGACGTGGCGGCCATAGTCGGGCTCGCCCCGATGGGTGGCGCGCCGGAAGCTGAAGAAACGCTGCGGTTCGGCGTAATTGCAGACGCCGAGATCTTCGATCGACCCAATGCCGGCACGGGCGAGCCGCGCCGCGATATAACCGGGAAGGTCGAACAGGGCATGGCCTGGCCGCGTCGACGACTGGAAAAATCGGTCATTGGCCGGATCGTCCGTCAGAAAATTGTTGATGAGGTCGGGCCCGACCTCGTAGTTCGGCTGACGGATCGTCGGTCCGATCGCGGCGGCGATGCGCACGCGGTCGGCGCCGAGGCGCTCCATCGCCGCAATCGTCGCGTCGGTGACGCCCGCGAGCGCGCCGCGCCAGCCGGCGTGCGCGGCGCCGACGATGCGGGCCTGCGCATCCGCGAGCAGCACCGGCCCGCAATCCGCG